>ERZ887849.98-NODE-98-length-83766-cov-10.507436_pt1 | contig 83766 bp, 73 predicted proteins | sample MGYA00521267_ERZ887849 | MGnify/ENA primary metagenome ERZ887849 (study PRJEB32303, sample SAMEA104408601) | aquatic metagenome | biome: Brackish water; feature: Pelagic; material: water | place: Baltic Sea | collected 2014-06-06T16:11:00 | depth 2,863 m ...
TAGATTTGTCCTTTCCTTTACTCTTGGTGTCTTCAAAATCCAGGACCTCTTGAGGCACGTTTATCTCTTCAATTTGACTAGGAGCGTCTTCAATTATTTCCTCTTCAAGCACTTCTTCTGTATCAGCGTTTTTAGATTTCCCTTTCCCTTTGTTATCTTCTAGATCCAAGGGCTTCTCAGGTACTTCTAATTCTTCAGGCTTACTTTGAACTTGGTCGATTACTTCCTCCTCAACAACTTCTTCTGTACCGTCTTTTTTAGATTTGTCCTTTCCTTTACTCTTGGTGTCTTCAAAATCCAGGACCTCTTGAGGGGCTCCTGAGTTTTCCGGTTGACTAGGAGTTTTTTCAATTACATCCTCAGAAGTTGAATTCTTGTTTTTATCTTTTCCTTTACTCTTGTTATTTTCAAAATCAAGTACTTCTTGAGGTGCTCCAGTGTTAACTGGTGAAGAAGGAGCGTCGTTCTTTATTTCCTCAACTGGTTCAGCAGCTCTTATCCTTGGTGGCTCGGGAGGAGGCAGAGTCCCACCTTTTTCTAATATTTTCATTCTTTGTACAAAAGCTCTTGCCTTCATTTCATTAATCCCTGTGTATAGATAAAAGCTTCCGTTAGCTGCTCTTATTTTTCGTTTGGAAGGATCAATAGCATTTACTGCTCCTACAATATCTGTAAAAGATGATGCTACTTCCATTAAGGTGGTAGTGTATGTTATATAAACAAAATCATTGTACGATGTTTTCAAATAAACGTTCATATAATCTGATCCCATTCTATGTCCAAACTCTAAATATCCGTTTATCATTTTGTGAACACTCTTGCCGCCTACGAATGACAATCCAATTTTCCCTTCTGAACGATATAGTCTTTCAGCTGGGTAGTATTTCAAGTTTACATCTGTAAACATTAATGAAGTATTTAGATCTTTTGGTTTTTCAAATGTTCCAGTTAAATCTATTTCCTCCTGCATTCTTGCAAAAGACTTTGGTTCTAAAAATTCAGCCCACTGTGCTAAAACATTTTCATCATAATAATCTACATCTTTATTGTCAAAATTGTCTTCAAACAAGTAATATCCTATTTTATCTAAGACAGATGGATCAAAACCTAAAGGAAGAGAAATACTAACGTTGAAATTGTGCTCTTCTTTACTCAAGTTGGTTCTAACTTGGCCCGCTACTTTTTCCTCTAAGGCTCCAAAAGCTAAGGCTAAATCCAAACTCCCTTCTCCCTCTATTTCGTTGTTTGAAGGAGAAAATTTAATAATATTCCCTTTTACCACATCTTGGCTGCTCATTTTTGTTGCGTCCCCAAATGTGTAAATACCTTTTTGTGCATCATGCTTGAGTATTCCTGCTACCTCTAGTAATGGAACATCTAAAGGTCCGATTTGATTGTTTAGGATGTTCGTATAGATTGGTTTAGTAGATACTTTGTTTACAAAAATCCCTGTTCTAATTTCTTTTCCTTGAGGGTCTTTTACGCCATCCAGGGTAAGATCTAAACTGTCAGGGTCAACTTTCCCTTCAACTTGTAAAAAGTCGGAAACCACATATTCATTCTTGAAGTCAACTTTCGCATAGCCTTTTATTTTTACATCATTTAGCGAGGAATAGATATCCATATCTCCATAGTAATGTACATCAGGGTAAACCATGAAATTATCTCCTTGTGCTATTAATCCTACGGCGTGAAGAACTTTCGTTGGTTTTGCCCCTTTCTTTTTATCCATTTGAGTGGAATCAGAAAGTACGACTTCTATTTTAGGTAAATTAATGTATTGAACTGGGGTGTTCTTTGCTTCGTATTTGTATTTGCCCGAGGCTTTAATGTCGTATTTACCATTAATAGTAATGGTCACATCTTCCATAATGTGCCTTTTACTTTCAGTGTTTGCCTCAATCGTTGCTTTATACAAAGTCTCCATGCGAGCCTCAGGATAAATAGACACTTTTCCTTCATGTGGAATCACTCTACTATCTGCAATAAAAATTTCTGATACTCCACTTGCTTCAATGATTGACTTTTCTAAACTATAATCGGCTTTTGTGGCAATGAATGCAAGAGAGTCTTGATTTAAGTTTAAAGACACAAACGGTGCACCAGTGCTGCCTTCAGGAACTGAAAATTCTAGTTTTTTATTGTCAATATCCCAAAAGAACTCATCAATAGTAGTGGCGTACTGGTTATAGTTAAACTCTGTCCTATTTTCATTGGTGTTTGATTTAAAGTAACCTGTATTTTCAGTAAAGTCGACATAAGCGTTAACGTTTGGGGTATTAAAAGTTACCTTATCTCCATCAAGGGTTTTTATTTTCAACTCGGCGGTATCTGCTAACAATTCTTCAGATTTAAATTTAAAGCGTTTAGATGTTAATTGAGCATCGTCCCAATCAGTAACTCCAGCTCCGTGAATACCGTTATTTGTAATCTCTAATTGACCATCAAGCTTAATTCTCTCATCAAACATTTCGAAAGGATTTGTTTTATCTGAATAAGCGACCATACTATCTTGATATGGATACCATTCAACACGGTTGTTGGCACTCTTTACCCAAGGCGACTCATAATTGCCTTTTGATTCTTCTACACCAAAGGTGTCTGTAACTGCAAGCATAGAATCTGGAAAAAACAAGATGTTTTTAGACTCAAAACTTGTTGTTTTATATTTTATAATTCCAGATCCACTTAATCCTTTCTGGTTCAACTCTATGTCACTGATGAATTTCCCTTTTCCTTGGTATACTTCAAAGCCATCTGGAGGCGAGGTAACTTGAAATCCAAGAGAAAGATCGGATTGTAATCGAAGAGGTTCGTTAAGCTCAGGAAAAATTCCTGACGAAAATAATTTACCATTAAACACTAGAGTTCGATGATCGATATGCATTAAAGAATCAATGGTGAAAGGTTCTATCTCATAATAGAATTTATCTCTCTTGTAGGTTCCACCCCTTATCTTTTTGTCATCGTAATAGACTTTAGCAAAGGACGTTGATTCGAATATAGGAAACTGCGCTAATTCAGAACTACCTGATTTATTAATTGGTAAGTTGATATTTAAAGTACCTGTTAAATTCTCCAAGGTCGAATTAATCGGTCGTAATCGGGGTAAGCCATATTGATCTACTTTATCTCCATCAGGGACATTAATAATTAACGTATCTATTTGAGGTAAATTCATGGAAAACTCATCATAGTTAAAATGATTCCCTTTACCGAAAAAGTCAAATCTTCCAGAGAAGAATAGACCGTCAAATAACATGTCTCGGTTTTTTTCTATTATTATTTTTTGACTATCTGGAAAGAACAAGGTTGAATTTGCTATGCTAATGGGAACGGATTTTACTCCTTCAAGTTTAAGTGAATTGGTGGTTAAATTAATGCTCGCGTTTTGTCTTTTGTCATTTGAGATGATGGTGATATTGTCAAAATCTTTCTTCTTTGCATTGGCAAGAACATAATGATTAACCTTCGGTTTTACTTTAATTTTTTCAGTCTCCTCATCAAAAGCGATGAACCCTTCCCGCACGAGGTTAAAAAGTATTGGCTTGATCTGCTGGATGCTTAGCTTGGGTGAAATAAGTTTTGCGAATTCATACGCGTATATATAATTCTGCATGTTCTGCTCAGTATATTTTCTTAGAATAGAAAGTGGATCATAACTTACATTTCCACGCAGCGCTTTCATCTTTTGTTCGCTAAAATATTCTTTAGATTCAAACCGAGCAGACTTTAATCCAGAAGAACTTATTGTACTTAAATGAATTTCATCCTCATCCAATTTCCAGGTAATAACATCTACTTCAAAATCCATCCTGTGATAAGAATTTAAAAAACTGGATTGTGCTAAGCTGCCATCACCTTTAACTAGTTTTAAAGAGTTTTCACTTATGTTGTAGAACAAATCTATACTTGGGTGATAGATAGAATCTTCATCAAAGTACAAGGAAACTTCAGCGTTAGTGCTACTAATCTTTTCCGGCATATTGATGGTAATCGAATTTGTAAATGCGTGTAGAATTTGTTGTTTTGAGTTAGGTTTGAAAATGATCAATTCAGAGGGTTCTCCATTACTGCTTCCAAGAATTTTTGAACCAGCTAGAGTAAATCCGCCATAGTAAAGCACATTTTCCGTAATCTCCTGTGCAGGTAAGTTTTCACGATCCGCAGAAAATCTTGGATATCGGGTGGTGATTGCAGTGGCAGAGGCCACCATTTTATCTTCCAACTTACCAGAAATACTACTAGCAAAATAATCTTTAAACGTAAATGTCACCTCTTCTACTGAATACCCTTGGGTCTTCATGTCGATTTCGTAGGCTCCAAAAACGGCGTTTACTTCATTGTCAACAAGACCCGCTCTTTCCCAATTAACAAGTCCTTTACTTCCTTTCCATTTATGAGTTAAGTAGTCGTAGGTGCCGCTAGTATTTAAGATAAGTAAAGAGTCTCCAGTTGTTTTTCCTTTAATATCTCCAGAACTCACGCTAACTAATGGTCCATTTTCTTCATAGCTAAGAATGAAATTATCATTGCTTAAGCTCCATATTTTACCCTTGCTAAACCATAATGCGTTTTCTCTGAATAATGGAATCGCGAAATCAATAAAATCTAGGACAACTTTACTATCTCCTGCCTTAGCGTTATTCATTAACTTCATCAAGGTTTGCTGAAATTGATTCCATTCGCTGGTGCTTAAGGGAATCTCATTTAATTTCATGTAGTACCTTAACAACTGCTGTAATTGTGGATAGGCTTTTCCTCTAAGTTGTAGCATTCTATTACTTGCCTCAGCAAGATTGCTTATTACATTATCTGGAATCAAATTTTGTTTGAGTTGAGAATCAAATTCCTTATACAAATCCTTCAAGTCTGAACGATTTGTGGCATCAAACTTTTGTTTTAGTGCTACTACAAAATCTTCTTTATTACTTGGAAGCGTATCTATTACTTGTGAAAAACTCACAGGTATTAACATCCCTGTTAAAATAAAAAGTAAAATAATTTTTTTCATATACTTATGGTTTGGAATACTGCAATGCAACCCAGTTATCTTGATTTTTTCTGTCTACAAAGCTTAATTGTAAAGACTGTGCTAAGTCTTTAACTTCATCTTCTTGTTCTAGTAAAATCCCACTTAGCAGAAGTTCTCCTTTGGATGATAATAACGCTAATAGTTGCGCTAAATTTTCTTTAATTGTATTTGTTGTCACATTGGCTAATATGACGTCATAGTTTTGAACGGGAACTTTGTCTATTGCACCATGAATCGCCGTAATTTTAGAACAGCCATTTAATTGGGTATTTTCGATAGTATTAATAAAAGCGGGCTCTTCAATATCATTGGCTTGGATGCTTTTTGCTCCCATCTTTTCAGCAAGCAAACTCAAAATTCCAGTGCCGCAGCCAAAATCTAAAACTTCTTTATTATTAAAGTCCATTCGAAGCATAAGTGTCAGAACCATTTCGGTAGTTGCATGGTGACCAGTGCCAAAAGCCATTTTCGGCTCAATAACTAACTCGTAAGGTACAGATACTGCGTCATGAAAAGGAGCACGCACTACACACTCATTGCCAATCTGAATGGCTCGAAAATTTTTCTCCCATTCTTGATTCCAGTTTTTATTTTCTAAATCCGAAACTTCAAATTTTACGGATTTGAATTGCTCAAGTTCATTAAGCACTTGGCTCAAAGCATCTTGATTAAAGTCTTCTTTAAGGATATAGGCATTTAAACTATTTTCATCCAATTCTTCGAATGAATCAAAACTTAACTGATCTAAAAAAGCAATAAGAAGTTCATTGTTGCCATTTGTATTCGTAAGCTGAACAAGTTTATAGCTGCGCATTACAAAGCTTGAACTATTTTCAGAAATTCTTGTGCCTTTAATGAGGCTCCACCAACTAAAGCACCATCAATATCTTCACCTGCAAATAGTTCTGATGCATTGGAAGCTTTAACACTTCCACCATATACTATACTTACGTGATTGGCAGTCTCTAAGTCATATAATGAGGAAATTACTTTACGGATAAATTGATGAACTTCTTGTGCCTGCTCCGCGGTAGCGGTTTCTCCAGTGCCTATAGCCCATATAGGTTCGTAGGCTATTATGCAATCGCTAAGCATAGCGCTATCTAATCCCGATAAGGCCAATTTTATTTGATTCTCAACGAAAGGGAGGTAAGTGTTGTCCTCACGCTCAGCTAAGCTTTCACCGCAACAAATAATTGGCATAATATCATTTTCTAGTGCTTTTTTAACTTTAGTATTCACCTGTGCGTCATCCTCGCCAAAATAAGTTCTTCGTTCAGAGTGCCCTATGAGAACATACTCTACTCCCAAAGAAAGAAGCATGCTACTAGAAATTTCACCGGTGTATGCACCATTCTCAAATTGACAAAGGTTTTGCGCTCCAACAGCAATTCGATCATCTACTATTTCTTGAACAACACCTATGTGGGTGTATGGAACACATATGATTGTTGAAAGATCATTTAAGCCTTCTTTTAAATCGATAATTAGATTGATTGCCTCATCAATCGTTGTATTCATTTTCCAATTTCCAATTACTACTTGTCTTCTCATTGTACTTCACTTGTTTCGTGTATGAATTTAAGGATAGTTTTATCTTTTAAGGTTAACTCTATTTGTCTTCTGCTCATTACGCGCTCTGCGACTTCGAGAGCTTTATCATATTTGAAAGTAGAAAAGCCTTCCGATCCACCCCAGCTGAATGAAGGGATGTACTTTGGAGGGAATCCACTTCCGAATACATTGGCAAAAACACCAATAACCGTACCTGTATTAAACATGGTGTTAATTCCACATTTACTGTGGTCTCCCATAATTAAGCCTAAGAACTGTAAGTTACTATTGACATAGCCTTTCTCTTTAAAGCTATATATATCAATCTCGCCGTAATTATTTTTTAGATTTGAATTGTTGGTATCCGCGCCAAGATTACACCATTCTCCTATTACAGAATTCCCTAAAAATCCATCATGGCCTTTGTTACTATAACCTTGTATTACGGAGTTATTTACCTCCCCTCCAACTTTACTAAATGGACCGATTGTAGTGGCCCCATAAATTTTCGCGCCTAATTTTAACACGGCATTATCGCATAAAGCTAAAGCGCCTCGAACAAGAGCCCCTTCCATTACTTCCGCACTTTTTCCAATATAAATGGGTCCTGTTGACGTGTTTAAAATAGCCCCTTCAACTTTAGCCCCCGATTCTATAAAGAGCTGATTTTTAGGACCTATCAAGGTATTGCTTTGGCTTAACTCGTCCGATTGTCTTCCTTTAGTCAATTGCTCGAAATCCTGCCGTAATACAGCGTCATTTTTTGAGAAAATGTCCCAAAGGTGCTTGATTTGAATGACTTCTTCTGTATATTGAATTGCTTCTTCTAAGCTTTCTTGTCCTAGAGTGATTTTGGATGCGATTAACTCGCCTTGCTTGTATAGAGATTGCCCGTCTGTTAGAAGGGATATAGCATCACATAGTTTTTGATTGGGCAGAATACTTGAATTAATAAAAACAAAACTGACCCCCTGTTCCGGCATCCAGCTATCGCAATCTTTTAAGTACGGAACACAAGTTTTAAGTTTAATTTTTTTTCCGACAAAACTCTCCCATTTTTCCTGAATAGTCGTTATTCCAACTCGAAGTAATGCCACAGGTTTAGTGAGGGTTAGTGGATTCAGATTAATCCAATTTTCATGGTGATCGCTTAAAACAAAAACGGGTTTAGACATCCCGTAAATTTATGAAAAAGTGGTGAATACTCGAAGGATATTGTTGATTTGCTTTAAAGTGTTTGTTTTTATAGGAATTTATAGGCTAAACTAGGTGCTGAATTAGCGGTTTCTTTTTCCATTTTATTTTCCTTACTTTAGTTAACAAGTAATATAGCATGAGCTGGCGAAAATTAGATGGCACTTTTCTCAATCATAATTTACCTGAATTGGTGGAAGAGACTATCCAACGGGAAAAAGCAGCTGGTCATGAGTTAAAAATTTGTGTGGGGACAGATTCTCAAGTATACCGAAGTCATATTGAATTTGCAAGTGTAGTTGTTTTTCTTCGGCAGGGAAGTGGCGGTTTTATGTTTATTAATAATTTCCAACATGTAGGCCTCATGACTATTAAGGAACGCATGATTAATGAAGTTTCTAAAAGCATTGAAGTGGCTTATAGTATTTGTCATCTTTTAGATAAATACAAAGTTGACCTTGAAGTGCACGCAGATATCAATACGAATCCTAATTTTAAATCGAATACAGCCTTAAAAGAAGCCATGGGATACATTCTAGGGATGGGCTTTCAGTTTAAAGCCAAACCAGAGGCCTTTGCAAGCAGTTCTTGTGCAGATAAGGTGGTGTAATTTATTGTTACAGCTTTGTGCAAAGTTTATTAGGGTCAAAGTCTCCCTTAATTATACCGCTGCGTTTTAAAGTGTAAATAACATTTTCTAAAGACTTCAAGCTTATCTCATCATTTGTGCTCCATTCAGTGCTATAAAACCAATTCTGTACATCATCCAATTCTTGCTTATAACGTTCACTTACCTGATCAATACTACCAATGGCCGTCATGAATTGTTTATTGATGAAGAAAAGTGTTTTAAGCATTTTGGATAAAGCTTCTGGCTTATTGGCAATTACCTCATCGGTAGCAGCCAATACAAAGCATGGCCAAGGAGTAACAAATTCCCCTAGGCATTTTAATTTTCCTTGATCGACGTAAGGCTTCGCTGTATATTTCTCCCAATAAAAAACAGCTGTTTCGTTCTTGGCTAAAGAGGCTAGGGCACCATCCAAATTATTTATAATCTTAAATTGATCTTGTTTAATTTTTTTTCCTTTAAACAAGGCGTCCACTATAGGCATTAAATGCGACCCAGACCCAAATCTACTGATAGCATAATTCTTGTCGTAGATTTCGCCATAATAGTTTATGACGTTTTCACTCCCACTAAAAACCCCCCAAATTAGAGGGGTATTTAAATACTTACTAATTATTTTAGACGGATTTCCATTAACTATATCTGCTACGATTCCTTCTGTTAGAACGACACAAACATCTACTTCTTTTCTTCGTAAAGCTTGGGTCATTTGGCCTGTCCCTCCAGAGAAGGTGGTCCATTCTATCTGTAGACCCTCCCCTTCAAAGATTCCATTTTCTAGTCCCAAATGCCAAGGGAGGTTGAAGTGCTCAGGCACGCCACCTATGCGCAGAGTTTCCATGTGGCTTTTTTAATTAAAGAAGGAGTTAATATTATTTCTTAACTCATTGCTGACTGGCACAAGGGGTAAGCGTAAATCGTCTTCACATAAGTTTAAATGAGCTAGAGCCGCTTTGATGCCCGCCGGATTATTTTCTTTAAAAATCAACTTGATTAAATCTAAAAATGAAAACTGTAGTTCACTGGCTTTTTTGAATTCTCCTGCTAAAGCAGAATTAACCATATTCGTAAATGAAGAGGGAATGGCTTGTGCTACAACTGAAATTACCCCCTCACAACCGAAACTTATCATGGGTAGGGCATGAACGTCATCCCCAGAGATTAGTTGGAAAGAAGGGCGAGTATTTCGTATAATTTCCATGCATTGCAACAAATCATTAGAGGCTTCTTTAATGCCAATAATTTGTTCGAAGTCTTTAGCTAGTCTAATAGTTGTAGAAGCCGTCATGTTTTTCCCAGTTCTACTTGGAACGTTATATAGAATTATCGGCAATGGGCTGTTTAAAGCAATCTGCTTATAGTGCTGATAAATACCTTCTTGAGATGGCTTATTGTAATTTGGACTTGCAGATAAAATAGCGCTGTAACCCTCTAATTGAAAGCTGTTAATTCGCTTAACAATAAGAGCCGTATCGTTGCCACCAAATCCCGCAATTAATGGAACTCTTCCAGCGCTGTGTTTTTTTGTGAAATCTAAAACCTCTTGGTTTTCTTCCAGGCTTAAGGTAACTGTTTCGCCTGTCGTACCTAGAGCAACCAGGTAGTTTACTCCACCATTAATGCAATGATTGATAACTTTCCCAAGACCTTCAAAATCAATACTTTTATTTGCTTTAAATGGAGTAACCAAAGCTACTCCCGTTCCTCGGAGATTCATGATTTATGGGTTTATGACATGTAAAAAATGATCGATTTGCTCTAAAAGATATTTTAAATTATGATTCTTTTTTGTGTTAATCATTAATTCAAAATAGTTGCTTTTAGCATCGCTAAAATCTCCTACTCTAAATTTAGCATCCGAAGTGGCAGCAATATATTCTAAGGGTAAACATTCATCAACAAATGCACAAATTAATATGTCTAGCTTCATTTTATGAAAATTGTTGATTTTTTCGCTAGTCGGAATATAGAACCAATTTATATCGAGTTCATTAATGAACCGAGGGTCTTTATTGTCTTTATCTTTTTTAGATTGATAAGCTAGGATGCTAATATCCTTGTGCTCTTTCTTTAAGCCTTCGGCATATTTAGTTACGGTAATTATATCGTCAGCTGATGTGGCATTAAATAAAATCCCAATTTTCTGGGCATACTTAATATTTAGCATTTCCCTGGGCACCTTTGACTTTGATTTGGCATCGAATCGGAGCTTTTTTAAGTACAGAAATCGCTTTATGTTATTCCACCATTTCATTTATTGCACTTTTCTTTCTTCAAAGGTTCCAATAGACGAATATTTAGCAATTCGTTTTTCAATACGATCTTCAGGGGAGAGTTCACTCAAGTTTGTTAAATTCCTCTTAATACTTCGTTTCAAGGTTTTAGCCATTTCTTCAGGATTGTGATGAGCCCCTCCTAGAGGTTCTTTGATAATGGTATCTACAATCTTCATTTTTTGCATATCCGTAGCTGTTAATTTGAGCTGGTCGGCTGCTTTTTCTTTATAATCCCAACTTCTCCATAATATTGAAGAGCAAGATTCAGGTGAAATAACGGTAAACCAAGTGTTTTCTAGCATGAGCATCTTATCGCAAACTCCAATACCAATCGCTCCACCGGAGGCACCTTCTCCGATAATAACAGAGATTACAGGCACTTTCAATTTGGTCATTTCGAAAAGATTTCGCGCAATAGCTTCTGCTTGACCTAATTCCTCTGCTTCTATTCCCGGGAATGCACCTGGAGTATCAATAAAAGTTATAATTGGCTTATTAAACTTTTCCGCAAGCTTCATTAATCGTAAAGCTTTTCGATAACCCTGGGGATTCGCCATCCCAAAGTTTCGATATTGCCGCATTTTAGTATTCACCCCTTTCTGTTGTCCAATCACTATCACGCTTTGTCCATCTAGGTCTGCAATACCTCCAACAATAGCTTTGTCATCTCCAGCTTTTCTATCGCCGTGAAGTTCAATGAAATTATCAAAAATATGATGAATATAGAATAGGGTGTAAGGGCGCTCAGGATGCCTGGAAAGTTGAACTTTTTGCCAAGGACTTAAGTTAGAATATAAATCTTCCTTTTTTTCGTCGATTAGCTTGTCTAGTTCGGCAATTTTATCGTCAAGGTTTAAGTCTCCTTGTGTTTGCATCTCTACAAGCTTTACTCGCTTATCATAGAGTTGCGCAATGGGTTCTTCAAAATCTAGAAAAGTCATAGCACAAATTTAGCAGAAATAAAGAAATCAAATCAGAACTAGCCTAATTTATTTGCTTCGGCTATAGTTTTTGCGCTTATTCGAATAGTTCTTATTTTTACTTCTACTATTTCGATTATTGCTCGGATACGTCTTCTTCGTAGGGACAACTTTGTTTAATGTCACACCTTCACTTAAACTCAGTTGGTTCTTGGAAAGAATTTGAAGATCATTGATGATGGTTTCATCGGTTACAGTTTCACTATTCCAATTGTTGTGCACAATCTTCATATAGTTAGCTATACATTTAGTGAAAGCTACTTTCTTTTCACTTTCCTCCATTTCAATAGCTTTTTCAATCATACTCAAGATGTTCTTGCCGTAATGTCGATATTTGCTATTTTTTTCAGGGTATTCAAAACGTCCTGGCTTTGCAAAAAGGACCTCTTTTTGAGGAAGAGGGTAAGGGGAGTCCACATCCAATTTAAAATCTGCCATGATATGCAAATGGTCCCATAGCAAATGTTTGAAATCGTCTACGTTTTTTAAATGAGGGTTTAGATTACCCATTATGTGTATGATGTGATCAACTACATCTTGTCGCTTATCTCTCTCAGGTATGCTAATTGCATGTTCAACTAAGTTTTGAATATGTCTACCATACTCTCTTAGGCGCAAGAAGCCTCGTTGGGAATTATACTCCATATAGAATTAATAAATTGAAATTGTACTTTTCTTTCAGTTAAGAATAATTGTTAATCGGGAAGTTTGCTTTTATTTAGAGGCAAGAACACCGCCTTAAGCGTTTGCAAGGTACTAAGTTTTTTTATTTATTGAAATTATTTCTGTTCAAACTGTATTGTTCTTATCAAAAAAGAGCTAGCTCAGAATCTTGAGTTTGGCAAATTTGAGCATAATTTTCTTTTCACCTTCTTGTGCAAAATGAATAGAGGCAATGGCATTTGTTCCTTCAGCAATGCTGGTAACCTTCCCTTTACCGAAGCGTTGATGTAGTACCTCTTGACCTACTTTTAAATTGCTTACATCATCGGCTTCAAAGTTGACATCTTCAGCCTGTGCATTTGGCCGTCTAATTAATTGAGCCTTACGAGCTTGCAAGCTTCTTTCCCCAAGTCCAGATTGGCTAGTTTGTGGCTTACTAGTGGGGCTTGCTTGGCGCCTTTCTGGAGCTCCCATTAGTTGTAATTCGGCCTCGGGTAATTCTTTTAGAAATCGACTTGGCTCACTATATTGGAGCGTCCCAAATTTATAACGAGTATTTGCAAAAGAGATAAATAGGTGTTTTTCTGCTCTTGTAATAGCCACATAAAATAGTCTTCGTTCTTCTTCTAAATTTTCTCTAGTATATAAAGACATCGCAGAAGGAAAGAGATTCTCTTCAAGCCCGACAGAAAACACGACAGGAAATTCAAGTCCTTTTGCAGCGTGAATGGTCATTAACTTGACGGTTTCCTCTCCTTCATTTTCTTTTTCATCACCTGTCAGTAAGCTAATGTTCTGCAAGTAAGCTCCAAGGCTTCGATCGCTATTCGCTTCTTCCTCATCTTCAATGACGTCTTCTATGCTAAACTCTTTTATACCATTTAGTAATTCTTGAATGTTTTCATATTTACTAACCCCTTCAACCGTTTTGTCATTGTATAGTTCCTGAAGAATTTGGGTAGACTTGGCAACATGTGCGGCTACGTCATAGGCATTTTTGCTCCTTAATAAAGTCTGAAAGCTTTGAATCATGGTTACAAACTCTCGAAGAGTCTGTGTCGCTCTTTTGGGAAATTGATACATTTCAATTTGATCCAAAACATCCCAAATTCCTTTACCTTGCTTGTCTGCTATAACGGTCAATTTTTCTACTGTTGTATTCCCTATGCCTCGTTTAGGATAATTGATTATTCGCTTTAAAGATTCTTCTTCATTCGGGTTGACCATAAACTTTAAATAAGCTAATAGGTCTTTGATTTCTTTTCGTTGATAGAAAGATAAGCCACCAAATATTTTATACGGAATATTTTGACGGCGAAGGGCCTCCTCCATTGCTCTTGACTGGGCGTTGGTGCGATAAAGAATGGCAAAGTCATTGTTGCCAAAATGTTCCTTCATCTTTAATTCAAAAATTAAATCAGCAACCTTTTTGCCTTCTTCATTATCGCTGACCGTTTTGAATACCTTAATTTTTTCTCCCACCTCATTCTCCGTCCAGATTTCTTTAGCAATCTGAGCTGAATTGTGCTTGATGAGGTGATTTGCTGCTTTCACGATTTGAGGAGTACTTCGATAATTCTGCTCAAGCTTAACCAATTTGTAGTCTGGGAAATCTTTCTGAAAATTTAAAATATTCGTAATGGTTGCTCCACGAAAAGCATAAATACTTTGGGCATCATCACCCACCACACTTAAATTTTGATTTCTATCTGCTAACTTTTTTATAATAGCATACTGTGCGGTATTCGTATCTTGAAACTCATCGATTAGAATGTATTGAAATTTGTCTTGATAATAATAAAGAGATTCTGGAAAATTTTTGAGAAGTACGTAAAAATTTATCAGTAAATCATCAAAATCCATAGCCCCATTTTGCCTGCATTTTTTGGTATAAAGCGCATAGAGTTGGGCTATTTTAGGTTTGCCAGCAGCAGTATCTTCATTAACTAATTCTGCGTTAGAGGCATAAGCTGTAGCTCCAATTAAAGAGTTTTTTGCTGACGAAATACGAAAGAAAACTTGATTGGGCTTATATATTTTATCGTCAAGTCCTTGAGCTTTTATGATACGCTTAAGTACACTTTTCGAATCGTTGGTGTCATAAATCGTAAAGTTGCTTGGGAAACCAAGCTTTGGTGCTTCTTTCCTTAATATCCGAGCAAAAACTGAGTGGAAAGTACCCATAAATAGATTTCGAGCATTACTTCCAGCAATTTTCTCAATTCTTGAACGCATTTCGGCTGCGGCCTTATTAGTAAACGTTAAAGAAAGAATTCTAAAAGGGTCTATCCCTTTTGAAATCAAATAGGCTATTCGGTAAGTTAATACCCTTGTTTTACCAGAACCAGGTCCGGCTATAATAAGCAATGGTCCCTCTGTGCATGTTACTGCATCTTGTTGCGGTTGATTAAGCTCGTCTAAAAACTCCATATCCGTAAATTTACACCATAAAAAGTGTAAATAAAACTTGAATAAAACTATTCAAATAAATTAACTTTACTTTTATGAAATATAATAGCGAAATAGAACAGGACACTTTATCTAAATCAAACAAATTAACATACAGAATAGTTAATTTTTTGTCAAATTTCACTGGCAATTTATCTAAAAAATTAAAGAAATCTAATGTTGAGCTTAATTTTTTAAAATATCAAATGTTGTTCGGAGAGAGAGATTCAGATATATATATCAGTACTTTCCCTAAATCAGGGACTACTCTTATGCAAATGATGCTGTATCAAATGATTAGCGATGGCGATATGGATTTTGAGCATATTTATGAAAAGTCTCCTTGGATCAAGAATGATGCTTTTATGGGTTTTAAGCCTAGACATTTACCTGACCCAAGAATTATAAAAACGCATGATAACTATCTAAAATTTGATAAAGATACAAAAGGGAAGTTTATCTATGTTTTAAGAGACGGCATGGATGTGGCTGTTTCCTTATACCACCAAGAAAAAAACTTCAGAAATCCCAATCTTACCTTTGATAAACATTTTGAGAACTTCATTTCAGCATCTAGGTTTAATTGGTTTGATCATACAAAAGATTGGTTGGAAAATAAATACGGAATAAATATCTTGTATTTAAGGTACGAAGAGATTATCAAAGATTTAGAGGGAACTGTAAAAAAAGTTGCTGATTTCACTAATACAATTATTGATAAAGAGATACTGGATAGAACAAAAGAGCGGTGTTCATTCAATTACATGAAACAGTTTGAAGACAAATTTGGGCTTCTTTCTGTGGAAAAACCTTTTCGAAATCAGGAGTTCTTTAGAAAAGGAACTTCGGGCGATTTTAAAAATTATTTTACTCCCAGCCATATAGAAGCCTTTGATAAAAGGTACAGGAAAAGTGGATTAAATAAATTTCTATAAAACCTAAGTTCAAGTAGTAAGTGCAACAAAAACTAGAAAGGAAACTACAAAATTTTGTAGTTTCCTTTCGGAAAAAATTGTTGCATGAACAATCAAAACAAATATAAACATTTAGAAGAAAAAGACCGTGAAATAATATCTAGGATGTTGGGTTCTGGTCGAACACAAAGAGAGATAGCTGAAGTGCTAGGGGTCCATTTTTCAACAGTTAGTAGAGAAATAAAAAGGAACTCCTCTAGTATTAAAGGATATATGTCTGTATGATACAAGCCAAAACTAGCACAGCAATTTAGTGATAGACGTAAAATTGTAAAGCCAAAATATACCAAACTGGCTAGTCAGATGAAGGATACTATAGAGAAATTCATAAAACAGTCGTAAAGTCCAGACGTAATGGCAAATACAGTAATAGAGTACAAATACCTAATCGGGTATTTATAGAATAACGACCTGAAATAGTAGAGCGTAGAAGCCGATTTGGAGACTATGAAGTAGATTTAATGATTGGTAAAAACCATCAGGGAACTTTGGTTGTTTTGAGCGAAAGAAAATCAAGAAGAGTACTTATAGAACTCCGCAGATCCAAAGAAGCTAAGCCTGTTTCTGAGGCTATTAGTAAGCTTCTTAAGAAAGTAAATGTACACCATCACCAGTGATAATGGTAAGGAATTTTCATTGCATCAAAGCTTAGCAGAAAAGATAGATTGTCAATGGTGTTTTGCAAACACTTATCACAGCTGGGAAAAACGAAGTGTAGAAAATGGTATTAAATGCATTAGAAAACACCTCCTCAAAGGAACGGATTTAACCAAAACATCTAACAACCATGTAAAGATTATAGAAGACAAATTAAACAACACGCCTAGAAAAATTTTAGGCTATAAGACATCGAATGAAGTATTTTTTAACAAATTTACTTTTGTTGCACTTGTTGCTTGAATTTAGAAAAAAGTTAAATTAATTTGCTCATAATATGTTTTTTTGTATATTTGATGCAGAATAAATTTTAAAGATCCTTGTAATAATTAATTTTTGTTCGTTTATACATATTTTAAGTGCAGGCGAAAAATATAACGGGATGGGCATAATTGCTAATAGAACTATTGATTATTAATAGCATTAGCGAATTGGTTCTGGAAAAGAAATGAATAATTAATTAAATAAACAAAAAAATATAGTTATGAAAAATTTTAAAATAATCTCAAAAGCCTTCTCAATATTAATTGGTTCTCTAGGTGTTAGTGCTTTAATGTCAAGTTGTAACAAGGAAAGAGATTGCGCTTGCACTGCTACGGAGAGTTATTCTTATTCAGGTCAAACTTATTCTTCTACCAATAATTTTGATGTTACAGTTCAGGAAAAGTGTGTAGAGTTAAACAGAGAGTCAACCTATTCGGATAGCGGATATACTTATACCTATTCCATTAATTGTGAGAATAAGTAATAAGTAAGTTGTCTAGTCCTAAATAAACGATACAGATTATTAAAGGATTAAAGTTATTAATTAAAGCTGAGCAATGACGTCATTGCTCAGCTTTCTTGATTTGTATTGTTTTCTTTTCAGTTTACTTTGTTTGTGCATTTGCATAGGAGTAAGCATGTGATTAGATAGATGAGGTCTCTTATGATTATAAATTTCTATTGCATTTGAGATGAGTTTCTTCTTTAAACCAAAGTCCATTATCTTTTTTGCTATTCCAAATTCCTGTTTTAAAATACCATTTACTCTTTCTGCAATTGCATTTTCATAAGGGTCATATTTTTCCGTCATACTTGGATTAATATTATTTTTGTTTAATAGTTTTTGGTAATCATTGGAACAATATTGCAGCCCGCGATCAGAGTGGTGTATTAAAGTGTTTTTGTCATCTATTCGATTGCTTAAAGCCATTTCAAGTGCTTTTAGAGAACCTTCTACGCACAAGGATTTCGACACATCATAACCTACGATTTTTTTTGAATACGCATCCGTAATCAATGCCAAATAATAGGGGTTAGTTCTTGTTCCAACATAAGTTATATCACTTACCCATACAGCGTCAGGTTTTTCAATTTCTATTGTGCTTACTAGATTTTTATGCTTTCTAAATCGATGATGCGAGTCAGTTATAATGTGGTATCGTTTTCTAGGCTCTGTTAACATATGCTCGGCACTTAATATTCTAAAAAGCTTATCTCTACCTACATTTAGAACCATTAATTGTTCTTTGAGTAAATAATATAGTTTTTTACCTCCAAGCCTAGGCATAATCATACGAATTTCACGCACCAGAGCTATAACTTTTTGAGCGATTGATTGTTTAAGTAATCTAGATTTGATAGACCTATAATATACCTGTCTATTTACCCCGAGCAAATCACAGGTAGAAACTAGCGTTTCTTTGTACTCTTCTTTGAAGAGGTCGATAAGTCGGGTGTGTAATTTTTTCTTATCTGAATATCGTATTCCTTTTCTGCCATATCCACAAGCATATCGAAGATGATAACTTTCTTATCCGCTCGTTCAGCTAGATGCTCTGCTCTTGACTTCTGTTTTTCTAACAATTTAACCTTTGCTTCAAGCTCAAGGATTTTTTGTTCTGGAGTTTTTGCCATTGTTTTTGGTGCTTGGTTTCCCCAAACTAAGCTACCATATTTTTGCAACCATTTACTTACTGTTGAATCTCCCTGTATACCATATTTGAGCTTTGCCTGTGCTTTTGTTAAGTAACCTTGTTCAATTTCTTCAACTAATTGAAGCTTAAAAGAGAGTGAGTAATCTTTTTGGGTTCGCTTCATAAAGCCCGTTTTGTCTATTGTTTTCATTACACTTGTGTTTTAGTTTATCGCTATATTAGGACGGGACAAGTAACTTAAAAGAAAAGCTCCGTATGTTTACGGAGCTTTTTTATTTATGAAACATGTACTCAACATACTTATATCATTTTTTTGGCTTTTTTTGGCCTATAATTTATACCAAAATTTAGATTTTTTTGAATTATACTTTTATAATATACCTCTTATAAGATTTAAGATAGCCTCCGTTTTAGCTAGATTATTTCTATGCTATTGTTTAACTATACCCTTTTTAATTGTTTTAAATCCTTTTAATAAGAAAATAAATGTAGTTTGGGTATCAATCCCTATGGTTGCTAGTGTTTTATTTGTTGTTAATCAATTAATATTTAACACTTTTGTTTGCAATTGCTTTTTACAAGAAATGTTAAATGGGAAATTTTTGTTTGAGCTAATTTTTTCAAGCTTATCGCTTGTCACTTTAACTTTTGTTTTATTAAAAAATAGAAATCAAAATATAGGATCAAACTACAAAAATGCCGTGTTTTTAACTTTTAATTTAGGCTTTACCATTCTTGTTTTTATCCTTAATGCTCCAGATTTTTTTCTCTTTGAAAAACCGTTAAAAAAATATGATATAATTACTTACAAAACTCTAAATGAAAAAAGTATTGATATTTTTAAAGAACTTAGGATAAATGATCAGTACCAAACGGTTTGCCTACTTAACCCTGGATGCCCATTTTGCCAAAGAGCCTCTACAAAACTTTCCTTAATAGCAAATAAAAATAATTTTACAGAAAATGTAACGTATCTATTTTCAGGAAACCCATCTTCAATTCCAATGTTTATAAAAAAATATCAAATTGAAAATATCAAATATCAGCATATGAATGGAGAAGATCTTCTCCATCTTTCAATGGGAACTATTCCAACGGTTCTCATAATAAAAAATGATACCGTTTACTATGCTTTTGGGTATAGGGATATGGATGAAACCATATTTAAAGATGTTTACTTCTAGGTTTACTTTTATTGGTTGAATAAAATGTTTTCGGTGTTGTATCGTTGGTTTTTATTAATGCTGTAATTCCTTGTTTTTCTTCCTTATCTTTGCCAACTTCATGAAGGAAAAGGATCAACATATCATATCAGAACCGGAATATATAGATGTTGAAGGTGCAAGGGTGCATAATCTTAAAAACCTTTCTGTCAAAATCCCTAGAAATCAATTAGTAGTAATTACTGGAATTAGTGGAAGTGGGAAGTCTTCATTGGCCTTCGACACCATCTACGCAGAAGGACAACGACGCTATTTAGATACCTTTTCAAATTATGCCAGACAGTTTATTGGTAACATGGAACGCCCAGATGTAGACAGTATTACGGGATTAAGCCCTGTTATTTCTATTGAGCAAAAAACGGTTAGCAAGAATCCTAGAAGTACGGTAGGTACAATTACAGAAGTCTATGATTTTTTACGTCTATTATATGCTAGAGCGGCGGATGCTTATTCTTATGTTTCCGGAAAAAAAATGCAGCAGTTTACCGAAGTCCAGGTAATAGATGCTATTAGAAATACTTTTGATGATAGAAAAATAGCAATCCTTGCTCCACAGGTTAAAGGAAGAAAGGGGCACTATCGAGAACTTTTTGACTCGCTGTTCAAAAAAGGGTTTTTAAAAGTAAGGGTAGATGGTGAGTTGTTAGACATTGTTCCAAAAATGCAAGTTGATCGTTACAAGGTTCACGATATTGAGGCCCTAGTTGATCGTGTGAAAGTAAAACCTGAAAACGAACAACGACTTCTTTCAGCTATCGATAAAGCAATGAAATTAGGAGATGGTCTCTTGTTTATACTTGATATAGACGACAATAAAACCTTTCCTTACAGTAAAAACTTGATGGATAGCGAAAGTGGAATTTCCTACGATGCCCCATCACCAAACTCTTTTTCATATAATTCACCATACGGAATGTGCCCTTCTTGCAAAGGCTTAGGCTATAAAATGCAAGTTAATGAAGAGGCCATTCTTCCTGATGGGAAATTGAGTATAAACAAGGGGGGAATTGCTCCTTTGGGTATAAGAAGGGAAGGCTACCTTTTTAAAGAGCTCAAACGATTATCTAAAAAACTCAACTTCAACCTTGCCGAACCTGTGGGGGAAATGGATAGGGAAATCCTTAATTTATTATTGTATGGAGATTCTTCACAAGAGTCACCATCAGAAGAAGTTAATATTTCAGATGCAGATAGGTGGTATACTATTGAAAATGGTGGGGTAGAGGCTATGCTTGTTCGTAGTTATAGAGACACGACTTCCGATAGCATCCGCAAATGGGCAGAGCAATTTATGGAGCAGGAAACTTGTCCAAGTTGCCAAGGGTATAGACTGAAAAAAGAATCTTTATCTTTTAAAATTGATGGCCTCCATATCGGTCAACTTTCAGCTTTTAATTTAGGTAGTCTTCATCAATGGTTGGAAGGTATAGAGAATAGGTTAAGTGATAAACAAAATGAAATTGCGGTTGAAGTACTCAAAGAAATTAGAGAAAGAATAGTTTTCTTATTAGACGTAGGATTAGACTATCTCAGTTTAGATCGACCAGCTAGAAGTTTGTCTGGAGGTGAAGCTCAAAGAATTAGATTAGCTACACAAATTGGTTCTCAGTTAAGTGGAGTAACCTATATTTTAGATGAGCCAAGTATCGGCTTACACCAAAGAGATAACGCTAAACTGATTCATTCCTTAAAGAAGCTAGCAGAAAGCGATAACTCCGTAATTGTAGTAGAGCATGATAAAGATATTATGCTTGCCTGCGATTATTTGATAGATATCGGACCTGCTGCAGGTGAGCATGGAGGAGAAATAGTAGCGGAAGGCATACCAAGTAATTTTAAGAATGAAAAAACACTAACTGCTGAATACCTATTTGGATCTAAAGAAATTGCAGTTCCTAAGATTCGACGCAAAGGAATTGGGAAGCAAATTGTTCTTCAGGGAATGACAGGCAATAATTTGAAAGATGTTGATTTGGCTTTTGACTTAGGAAAGTTCATTTGTGTTACAGGGGTTTCAGGCAGTGGGAAGTCGACTATAGTAAATGAAACGCTTTATCCAATTTTACATCACTATGTTTACAAAGCAAGAACTAGACCTTTACCTTATAAGTCAATTAAAGGACTGAAGCATATAGATAAAGTAATTGAGATTGATCAATCACCAATTGGAAGAACTCCAAGATCGAATCCGGCAACATATATTAAGGTATTCGATGAAATAAGAAAGTTGTTTGCCATAACTCCTGAAGCCAAAATTAGAGGCTTTGCACCTGGAAGGTTCTCGTTCAATGTGAAAGGAGGACGCTGTGAAGAATGTGGCGGAGGCGGGGTAAAAGTTATTGAAATGAACTTCTTGCCTAATGTTGAAGTGGAATGCCCTAGCTGCATGGGAATGCGATATAACCGAGAGACCTTGGAGATCCGATACAAAGGGAAATCTATCTACGATGTTTTAGAAATGACGGTGGATGATGCTTGTGAGTTTTTTGAAGCATTGCCAAGAATTTATAGAAAAGTAAAAACCCTAAAGGATGTGGGGCTTGGCTATTTAAGACTTGGACAAAGCTCAACTACGATCTCTGGAGGGGAAGCTCAGCGAGTAAAGCTTTCAGCTGAACTAAGTAAGAAAGATACGGGTCAAACTTTTTACATCCTAGATGAACCTACCACAGGACTTCATTTCGAAGATATTAGTGTATTACTCAATGTCTTGAACAAATTAGTAGATAAAGGGAATACAGTATTGGTTATCGAACATAACATTGACGTAATTAAAGTAGCAGATCATGTTATTGATATAGGTCCAGAAGGTGGCGATAAAGGGGGTGAAGTACTTTTTGAAGGCACCCCTGAGAAGCTAGCCGAACATCCGACAAGTCATACCGGACGATTCTTAAAATTTGAATTAAACTAAACAGTTTTTCATAAGATCAAGAATAGAGTTAAAGATTAAACGTACATTTGAAATATGTTGGTAATTTGAACAATTTGGTTCAAATTCAAAAGGGAATCCCGTTTAAATCGGGAGCAGTCTCCGCTGCTGTAATCTCCATCAATTTTTTAGCTAAAAGCCACTGTTTGAAAGAATGGGAAGGCGCTAAAAAAGGAGTAAGCCAGAATACCTGCCTACATGCATTAGAACAAGACTTTCGGAAGAAAAGTAAATTCTACATCTCATCGTATGCCCTATTCTAAGGGTGAATGATTAGTTGTGTCTTTCTTTCTAAAGTTTAAAAGCATAGAAAGAAATTGAAAAGCATTTCATTACATATTTGTTGTTTGTTTACTTGCTGGGTTTTCTCAACACTTAAAGCTCAAGTTGATACAACCATCTTATTGCCAGAAATGGAGTTTATCCAAATTCGTAAAGCAGCAATTGGCTTGGAAAAAATTGTTTGGGATAGCACTACGCTTAAATCTAGGTCCTTTGCTAGTTTAGGAGATTTCTTATCGCAAGAAAGCAATGTATATGTCAAGTCATACGGAGGGAATAGTCTAGGAACGATAAGCGTGCAAGGGGCAAGTGCTTCCCAAACTTTATTACTTTGGAATGGCTTACCCGTTCAAAGCCCTATGCTAGGTCTTTTAGACCTCTCATTGATTCCACTAAATTTTAGTGACAAAGTTAGCTTACAGGTGGGTGGAAACAGTTCATCTTGGGGTAGTGGAGCTATTGGCGGAGTGATTGGGTTCCAAAACACAGGAAACTTCAAATCTAAGTTTGAACTAGATTATAACTCGAGTATTGGAAGCTTCTCCTCTCTTCAACAAGACCTGCAATTAAAAGGAGGAAGCAAACATTTTCAAAGTGTAACTCAAGTCAATTTCCAAAAAGCAAAGAATGATATTCTTGTGCGCCCAGCACCTAATGTAGAAAACTATAGACAAGAGAATGCTGCGTTTCTTCAAATGGGGCTTATTCAATCTTTTTATGTCAAGCCGAATGACAAGAACGAACTGGCTATCCATGCATGGTTACAAGAATCGGAAAAAGAAATCCCACCTACTTTAACTCAGTTGAATAGTGAGGCTTTTCAAAAAGATCAAATCAAACGATTCATGGCAAGCTGGGCATATAAAAACAAGAAGCATAATATTAAAGTGAAGGCCGGTCATTTTAGAGAGCAACAGGAATTTATAGACCCTCAAATACATCTTCAAGCCTTAAATAAATTTCAAACAAGCTTAGGAGAAGCTAACTATAATTTCAAATTCAATACTAGGCACTCTATTGAGGTGGCAAGCACAACAATTTTTACTATGGCTCAAAGTGAGTCCTATTCTGAAGTCAATACGCAATTCAAAACAGCAGGCTTATTTGCATATAGATTGACTACAAAGCAAACTCAATTGCAGTTAAGTTTACGGGAAGAATGGGTAGATAAAAATCTTCTGGCACCTTTGCCATACATTGGCTGGCAGCAGGGCATAGGTAGTCGATTAGTACTGAAGGCAAAGGTGTCCCGCGAATTTCGATTACCAACCTTAAATGATTTGTATTGGTCGCCGGGAGGGAATCCGGAACTAAAACCTGAAGAGGGGTGGAGTCAGGAGTTGGGCTTAACCTGGAGGCAGAAGTTTAAAGGCCATCAATTAAAATTGACCAATTCTGTATTTAATCGAAATATAAAAAATTGGATTTTATGGGCACCAAGTGATCTTGGATTTTTCTGGGGAGCCAACAATATCGCTAAAGTTTGGTCCTATGGCTTGTCGTCAAGATTAGACTATGATTTTAAGAAAGGAAAGTTTGTGTTTAATAGCAATCTAAGCTTTAACTATACTAACTCTACCTATCAAATTAGCCTAGACCTTCCCAAAATTGAAAAAGGAGATCAGTTGTTTTATACTCCAAAATATCAAGCAAATGGGAATGTTAGTTTAAAATTAGGGGAATGGAGTTTTCGCTATCAGCATCTGCTTATTGGAGAAACACTTGGCGCAAATGATCTTATCCCAAGATACCATGTAGGAAATATTCACCTAGCGTACAGCTTTAAACAAAACAATTTTTCAGGTAAAATATTCACCTCCATCAACAATATCTATAATCAAAACTATAGAGTCGTTGAGCGAAGAGCAATGCCAGGAACAAATCTTTTATTCGGAATAAATATTAATCTTAAAAAGTAAAAAATTATGAAAAAAATTGTATTTGCTTTAGCCTTATTGGCTTTTAACTCGAGCTTTGCTCAAACCACTTCGACCTTCGAAGATTTTAACTTAGGAGTAGATTCTGCTCTAAATGGAAGTGACCTTCAAGGAGGATTTCAAAACGGGAACACGTTTTTTCCGAACACATTTGACAGCCAGTCTAATTCTTGGTTTGGCTTTGGCATATCTTCAATGACAGATAATACTACACCTGGTTTTATGAATGATTTGAGTTGCATTAAAGCAGAAGGAGCTATGGGTTCAAGCACTTATGGAGTGGCTTATATGTCATACTTAACGAACAATGTAGTAATGAATTTAACTGGTGCTGCAGAAGGAGGAGGAATTGAAGGGATGTATGTAAATAATAGTACTTACGCCTATTTAAGTATGAGAGATGGAGATGGTGTAGCCAAAAAATTTGGTGGAATTACTGGAAATGACCCTGATTTTTTTCTCTTGACTATTGAGAAATATAATAATGGGGTATTAGGGACCCAGAAAGTTGAATTCTATTTGGCTGATTTCCGTTCGGCTAATAATGCAGATGATTACCTTATTAGCGAATGGACATACCTTGATTTAAGTAGTTTAGGTAATGCAGATAGTTTGGCCTTTTCTTTAAGCTCTTCCGATGTTGGCCAATTTGGTATGAATACTCCATCATATTTCTGTTTAGATGACCTCACCACTAAAGATAGCCCTGTTACTGGGATTAGAACTAATGAGGAGTTGATCGATGTACAGATATATCCAAACCCAACTACAGATAAAGTTTACATTGAAAATAATAGAAACTTTGAAGGGACGATATCGCTAAATGATGTATCCGGAAGGGTAATTGTATTAAGTGATTTGGAGATGGCTGATTTCATAGACTTTTCAACGCTTTCAGAAGGAGTTTACTACTTAACTATTGAGTTGAAGGATGGGAGATCACAGAATTTTCCGATCCTGAAGAAATAAATTCAATGCATTTATGAAGATTAAAGCCTTGTTTCCATCGGAAGCAAGGCTTTCTCTTTATGGGGCAAACGTTAAAATTTACGTACCTTTGCAAGCTAAAATTTATTCATGGAATTAAAAGAAGTATTGGCGATAAGTAAATTGCCTGGATTGTACCAAATAGTAACAAGTAGAGACAATGGTCTTATAGTTACAGCTCTAGGTGAAGAAAAGAGAAAATTCGTTGCGTCAAGACAACACATGTTTACACCTCTAGAGAATATTACGGTGTATACGAATACCGGAAGCCTTGAACTTGCTGAGATTTTTAAAGCAATGAAGTCAGCTAAAAACGCTGCACCAGAGGTAAAAGCCGCAGACAAAGAGGTTCGCGATTATTTTGCAGAAATTGTTCCAGAGCACGATCAACAACGTGTTTATATAAAAGACATTCGTAAAATCATGAAGTGGTTTATTGCGCTTGATGCTACAGGAATGTTTAAGGAAGAAAAGAAAGAGAAAAAAGAGAAGAAAACTGCACCCGCAAAAAAGGCAGCTCCAAAAAAAGAAAAAGCAGCCAAAACTGAAAAAAAGGCCAGCAAAACAAAAAAGAACTAATGAATACAACAACTGCATTAATAGCACCAGATAAGCGTTCGTTTTTACCAGCTGATTTTAAGCTTGGAGAATGGGAGGCATTAGAGCCATATTATAAAACGCTTGTAGATCGAGACATTTCCTCTCAAGATAAATTCGAAGCATGGCTTAAAGATTGGGATGAGTTATATGCTGTTGTAAGTGAGGATATGCGATTAAAGTATGTCAGTACGTCTATTGATACAACAGATGAAGAGGCAAAAAAGGAATTAGAAAAATTCTACATCCATGTTGATCCAAAAATGAAACCTTGGGAAAACAAATTACAACAGATGTTTAATGCAAGCCCATTGAAGGAGAGTTTGCCGGAAGACTTTAAGAATCTCAAAAGAGGTATTGAAAAAGATTTGGCCCTTTTCACAGAAAAAAATATTGAGCTTAGTAAAGATTTGAGCTTGATGGAAAACGAGTATGCTGAAACCACAGGAGCTTTTTCAATTACTTACCAAGGGAAAGAATTGACTATGCCTCAGGCAGGAGTCTTTATGAAAAAGATTGACCGTAAAGTTCGGGAAGACGTTTACATGCTTTCTCGAGAAAGAGAAAATCAAGATGCAGATAAATTAGATGATTTAATGGATCGTTTGGTTAAAAAAAGACATCAATTAGCTTTAAACGCTGGGTATGAGAATTATCGCGATTATATGTTTGATGAAAAACATCGCTTTGATTATACTGCCAAGGATTGTGAAGCTTTTCATGAATCTGTAGCTACAGCGATTATTCCTCTTCTTAAAAAAATGGACGACGATAGAAAAGCGGCAATGAAAGTTGATGCTTTGAAGCCCTGGGATATGGTGGTTGATCCATTGCAACAAGCTCCACTACAACCTTTTGAGAAAACGGAAGATTTTGTAAGCAAAACAGTAGATTGTTTTAATAAATTGGATCCTTATTTTGGTGCGTGTATAGCCAATATGTATGAAACTGGAATGCTGGATCTAGAATCAAGAAAAGGAAAGGCTCCTGGTGGATATATGATGGCAATGCCAGAAACAGGTGTGCCTTTTATCTTTATGAATCATGCTTCTTCAGAAGGCGATGTACGGGTTATGGTGCACGAAGGGGGTCATGCAATACATAGTTTTTTAGATCATGCCATTCCATTTGCAAATATGCGTCAAACTCCAAGTGAGGTTGCAGAGTTAGCCTCAATGAGTATGGAGTTATTCTCATTAGAAAATTGGGAAAGCTTTTATCCAAATGAAAGTGATTTGAAAAGAGCCAAAAGAAATCACCTAGAAGGATTATTGAAAATGCTACCTAGTGTAGCTAAAGGTGATGCATTCCAACATTGGATGTATACGAACCCAGAGCATACTGCGCAAGATCGTCGAGCTAAATGGATGGAGTTGAATAAGATTTATGGCACAGGTTTAGTTGACAGTGAAGGTTTGAAAAAATTTCAAGAAGTAGGATACCAAGGTATTCTTCATTTTTACCAAGTTCCTTTTTATTATATTGAATATGGCTTCGCTCAGCTAGGTGCAATTGCCATGTGGAGAAACTATAAGTCTGACAAAGAACAAGCAATTGCAGCTTATAAAAAAGCCCTATGCTTGGGTTATACTAGAAGTATTCCAGAAATTTATGAAGCGGCAGATATTCGTTTTGATTTCTCTGCAGAATACGTAAAGGATTTAGCAGATTTCGTTCAGGACGAACTTAAAAAGTTGTAAAAAAAAGCAAAAAAGTTGCCTGGGCAACCAGGCATCTTTCATAGTTTCTCTATAACTATTAACTAATCTACTCCTAATACGTCTAGAGGAATACATAGCTTGCTTTGAAATAAAAAAAAAGTCATAATTTTATATAAATTCTAGTCTACATGAAAAAAATGATCGTACAGCAAAGCATAGGTTTAAGCTTTTTCTTATTACTAGTCCTTCTAGTAGCTTGTAATAAGCAAGAAGAAGAAAATCCTGTGGGCACGGAACCTATTAATTTTGTTGAACCAGATAGTAGTACCATTTTTGCTGCAGCTGGAGAAATTGTAGATTTTACCTTGTACTTGGCTATTGATCAATCGATAGATAGTATTAGAGGTGGCTATTTTATCGATACGGCTATGGGTATTAATAACTTATTGTTTAGCGATATGGAAACTGAGTTTTTTGTTCAAGGTTTTACAGATAGCTTAAATACACAAACGGTTTCGGGAACCATAGAAATGCCATTAGGTAGAAGTGCTTCCATTCCGTTTAGACCTTATTTTAGTGGAAGTACTACCCCCTTTATCCCTGCTCAATATGATGCGGTTCGTGTGGTGTTCCGTTTGGAAGGCGAGACCGTTAGTTACGAAAAGCAATTGAAGATTATCGTAAACTAAGCCCGTGGCAAAAGTCAGCAAGAATTTACACAACGAAAGAATTAATTACGACAAATCAACTTTGCACATAAGTCAAGCAAAGAAAAACCCTTTCAAACAATTTGATTTATGGTATCATGAAGCAGCCGAACATGGAGGCTTTGAAGCTAATGCTATGACCTTATCTACGGTTGATGCTAAAGGAGTGCCAAGTAGTCGGGTAGTCTTGCTTAAAGAGTATTCAAACGAGGGTTTAGTGTTTTTTACCAACTATATGAGTCAGAAAGGGGAGGAGATGCTTAAGAATGACAATGTAAGCTTATTGTTTTTCTATGAGCAAATGCAAAGACAAATCCGAATTACTGGAAAAGTGCAAAAGCTTTCTGACCAAGAAAGTGAAGCATACTTTAATACAAGACCCATTGAAAGCCAATATGGAGCGATGCTATCTAATCAAAGTCATCGTATAAATAGTAAAGAAGAATTAGAGCAAGAATTTAATCGCTTATTGAAGAGTAATAAAAAACCCCAACGTCCTAAACATTGGGGTGGTTATATAGTAAAGCCAAGTTATTTTGAATTTTGGCAAGGAAGACCAAATAGGATGCATGATCGAATATCTTATGCCATCCAAAAAGATTCTTGGAGTATAGATTTGTTATCGCCTTAACGAAACTTGGTTATTACTTCTTAGCGGCAACCTTTGTTTTTGCCTTAGCTTTTTTCTTTTTAGCCGGAGTTACTAAAATGACAGGTCTTTTTGGTCTAGATACACCCCAAGAACCTTGAGATATTTTACCACGTTTTGTTTTTTTATCGCCTCTTCCCATTTTCTACAGATTTTAATTCAATTAATAAGGATACAAAAATAAAAAAATCCTGCTAATTAGCAGGATTTTAATGTGTGCTAGAGTTGGATAATTAAACTCTAGAAGATAACTCTTTACCTGGCTTGAACTTTACAACGTTTTTAGCTGCAATGTTAATTTCTGCACCAGTTTGAGGGTTTCTTCCTTTTCTTGCAGCTCTATGAGTTACTGAGAAAGTACCGAATCCAACTAAAGTTAACTTGTCACCTTTAGATAAAGTTCCAGTTACACCATCAGTTACTGCTTCTAAAGCAGCACTTGCTTGTACTTTAGTTAAACCTGCATCTTCAGCGATTTTGCTGATTAATTCACCTTTGTTCATAATATTAAAATTTTGGTTAAATAATTTGTTAACTCAAAAATACGTGCAATTCCTTTATTGACAAGACTTTCCGTGAATTGGCGATGTTGATAATCTGTGTTTTAACTAAAGAGGGGTCATGCCCTATTTTATTAACATACTGATTGTTAGAGTATTATAAAAATACTTTTTTCTTTTAATTTGTGGATATATTTTGAAATATATTTTAAAATACCTAGTAAAATCAAGGGTTTTTGCCATTTTGTCCTTGCTAGTTTGTAAGTTTACACGTGAAATATGGAAAATAAAAGTACAGATAGTCGTTACCTTGAATTTGGAAACGGACCGGTCATCGTTCTACTGCATGGATTGTTTGGTGCTTTAAGCAACTTTGAAAAAGTAATTGAACATTTTCAAAGTAATTATACTGTGCTATTTCCGCAACTCCCTCTTTATACTTCTTCATTACTCAATTCTACAGTAGGTGGAATGGTAGACTTTGTGAAAACCCTTTTAGAAGAGAAAAATTATAGGAATGTTCATTTAGTAGGAAATTCGCTAGGGGGACATATCGGATTAGTATATGCTTTACAAGATATGGATCGAATAGCCTCAATTACCTTAACGGGCAGCTCGGGCTTGTTTGAAAATTCATTGGGGGATGGATATCCGAATAAAGAGAATTACGATTATATACGAAAGAAAACAGAATATACTTTTTATGACTCGACTATGGCCTCTAAAGAATTAGTAGATGAAATATTTGAAACGGTTAACAATCGAGCTAAAGCGATTCGAGTAATTACATTGGCTAAATCTGCTTTGAGACATAACTTAAGATCGGAGCTACAAAAAATTGACATTCCCGTGAATTTAATCTGGGGTAAAAATGATAATATTACTCCATTGTTCGTCGGTGAGGAGTTTGAAAAACTTATTTCAGATGCAAAACTAGAGGCAATAGATGAATGTGGACATGCTCCTATGATGGAACATCCAGAAAAGTTTAACCAACTTTTGGAGCAATTTTTGAATAGAATAGAGATAAACAAGTAAGATTGATCGCAAAATACGCCATAGAAGAAAGTATACCTTATCTGAAGATAACAGACAACATAGAGTTTGCTGTAGAATTGATGGAGGAGTTTAAACAAGCTCACTTACCTGTTCTGCATGGCAAGGAACTTGTTGGGGTGGTTTCCGAACAACAATTACTAGATGCTGAAGGAGTTGAAAAAATAAGCGAGTTGGCTTTTCCATTAATAAAAATAGCGGTGAACGAGCATACTCATCTGTTCGATGCCATGAAAGCAGGTTTTGAAAGTCATAGTAGTGTGCTTCCCGTTATTAATAAAGAAGGGAGCTACATCGGTTTGATTTCTCCTCGAAGTCTACTTATTAAGTTGTCTGAATTTAATTTCGTTCGAGAATCCGGTGGAATTTTTGTTTTAGAAGTGCCATCACAGGGTTATTCGCTTGCCGAGATTTCGCGTTTGGTTGAATCTAATAAAGCTTCGGTGCTATCTATTGCCACATCACCTATTGACGATTCAGATAAAATACAAGTAACAGTTAAGGTTAGTACCTTGGACTTGACTTATATTATTGCTACTCTTGAGCGTTATAATTATATGGTGACGTATATTTTTCATCAGGCAGAACAAATCGATCAGCTTAAAGAGCGTTATGATTCATTGATGCACTATTTGAATGTGTAAGCTTACTTTTCATTTCTCCTAAGCTAAATTGAAGTATTCCCTTATCTTTGCTCTATGCATATAGCCGTATACGGACGAAAATTAAAGCCAAATGCTACAGAACACGTAGCCCACTTTTTTAAGCTTTTAAAAGCAAAGGGGATTTCCTATACGGTATACAGTCCTTTTCAAAGACATTTGATAAATGACCATCAACTACAAATTGATGATGACGTTTTTACCAAGAAAAAGGAAATTACTAAATCCATAGATTTTGTATTTAGTTTAGGTGGTGATGGTACAATCCTAGATATAGTAAGCTGGATAGGTAAAAAAGAAATTCCCGTTGTAGGAATCAATTTTGGACGATTAGGATTCTTAGCTAGTAGTTCAATAGCCGATATAGAAGAGTCTTTAAATGCTATTATTGAAGGTAAACATGTGATCGATAGTAGGAGCTTAATTCAATTGGAGACCAATAAGAAGTTGTTTGGCAATTCTTCTTTTGCCTTGAATGAGTTTACCGTGCAACGAGTAGAAACTTCCTCTATGATTACTGTGCACGCTTTTTTAAATGGTCAACATCTAAACTCTTATTGGGCGGATGGTCTTATTATTGCAACCGCTACAGGTTCTACCGGTTATTCTTTAAGTTGTGGTGGGCCAGTAATTTATCCAAACAGCAAAAATTTTGTAATTACACCTGTTGCCCCGCATAATCTTAACGTTCGTCCCATGGTAGTTCCAGATGATGTTGAGTTGAAATTGAAAATTGAAGGCAGAAGTAAGCGCTTTTTAACAACTTTAGATAGCCGGAACAAAACAATAGATGCAAGTTTTGAGCTCACCCTAAGAAAAGCTCCTTTTCAAGCTCAGCTTGTACGGCTTAGTTCTAGCAGCTTTGTCAATGCAATTAGAGAAAAACTGCTTTGGGGAGAAGATTTAAGAAATTAAATCGAATTAAGCTTTTTTGGCACACCTATTGATTATATAACCCCAAATGAATGAAAATGAAAAATTTAGTGTTCCTATTAGTCGCAATTGTTTCTCTAAGCAGCTGCAAAACGCTGATTCCATTTACTGAAGACCTAAAGAATAGTAATAGTTGGACTGATAATGAAATTAAGCAGATTCAGTATTACAACTCTGAGCCTATTATCTTAAATCGTCAGCTTAAAAGCAACGAGACAGGTATAGTATCTGGTAAGATTAAAATGGTTGATGGCAAGGAAGTCGAAGAAATTGTAATAAGAAAAGGTACGCCTGGAATCATTTCAGCACTTCCTGATGGAAGTCGCATGGCAATCAGCTTTGAAATAGGAGATGACCATTACTTAACTTTTGGAGTGGACAAGAACAGAGGTGGGCGATACTATCTTCGATTGAAAGATTATGAAAAGAACAAATTTGCTGTGGTCTCATATTTCAATAAAACCTACAATATAAGCCCACAGGCCTTAACTGCATACTTGCAAGTTAATTTGAAAAAAATCAAAAAAGAACAACTTTCATTGCGTGTTGCTAAGGGTCGAAAGTTGTAAATTACACCTTAAACTGTTAAGAAAGAGCGCTCATATTGAGGCTCTTTTTGTTTATACCTTTGATTTCCCGGAACAAACATTATCTTTTTTGGAAAAGAGGTATAAATATGTAGTGAATACGCTATATTTGCACCTCTTAAATAAGAACAATAAATAAAAAATATATAAATGGCGGTAATAGGCACATTAAGACAGAAGCTAGGTGGAATTTTGATATTCGTAATTGCTCTAGCAATGTTAGCTTTCATCCTTATGGATATGGGGGGTAATGGAAATGGTCCAGTACGTGGAACCGATGTAGCAAAAGTAAATGGGGAAGCGATTTCTTATGAAGAATTTGATGATCGATTAACTACCAATGAAAATTTCTTGAAGAAGCAATTGCAAGGGCAAGAGTTAACAGATGCTCAGAAAGAAAGTGTTCGTACAAGTACCTTCAATGAAATTATTGGGGAGAAATTGAAAAAAGGATTATATACTGACTTAGGTATTAGTGTAGGAACTGCAGAGAAAAAAGCGATGCTTTTTGATGAAAAATTTCAACATCCAAGTATTACTTCATCTTTTAAAGGGGAAGATGGACAATATAGTGCGGCTAATTTTAAGCAGTATTTGGAAACATTGGATTTGGTTGACCAAAACTCTGGTTTAACTGCTGAAGAGAAACGTGCACAATGGACAAATTTCGAGAAAGCAATCTATAAGGAAAGAGCGGATACGAAATACAATCAGTTGTTAGCACAAAGCACGAATGTGCCAACATGGATGGCAAATGCGCTTTACCAAAGTGATAATGCTAGAGCAAATGCTGAGTTTGTTTACTTGCCGTTTTCAAGTATAGAAGATACTGAAGTGAGCTATGCTGATTCAGATTTAAAAGCTTATATGAATGAGCACAATAATGAATACAAACAAGATGCATCTGTTAATATTAAGTATGTAGCTTACCCAATTGCACCATCGTCAGATGACATTCTAAATGCACAGAACTGGATGGATGACAAATTCACATCATGGAAAGAAGCAGAAAGTGATTCATTATTTATTATGGCTAGTTCTGAAACTCGATGGAATTCAAGTTATTTCAAAAATGGTGAATTGGTAAATTTGTTTGCTGATTCAATGTTTAGTCAGCCAGTGGGTTCGTTCTTTGGTCCTACCAAAAATGCAGACGAATTTGTAACGTATAAATTAATTGACCGTAAACAAATAGCAGATTCATTGAAAGTAAGACATCTTCTTATTACAGGTGAAGGGTTTACAACACAAGAAGAAGCATCTAACCGTATTGATAGTTTGAGAACTGCAATAATTGAAGGGGGTGTTCCATTATCTAGCCTAACGGCTAAGTATTCTCAGGATCCATCAAATGCGCAGAATGGCGGTGACTTAGGTTGGGTTCTTCCAGGTGAAATGGTGCTTCCGTTTAACAAGGCTATTTTCTTTGAAATGAAGCCAGGTGATGTTAAAATGGTATATACCCAGTTTGGTGCACACTTCGTGGAAGTATATAGCTGGGGTACAACAACTCCAGGTGTGAAAGTGGCTACTTTAAATAAATCTATTTTTGCTAGTGAAGAGACCACTAACGGGATATTTGCTGAAGCAAGTTTGTATGCTGGAAACAATCGTTCTAAAGAAGCCTTTTTAGCCGGTTCTGATAAAGTGAAAGAAGCCGCCAGTGTAGCTAAAATTTCGAATACTATTCCTAGTTTAGAGGGTAATGCACGTGAAATGATTAAATGGGCATTTAATTCAGACAATGGTGAAGTTTCTGCTCCTTTTATGATTGGAGATAATTTCGTAGTTGCATTGCAAGATGGTAAGTCTGAAGAAGGTCAAGCTAATCTTGAAAGTGTGCGAACTATAATAGAAGCAGAAGTGTTAAAGCAAAAGAAAGCTGAACTTTTAAAAGCTAAATTACAAGGATCAGATTTAAATGCTCTTGCATCATCTAACGGAACAAGTATTCAAACTGCAAATGATTTATCACTTACTAATGTAACCCTCCCTGGTGTTGGAAATGAGCCTAAGGTGGCAGCTACAGCGGTAGGATTGCCTTTGAATAGTGTTTCTGGGCCAATTGTAGGTGAAAATGGTGTTTACGTAGTGAAGTCAACTTCTAAAGCAGAAGTTCCTGCAGCAACTGATTTAAGCGCTTACAAATCTAGATCTAGTTCTTTTTCGGCAGGTGTGCAAGGAAGACTAATTGAAGCCTTGAAAAGTGCTGCGAAAGTAGAAGATAACAGCTTCGACTTTTTCTAAAGTAAAACGAAAACAATGGAAAATAAAGTAGCAATAAAAGCTATAGAAACCATTGACCTATTGCAACTAATTAACGTGAATAACTTAAAAGGCTTTGACTTAAAGTCTTTTTTGTTTCAGGGTCTATTGTTACGCGAAAAGGACTACCGAAATACGCTTAAAGACTACGATTTTAGTGATTTCAAGGGGAGTTTGGTCTATCTACATTGTAGTAGTGATGCTATTATCCCTATGTGGGCCTACATGTTGTTAGCATCTTATCTCACTGACTTAGAGATTCCCCATATCTTTGCAGTAGATAAAAATGAAGCCATTAACCTTTTTATTTCCGAAGCAATCACTCATCTAGATATAAATTATTTTGAAGGAAAACGAGTAGTAATTAAGGGCTGTAGTGGAAAAATAAAGATTAACGAACAGAACTATATAAAACTAACTCAAAAATTGAAACCAATCGTGAAAGCCATTTCTTATGGTGAAGCTTGCTCCATGGTTCCAATTGCGAAAAACTAATTCATGAAAAAATTAAATAAGTGGCTGATGCCCGTTTTCGTGACGCTCGTTACTTTGCTATTATTTAAAACAGCATTATTGAGTCTTACAGAAGAAAACAGACCCGCGCCTAGAGCTAAGATAGCTGGAATGAACCTGTTCGGCAATTGCGAAGAATCTGAAAGTCATAATATTACAGAGAATCTTACCGCCCCTCAACGTATTCATCCTGTTCGTATAAGCGGAGAAGTTTTGTTCGCAAATGAACTAGTACCTCTAAATGATCAAGAAGTGCGAGAAAGATTTGATAGAGAACTTCTTGTAAATACCTTTTGGCATTCAAATACCATGTTGAATTACAAATTGTCTAGTAAGTATTTTGAAGATATTGAACGTATTTTAGAAGAGAATGGAGTACCAGACGACTTTAAGTATTTAGCCGTAGCTGAGAGTGGATTGAGAAACGTAGTTTCACCTGCAGGAGCTGCTGGTTATTGGCAGTTTTTACGTTCAACAGGATTGGAGTATGGGCTTGAAATTAATAATGAAGTAGATGAACGCTACGATTATGTTAAAGCAACATCTGCGGCTTGTGAGTATCTAAAGGATGCCAAGGCAATATTTGGTACTTGGACGCTAGCTGCCGCTAGTTATAATGTGGGAATGGCTAAACTAAGTAAAAGATTGCAAGAACAACAAGTAGATAATTATTACGATTTATACCTTAATTCAGAAACATCTCGCTACGTATTTCGAATTTTATCGTATAAAATGGTTTTTGAGAACCCAGATAAATTTGGATTCGATTTTGTTAAAAAAGACTTGTACGATCCGTATCAATACAAGAATGTGGTAGTAGAAAATTCTATTGCTGATTTAGCCCAGTTCGCAATGGATAATGGTACTACATACAAAATGTTGAAAGTAGTAAACCCTTGGTTGACAGCTAAAATGTTGACAATAAGTACTGGGAATAGTTACAGTATTAAAATCCCAACGAGCTATGTTGACGAAGCTTTTCATGGTGCGGAATACGAAGAAAAAGGTGTCGTAGAATTTGATGAAAGTAATGATCTTGACGAAATAGAAATTAGTGAATAATGATAGATTTATCTTTGTTTAAATACAAGTTTCCCTTACAAATGCGCTGGAATGATCTTGATGCATTAGGGCATGTAAATAACGCACTGTTTATTACCTATTTTGAAACGGCTAGAGGAAGATATATGTTAGAAGCTTGTCCAGGTTGGGATTGGAGGAAACAGATGTTTTTGATAGGAAATGTAAGTGCCAGTTTTCAAAAAGAATTGTTGTTAGATGCTTCAAATCCTCAAGTGTGGATGCGTACATCTAAAGTTGGCAATAAGAGTTTTGAATTAAGCTATGCTATAGTGAGCGAAGGGAAAGATGGCGATATCATACATGCCACTGGGAATACTACTCAGATAATGTTCGATATGCGCTCGAAGCAGACAATCTTGATTCCAGATTGGATCAAAGAAGCACTTTCAGCATACGAAGGCTAGTCCTTGTACCTTTCATTAAAGACCTTTAGGTGATCAGGTAGACGCTTGGTACTCATTTTCACCCAGTCTAATCTTAACTGATCTTTTTCCTCTGCGTTTAGTTGCCACGATACTTGGCTTTGTCGCATTTGTTTACTTAGATGTTGAAGGATAATTGCCGCACTCACTGAAATGTTTAAGCTTTCCGTATGACCAATCATAGGGATTTTTAAAAACACATCGGCCTGGTCTAAAACGGTTTGACTCAATCCTTTCTTTTCTGCACCAAAGAAGAAAACTGATTTTTTGCTTGCATCAAATTCCTCAAGGGTACAATCATTCGTATGAGGAGTAGTAGCCACAATTTGATAGCCATCCTTTCGCAAAGTATCAATGGCAAGTTGCGTATCGTCATATTTATGAACATCCACCCATTTATTAGCTCCCTTGCTCACATTTTTTGAAAGCTTGAATTCATTAAATGTTTCTATTACATGGCAGTCTTGTATACCAAAGCAATCACATGACCGAATTACTGCATTACTATTATGTGATTGGAACAAATTCTCTAAGGCAACAGCGAAGTGCCTCGTACGGTCTTCTATGACCTTGTCAAGCTGTTCCTTCCGCTCATCAGTTAGGAACTGAGAAAGGTGGTATAAAAGAGCCTTAGCTTTATCCATGGCATGAAGATAAGAAGTCAAAAATAAAGTCCAAGCTTAAAAGGAAAAACTGTATTGCTTCCTGCTTACGTTACCTCTTTCATCAGCCACAAGAAATTCAAAGTCATTGACGCCCTTTACCGTGTTCTCATCTATGGTGTAGCTCATGAGATTTCGTTTAGCATCGTAAGCCATAATGACCCACTTGCCGTTCACAAAAGCATTGTAGGTTTCGATGCCAGAAAAATTATCACTAACTCTAAACTCGATTTTCTTTTGATAGGTCATTTGCTTCCCTTCACTAATATTGAGAGCTGAAATCTTGGGCGCAATAGTATCTAAATCAATAAAATAAGTACCCAATTTTTGGGTTTCACCATGAATAAATCCTTCTCTAGCCATGCCGCCAATAGACTTTTTACTATTCTTGTAGTCATAATAGGCGATCAAGTATTTATCTAGTTTGCTGGTATCGATATCATGGTATTTTAGTGCAATATCAAAGTACCCAGATACAGGAGTCTGACTATTGTGAAGTTCGATGTATGGGCCATAAGAATTATGCGCTCGTTCCTTGTATTGGAAATATAAATCATCAAACAAAACGCTTTCACCTAAACTTATACGAACATTATCGTTTCTAAATTGATTGCGCTCTCCCGCTAGAAAAAGCGAGTTGTACTCTTCTTCTTTTGGAGTGAAAAAGCTGCCCTCAGCTTGATATTGAACCTTGAAGTTGGCAATAGAAGTGTTTCCGTGGAAATCACTCACTTCAATTCGAATAGAATGAACTGCATCATCAAGTAATAGGATTTCCCCTTGATTGAACAAGAGGGGATAGGTAGGAAGTTTATTTCCTTTTTCTACGAAGCACTTATGTACGGTATTGTTGTGATTCTTTTTTTGCCAATAATCACAATGGCTAAAAACTTGCTTAGTGTAATCAAATGATAACTCGTCAACTCGATAATGGAAATTGAGATTTTCATTGTCATACAATTTTACTTCATAGACGCCATTCTTATTACTCGTTCCGGTAAATAAATCTACGGAATGGACACCTATTCCCAGCTGTTGAGTGTTTACTAGAACCGTTGAGTTCAATTTATAGTTACCCGAACTAACTAAGCTTGTTTTCAATTTTTTACTAGCAGTAAACTGTCTTTGCTCATCCAAATTGTAAAAGAACAAATTGTAAATACTAGGTTTGGCCTGATCAATAATCCAATCTTTAAATCCATAAAGTAAAGGATTCAATGGATGCTCTAAACTATCGCGTAATTCAAAATGTAAATGTGGCCCACCTGAGCCTCCAGAATTACCCGACTTAGCAATTACATCACCCTTGTCTATAGGGAATAAACTTGGATCCATAAATTCCATGTTAATAGCAAATTCACTTTGCATTCGTTGTTGCTGTTTAACCCATTCTTGAATTTCGCTGCTAAATTTCTGAAGGTGCCCATAAACGGACACTATTCCGTTCGGATGAGTAAGGTAAAGCGCATTGCCATAACCATATGGCGAAACTGCTACCCTAGAAATATAACCTTCTGCAACCGCATAAATACTTTTACCTTCAACTCCTTGAGTTTTAATATCAATACCCGTATGAAAGTGTGTACTTCTCGGTTCTCCAAAGGTGCCAGATAAATAGATCTTTACATCAACAGGTGACCGGAAATAACCCTCTGGAACAATGGGCTGTGTTGCAAACAATCCTTGACTAAAGACAAATACAAACAAAAAAACAAGCAAGTAAAAATGGATACTTTTCATTGTCGTAAATTTAATAGATTCTATAGGGATAATACAATTACGATACCAACATGCAAGCGTGGACAATTGCTAAGAAAAGGACAAAAAAGAAGGAGAACCTAAGGTTCTCCTTCTATATAATTATTTGAACATGTTCGCAAGCTTATTGCCTGCTCGATCAAACAATAGAATCATTACTGGAACAATTACTAATGTTAAGAATGTAGCAAAGGTTAATCCGTAAATAACGGTCCAACTTAGTGCTCCCCAGAAAATAACATTATCACCCCCAATGTAGAAATTAGGCTCTAACTGAGTTATTAAACCACTAAAATCGATATTGATTCCTACTGCTAATGGAATAAGACCTAAAACAGTAGTTATTGCCGTCAATAGTACGGGTCTTAGACGTGTTTTACCTGCAGCGACAATTGCCGTTGTAATATCAGTTCTATTCAGACGTGTTTTCATTGACATTCCCATGTCTTTTTTCATTCTATCTCTGGTCAATTGAGTGAAATCCATCAATACAATCGCATTATTCACAACAACTCCTGCCAAGGAAATAATTCCAATCATGGTCATGATAATTACGAATTGGTCTCCAAAAACTGCGATTCCCAAGAATACGCCAATAAAGCTAAACAATACCGAAAGTAGAATGATGATCGGAGCGGTTACCGAATTAAACTGAGTTACAATAATCAAGAAAATTGAGAAGACAGCAATCATTAATGCTGTTTTTAGGAAGGCCATGGATTTCTCTTGTTCTTCCTGTTCTCCAGTAAAGCTTATTTTATAACCATCCTTAAGTGAAATGTTCTCTGCTATCAGCTTTTCAAGGGTTGCAATAATTTCATTTGCATTTCCGCCTTCTTCCAAATTAGAGTATAGTGTAACCACCCGGTCTAAATCAACTCTTCGAACAGAGCCTAAACTAGAAGTATATTTAACCGTGGCCATTGCCGAAATAGGAACTTGTTTCACTTTTCCATCTGATTGATCTCTAAACGTGATTAACATGTTTTTTAAAGACTCTAAATCATAACGCTGATCTGTTTGTAAACGAAGCATAATAGGATAGTCATCATCACCTTCATTGTAAGTCGAAATTTCCTTTCCAAATAAAGCAGTTCTTAATGAGCTAGCTACTTGAGCAGTGGATAAACCATAAGTTCTTGTAGCGGCACGATCAATATCAAACAACAATTCTGGTTTGCCTAAATCTAAATTGGATTTTAATTTTTCAATACCTTCAACTTCACCTTTAAGCATCGCATTGTTAATGAGTGTTCGAACTTCATCGTGAACTTTAAACAACTCTTCAAACTCTTCACCGCTAATGGCTATATTAATTGGTGGGCCTACTGGAGGACCATTAGGGTCTTTTGAAACCGAAACAACTGCACCAGGTATTTGCCCTACTAAATCACGAATTTCATTCATCGCTTTAGTTGTATTGAATCGTTCTGTCTCCCCATCCTCATGCGTCACTTCCGTTCTGTTTTCATATTGAACAAAAGAAATGGTCAACTTGGCTTTGTTTGGTGTTTTACCTTGGTTCTCACCGGCCTGACCAGAATTTGGATCAGATGTTCCTTCTCCTACATTAGTTAAGACAGATTCAACATTCAATCCAGTTCCAATACCATATTGCTCCATTGCGGCAATCACATCTTGCTCAACTATCCGAATCTTTTTATTGGTGTATTCTATATCGGTTCCTGTAGGAAATTCTACGAATACGTTGACATAGTTAGGTTGCCCTTCTGGGAAGAAAACCACTTCTGGCTGTCTAGCAGCAAAGAACATCAACGAACCTACAAGCATAAAAAACATACTGATAAGTAGAATGATTGGCATACTTCCAGTCAAAGCCCAATGCACAAACCGTTCATATTTACCCTCAACCCAGGGAAGAATTTTTTCTTGAAAATATTTTGCTGTAGGTGAAAGGAAATACTTATTAATCAAAAAGATTAATACAACACCAAACATGATGTTCCCAATTACAACTGCTGGAGTAATTGATTTATTCAGTCCTACAACTATTAATATAAGACCTAGAACTAAAGGAATGCCATTGAGCAACCAAAATGAAAGAGGTTTCATTTTCTTCTTAGTTTTGACTTTTTCATCCAGCTTCATGAAGTAAGAAGTCAAAACAGGATTAATAACCAAGGCTACAAATAATGAACTACTTAATACTATCATTAAAGTGATAGGTAAGTACTTCATAAATTCACCCATGATGTCTTTCCAAAATATTAATGGAAAAAATGCAGCTAGAGTAGTAGCCGTAGAAGCAATAATAGGAACTGCAACTTCACCCACACCTTCTTTAGAGGCTGTTACAATATCTTTTCCTTCTTGCAATAAACGGTAAATATTTTCAACAACTACAATTCCATTATCCACCAACATTCCTAAGGCGAGGACCAACGAGAATAGTACCATGATATTCAGGGTAACTCCCATCAAGTTTAGGATTAAAAAACCCATTACCATACTCATTGGAATTGCTATTCCTACGAAGAGGGCATTTCTTAAGCCTAAGAAAAATAAAAGCACGAGTACGACTAGAATTATACCTGAGATGATGCTGTTTTCTAAATTTGCTACTTGCAATTTTGTTTGCAATGAAGTATCGTTTGTAATCGTTACTGTCAGATCGTCTTCAAACTTATCTTTTTTAGCTTTAGCAATGATAGCATTGATTTTATCAACTGCCACGATTAAGTTTTCACCACTTCGCTTCATTACATCTAAAGAAACCACTGGTTTACCACCAATTCTTGCGTAACTATCTGTCTCTTTAGCTTTAAAGCTTATTGTTGCTATATCTTTTAGAAATACGGGTTTTTGAAATTCACTTTTAACAATGATATCTTTGATTTGACTGACATCACCGAATTCACCAACAATACGAACGGTTCTTCGATTATCTCCTACTAGAAGATCTCCCGCCGAAATTGTCATATTTTCATAGTTTATGGCATCTTCGATATCCTTAAAACTAACTTTAGCAGCTTCCATTTTAGCATTATCTACGGATATGCTAACTTCCTTGTCTAGGCTTCCTCGTATTTCAACTTTGGATACTTGCGATAAATTCTCTATTTCATCTTCAAGGTATTCCGCATACTCTTTTAACTGTTCAAGAGAATAGTTGTCGCCACTTAGATTGATATTAATAAATGGAATCGAAGCAAAATCTAATTCGAATACATTAGGCTCCTGGTCCATGTCAGAGGGCAATTCGCTTTGCGCTTTATCTACAGCGTCTTTAACATCAAGTAGTGCTTCGCTTACATCTACATCAAAATCAAACTTAACAATGGTAGTTGAGTAATCTTGAATTGCTGTAGACGAAATGGAAGTAACATCTGTTATAGTGTTAATCTCTTTTTCGATGTGCCTTGTAATTAGGTTTTCCATATCCTCAGGTGAATTACCTGGATATGCCACACCAACGTAAATAGTTGGTATGTTAATCTCTGGAAAATTTTCACGAGGCATAGAATTGTATGCTCCAATACCCGTAATTAATATAAGGAACATCAAAATTACTACGCTTGTTCTATTATCAACCGATAAGGTTGACAAGAAGAATTCACGTGTTATTTGATTTGATTTTTTATCTTGACTCATTGCAATCAGCTTATTCGTTCAATAAATTATTTTTGGATATGGATAAATTGTCCATCCAATACGTTTCGGAAACCTTCATTAATGATCATATCTTCTGCACTTAAACCGGAAGTAACTAGTATGTTTCCACTATAGCTTTCTCCAACTTCAATTACTTTCTTAACTGCAATAGTTTCCATGCTTAGTGTATCAGTGGCAGCAGTGTATACGAAGTAACCTTTAGAAGATTCTTGCAGAAGACTCGTCGGTATTGTGATGGCATCTTTTACCGACTCATTCGTAAATTTTGCTTTAACCAACATGTTAGGCTTGATTTCTCCTTTACTATTTTCTAACGCAGCTATAATTTGAAATGCACGATTGTAAGTACTTACTGTTTGACCAACAGAAGTAACTTTGGCGCTTTTTTCAATTCCTAGAGCTGGTAGATCAACTAGGATAATATCTCCCTTTTTTACTTTGCCTATATAGACTTCTGGCAAATCTATTCGAACTTCCATTTTAGAGTTATTCACTACCTGGCAAGCAGGCATTCCAGGTGAAGCCATTTCTCCAAGCTTTAAACTAATCGATTCAACATACCCACTAATAGGTGCTTGAATAGAAGTTTTACTTAACTGGGTATTTATAGAACCTTTCTTGTCATTAAGTGATTCATAGTTGTTTTTAGCTTGTAAATACTCAATTTCAGAACCAATGTTTTGATCCCAAAGTCGTTGTCTTTTGTCAAAAACATCTTTAGCTAAGGTGATGTTTGTTTCTAATTCAGCTAGTTGTCTAAGAATTACGCTGTTGTCTAATTGGATTAATGTTTTACCCTTTGAAACATATTGCCCCTCATTAACAAGAACACGAGTTACTAAACCACCCATATCAGTAGTCACCATTACGTTGTTTTCTGTATAGGTTTTTCCTTGCGCTTCTATGTAATTGTTGAATTCACCTTTAGCTAAGTCAATAACTGTAACTAGCTCTAATTTCTCCTCTTTTGAGGTGCTGTCTAGTTCCTCGATGCTTACTTCTAAAGCATTCAGCTTGGCTTCCATTGTTTTGATTTCAGCTTCCACTTTGCTTTTTTGGCTTTTTAATTCTTCCAAAGTGGAATTTCCTCCGCAAGCAGAGAATAACATTAATCCGACTAATAATAATTTGATGCTACTTTTCATTGTTGTGTTTTTATAAAGAACCTAAGGCTTTGTTTACGTCAAGTTTTGCAATTAATAAATTGTATAAGGATTGGGTGTAATTAATCATTGTGTTGGTGTATTCTTGTTGGGCTTGAGAAAGCTCGAAACTGCTTCCAACTCCTTCATTGAACATGATAATAGTTTTATTCAAGATCTTGTCTGCCAAAGCTAAATTTTCAACTTGATTATTATATTCGCTAATGGCACTTGCCATGTTGTTTTGCGAATTAGATACTTGTAGGTCAATTACTTCCTTGATATTAGCTTGATTATTTTCAATTATTTGAAGTTCCAGCTTACGTTGTTGAACTTGCGATTTCGCTTTTAATCCGTCAAATACAGGGATTTTTAGTTTAAAACCAACGGTTCCAAAGTCATACCATCTAAGGTTTGAATCGAAAAAATTGAAAGTTTCTCTTTGAGCTAAAGTCCCGTACAGGGCATATGCATACAAGCTTGGGAAATAACTTGATCTAGCTTGTTTAATATCGTACTTTCTAAGAGCTGCTTGATTGGCAAGTAGCTGAGTTTCAACACGGTTTTCTGGATCAGCTTGGGCACTTACCTCATAGCTAAAGTTTCCCATCATGGTAATGAAATCTTCGTCTAGAATGATGGTCGAATCATTGGGCATACCAATAACATACTTTAAATTTAGAAGTGCATTTTCCCATTGATTTCGCTGCTTTTCAATTTGTGTTAACAAATTTGACATGTTTAACTCTAATCGGTTAACACTTAGCTCATCAATTAATCCTTCCTGATAAGTTGCGCTTGTTTCATTAAGAATTTGTCTAAGAGTAGCTTCGTTTTGACTTAAAAGGGAATAAGCTTCTTGGCTAATTAGTGCTCCATAATAGGCTTTTATAATACTTTCTGTAGTATTGATTCTTTGTTGTTCAACCTGGTAATCAGCAGAAGCGATTAAAGCGTTTCTTGCCTTTATACCATAAATGTATCTAGCGTCAAAAACAAGTTGCGATACATCTGCAGTTAAGTTTGCCGTCTGTGGTTGAGCAAAAATGAATTCTTGCTCAGTAGGGCCAAACACTCCTGCCGGAATAATACTTACTTGTTGCTCGAAAGCAAAGGCATAGTCCAAGTTTACATTAATTTGCGGAAATCCTTCTGTCATTATTTCAAATGCATATTCTTTTCGAATCTCAGCGTTTACTTTAGCATTCTTTAAATCATTGTTGTTCTCTAACCCAAACTCTATAGCTTCTTCAAGCGACAAATTATCTTGCGCAAAAAGAGTTAGAGGCAGCAAGAACAATGAAAGGATAGTTCTTAATTTATTCATTTTCTTCTAATTGTATGTTTTTTAAATATTTATGGCCTTTTTCAGTTGAAATACCATGGAGGTGGTAAGCAATAAACTCTTTATATAAGTCGGAGAAATTGTAATCCGAAGGAGGGAAATTATACGGGTTAACTAAATAATCAATTGAGTTGATGTATAGTTTTGTAATTACATCATCATCAATTCCCATCCGGTACATGCCGTCTTCTTTACCTTTTGATATATTCGCTTTTATACAGCTGTAAATAAATTCTGTTTTGAATTGATCTATTATCGTCCAAGCTTCTGGGTAGTATTTTTTAATATCGTAGATAGAAGAAGGGTGCATAGATCGAAACTGTTTCAAGCTTTCTCTAACAATGCGGATGATTTCATCAATCGCATTTTCAGCATCTGTAATTGCCGTTCCAATGACTATCTTTTCCTGTGAAAAGTGAAGCTGCAAAGTCTGCTGAACTAGGTCAGACTTATTATCTACATATTGGTAAAGTGTTTTTTTCGAAATCCCTAACTCTCTTGAAATGTCGTCCATTGTTATTGAACGAACACCAAGTTTAAAGAAAAGTTCTTTAGCTTTGACTAATATTTGTTGTTCTTGAGTCATAAATTGAGTGCAAAAATAAGTCGAAAACACTTAGGAAACAAATTTCAATGTTAAAGTTTCTAAAGTTTTTTATCTTTGAACTCTTATGTTAACCTTCTGTTAACTATATTTGAATAATATTTAATTGGCATAGAAATAGAATACATTTGTTTCGAACAAAATATATATATTTATGAAGAGTTTATTATTCGTCTTATTTGCATTTATTGGTTTAAGCGCTGTCGCTCAAGATGGGGTTTTAAATTTAGCGGTAGAAGGTGGAGCTCAAATTGAGTTTGTTGAAGAAACTGTTGACTATGGCACTATTACAAAAGGTTCTGATGGGAACCGTGAATTTGTTTTCACTAATAATGGAAATGAGCCATTAATTATCTCAAGTTGTAAAGGGTCTTGCGGTTGTACCGTGCCTAAGTGTCCAACTGAGCCGGTATTGCCTGGTGAAACTGCAAAAATAAAAGTAAAATATGACACGAATAGATTGGGTAAATTCACAAAATCTGTTACCGTAACATCTAATGCGGGTACACCGCTTAAAACTGTAAAAATTACAGGTAATGTAGTTGCATCTACCCCAGAACAAGCTCCTGAGTAATTTTCAAAAAAGTCGTAAGTTTTGTCGTTATTACTCAGATAAGCTCACCAAGAGCTCCGCAAGGAGCTCTTGGTATTTCTAGTAGTCTCGTCTTTCTAAATTTTCGTCTTTTTGATCATGATTTTCTCATAAAGTTTGGGAAACTATCTATTTAAGCAGAATACTCTCTTCGCAGTCTTTCCTATAAGAACAAGGTCTTTTCTATTCTCAATGGCTTGAAAAATTTGAGAAGCAACCATACTTGGGGTAAGCGCTTCTTGTGTGGAGTTTTTAAAATATTTTTGCTGGCTTTCTTGTAATTCTGTATTCACAAAACTAGGGCAGATTGTAAGCACTTGAACCTGCTCCATACATAATTCAGCTCTTAAGCTTCCTAAATAGCCCCATATAGCTTCAAAAGAAGCTGAGTTATTATCTCAGGATGGGGTGAGTGAAATGAAATTCACTGGCAAAGCCAGCAAATAATTTATTTCTGTGAACGCATCTGCTTTTGAAAAAGAGGAACAGCTCCACTATTTTATTGAGCTAGGAATAGAACATGCAGAACACAAACTAAAAGAGAAAAAGTAAGCCTAGTATAAAATAGGAAATTTGGCAGGATTGCTTTCGTGCATCATCATATAGACTGCTTCAAAAACATCTTCTGCATTTGGCTTGCTAAAGTAATCGCCATCAGTACCATAAGCACCTCGATGAGCCTTAGCTGTTATCGTAACAGGTGCAGCATCTAAATATTTATATCCTTGTTGCTCTTCCAAAACCTGTTGCATCATGTATGCACTTGCTCCACCAGGAACATCTTCATCAAAGAAAACTACTCGATTAGTTTTCTTCACTGATTTTACGAGATGATGATGAACGTCAAAAGGTAAAAGACTTTGAACATCTATAAGCTCTACACTAATACCTTGTTCTTCTAGTTGCAATATAGCTTTTTCTGCAATTCTAACACAAGAACCATAGGTAACAAGCGTAAGGTCATTTCCTGCTTGTAAGGTTTCTGGAACGCCAAGTGGCAAACAAAATTCTTCAAGATTATCCGGCATAGTTTCTTTCAAACGATAGCCATTCAAGCACTCAATGATAAGTGCAGGTTCATCACTCTTCAACATAGTGTTATAAAAACCTGCTGCTTGTGTCATATTTCTAGGAACAAGAATGTTCATGCCTCGAAGTGAGTTAATGATCATTCCCATAGGAGAACCTGTATGCCAGATGCCTTCTAGGCGATGTCCTCTACTTCGAATAATTAATGGGCAACGTTGTATCCCGTTAGTTCTGTATGTTAATGAAGCTACGTCATCGCTTAGTGGTTGTAGCCCGTAAATCAAATAGTCTAAATATTGGATTTCAGCGATAGGTCTTAAGCCTCTCATGGCCATACCTATGGCTTGCCCAACAATCGTTAACTCACGTATTCCAGTATCAAAAACACGATGAATCCCATGTTTTTCTTGTAGTCCAGCAAATCCCTGATTAACATCCCCAATTTTACCTACATCTTCACCAAATGCAATTACTCGAGGATCTCTTTTTAGCATAAGATCAAATGCGGTATTTAGAATTTCAAAACCATTTTTTTCTTCACTAGTAGAAGAAAATTTTGCACTCACTTCTTTTACTTTTAAAGCAGCATAAGGAGTATCACTGTGAAGGTGAGTATTGAATGTCACTCTTGCTTCCGCTTCAAAATGATGTAGCCAGTTGCTCAATTCCTTTTTTGCATCATGGTTTTCCCTTCCAATTATTCTAAGTATACGTTTTGCGCTTTCTACCAAGTCCTTGTTTACCGGGTTGTATGCAGACTTCAAATCTTTTGCAACTCCCGCAATTTTATCTTTTAAAGGAGAGGCTTGCTCCAGCTTTGAAATAAGCGTTTGCAATTCGGCAATTTTCGATTTAATAGGTTTATTAAATTCATTCCATGCAGTCTTCTTACTTTCTAAAACATGCTGCTTCGCTTCTTTTTCTATTTGCTCTAACTCAGCGTTACTAGCCAATTTATTATCTTCAATCCACTCCCGCATTTTCTTTAAACAATCGAAGTCTACTTCCCATTGTAATCGTTCCTTTGATTTGTACCTCTCATGCGAACCTGAGGTACTGTGACCTTGAGGTTGGGTGACATCAGTAATATGAAACAAAGCTGGAATTTGCTTTTCTCGAACCAGTTTAATTCCTTCTTCATATACCGCACACAATTCTGCATAATCATAAGCTTTCGCTTTAAAAATATACATCCCATTTCCATTGTCATCTATGCGAAAGCCTTCTAAGACTTCAGAAATATTTTCTTTGGTTGTTTGATACTTTTTAGGAACGGAAATACCATATCCATCATCAAAAACAGTGAATGCTAATGGAATCTTTAATACACAAGCTGCATTGATACTTTCCCAGAAGTGACCTTCAGAAGTGCTCGCATCTCCAATAGTTGCAAAACAAACTTCGTTGCCCCCGTTTGAAAAAGGATTGTCACCCTGTAACTCTTCGTTATTTCTATAGAATTTTGATGCTAAAGCTAATCCTATTGCTCGTGGCATTTGACCGGCAGTACATGAGACATCTGCAGCAGTGTTGTATCGGTTTTTTAACTCCAACCATTCTCCATCCTTATCAATCAAAGGAGAAGCGAAGTGACCATTCATTTGTCGACCATTACTACATGGGTCTGCACCTGGCTGAGAATCTGCGTATAACTGAGCATAAAACTGTTGAACTGTAATCAGTTCTTTAGCAAGCATTAAGGTTTGATCTCTATAGTACCCCGAGCGAAAATCACCTTTGTCAAAATTCTTTGACATAGCAACTTGAGCCAACTCTTTACCGTCCCCAAATATTCCAAACTTGGCTTTCCCGGTAAGGACTTCTTTCCTTCCCATTAAGCTAGCCTCTCGACTTACAACAGCCAATCGGTAGTCCTCCAACACTATTTTTATGTAGTCTTGTTCAATATCCCCTTTAGTGTTTTTGGTTTTTGTGGCCATATTAATTGCTTTGATGGTTTTGGATTTGGAACTGCAAATATACAAATTGCGAGGCGAATCTAAGCGTTAAATGCATGTTAATGATTTGTATGGTTTCAATTTTATTCCTTACTTTTAAGTCATAAATCAAAATACTATGAAGCACTTATTTTTACTTTTATTCTTAGGCCTTAATTTAAGCAATGTAGCTTTCGCGCAAGGCAATGCGGAAATGTCTTTTGCTGAAGAAAAATTTAATTTCGGAGAATTAGACGAAGGTCCAAAAGTGAATCACGAGTTTATGTTTACTAATACAGGTACAGAAGCTTTAGTTTTGAGTAATGTGAAAGCATCTTGTGGATGTACCACACCTTCTTGGCCTAAAGATCCTATCTTACCTGGTGAAGAAGGGAAAATTTTAGTGACCTACAATACAGCAAGAAGAATTGGATCTTTTAACAAGTCAATCACAATTACCTCAAATGCAACAGAGACTTCTAAAGTTCTTTACATTTCAGGAAAAGTAAACGCCGTTCCAGAAGAGGAAACAATGCCAATTAAACAACCTTTAATGATGGCACCATCGAATTAATAATCAATTATTACACAGTAAAAAAGTCTGAGTATGCACTCGGACTTTTTTTTTACATTTGTATCTATGAAGATTAACACGAATAAAGCACCCAAACCAGTAGGTTCCTATCCACACGCTCGTAAGGCCGGAGATTTACTTTTTCTTTCCGGAATTGGACCTCGTTCAACTGAAGGCGATCACACTGGAGTTCCTGGTCTCGAAACGGACAAGAACGGAAATTTTGTATCCTTCGATTTTGAAGCGCAATGTCATTCGGTTTTTCAGAATGTCAAAGCCGTTTTGGAAGCTAGTGAGGCTGATTGGATGGATTTGGTTGATGTTACTGTCTTCTTAACAGATATGAAACGAGATTTCCATACCTACAATAGAATTTATGCAGAGTACTTCAAGGATAATCAACCTTGTAGAACGACCTGCGAGATTAAAAGCTTACCTACCCCAATTGCCATAGAATTGAAGTGCATTGCTTATTTAGGTAAGAAGTAAACCATTGTCCATGAAAAAAGTCCTTTTAATAAGTATCCTAATTCTTGGAATTATTTTGGTAGGGCTATCTATACTTTGGAATGTAAGGCCTGCTCCTGATGCTTTATCTGAATACAAAGTTGACCATAAAGAAGATTCTTACTTGGACGGACTTACTGTTCAGTTTTTAGGTAATACGAACCTTGTATTTAGCGATGGTGAAACAAGTATAATGACTGATGGGTTTTTTACTCGCCCCAATGCATTTACCATACTTTTTGGTGAAGTTGAACCGGACATTAAACGGGTAAAAGAGAATTTGCACTACGCTGGCTTAGAAACTTTGGATGCAGTTATTCCTCTTCATTCTCACTTCGATCATGCCATGGATGCCGCGCTTGTAGCAGATCTGATGAATGCTCAATTGATAGGTTCTTCCTCTACTATTAATATCGGTCGAGCTTACGGACTTCAAGAAGAAAGTATGAGTATTCCTATATTGAATGAGCCTTTTAATATTGGGGCATTTACCCTAACTTTTTTAACTTCTAATCATTGGCAATACCCAGACAAAAAACAAAGAGATTTGTTATTGAATCAGGATATTGAAGAACCTTTAGTTACACCTGCATCTATCTTTGATTACAAAGAAGGAATCAGCTATATGATACTATTAGAACATGGTAATCATAAAATTGCCATTAATGGAAGCGCTGGATTTAAAGTAAATACAGTAGAAGACTTTGACGCTGATATTAGTTTCTTCTCTATTGCAGGCTTAGAGTTAATGGACGGCGATTATAATCAAGGCTATCAAACTCATGTTATAGATGCAGTCAATCCGGAAGTATTAGTTCCTATACATTGGGATGACTTTACTATTCCACTTTCTAAAGGGTTAAAGACCACAAATGTGCTGGTAAACTTTAAAATGGGTAGCGATTTAAGTAAAGCTTTTGAAATCATTGAAAGCAATAATTTACCTCAGAATAGAAAGATAAAAGTACTTCCGCTTTGGGAAAGAATATCGGTTAAGGAATTGATTGAAAACTAAGCCTTAGAATATAGGGGTATCAATAAAAATTCTGACGTTTCCATCTTTATCTTTTGAAGTCTCTTTAAATTGCTCGTACAATTCTGGTCTGTCGTAAATTACAAAGTAATTGAAAGGGTCATTGATTATACTGCTCTTTATCTTGATAAAAGGATCTCCAGCATATGAGTTGTACAAACCTAATTTCACATCTTGCTCTTTGTAATACTTTTGAGCAATACCTCGATACAATTTATCGACGGTTTCTTGGTCTCCAACTGTCATCCAAGTAAACAACAATTTGTCAGTTAGTTTTAAGCTTGCTAGGACTTTAAAAACCCCTTTAGGATTGTCTAGCATGAAAGAAAAATAATCTCCCCAGTTAACCGCAACACAAGCCGCTTTCATTTTGCCATTTTCGTCAGCCAACATGTAGGCGCCTGAAGTTTTTGAATAATTCACGATTCGTTCATAGAAATGATAGAATTCTTCAAAACTAGGATATTGATTGAACATGTAATTCCCTCGATGGGCTTGACTCATGTCGAACAATTCTTCTAGCCTAACTTTATCATGTGTAATATCTAACAATTGTTTGCGATACTTGGTGCGACCATAAAATAAAGAAAGGTGTGAGTTGTTGGTAACAGGCCAAATATCCCATTTCTTATTGTAATGTTCTGCTAATTTTTTTAACGCACGATTAATTCTTTCGTTTGCTTTACCCATTGCCGCATAGACAAAGTGAACGTTATTTTGATTAACTAAGTCTAACAAGATGGTAAACATGGTAGAAAATACTCCCGTACGTCTATATATTTTTTGACCATTTCTAAGGCCTTCACTAATTCGAAGTAAGTTGTAATAATATCCTTTATGTCGTTCTTCCCCTTCTAATCCATCGGTAAATTCAAATTCATTTGCATGCACATAACCGGCCAACTTATAGGGACACAAACCTTCTGCATCTTTTTTATCTTCTTCAACATCTAAAGCTAATACAACTATAGCGTTGTCGTTTATTGACTCCAATGAAGCAGGCACATCGTGAAAGTATATTTGAAAATTCAGTTTACCTTCCGTTCCTTTATCATCTTGATGTTTTTCTGGAACAGAGATGACTTCTTTACATTCACCAAAAAAGTAATCTAAATCGCCTTTTAATCCGAAAAGTTGAAAGAGTTTATCTGCAGAATGCAAGTACTTAATAGGAAATGCAAAAAGTGCTAATCGGCCATCAAAACGGTCGAGACAATCTATTTGAATAGTTTTATAGTTCAAAGTGCCCTTACCTTCTATGGTAATGCTATCTTTTGAATCATGAATATTATCTTCGAAAAAATAATGATAATTTCTATGTTTCATGGCTTGGTTTGGTGTTTGGATAATGAAACTGACTAAATAAGGCCTATTTTTTTACCTATTTTTTTAAATGTACTAACGATGTATTCTAGATGCTCTGGCTCATGAGTTGCCATGTAACTTGTACGTAACATTTGCATGCCAGGAGGTATTGCCGGTGAAATAAAAGCGTTTACAAAAACACCTTCATCATAAAGCATTCTCCAAATTTTAAAAGTCTTTTCATCATCCCCAATAATAACAGGAACAATGGCAGTTTCGCCATCCACCACTTGAAAGCCTGAGTCTTTTAATCCTCGTCTAACAAACTCTGTATTGGCGCAAACTTTTTTAGGTAAATCCGGATTAGCTTTCAATACTTCAAGCGCAGCTAAAGCACTTGCCACTGATGCAGGTGAGGGCGATGCGCTAAAAATTAAAGCAGGTGATTTATGTCTTAAATAGTTGATTACCTTTTCTTCGCCTACAACAAAACCACCAATTGAGGCTAAGGTTTTGCTAAAGGTGCTAAGTATCAAGTCTACATCATCTTGCACGCCAAAATGATGAGCGGTTCCTCTACCACCAGGGCCGATAACCCCAAAAGCATGAGCATCATCTACCACTACATTTGCATTATATTTTTTCCCTAACGCAGTCAACTGGTCTAGAGAAACAATTGACCCAAAGGTGCTGAAAACCCCATCGGTCGCAATCAATTTACTATCTTCTAAAGGAAGCTTGGAAAGTCTCTTTTCTAGGTCTTCCATATCATTGTGTCGATATCTAAGCACATTGATGTTTAAGCTGGACGCAATCATATTTCCCGCTACAATACTTGCATGATTATCTCTATCTGAAAGAATATGTTCTCCTCTGCCAACCAATGGAGTTATTACACCTTGTCCTGCTTGAAAACCCGTGCTAAAAAGTAAAGCAGATTCTTTGCCCATAAATTTGGCAATCTTATCTTCCATTTCAACGTGTAAATCGATGGTCCCTGTTAAGAAACGTGAACCAGAACAAGATGTTCCATATTTTTCAATAGCCTTAATTGCGGCTTCTTTAACATGCGGATGAGTGGTTAATCCGAGGTAGTTGTTTGAACCTGCCATTACTACTTTCTTACCTTCCATGGTAACCACGGGTCCTTCACTATCTTGTATTTCTCGAAAATAAGGGTAGATTCCTTGCTCTTTTACTTCTTCTGATCGATTAAAAGCTCTGCATTTATCTAAAATCTGCATTATTACTAGTTTAAATTTCAAGCGAAGTTACTTTTTTCTTATTATTGCCATTCAACTTACACACAGAATATGTCCGACAAGCTTAAAATAGTACTAACAGGAGGAAATGGTTTCTTAGGAAGTCATCTAGTGGATAGACTCCTATTGGAGAATACCGAAGTTCATTGTATTGTGCGTGAATCAAGCAATTTAAAATGGCTTAATGGCAAAAACATACACATTCATACTTGCGGTTTGAAGGATATTGACGCTATGTCTAAGGTGTTTGAAAATGTGGATTACATTTTTCATCTGGCGGGAGTAGTAGCCGCATTAAGCTATGAGGATTACTATTATGGTAATGTAGAGCTGACGAAAAATTTATTAGAAGCTGCCCTACCACATAAGGAGGGTTTAAAGAAGATTGTAGTTACTAGTAGTTTAGCTGTAGGTGGCCCTTGCACTAAGGAAACTCCTATTGATGAAACCGGTGGATTTAATGCGATTTCTTTATATGGCAAAGCAAAAGTAGAGCAAGAGCAACTATGCGCTCAGTATTATAATCGACTTCCTATTACAATTGCGCGACCTTCCGTAATAAGTGGAGAAAGAGAAGTAGAATTGTTTGAATTTATCAAAACAGTAAATCAAGGCTTGGTTCCTTTAGTGGGCTCCGAAGACAAGTATGTGGGTATCGTAAATGTAAAGGACTTAACAGAAGGATTCTATCAAATGGCGTTATCAAGTAATACTGCTGGGGAAGCTTATTATATGAGTTCGGAAGAAGTCATTTCATGGAAAGAACTTGGGGAGATTTGTGCAAATAAATTAGGTAACAAACCGCTGTATCTGCACTTACCCCATTTTGTAATTCGCTCAGCAGGAGCTATTGCCGGATTTTTCGGGAGGCTAAGTGGTAAGGCGCCAACATTTGATGCAGAAAAGGCAAAAGAAGGGGTCAAAAGTGCTTGGATATGTAAGGTGAATAAAGCCAAAAGTGACTTTGGCTTTGTACAGACGGTCTCTATCAAAGATGGAGTGGAACAAGCTATTGATTGGTACAAAGAAAATAATTGGTTGTAAAGGGTTTTGATTGGCAAAGTGAGTGCTGAAAGTCACAAAAGAATGAACCAAGAGCGCATAGCTTCGCCGTTCTAAAAATAATGAATTATGATAGGAAAATGGATTAAAAAGTTGTTAGGAATGCCAGATGCAGATGAGTTAAAATCTTTTGCAGAAAGAGGGGCCGTAATTATTGATGTGCGAACCAAGGAAGAATTTCAATCCGGACATGGAAAGAATGCTAAAAACATTCCACTTGACCAAATATCCACTGAAGCAGGAAAGATAAAAGCGATGAAAAAACCGATCATTGTATGTTGCCGTTCAGGAGCAAGAAGTGGTCAAGCAGCTAGTATTTTAAAAGGTAAGGGGGTTGACGTAATGAATGGAGGTCCTTGGCAAAATGTAGCCAATCTCTAAACACTAGTCGTGTTCGTCTTTACCATATAGGTATTCACCAACTTTCACTTTACCATAGATATCTTCAAAGTGTTTATATTCTGTCATGGTAACCCTTCGATTGATGTGCTTTCTAGTAATCTCATCAGTATGTTTTAAACCGGCAGCAGCTAAGAGTTCTACTAATGATTCGATGGTTTCATGATGGTAGTTGGCTATATGTATTTTCTTTTCTTTTACGACAAGATCTTGCATTAAACTATAGTTTTGGGTGCTTACACCAGTTGGACAAGAGTTGTTATTGCATTCTAAAGCTTATTCTTATCTTTATGATTATCTGAAAACTATATTATGGATCGTCCATTATTAAGCCTTTTATTCCTCATTCCTTTTTCGCTTTATTGTCAAGAAAAATTACAAGTTGAAGTGGTTAAGGAAACCGCTGAAACTTTAGTTAACCTGAACAACTCTGCATACTTTATTGCGGATAAGGAGCAAAATCATTTAGCTGTTGACCTTGTGGAAGCGTATACGGTAGATAGCACATTTACACGTAAAACGGGCTAATACAATAATTATTTTCATTGGAGATAATGGAACTCCAAACCAAGTTGCTCAAAGTCCTTATACAAGTTCTACCGTTAAAAACACTTTATACCAAGGTGGAATAGGTGTTCCTATGTTTATTTCAGGCAATGGTGTTTCTAGAACAGGAACGGAGGATAATATATTAAGCGGAACAGATCTTTCTGCAACTATTGCAGGAGTTAGTTTAAACGAATACAATGATACTTGAGTTACTCAAGTCCTTTTTTATTCCTCCTTTGCTAGTTAGCATAACTTTTTTGTTAAACGCACATTCCTTCCGTTTAGCTTTAGTAATTTTACACAATGAGTATTAGCTTAATAATTATATTATCATTGGCCGCAGGCTTAGTGCTGGGCTTTGGGTTTATGTATCTAAAGTCAAAAGCGGATGTTGGAAAAGTTCTTGGAAAAGTAGAGTTGTTAGAATCTGACAATGCAAGCTTGAAAAGTAGTCTAGTAGGGTGGCAAGCTAAAAGTAATGAACTTAATAATTTGCTAGCTGGTGCAGAAAAAGACATTGAACATTTACATGAAAAACTAAGAAGTCAGGAGCAAAATCAAGAGGAGTCCCAAGAGAAAATGATCTTGCAATTTGAAAGTATGGCGAGTAAAATTCTAACTGAGAATAGTCAAAAATTTTCAGCGCAGAATAAAGAGTCCATTACGCATATATTAAACCCATTGAAAGAAAAGATTAGTGATTTCGAAAAGAAAGTGGAATCTACAAACAAGGAGAGTATTGATATGCATGCCTCTTTAAGACAGCAGATTTTGGGCCTACGTGAGTTGAATGAGCAGATGAGTAAGGAAGCTGTCAATTTAACTAAAGCGCTGAAGGGAGATAGCAAGAAACAAGGAAATTGGGGAGAGTTGGTCCTAGAGCGAGTGTTAGAAAAATCAGGCCTGGAAAAAGGTAGAGAATACGATGTACAGAAAAGTTTTAATCGACCAGATGGCTCCAGAGTATTGCCTGACGTAATCATCCATTTACCGGATGGCAAGAAGATGATAGTCGATAGTAAGGTTAGTTTGACGGCTTATGAGCAATTTGTAAACAGTGATGATGAGTTAGAGCAAAACCGATTCTTAAAAGCACATATTGATTCTATTAAGAAGCATATAGATGGCTTGGGCAATCAGAACTATCATGACTTATACCAAATTGAGAGCCCAAATTTTGTATTAATGTTTATCCCAATCGAGCCAGCTTTTGCTATTGCTATTAATCACGATGATAAGTTATACAACAAAGCATTCGATAAGAACATTGTAATTGTTACACCGAGTACCTTGCTAGCTACTTTAAGAACTATAGATACCATGTGGAGTAATGATAAGCAACAAAGGAATGCATTAGAGATTGCTGTGCAGGCAGGAGGGCTTTATGATAAGTTTGAGGGCTTGATGCAGGATTTGGTTAAAGTGGGTAAGAAAATACAGGAAACAGATGGCGAATACAAAAGTGCCATGAATAAGCTTTTCGAAGGGAAAGGCAATCTCATCAACCGAGTTGAAAAATTGAAAAAGCTTGGCGCAAAGGCAAATAAAAGTCTTCCAAGTAGTATCGTTGATCGGGCGGAAGAATAGTTTCAAGAATTAATATGCTTTATCCGTTTATAAACGGATATAAACGTATAATATACGAATAGTAGGGAGAAAGGATTATATATTTACATTACAATTAAATATTATATAACCTAAATTTTTATTATGACTACTTTAAAAAATCATGTACAACTTATCGGTAGAATTGGATCCGACACAGAATTAAAAACTTTAGAAAGTGGAAAGTCTTTGCTGAACATTTCTATAGCTACAAACGACTACTACAAGGATAAGGAAGGGAACAAACAGGAGAAAACGGAATGGCACCGATTAGTAGCTTGGGGCAAAACAGCCGAGAATATCGATAAATTGGTAAACAAGGGCGATGAAATTGCAATCGAAGGGAAATTGACTCATAGAAGTTATGAAAAAGATGGGGAAACCCGCTATGCTTCGGAAGTCCTTGTCAATGAATTCTTATTATTGAAGAGTGTAGAACAAAAGTAAATTCTTGTTAGTTTCGGTGCTTTGTGGTTTGACTCCCCCTCTTTGCCTTGAGGTGCCGAAACTATTTAAAGATTCCAAAGCGATTTTCTAAGGCTATTCGGCGATACTCGAAAATCTCTGCTAATTGCTTTTTAATAATTAAGATATTTGCAATGTCGCCTAAAAATCCTAGCGGTGCTTGATAATCAATGATGTCTTCCATGAGCACACCTCCTGGAATTTCTTTGATATGATGTTGATGGTGCCACATTTTGTAGGGACCAACTCGTTGCTCATCTACGAAGTATTCGCCCATTTGTACATGAGTGATTTCTGTTACCCATGTCATTTTGATGCCGAGAAGAGGACTAAGCTTATATTGGATCATCATTCCAGGATACATTTTCTCAGGAAGATCTCCTTTGATTTCAAATCCCATATATTCAGGAGTAATTTCTTTGAGGTTCTTTGGAGAGGAGATAAAATCCCAAATAGCTTCTTTTGATGCGGGTATTTTCTGAATTGTTTTTATTGTATGTACTGCCATGTCAATTAAACAAGCAGGTATTTAAATTGTTTAGCTCAATTGTGTTAATGGGTTCTGGGGCATAAACAAAAAAAAGACCGCGTTTACGCGGTCTTTTTTTTATCTTGAATCACTGTTTATTTAATGATCATTTTTATGCTTTGCTGATTGCTTTCATTTGAAATTTGCAAATGATAAATTCCAGCATTTAAATTAGGACTTACTACATTTAACTGCTGTTGTCCAAGCGATAACTCATAATTCCATGATTGAACTACTCGTCCTAATAAGTCTATCATATTGATTTGATATTCACCTGAAGTGCGAACATTCATTCCAATGGAAAATTCACCATTGTTTGGATTAGGATACAAACTTAATTCTCCAAGCGCTGTTAACTCACGAACTCTAGTGCTAGTTGAAGTATCTGTACAATACACAGTGAATAAAACACCATCTCCAATCACATCGCAATTACCTACAATATTAGGGAAGTTAGCAGGTGGAGGTTGTGGTAAATCAATTATAAACTCAATACTTTCCGTAGTACCTGCTAAAATACTGGCATTTACATCTGGTATATTGTATACGATATCATTACTGATTTGACTACAAGAATCTGTTAACACCGTTACATTCATTCCTGATAAAGCGATATCTAAAGTACCCGTTCCGGTATTTGGTAAAATCATTTCCCATGTTCCATTTGGATTGTCATTGAAACCTAACATGGACACTAGCTCTAAACAAGCAGGATCTCCTAGCTGAGAAGTTGCTAATCCCCATAGTCCTGAGTTTACTGGTGTTCCTGGAGGTACAATACCTGCAGCTAAAGTTGCAATAACATCTAAAGTGTCACCCGTAGGTAGAACCATTAATAATGGATTGATTTCCCAGTCAGTGCCACTCAAACCAATGCAAATATTAATTTGTGGAGTACATGCTACTGAGAAAGGATCCCATGCAACGCTAGTGTCTATAGTCACTGATTGAGCTGTAAATGGAGTAGCATAATAGTTGCCATTTGCCAAATTCAGGTCGCTACAAGCTAGATTAATAATAGTATCATTATCGCCTGGGAAAACCATATTGGCAGCTATAGCAGCTTGCAGCTCAGCTATAGTTATAACAGGTCCATCAGCTTCAGAAGTAACTGCCCATGCCACTGAATTACCACTCAACAAGTTAAAGTCACTCGCTGTTAAGGTAACTTGATCTCCATTTAGATTCACTACAACTCCGTTAGAGCTAGAAAAACCAGCTTCGCATTCAAGAACAATTGTAGGAGGGGTGTATGAAGTAATTTCTGTTGTCTCAATGATATAAATCATTACTCCATCTACTTGTATTTCAATAGTAGTTCCTAACTCATTAATGTACACAGTTGCAACACCATTCTCTACGATGTAGAAAGAATCTAAAGGATTAACGCTAACCGTGTTCGATCCATCAAGCACTGTAGTATCTCCATTTGAATCAACTATTACAGTTCCAATAGCGAATGTTATCGTATCTGGAGTTAAAATTACCACATTTGTATCCGTGCAATATGCTGTGAAAGCCGTGGCCGTTCCAAAAGTTTCACAATCTACGGCTACACTTGGGAAGTTAGATGGTAAAGGAGGAATAGTAATAGAAAACACTCCTGTATTTCCCGCATTTACAGTCCCACTTATTCCTGTGATAGAAGTAATCTGATCGCTAGTTAAATTGTTACATGAATCAGCCAAAACAACCATGTCGAAATCGGCAATGTTGAAATTTAAAGCGCCACTTCCTGTGTTTGGTAGAATAAATGTCCATGTTCCGTTGGGGTCTTCTGTATATTGAAGGATATCGATCAAATCAATACAAACAGGATCTCCGAACTGAGAAGTAGCTACACTCCAAAGTGTAGGATCAATAGGTGTACCTGGAGGAATCAAACCACCTGCTAACTCACCAATTACGTCTATGGTATCGCCATTTGGAAGAATTAACTCTAAAGGACTTACTTGATAGTTAGATCCAGATAAGGATATACATACTTCCATTGAAGGTCGACAACTTGCCGCTTCATTCATATCATAGTAAATGGGATCAACAACTAAAGCCTCAGCTGTAAATGGCGTCATTAAGTAGTCTCCATTTTCTAATGAAACATCACTGCAAGCTAAGTTTAATGTGGAATCACCATCACCTGGGAATACCCATCCGCTATCTATAGCTACTTGTAATTCTGCCATATTCGTAATTGGCCCTTGAGCGTCTGTAGAAATAGCCCATGCTATGATATTTCCTGAGTTAAGAATGAAATCCTCAGCAGTGAAATCTATTTCATCTCCTGAGAATGAGATTAAAGAACCGTTACTCATAGATGTACCTGGGATACATAAACTAAATGGAGAAGAGAGTTCTTCACAAGCTAAGTTATTAGTAAAACTAACCGTAAATGCACCACCAGCTGAAATAGCATTTGCGCTTAAGGTATCATTAGTTTCATTGAGTATTTGGATGTTATCTGAATACCATTGAACATCATAGCTGTTTGGATTAGCCGTATAAACTTCTCCATTCATGGCTTCAATTAAAGGTGTTGTTACACTTTCAATTGTAATTGTTGCAGTATCAGAAAAACCTGGGCAAATATTCCCTGTTTCTAGTACTTCTACTACAAAGTTCCCAATACTATTTACGGTCAATGTTTGACTATTCGCATTAAGGATTACTCCATTATCATCGTACCATTGGTAATAATCAAACCCAGCACCTGCGTCTAGGATTGTTGAATCACCAGTACAAATAGCAAAGCCATTACTAGCTAACAAGTTGTTCGCAGCTGAAGTAGCTTGAATTCTCACAGTGTCCCAATTCTCTAAAACAGTATTTACCTGTTGTTGAATAGTGATTGTACCTGAAAAATTATTAGCGTTATATCCTAAAACAAGTCCAGGAGATAAAGCTGTAAAGCTTGTTGTTGCAGTTCCTAGATTATCATCTTGACTACCAAATGGCGGGCCATTATCCTCGTCCCAAGCATTAATAGAAACTGAAAAAGAGGTAATCGGCACATTCAAACCATTAAAGGTTTTATTTGTTCCTGAACTAGCTGTTGATGTGGTAACTGAACCACTTCCTCCATTAATCAATAGATACAACTCAGGATTTTGAAGAGTTGTTAACTCTTCAATGTCTCCAGTCCATCCACCAGTAGCAGATATAGTTGCCTGCGAAACGTAATATTCATAAATTGTAGTGGTTAACTTAACGGGATAGTCTCCTGGTGCAGAATAGGTTTTTGAAGCAGGTAAGCCAGTTGCAGTGGTACCATCATGAAACAACCAAGCTTGTTGAACTGGATAAAGAATCGGATCCGGAGAAGCTAAGTCAGTATCAAAAGAAACCGTTGCTGAATTGCACGCTACTGGTGGGGTCATTTCAATAGGACCAGTTCCTGTACCTGGCAGCACTTCGATATATAAGTCAGTTGTCTGGGCATCACAAGCCGATAATCCTGAAAGAGAACCACATCCTTGAATATTTACAACGATAGTATAAACACCGGGTGCTGCAAAAGTTTCCCCACATAAACTCACCACACCATAACGATAGTTTTGAGGGTCGTAAGTATTGTTATTTGCAAAAGCTGCAGCATCAGTAGTCCATGATAATCCAATAGGTAAACCACTAACTCCTAAAATTTGGATTGAGGTAACGGTTGCTGTCCCCGTAATAGGAGAAGTTATCGCTTGCTTTTTTGGAAGTAGATACTGTACATAAATAGTAGTATCTGAGCCCTGTACAACCACACTCGTATCTACATCAGTCGGGTTGGCATCGTTCGTGAATCCCAATGAGAAATCATCAATTGTCCCCCATACTGCTGGGTTAGGCGTCCCTTGAAGACAAGCTTGACTAAAACCAAGCTGTGGTAATTGGGTCAAAATAAAAAGGCTTAAAAGTAGTTTTATCTTTTTCATATATACTCTTGTTAATTAATGAGACCGAAGATACGGTATTACTTTAACAAGTCTAAATCAAGGCTTTAAATAGTGTACAACTAATGAGAAATAGTACTTCTTTTAGCGTTTAATCATTATCTAAATAGCTTCTATAGGCCTGAATAAAAGCGGCACCTAGGTTTTGATGAGGGGGCACGTATTCTGCAAATTTATCGTGGGCATAGCTATTTTTTGTAAATTTTTTGGATAGATTCAACCAGAATTCATCCCATTTAATAGGCTGACCAGCATCTACATTTTGCGCTAGTTTGTAGATAAGAGGATTGTTTACGGTGAAAGTGCCAATCTGTTTGGTAGAAATAATATGAGCACTTGGTGACTTGGTTAATATATCGGTAACTTGATGATATCCGCCACAAGACCCTAATAACACAACCTTGGTTTCTTCTCTTAGGAAGCGAATAGTACGTGATACATAAAAGCTATGTCCTCGGTGGACTAAAACTTCTATATCAGCGTGCATAGCATCTACAAATTGGTTCATTAATTTTTGCCCCTCAAAGTCATGTTGGGGTTTATTCGCTAATATCTGAATAGGTGTAGAATTGACACTGGTAATGACTATGAATTCACCGAAATCCTTGATTTTCCAATCTTTGTTTCTCCATAAACTTAAGAATGTTTGGAAAGAAGTAATTCCATCCTCATCATCATAAAAACAGTGAATTTGAGTATGTAAATTATCACGTCCAAGCAACTCGGCTCTACTAATCTCATTAATGGAAGGCAGGGTGATAAGGCTTGTTATAGTCTGATAAGCTTCTTGATTGTGCACGGCTTTATCTTGGAAAAGCTTCATTAGTAAGGTGTAAATCAACCGCAAATTTGGATCTCCTGCTTCTTTATAGTTTTGCAATAAATTTTCTTCTAAACGAATTAGGGATAGGCTGTCATTTAAACTCCCTAAGGCATCTGCTAAACTTACCGCTTCCCTTAAGGCATCTTTCTCACAATCTAAATAGGCAAATTTACTAATGAGCTCTTCTCTTTGTTCAATGGACATTTGATCGAGAAAATATTCTAGCTTCCCGTATGAAATACACATTTTTAGAAAGGTTCGAAATTGATTGAAATTCACTTCTTCAAGTAGACCATAGTTGGTCTTTCCTTCCTGTTTGATTTTAGCAAGTAATAAATTAAAAACGCCATTAAATGATGAGGTAAATATTTCTTCTTCGCTATATACAATGATATGATAAATTTGTTGACTGGAATAAGGGGCAAGCGATTCAAAACGATGTTTATCGTCATGATTTTCATACAAAGAATTAATGAGTCTTATCTTTTTAATAGCACTTGTCTTAAGGGCATTGTCAACCGAATTCCTTGCTAGTATAGAATCGCTTGAGGCTAATTCCACTAACTTTGTGAAGAATTGTTCACTCCCTAATTTTGCAATGTTATTTGCTTCCTGAATAGTTAATTCCTCATTCACGATAGCTTGTAATAAGCACAGTGCATTGCTTGAGCTTCCCGTGTGCTGATAAATAGCTAGGACTAGACTATCTGTTTTATTTGAAGAGCTTTTCAAATGGGAATAAAGCACGTGTAAACCTGAAAAGTATTGTTTAGCGGCAATGGGGTCTTTTTCAATAAGTTTGCTTAAGATAGCTGGGGCATAGGATGCTGAAGAGAATGTTTTATAATTATTCAATACAACGTGCGGCTTGAGAATAGCCTCATTTTCGACAAATTCTAGCGCTTCTGGCGTCGCGTAAATAAAAGGAAGAATCGTATAGCTTAAGATGGGATTAGATCTAAAAAATACATTAGTGCGTTTATCTTCCAGTTGCTGTAAATACTTCTCAAGAATATAGAAGCTCTTTATCTCTCTAGCATCTAGCGAGGAATGTTCATTGAAGTTGACTAGGTGAAAGTATATGGACAGGCGTATCTTTTCTTTCGTATGACTTTCCAAATTTAACTGAGCCAAAAGTAGTTGTAATTTATCTACCTGCTCAAAAAGAACTGAGGCAGACTCTTCTCCGTTAAATTGCCAATTTTCAATACCATCGAGTTGGTCAATTCTATTCTGCTGAAAGTCTATATAGCTTTGAGTGAATGCGGAATGAAAACCGAGAAGGAGAAAAATATGGACTAAAAAACACTTCATATTAGTGTCGTAAAGATAGTTATTTATGCCTTAGCTAATGTAAAGCCAAAAGTAGTCCCTACGCCGGTGTTACTGCGCACGTGGATGGTTTGCCCATGGGCATCAATAATATGTTTACAAATTGAGAGTCCAAGCCCGTTTCCACCCTCATATCTAGATCGATGACTATCTACCCGATAAAATCGTTCAAACAATCTTGGTAAATGTTGCTGTTCTATTCCAGGTCCATCATCAGTAACTTCGATCAAGATATGATTACCCATTGTATAAATGCCTACAAGAACTACCCCTTCTTCGTTACCATATTTAATTGCATTAATAACTAGATTGTTTAATATAGTCTCCACTTGCGCTCTATCTGCATTAACCATTTTACTGTTCGGGTTTTCTGCTTTTTGTTTGAGTTTTATGTCTTTTACTTCCGCAGACATTTCGTGTGACTCAAATACATCTTCAACTAACTTTACGATGTCGAATTTACTAATTGAAAGGTCTAAATTCCCGGATTCATTCTCTGAAATAATCAATAGATTATCTACAATACTTGAAAGTCGATCTAAATTTTTTGAAGCTTTCTTTAGATAACTAGTATTCACCTCGGGATTGTCTAGTGCGCCATTCAAGAGGGTTTCGATGTATCCTTGGGTGTTAAAAATAGGTGTTTTGAGTTCATGACTAACGTCTCCTAAAAACTCTCTCCTATACCTTGCCATTTTCTTGAGTTCTTCAATTTCGCTGGCTTTGGAATGACTAAACTCTTTTACTCTAGCTTCTACTTCATTTAAGGGGTCATCCGCTTGTTGTGTGATTTGACTACTACTTCCGGACTTTAACTGGTGGACATTTTTATAAATCAACTTGATTCTTCGGTAAATGAATCCATCTACTAAAAAGTAGATTATCGCATAGCTAACAAGAAAGGACAGTATTACAAAGAGCAATAGAAAATACCAATTTAATTCCCAATTGAAAATGAATGTCACGCTAAGCAAAACACCCATGCCTGCTGCTATTAGAATTGAAGCTATAAAAGCTACTTGGAGTAAACTAGCGTTTTTCATGCATGAAATTTATATCCTACACCTTTGACCGTTACAAAATGTTCGTTTCCTATTTTTTCTCGTAATTTTCGAATGTGAACATCAATAGTTCGATCTACAACTATTGTTTCTGTTCCCCAAACTTTAGTAAGAATTTCTTCTCGTGTAAAAACTCGCCCTGGCTTAGACATAAGTAGGCAAAGGAGATTGAATTCTTTTTTGGGAAGAGATAGTTCTTTATCAGCTATAAAAACTAAATGTTGATTTAAATCTATTTTAACTCCGCTAGCTTCTATTGAATTTTGTTCTTCCTCAAGGTGATTTCTGCGCAAGAGGCTTTTGATTTTACTTATAAGTAATCTAGGCTTGATTGGTTTTGAAATGTAATCATCCGCTCCAGCATCAAATCCTGCAATCTGGCTATAGTCTTCGTGCCTAGCTGTTAAAAACGTAATTAGCGTATTTTTAAACTCGGGCAATTTCCTAAGTTCATTACAAACTTCCATTCCATCCATATTGGGCATCATTACATCAAGTACAATTAGATGGGGTTTAAAAGTCTTGGCTAATTCAATAGCTATGACTCCATCCTCAGCACAAGCGGTTTGAAAACCTTCTTGTTGTAAATTGTATCGAATGAACTCTAAGGTATCTTCTTCATCATCTACTAATAAGATTTTTATCTCTGAATTTTCCATAATTATCTATTTGACTTCAAATATACAGGGTTTAGTTTATTGAATTCGCTTCTTAATTATTTGTTTACAAACCTGTTTAATTCTTAAAGATTAGATAACATAGCGATAAGATGCTGCTTATTTCGATAAATCATATTTGCAGCATGAAAAAAAATATAAAAACTATGAAAAATTTATTGTTACCGTTAATGGCCTTAGGTCTTATGAATTTCTTTCTTCAATCTTGCAAAGAAGATGATGAATGTGAAGGTGTTGCTTGCTCGGCTAATCAAACTTGTGAAGATGGAACTTGTGTAGATGTTTCTGAGAACGAGTTGGTTCAAGGCTTTATAAGTCAGGATGTAACATGGACAGCAGATAAGGTTTATGAGTTAAGCGGAAGAGTGGTAGTACGAAGCGGAGCTACACTAAGTATAGAAGCAGGTACTCTTATTAAGGGCCAAGAAGGAACAGGGTCTAGTGCCAGTGTTTTAATCGTGGAAAGAGGAGCAATGATAGATGCACAAGGAACTGCTACTAGTCCAATTATTTTTACTTCTCAATCGGATAATATTAAACCAGGTGAAATTGCAGGTAGTAATCTAGATGAAACAGTAAATGAACTATGGGGGGGATTAATTATTTTAGGAAATGCGCCTGTTTCAACTGAAGACGGAGATGTATTGGGTCAGGTAGAAGGAATTCCTTCGGATGAAACTTATGGTCAGTATGGAGGAAGTGATGCAAATGATAACTCAGGAACATTGACTTATGTATCGATTCGTCATGGTGGTATTACTATTGGAGATGGTAACGAAATTAATGGTCTAACCCTAGGTGGGGTTGGCGCAGGAACTACTATTGACCACATAGAGATTGTTGCAAACTTAGATGATGGAGTAGAATTTTTTGGAGGTACAGTTAATGCTTCAAACATTATAGTTATCTATCAAGGAGATGATGGCATCGATATTGATCAAAATTATTCTGGAACTATTGACAATGTTATAGTTATTAGTGGTGACGGTATTGGTACAGACGAAGCCTTAGAAATAGATGGCCCGGAGAATTCAACTTACACAACAGGATTATTCACGATTAGAAATGGTTCTTTTATCAATGAAGGGACTTCTGGCTCGGCTGGTGATTTAAAATCTAAAGCGCAGGGAACTATAGAGAACTGTACATTTGAAGGTTTTACTTCTGGATTAAAAATAAGAGCAAGCTTTTCTGATACGACTTTATGCACGGAGAAAGAAGATTCATATGCACATTTATCTGCAGCATCACCAAGCTTGATTGTTAGGAATAATCAGTTTGGAACAAACTCAACACTTGCAGATTACGTAAATGTTTATTCAGGTTCTTGTACCGATTGTTCTTGTCCAAGTGGCGTAGAAGGTAATAGTGATAACATTATTGCTGCTGACGGGAATACTGCTGCTGCTTCAGTAAGCGGGGGAGCAGTGCGATCAGAGTTTAGTAATTGGACCTGGGCAGCAGAAAGAGGGAAATTATAAAAAAAATATAACATTCATTTATGAAAGGCGCTAGTTTTACTAGTGCCTTTTGTGATGTTAGGAAATCAGGGATTATGAAGAATTTAGTTTTAGTTGTGTTAAGTGTTTTTGCTTTAAATATGGGTATGGCACAACAGGGGAAGTTAAGAGGTACAATTATTGACAAGGAAAATGCAGAAACGCTAATTGGAGTGAGTATAGTTTTGGAAGGAACAAGCACAGGAACGATTACGGATCTTGATGGTAACTACAATTTAAACTTAGACCCAGGCACTTACACCGTATTATTTTCTTATATCTCTTATGCTACCCAGCGAGTAACTGATGTGCTTATAAAGCCAGGAGAAACAAAGCTAATTGATATTCAACTAGGAACAGATGCAGAACAAATTGGTGAGGTGGTAGTTAAAGCTGAGCGAATTACAAACAGTGAAACTGCCCTATTGACTATCCAAAAGAAATCTACGGCTGTTTTGGATGGAGTTTCTTCTCAAACTTTTAGTAAGACAGGGGATAATGATGCTGCTGCCGCTATAAAGCGAGTAACGGGAGTATCCGTTGAGGGAGGGAAGTATGTGTACGTGAGAGGATTAGGAGATAGGTATACTAAAACTCAACTTAATGGAGTAGATATACCTGGTTTAGATCCGGATAGAAATTCGGTTCAAATGGATATCTTCCCCGCGAATTTATTAGATAATATTTTAGTTTACAAAACATTTAATCCAGATTTACCCGGAGATTTTACTGGAGGATTGGTTGATGTAACTACTAAGAGTTTTCCTTCTACCTCAACCTTTGGGTTTTCGGCCAGTTTGGGTTACACTGCAGGAATGAATTTGAATAGTAACGCGCTTCGATATAAAGGTGGCGCAGGGACATTTTTCGGATTTGGAAATAAGTTTCGGGAGCTTCCTTTTCCGGAAAACACTAACATCCCTAATCGATTCGAATTCAATCCAACATTAACTGAGTTAACGGGTGGTTTTAATCGTCAATTAGCTCCAACTCAATTTACCAGCCCGTTGAATGGAAGCTTATCTATTTCAAGAGGAAATCAAGTAAACAAGGAGAAAGTAACTTTAGGGTTTAACTCTGCTTTTAATTATCGATACCAATTTAGAAACTATGATAATTTTGAGTTTGGAAGATCGATTAAAGATCAATCTTCAGAAACTGAACTTTTACAAACACAATATGCTAGTGGGCAACGTTCTGAGCAGGAAGTTCAGTGGAGTGGAATGTTAGGTGGAGCATTGAAAACTAACAAGAGTAAATTTATTTTGAATTTACTTCATAGTCAAAATGCAGTAAGTCGATCAGCGCTATATGACCTTACCTATCCTTCTGGACAAAACACGGCTTTACCTAAAAAGCAATTCGTACTTGATTATTCTCAGCGATCAGTGTCCAATATGCTATTGGGAGGTAAACATAGTATCCGTCCTGATAAATGGGAACTGGAGTGGAAGCTTTCACCCACTTTTTCAAAGATTACAGAACCTGATATTAGAAGCACAACCTATCTTATAGAAAATGATGAATTTATTATTGATAATGGTGACGGAGCGGTTCCTGAAAGATTTTATCGTTCATTAAACGAGATTAATATGGTGGCTCGTATGGATGTGACTCACGATTTCAAAGTATGGAAGAATTTAGATTCTAAGTTGAAATTTGGATTTGCAAGCACTTATAAAAATCGTGATTATCAAATCTTGAGATTTATATTTAATTCTACGCTAGATGCTGACCTTACTGGTAATGCAGATGAGTTGTTCTCGGATGAATTGTTGTGGACGCCATCGAATAGAACTGGAACCTATGTAAGAGCTGAAGAAAGCTTAAATGACAATCCAAACATTTATACTGCAACTCAAAACGTAGCAGCGATTTATGTGATGAACGAATTACCGATTACTCCGGTATTCAAAGCTGTCTATGGATTGCGTTATGAAAGAACGGATAACTGGATTTCTGGATATGGAAGATTGTCAGGTGAACAAATCAATCGGGATATTGAAGGGGAGAAAGTATTGACAGAAAACGATTTCTTACCCGCTTTAAATTTAATTTATAATGTAACTAAAGATATGAACTTAAGAATGTCTTATAGTAGAACATTAGCAAGACCTTCTTTCAAGGAAAAATCATTCGTAAGTATTCTGGATCCTTTATCTGGAATCAGATTTATTGGTAACATTGATTTGGAGAAAACGAACATTGAGAATGTAGACCTTCGTTGGGAGAATTTCTTTAAACGTGGTCAAATGTTATCGGTGAGTTCATTCTATAAGCACTTTAAAAATCCTATTGAGATTGCCGGATTTGAACTTGAACAAGATGATATCACTCCACGTAATGCTGGTACAGCTCATTTAATAGGAGCCGAGTTTGAGTTCAGGAAAGATTTTGGGTGGATTAGCCCTAAAATGGCTGACTTATCTATAGGTGCAAATGTAACTTATGTAAAATCCTTAATTGATATGAGAAAAATTGCGGTAGGGGCTGGAGATGACGGAGTTTTTGGAACCGATGACGATCGTACTGAATTCGAATCTAGAAGTGATAACTTAAGAGATGGAGAAACATTAGGTAATTTCCGTAGTATGTTTGGTCAGTCGCCGTTTATAGTAAATGCCAATATCACTTATTCAAATGATACGCTTGGATTTGAAGCGAACTTATCGTACAACATACAAGGGAAAAGATTGGCTGTTGTTGGAGTTGGCGTGCGACCAGATGTATACGACCAAGCTTTTCATAGTTTGAATCTTAAGCTTTCCCAGCGGTTTGGAAAAGAAGATAGATGGAAAGCGAGCATCAGCGCTCAAAACCTAATAGGTGATTTAAGAGAGAAGTTTTATGTGTCTTATGAAGCAGAAGCTCAAGTGTTTGAACGCTTCGATCCAGGAAGAAACTTTTCAGTGGGAATTTCCTACCTCATTAAATAAGAAACAAAAAAAATCCGAACCTTTAAAGGTTCGGATTTTTTATTATGCTGCACTATCAGCAGGAGGCTCGGGGCTTGGTTTAGCCAAGCTACCTAATTCTTTATCAATGTAGTACAAACTTTGTGCGCCTGTACCGATAAGCTTAATTTTATCTAAAACTTTCTGAAACAAAGTTTCTTCTTCCCGTTGTTCTTGAACGAAAAAACGCAACATTTCAATCGTTACGTGGTCATCTTCTGCTTTAGCCAATTCTACTAATTTAAAAATGGCTTGCGTAACCTCTTTTTCTGCACTGTAAGCCGTTTCACAAATATCTTGAACATCATTGAATTTGTGATTAGCTTGTTTCACTGGGGGCACTAATGCGTGTCCGCCTACTTCATTGATGTATTGAAACAATTTGATGAAATGCAAATTTTCCTCATGCGCGTGACCATAGAAAAAACTTGCAGCTCCATCCATGCCCATTGTTTCACACCAGCTAGCCATGGCTAGATATTGCAAGGAAGCTTCTAGTTCATATAGTAGGTGATCATTTAAAGCCTTTTCTATTTTTTTTGAAATCATGATAGTCTATTTTTTTAATCTTAACGCAAGGATAAACACAAAAGTTGGTATTTTGAAATTTTAATTTTGAAGATATGGATAGCTCAGAATAGATTTTATAAAAAAAGGCCTCCAAAATGGAAGCCTTTTTTATAAAGTTCAATGTATTCTTAGCTTAAAGCTGGAATTACCAATACTTGACCGGATAGATTTTATCTGGATCTTCTAACATTAGCCTAGTTGCTTCAAAAATTAGCTTATACTTGCTTGAATCGCCATATACTAAAGTATAAAACTGAGTTTCGGGAGCTTCAACTACTTCTTCAACTTCAACCCTATCATCTACACAAAGAAAATAATCCTAAGTGTTTTTAAGTTTCAATTTTAATAAATATGCTGAAAATGACTTCCTATTTCAAGCCAATTTCTCTTAATCGTTCATCCAAGTACTCTCCAGAAGTAATAGGTTTGTAGTTTAATGGATTGTCCGTTGTGATACAACTTTCAAGACAAGTCAAATTCATGTTACTTCTTGGGTGTAAGAAGAATGGAATAGAATACCTTGAGGTATGCCACATTTCTCTTGGTGGGTTAACTACTCGATGCGTGGTTGAACGTAAAACATTATTAGTTAAACGTTGTAACATATCACCTACATTGATTACTAGATGTCCTTCTGGAGCATTTACAGAAACCCAGTTTCCGTCTTTATCTTTCACCTGAAGTCCTTCAGCTGAAGCACCTGCAAGCAAAGTAATCAAATTAATATCTTCATGTTGCTCTGCACGAATAGAAGACTTGGGTTCACCTTGAATAGGGGGGTAATGGATAGCTCTTAATATGCTATTTCCATTATGTATTTTGGCATCGAAATAATACTCGTCTAGATCTAAATATAAGGCGATAGCTCTTAACAAAAGGGCACCAGACTTTTCAAATGAAGTATATAACTTACGACCAATTTCTTCGAAATCAGGCAACAAATCTACTACGATATTCGAGGGGTATTCTTTTGAAATTTTATCACCATCAGTTACTTCTTGGCCCATTTGCCAAAATTCTTTTAAATCAGGAGCATCAAAACCTTTCGCGTGCTCTCTGCCGAAGCTAGTGTAGCCCCTTTGTCCAGCGTTTGCTATATCTTCATACTTCAACTTAGTTGTAGTGTCAAATTCAAAGAAACGTTTCACTTGCGTATAGAATGCATTAATATATTCATCTGGAACACCGTGATTCTTTACGGTGACAAATCCAACATCTTTCCATGCCTTTCCTAACTCTGCAATAAATTCTTGACGTTGAGCGTCATTACCCGTCGCGAATTTTGATAAATCAACTGCAGGAATACTTGTTACAGCCATAAATAGTAAGTTTTAATTGAATACAAAATTAAGCAATTAATATGAATCCTTATGAATTTGCTTTATTTCAATGAATTTTAGAGGGGTCTCTTTATCATATATATATAACTGCCCATGCAAAATGTTTCTTTTTTGAAGGAATGCGATGGCCTCACTTTTATCCTTAATTTTAAGTACATTCCGTTTGGCGTAAAAAATTATTTGCGGATCAACGCTTAACTCGCCCTGTACAAAAACCACATTATCTGGAGGTGTTTGTTCTTTGATGCTAGTTCCTAGAATTTGGCTTTGTGCATATATATCCCCTCTTAGAGACTCTTCTCCTGGTGGGTTAATATAGTAATAGGAAGCTAGGGAGGCTATGACGACAAATACAATACCCAAACGCAGCTGAGTCATAGATAAGGTTTGCGATTTCTTAAGCTTATCAAAAAGAATCCCAATCAACACACTTAAAAAAAGTGAACCGTATAGACTTACAAAGTCGTGGCCGGAATAATTCAATAGAAAGATATGTAAGAGTATTACTGGTAATGTCGATAGCCAAAGAAACCGGTATCCATTTTTGGTGAAAACTATTCTCAATTTAGCTTTGCTAATAGTCAAATAAACGAAACTCCCAAGCAAAAGGAATAGCGGTAAATAACTAGTAACATATCCTTTGAGCATGCTAAGAACTAGAAAAGCAATCTGTTTAATTTGACTACCAAAATTTGAAGTTTCAGATAAACTCCCTCTTTCAGTCATACGATTTAACATTTGATCTAAATAGGCTTCAAAACCTGCAATCTGGCTGTACTGAAAAACGAATAAGGCAACAGCCGCAATACTTACGAAGAGTGTAATTAGGTTAATTGGGATGTACACTTTAGTTTTTCTTAGTTTAATAAAGGAATACAAAAACACACTAAATGCAAAAAACAAGCCTAGCCATGAAGTATAAATCATTAAAAACAAAAAGATTGCATAATGAACGAGGTATTTTGGCGAAAAGAAACGCTTACGCATTAAGAGTTTCAATATGGTGTAAACATTTAGAATGAAAAAGAGGTGAACTAGCATGTCACTCATGTAGGTATTGCATTGAAACCATAAGACTCCTTGGCTAAATAAATACACTGATACCCCTACAATGCCTGACCAGTATGTTCTGGCAAAAGGTTTTTGTTGCCCAAGCAGGCAAACAATCAAATAAATAAAAAGGGCACAGATTAAATTGATGACTAAATGAAATATCTGTAAAGCCAAAACCGTGGGCTTTACATGTAATATTTTAAAAAAAATATGTGGCAAGATGTAAGCAAAGGGTGGATGAGATACATAATAGTAATTGCCTGCTTCATCTAGCATTTTACCTGTAGTGCTTGCCCAGTTATTCAAGTGTTTGTTGGCTGCGCCTGGATAGCTCATAACAGGGCTGAAGCCATATTTCATAGCTCCTTCGGTAGACCAAATGTCTAATACCCTAAGCGAAACCGCACTGACGAATTCATGATGCTTAGATAATGGTCGATTTATATTAGGTAAACGAACCAATACAGAAAGCATGAATATGCCTATGATTATGAGAAAGGGGAAAATGGAAATTGTTCTTTTCAATGCTTTGCTTTTCCTTTCGTCAAAATTAGCATTAACTGACTAATTAATTGATTTTATTGGGGAAAACTGCCACCTTTGCACAAAACGAAACGCATGTTAGCTGGTTTAAAACTTCCTACTGACCCTAGATGGGTGAATTTGGCAGAAAAGAATATTGAAGAAATACTTACGGATCACGCCTATTGCGAGCAAAAGGCGGCAACAAATTGTATCACCATCATTCAAATGTTTCCTGAATATGAGGATGTGGTGGAAGCGTTAATGCCAATTGTTACAGAAGAATGGGGGCATTTTAGAATGGTTGTTGATCAGCTCAAAAAAAGGGAAATGTCCTTGGGTCGACAACGAAGAGATGAATATGTTAACCAGTTACAATCTAATATTATTCAAGGTGGATCAAGAGAACACCAATTAGTTGAACGTTTGTTAGTTGCTGCTTTGATTGAAGCAAGAAGCTGTGAGCGCTTTCGATTACTTTCTTTGGATATAAATGACGATGAACTAAAAGAATTCTACCGGAAGCTGATGATTAGTGAAGCCGGGCATTTTAGATTGTTTTTGGACTTGGCTACAGCAATCTTGCCGAAAGAACAAGTGATGGCTCGTTGGGAAGAATACTTGAACGCTGAAGCTCAAATTATAGCCAATTTGGAATTGAGGGGAGATCGGGTTCATTAAAAGATGCAAGAATTTATTCAGCTTATTCTTGATGCCATTCAAACCACTGCTCTTCAAGCGTACATCCCTCCATTTGTTGTATTTGTTATTTTAGCTCTTTTTGGCTGGCTTATAAACTTCCTTTTTGCTACAAACTTTAAGGAGAGACTCGCTTGGTTTACTTCTCAATTTAGTAGTCGAAATGTCGACCCTCAAGTTCAGAAATTACTAGAAAAAAACTTTCCGTATTATAGCTCTTTGGATGAAAAGGCAAAGAATAAGTTTTTGAAGAGACTAGCCATATTCATGGGGATGAAAACTTTCGTTCCGAGGGCTATGGAGTTGAATGAAAGTATTAATCTTTTGATAGGCGCAACAGCGGTTCAATTGACTTTTGGTTTAAATAACGTTGCTTTTTTCTCTTTCGAAAAAATCCTAATCTATCCTTCAAGTTATTATAGTACTATTCGAGATACCTATCATAAGGGGGAAGTAAATGCTAGATTAAGAATAATTGTTCTGTCTGCCAAGCATTTTCTAGAAGGGGTCCAAGATGAAAAAGATGGACTTAATTTAGGCTTGCATGAAATGTCTCATGCTATGCAAATTCACGCAATCTATAGCCTTGATAAGCGATTTATCAACAGGTTTAACAAATGGCAAGCAATTGCAGAAAAAGAAATAATGCTAATCAAGCAAGGAAATAATCATTTCTTGAGGGAATATGCCGCTACCAATGCAGCGGAAATGTTTGCGGTTTGTGTAGAGAATTTCTTTGAGCGACCACAAGAATTCAAGCTCGCTTTACCGGACTTATATGGACATATGAAAGGGCTCTTGAATCAGGATCCACTTCAGGTGAATAACCCTGTTCTGTAAATCAAGTTTAGCCAATCAATTCTTCTTCTATGTCTTTCTCTACTTTTAAATTGTCAATGATAAACTCTTGACGTTGCGGAGTGTTTTTACCCATATAATAACCGAGGATATCTTCAATGGAATTATCGTTTCCAAGAATGACGGGGGAAAGACGAATGTTTTCACCAATAAAATCCTCAAACTCATCTGGCGAAATTTCACCTAAGCCCTTAAATCGGGTAATCTCTGGTTTACCCCGTAAAGATGCAACAGCTTTTTTCCTTTCTTCTTCGCTATAACAATAGAAAGTTTGTTTTTTATCTCTAACTCTGAATAATGGGGTCTCCAAAATTTTAACATGTCCTTCCTTAACTAAATCTGGGAAGAACTGTAAAAAGAACGTTAAAAGCAATAATCTAATGTGCATACCATCTACATCGGCATCCGTTGCAATCACGACATTATTGTAGCGCAGTTCTTCTAGCCCTTCCTCTATATTTAATGCGTGTTGTAATAGATTGAATTCTTCGTTTTCGTATACTACTTTCTTTTTCAGACTATAAGTGTTTAAAGGCTTTCCTTTCAAACTAAATACTGCTTGAGTTTCTACGTCCCTCGCTTTCGTGATAGATCCACTTGCCGAATCTCCCTCCGTAATGAAGACGGTAGTGTCTAAATGTCGAATGTTTTTCTTGTCGGAAAAATGAAAGCGACAATCTCTTAATTTCTTATTGTGAAGATTTGCTTTTTTGGCTCTTTCCTTGGCGATTTTCTTCACGCCAGCCATGTCCTTTCTCTCGCGTTCACTTTGCTGAATTTTTTTCAGCAATTTCTCCGAAATTTCTGGATGGCGGTGAAGGAAATTATCCAAATGTTTTTTTACATAATCACCTATAAAAACTCGCATACTAGTTTTCTCATCCAAGTTGTTGGAGCCTAATTTTGTTTTCGTCTGACTTTCAAATATAGGGTCCTGCATACGGATACTAACTGCTCCAACTATGGAGGCGCGAATATCTTGAGAATCAAAGTTTTTACCATAAAATTCTCTCATGGTTTTCACTAAAGCTTCTTTAAATGCATTAAGGTGTGTACCTCCTTGAACGGTGTGTTGTCCATTCACATAACTATAGTATTCTTCACCGTAATGATTGTCGTGTACTAGGGCAAACTCTATATCCTCTGACTTGAAATGAATGACGGGATAGCGAATAGTATTGGCATCAGTTTTTCTGAGAAGTAGGTCTTTTAAACCCTCCTTTGAAAGAAATTTTTGACCATTATAATTTACAGTTAGTCCACAATTTAAGTGGGCATAATTCCAAATTTGGTTTTCCAAATAATCGGGAATGAACTTATATTTTTTGAAGATAATATCATCAGGAACAAATTCAATATAGGTTCCATTTGGCTCAGTCGTTTTTTCATCTCGCTCTTCAATGAGATTTCCTTGTTCGAAGATGGCTACCTTCTTTTTCCCTTCTCTAACCGCTTCTACTTTAAAATAAATGGATAAGGCATTAACTGCTTTAGTACCTACTCCGTTTAGGCCTACAGATTTTTTAAATGCTTTAGAATCATATTTCCCTCCGGTATTGATTTTAGAAACTGCGTCAACTACTTTCCCTAAAGGAATACCCCTTCCATAATCCCTGACAGTAACTTTTTTCTCTTCAACTTTGATATCGACTTTTTTACCATAGCCCATAACGAACTCATCGATACAGTTATCTATGACTTCTTTTACAAGAATGTATATCCCATCATCTTGAGAAGACCCATCGCCCGTTTTACCAATATACATTCCTGGACGAAGGCGCATGTGTTCCTTCCAATCGAGGGAGCGTATATTATCTTCGTTATATGTTACTTCATTCGCCATTTATATTAGTATATTTATTTCAAGAAACTTAAAAATAAGTAAATCCAAAGCGATTACTTTTGTTTTCTCTGAAATAATGTGCACATGCTATTGTGTATTTTGTTAAATTTGAACAACAATTTATGAGTACAGCAATAAAAAATAAAATCACTTTAATAGATGATAGTCCCTCTGAACCTATCTTGTTGGCCAGTGCCATTCAGAAAAGTGAGCGGAATATTGTCTTGGAATCCTTTGATGATAGTATTTATGCGGTAGAAGAATTAGCGCGAAGAGGAAAGGAAGATGAGGAGTCGCTTCCCAATCTTATTTTGCTTGATTTGAATATGCCTGGATACAATGGAATTGAAGTTTTAGGGAAGTTAAGAAAGGATGAAAATTTATGTTTCATTCCAATCATTGTTATGACTTCTTCGGGCTTGGATGCAGATATGAGAGAAGCCGTGAAGGAAGGGGCTAATTGTGTCATTGTAAAACCTACTGGACACAAGAGATATGTTGAAGTAGTTCAGATTATTTACGATTTTTGGTTTAACACAGTAAAACGATTAGATATTGGCTTTTTCTAAAAATGGAATAAAAATATTAGTTGTTGAGGACACTCCTGGAGATGTTTTTCTAATTAAATTTTATTTGGAAGAATTGGATCCAGATAACTACGAAATTCAAAATGTAGATAATCTAGAGGAAGCGCATTATAAAATTGAAAGAGAGGCATTTGATGTCATCCTTTTAGATTTGCATCTTCCAGATTCACAAGGAATTGTAACTCTTCAAAATTCGGTAAAGAAATTCCCTGATGATGTTTTTATTGTTTTAACGGGACTTTCCGATGCCAAGATTGGCATAGAAGCAGTTAAATATGGAGCACAAGACTTTTTAGTAAAAGGTCGCATTGATAGTAAATCTTTAGATAGTTCTATTAAATTTTCATTTCAGCGAGCTAAGCTTAAGCGATCAGTTAAGTTATATGGAGAAGCTTTGAAGACCCTTGAAGTGATGTATGGAATGATAATCGTAATTATTGATAAATCACAATCAGCAGTATATACTTCCCTAAAATTCAAGTCTTTTTTCAATATTGATGAGGAAACAGTCGATACAATGGAAGAACTCATGCATGTTTTTGAAAACAACCAAGAAATCTTAAATGCTATCAATTCAGCAAGTGATTTAAAAATCGATAATTTTGTTGCTACATTAAGGGGGCAACAGTATAATTTTAAGGTCAGTAAGTCAAAAGAATTCAATGACCAAACGGTCATTAGTATTTCAAGATAAATCTAATAGATATCTTGCAATATTCCAGGTGAAAATGAATTATTAGTATTGATTGATCTTGGGGGTAATTCTCCAAGTTGGTAGCCAAAGTTCTTTTCTTGAACTAGATACCCATTCGGATAATACCCAAATGATATTTCCATGTAATTGATACCTAAGCTTAGATTTTGAAATCGAATACCTCCACCATATCCTTGATAAATAGTATTGTTAAAAATGAAATCGGTGTTGCTTCGACCCAATACGCCTATATCTGCAAAAAAGAAAAAGTTACCCTTGCTTGTCCACCAATCAATTGGGGTATAAAAAACTGATTCAAGATTAAGTATAAAGCTTTTGGTGCCAATTAATTTTTGAGAATTAAACCCCCTGATGGCCCCATTTCCAATATTATAAAACTCTGAAATTGGCCGATTGAAACTTAAGGTAGTATTGGTAGAAACAAATTGTCTAAATCCCAGTTTTCGTAAAGGAATTCGATTAGTAAAGTATGAATTTATAGTTTGGATACTAATTTGTTCAATATTTTTTGAGCGTATAAATGCGCCTATTTTAAACTCATTTTGCATGAAGCCGAACTTAGGATACTCCTTACTATAATTAACTGTAAACCCATTGTAAAAGCGCCCCCCTAATATATCATTAATTTCATAACCCCCTATTAATGCTAGATTAAAACCTTTTGGAACATAATCAAACTGCCGAAATTGATAGAGCTCTTCGAATCCATACCAATCTCGGTTTGCCAAGCCAATACTTCCCAAATAAATTTGTTTGTTTACAAAATTTTGAAAAGGTTGATCGTCTGGGATAACGTAGTTCTTTTTAACAACCCCTCGTAGAGAAATGATCATACGCAAAGATTCATGTCTTTCATTTAGATTCTTTAGTCCAAATGACCTAGCCAACCAGGCATCGGCATTAATAAATCTATTATTGTATCTATTTGAAATTTCATTAGTTTCAATTTTCCGTGCATTATTAGATACTGCTAATTTGCCAGCCCATTTGGTATTATACGCGAAGAAGTTTCGTTTTAATTGAAAACTATAGCTTTCACTTTGATTTTGTTTGTTATAGTCAAGTCCTAAACTTATTTGAGAACGAGCAATATTGTTTACCTTATAGAAGACTCCAACATTATATGGGTTTCTAGGGTCAATAATTCCAGCCCCGTAAAAACTCGCCTTTTGAGCAATCCCAAAAAAATCGAAGAAGGAACCTCCTAGGGTTAGGGAGGTTGGAGTACCATAAAAAAGGGCTTTCCAATGTCGATTATCGTGGGCATATATTTTCACATCTACTCCTGGTATGTGAGGAGTTTGTTCAATCTTGATAAGCGCATCTTTATATATGGTGTTTTCGCGAATGTTTCTTTCTGTATCCGCCACTAAGCGGGGGTCAACTAACTCGCCGATTTTAAAGAGCAATTGCTTTTTAACTATTACAGCACTGTGATTACCTCGTTTGTTTTCCACCAACTTAACATCATTAATATCCTCTTGGCCATACACTGGGTCATCAAATCGGTCAACGATAAAAACTTCTATACTATTAATCTCAAGATTTTGAAATTCCACAAAGAAATCACTCGGCGTATAGTCTCGAACCGCTTTAGGCATGAGGTAGAAATAGTCGACAAATTTTTCTTGCTTTTTAGTCTTTTTCTGAATGGAATCTATAGCATTGCTATCTATCACAAACGATTCAATTTCTTCTTGTGCGAAAGCGAAAGAGATTAATGTTAAAAATATTAAAAGGTAAAGTGTTTTCATTAAGGTCTCTAAAAATAATGAACTTATACTAGTTATCCCACGTTTTCAATGGAAATCTACAATCATGAGAAATTCGTTTTTAATGCTGTTATTTTTGAGTATTACTCTACAAGTGAACGCTACGCAGGGAAAAGACAATTTGGAAACCATAACACTTGGAGCTGGATGCTTCTGGTGTGTTGAAGCCGTGTATCAGGAATTGAATGGTGTAGAGACTGCCGTATCAGGTTATCTGGGAGGCCATGTAGACGATCCAAGCTATAAGGCGGTGTGCGCGGGAAATACAGGACATGCCGAAGTCGTCCAATTGACTTTTGATAATTCAATCATTAGCTTAGAAGAGATTTTAGAAGTATTTTTTCAAGTGCACGATCCGACTACCTTGAACAGGCAAGGGGCTGATATCGGGACGCAATATCGTTCGGCTATTTTCTATGAGAATGACGAGCAAAAAGAAATTGCTTTAAAGCTTAAAAGAGCATTAAGTGTAGCTAAGGTCTGGGAGAATGCAATTGTAACTGAGGTTTCTTTGGCTAGTACATTTTACAAAGCGGAGAATTATCATCAAGATTACTATGCCATAAATGGAAACAATAATCCGTATTGCAGCATGGTTATTACTCCGAAAATTGAAAAATTTAGGAAGGTATTTGAAGAAAAATTGAAGTAGTTCTTAGTAGCTTGTTGGAACTTTAAATAAAAAAACCTATTGAAATTCAATGAAATCAATAGGTTTTCGTTCTTTATGGTGGAGCTGCAGGGATTCGAACCCTGGTCCGGTCATGATGTCCGCATACTTTCTACAAGCTTAGTAAAACGTTAATTGTCGGGAAGTAGCTATTCGCTTTACAAAACTGCTATTTCCGTATTTCTGTCAGTTACAACCTAAAGTAAGTAGAAAATTCTTACTCCATGAGGACCCGATGCTTATAATGCCCTATAATATCCTATCGGATGTCAAACATCAAGGACAAAGGCTTCTAATTCCTAGAATTAGGCAGCCATGGCAAAGTTAGACTCGCCATTTAAATAAAGATTATGAATTGGGATTAACGAGTGAGATTCACAACACTCGACCTGCGGGTATACCTACATGCCATGCCGTCAATTCCGGTCAGCCCCATAATGTAAAGAACGTTTACAAAGGTAGTTTAAAATAAATCAATTATTTTTTAAAGTACTATTTCAAATTCCCAATGAGCCTCAACCCAAGTATAGTTCTCACCTGGACTAGTTGGAATTCCTTCTTCAATAACTTCTTTGTCTGCTAAAGGCAGTTTCACCTCTTGTGCAATTGCATTGCTAGAGAATAAAAGAAAACCGATTGATAGAATTACTGTTTTATACATCTCATTTATGTTTTGTACTATAGATAAGGGAGAAAGTGACAAAAGGTTGCTAGCTTTGTAAGATAAATTTTAAAAACCTACTTATGCTAGCCAGATTATTCATGTTTTTAATGGGATGGAAAGTTAATAATAACATTCCTGAAGGAGCTGACAGGTGTGTAATGATAGCCTCTCCGCATACGAGTAACTGGGATTTTCCTATCGCTAAATCCGCATATTCAATGCTTAAAATTCCATTGAGATTTACTATAAAAGATTCATGGTTTAGATTTCCATTTAACGTACTTTTTGGACGCATGGGCGGAATTCCAATTAATAGAAGACCCCGAAAAGAAGGAGAAGAAAGACCCAGTACTGTGCAGGCGATGGCTGAGTTGTTTAAAAAACACGACAGAATATCGGTGATGGTTACTCCTGAGGGAACTCGTTCATATCGAGATGAATGGAAGTCTGGTTTTTATCATGTTGCCACAATGGCTAAAGTACCTATTGCTTTGGGATACTTGGATTATAAAAACAAAGTAGCTGGAGTAGGTAAAATCATTCACCCATCTGGAGACATGGCTGCGGATATGAAAATTATCATGGAATTCTACAAGGATATTACACCTGAACATCCAGAAAAATTTAGTATAGATAAAAGATACATCTAGACTTGGTAAATCTAGCTGATAGGTTCAACAACCTGTCAGCTTGATTTCAAACCTAAGCAGGGTCTCACAAAGTGGGCCCTGCTTTTTTATATAGAAGATTATGTATAGCAAGGATAGTTTAGTCTAAACGTCTAACAATCTAGGTCTCTAACAATCTACTTATTATTCTCTTGAAAAACTGTTTGCAAAACAGTTTGACCTACCGCTTTTAAAGTTTTCTTAT
>ERZ887849.100-NODE-100-length-83522-cov-11.052440_pt1 | contig 83522 bp, 70 predicted proteins | sample MGYA00521267_ERZ887849 | MGnify/ENA primary metagenome ERZ887849 (study PRJEB32303, sample SAMEA104408601) | aquatic metagenome | biome: Brackish water; feature: Pelagic; material: water | place: Baltic Sea | collected 2014-06-06T16:11:00 | depth 2,863 m ...
GAGATGCTTACTGTCGCACTCGAAATGGCAGGATTTGAGGTACGCGAAGCGGATTCCGCACAAACAGCACTTTCTGAGGTGACCGCTCGGATCCCAGATTTGATGCTGGTTGATTGGATGATGCCCAATGTATCGGGATTAGAGCTGTGTCGCCGGCTTCGACGTAATCAAGATACCGCCGACATTCCGCTCATCTTGCTCACAGCGCGCGGCGAAGAAGACGCTAAAATCACTGGCTTGGACGTCGCCGATGACTACATCACAAAGCCATTCTCGCCACGCGAACTGGTTGCTAGACTGAAAGCGATCTTACGTCGCACCACGCCGAAGGGCGTTGAAGAGCCTGTCGAGTTTGATGGATTACGTCTCGACCCAGTCGGGCAGCGTGTCACATCACATAGCCAAATGCTCACCCTCAGCCCAATCGAATATCGACTTCTGCAACTGTTCATGACCCATCCAGAACGGGCCTTTACCCGAGGACAACTTCTCGATCGGGTATGGGGTGGCGATGTGTATGTGGAAGAACGGACTGTGGACGTCCACATTCGTCGACTCCGAAAAGCACTCGGCGTTCGCCACGAGAATCTGATCGAGACCGTCCGGGGCACTGGCTATCGATTTGCCCCCTTGGCCGAGCACACACCCGCCGTCGTCGGCTAATTAGACCAACCTTAGCGGGTAGCCAGCATCACTCTGGCGTTTACATTCATCTGCAAGATCAACGGCTAAAACTGGATGATTTGCGAGCACATTCTTGGCGAAGTGTAGTTCGAGGCAATCACCTTCCACGCGCGCTAGGAACTGAGGCAGTCCGACCGTCTCACGACCTAAGTGAACAAGCGTTGCAAGACGCAGCAACCGAATCAAGCGAATCAACGTGACACGGCTCATGTGACGTGTCTCTGGGAGTCGGGTCGGCTCAAACTTTTTTCGATGCGCGCCAACCAGTGCGGCCAATATCCGCTGCTGTTCGCGGTTGAACCCGGGTAGTGGTGTATTCTCTAAGACATAGGCGCCATGGCGATGAAAGGCTGAATACGCAATGTGTAGACCAATTTCATGCAACTGTGCGGCCCAACTCAACATGTACCGATCTTCATCGTTTAACAGCCAAGCCTCGGCGACCCGATCAAAGAGCACCTCAACGGTCTGGCGAACCCGAGTTGCCTGCTCAACGTCAACACCATATCGACTGACCAAATCTTCTGCCGTGCGCGCTCGGATGTCATGATGCTTCAATCGATCATCCATGGTGTACAGCACACCTTCGCGTAATGCACTGTCTGCGAAAACGACTTGATCCAGAGTCAGTTCAGCCAAGATCCCAGACATGATGGCGACACCTGCGGTCAAGACTTGCAAGCGATCCGGACTCACTTCTGGAATATCTGTGATTTTCCGGTTGCTCGCCTTCAGTAAAAACTTCTTACACGCAGCGACGGATTGCGGGGTGATCACTGGGCCAAAACCAAGATATTCACCCAATGCACTCACACCCTTTGCCGTCCCTGATGTTGCAAAGACGTGCTCTGGCGCAAGCGTTTTGAGTCGTCCTGCAATCGGTTCAACGATACGCTTTGCCTCAAGCTCAGCTTTTCCCAGCTGAAGTTTCGAAATCTGTGTGTCCAAGAACTCTGTGGTAAAGGTCACACAGCCCATAGACCGCGATGACAGAAATTTAGGGGTATAGCCTAAGCCAAAGGCAAACTCTGTACTGCCACCACCAATATCGAATACCAAAAAGCTGCCATCAAATGGTTGGGTGTGCGCGACCGCATGAAAAATCAGTCGCGCCTCCTCAGGCCCAGAAATAATCTCAATCGGTGCACGAAAGATCGTCTGCGCGCGATCTAGAAAGACATCGGAATTAACGGCCTCACGGAGCGTGTGAGTCCCGACTGCACGGATGTCTGGCGTGGCAACAGCACTCAACCGCGCTTCGAAACGCGCTAAGGTCTCAAGACCTCGATCCATCGCTTCAGCACTTAAGACATTCTCAGCGTCTAACCCCTGTGCGAGACGAACGCGCTCACGATCCCGGACCAACACGTGTAAGCCTGACGGTGTGATTTTAGCGACGGTGAGGTGGAAACTATTGGATCCCAGATCGACCGCAGCGACCAAGCGTTCGGCCGCTGGGTCTTTGGATTCAAGTGCTTTCAAGATGTTTAACGTACTGATATGTGCTGACTTGGGTTCTGATTTTACGCCGATTACCACGCGGGGCATACGGATTCGATTGAGTTTCTTCTATGATCCGCGCCTTTGTGGTGTCCTTGAGCTGCAATTCCATTAAATCAATCACAGTCCGCTTATGATCTGGGTCCAAAATTGGAGCGGCCACTTCCACGCGGTTGTCGAGGTTGCGAGTCATCCAATCGGCTGAGCTGATATATACTTCTGGATCACCGCCATTGTGAAAAATACAGACCCGGGGATGCTCCAAATAGCGATCGAGAATCGAGTAGATCCGAATCCGGTCACTGATACCTTCGATGCCCGGCACCAAGGTACACATGCCTCGAATCACCGCATCAATGGTGACACCGGCTTGCGCTGCCTCGTACAATTTGTTCACCAAATCAACATCCGCCAGATTATTGACTTTGATGATCATGCGCGCTTTCCGACGCTTCTTTGCAAATGTAATCTCTCGGTCAATGCGCTGATAAATCTGATCACGCTGTGTGAGCGGGCTCACCCAAAGGTGCTTGAAGCTGACGGGGCGATAGGGCGCTTGAATAAAATAAAAGACATCACGCACTTCATCGGTGATCTCAGGGCGTGCAGTGAGTAGACTGAAATCGGTGTAGATTTGAGCTGTCTTCTCGTTAAAGTTCCCTGTCCCGACATGGGCGTAACGCACCTGCTGACCCTGCTCCCGACGTGTGATCAAGCATAATTTCGAATGCACCTTGAGGTTCGGAATTCCGAAGCTGACATGCACACCGGCATCCGTCAGTACTTTCGACCAGCGGATATTCGCTTCCTCATCAAAGCGGGCCTGCAACTCCACAACGACGTAGACATCCTTGCCGTTCGCTGCGGCATCGAGGAGCGCCTTGATCACCAAAGATGTCTTGGCGACACGATATAAGCTGATACGTACCGACTCGACATTGGGATCAAAGGCGGCTTGACGAAGAAGTTCCGTGAAGTGGCCAAAATCATGATAGGGATAATGCAAAAACACATCCTTTTCACGAATCACATCAAAATAATTTGTGCGGCCAGCCAAACGGCTCGACTGAATTGAGGGCATCGGGGCATTTTGAAGATTCGCCCGACCAACCGATGGAAAGCCGATAAAGTCCTTCATATTGTGGTAGCGGCCGCCTGGAATGATCGCATCCATCGAGGTAACACCCAGCTCGCGTTTCAACATCTCCAACACACGCTCTGGCATCTCGCGGTCATGCACCAAACGAGTCGGCTCAGCTGTTAACCGCTGCTTTAAGCCCGAGGACAACTTATCCAGCAAACTCTCATCGATTTCTTCAGATAGGTCATATTCAGCATCCCGAGTCAGCTTCATTGACCAGGTACCGATCTCGTCAAAACTGAAGAAATGCTCAAAAATATCTGGCAAGGCGACGCGCATCGCGTTGTCTAACAGGACCAGTGGCTTTTTCCGGTGCGCGCCTTCTGGCGGCAAAGCGATAAATCGGCTGTGATAATCTGTTGGGACTTCCACCAATGCGTAATGGTAGACCTCTCCCTGACGCATCTCGACCACAAGATAAGTGGAATCATCTGCAAGTACGTCCCCCAAATCGATCGCCGTATCCACCAAAATTGGGCAAATGTATTGTCGAATACTGCGATGAAAATAATTCCTGAGCCAAGTGACATGAAACTCACTGAGCTGCTCCTCATTCTCAAGGAAAATATGATGACGCGCGAGATTGCGGATTACATCAAGATGCGCAAGTTCAAATTCAGCGTTTAGTTCGATCGTCTTACGCTGAATCGCCTGCAACAGACGACGCGCCTCCGGATCTCCCCCGACCTCTTGATGCACCAGAATGCGCCGGCGAACATCAGCAACACGCACACGGTAGTATTCATCAAGATTGCTGGAGAATATCCCCAAAAAACGGGCTCGCTCGATTGGTGGATTGGTTTTATCCATAGCCTCTTGTAAGACGCGATGGTTAAATGAGAGCCAACTGAGTTCCTTCTCGATTTGCGGGTATGACACGGTTTTTCCTACTTAAGCGGACTCACATTATGGTCCGCTACTTTAAATGACAATACGATGACAGACTGATCTGTCTACGGGAAATTATCGATGTATGGAGCCTTTGGCACCACCATCATTCAAGGTGCTTTAGTGGCCACTGCCATGTTCATTGCTGGCCAGGTGACCAGTTTTTGGCTCGAAAGTGCTCTTGTCATCACCAGTATTGCATTGGCGATCTCGGTCTGGCGCCGCAATCAACTCTATCAGTGGTTACAACAGCCTGCACGCAGTCCGATCACACAGGTGCCTGGTCTTTGGTTCGATATGACTAAGCGCATCCAATTGCGTGAACAGGCATTGGTTCGAGAGCGCGAGCAGGTTCAGAACTTGCTCGCCAACCTCCATCAGAGTTTAGGAAGTCTCGATGCAGGCCTAATTAGCCTCACAGACACGTGGAAAATTCGGTGGTGGAACGATACAGCGTCCGAGCTTCTGGGCCTGAGACATCAGTTTGATGAAGATGTGTCGCTGTTTAATCTGGTTCGAACACCTGAGCTTGCCGATTACGCGGAAAGGCTTGTCTTTGAAGAATCGATCACCCTGAGTTCTCCCTTCCGATCGGGACAAATGCTTGAATATGTGGTGTGCCCGATACAAGAAAGCGGCTACCTATTGGTCGTTCGTGACGTCACTCGATTCACTCGCCTTGAACGCATGCGTCGCGACTTTGTGTCCAATGTGTCCCATGAGCTCAAAACGCCTTTGACCGTCATCAAAGGCTATCTCGAGACCATTCTCGACAATCAACTGGTCTCAGACAGAGGTGTGCGTGCGGTTGAGCAGGCTTTTAAGCAAGCAGATCGAATGGCGTCATTGATCCAAGACCTACTGCTATTATCGCAACTCGAAACCACCAAACCCCAACAGCAGCTTCTCCCCGTTCGATTTGATGATTTGCTGGATCATGGGTTCAATGAGGGCAGCGAATATGCCCGCGCACTCGGCAAAACGGAAACGCGGCTTTCGATTGAAGGCACTCTGCCCTTGCTGGGTTGCATGGGTGTGTGGCATGAGCTTGCCAGTGCGATGACTAATCTTGTGACCAATGCGATCCGCTACTCGCCCGACGGCGCCGTGATTCAGCTCAAGGGATTTCAGAATGACCGAGGGGTCACTTTACAGGTGATTGATGATGGCCCAGGAATCCTTCCAGACCATATCCCCCGACTCACGGAACGCTTCTATCGAGTCGATAACAGCCATTCCCCAGCAACAGGTGGAACTGGGCTTGGGCTCGCCATCGTGAAACATATTTTACTGCGTCATCGCGCGGGGCTAGAGATCGATTCAACACCCGGAAAGGGAGCTACTTTCAGCTGCCACTTTCCCGCTGAACAGGTGATTGATGTCACTGTTCTTAAGACCTAGTTGATGCTACGTGTTTGCGCGTCCACATCCGTCACTGTGCGGTGACGAATGTCCGTTCCTTTGACAAGATACACGATGTGCTCCGCAACATTCGTTGCATGATCACCAATCCGCTCCAATGCGCGGAGTACCCACATCACATTCAACACATTTCCGATCTCACGAGGATCTTCAATCATAAAGGTTGCAAGAGAACGGAGAGCCGACTGATAGATTGCGTCAACATCCTTATCATTGCGCGCAACTTGCAGAGCCATATCCACATCAAGTCGCGCAAACGCGGTCAACGCATCGCTCAACATACCGGCTACACGTTCACCAATCGCACGTACTTCGATGGCACCGACGGTGGAGAAGCGAGGCGATTCAGCAGCTTGCTGTGCCATATACGCAACTTTATTTGCTTCATCACCCGCGCGCTCCAGGTCTCGAACGATCTTTGATACAGCAAGGACCAATCGAAGATCAGAGGCGGTCGGCTGCCGGCGTGCAATGATTTCAGCGACAAGCTCATCAATCCGGATTTCCCATGCATTGACGCTCTTCTCTGTCTCCTTGATTTGTTTGACCAACTCAGAGTCGAATTGTTCTTGTGCCTGAAGCGCCAGTTGGACTTGCCGTTCGGCAAGTCCACCCATCTTCAGTAGATCACTACACAGCTCTTCAAGTTCATCGTTGAACTCGCTGGAAATATGCCGTGTGAAATCTTCTCGAAGGTCGCCCATAGTTAACCGAATCGTCCCGTGATGTAATCCTGCGTGAGTTCGTGCACAGGATTGGTAAATATCTGCTTCGTCTCACCAACTTCCACCAACTTACCCAAATGGAAGTAGGCGGTACGATCCGACACTCGAGCCGCTTGCTGCATCGAGTGAGTCACAATCACGATCGTGTATTCAGCGCGAAGCTCATGAATCAACTCTTCCACTTTCGCTGTGGCAATCGGGTCGAGTGCTGAGCAGGGTTCGTCCATTAAGATCACTTCTGGACTCACAGCGACCGCACGCGCAATACACAAGCGCTGTTGCTGACCACCCGATAATCCAGTTCCAGGTTGATCAAGACGGTCCTTTACTTCTTCCCAAAGCCCAGCTCGACGTAACGACATCTCAACAATTTGGTCAAGTTCCACCTTATTGTTAGCAAGCCCATGAATCCGCGGACCATATGCAATGTTGTCATAAATAGATTTTGGAAAGGGATTTGGCTTCTGGAACACCATACCAACCCGCGCTCGAAGTGAGACAACATCAATGGATGGGTCATAAATATCTTGTTCATCAATAGCAATCAGGCCAGACACTTTACAAATATCAATGGTGTCATTCATCCGATTTAAACAGCGTAGAAAAGTCGATTTGCCGCATCCAGATGGCCCAATAAACGAGATCACTTGGCGTTCCCCAATATCGAGGGTCACACTGTCGATCGCTTTCTTCGTCCCATAATGCACATCGACAGCACGCGCCGTCATCCGCGGATGCTCAACGTGCACTTGCCCAATCGTCTTGTCTGGAAGGATTCGATCTTCCATCCGCGTCTCTGTCATCGCAGCATTTGTTGTCATGGTGGTATCCGTCATGCCCATATTCCCTTACCAACGGCGCTCAAGCTTCTTACGCAGCCAAATTGCCGACGCATTCATCACAATCAAAAATGCAAGCAATACAATGATCGCTGCACTGGTCTTTTGCACGAACATTCGCTCTGCGAAGTCGGCCCACATAAAGATTTGGACAGGTAATACCGTCCCCGGGTCCATCACGCCGCCTGGAACATCAACAATAAACGCAACCATCCCAATCATGAGGAGTGGCGCGGTTTCGCCAAGCGCTTGAGCCATGCCGATAATGGTTCCGGTCAGCATCCCGGGCATGGCCAATGGAATCACGTGGTGGAAAATAGTTTGCATCTTGGAAGCACCAACACCCAAGGCCGCATCGCGAATACTAGGGGGGACTGAACGAATTGCTGCGCGAGAGGATATAATAATTGTGGGCAGTGTCATGAGCGCAAGGACAATACCTCCAACCAGTGGTATCGAACGTGGCATCCCAAATAACACAATAAAGACCGCAAGACCCATGATGCCGAAGACCACTGACGGCACTGCGGCCAGGTTATTAATGTTGATCTCAATGATCTCGGTGAACCGATTCTTGGGAGCAATTTCTTCCAGATACACCGCAGTGGCGACGCCTAAAGGGAATGATATCAAGACGCAAATAAATAGCGTCAGGATCGATCCAATCAATGCGCCACGAATACCCGCCATCTCAGCATCTCGGGATGCGGATCCAAAGAAGAGATAATCACTGACCTCATACGAGACACGCTCGCTTGCCACCAATTTGTCGACAAACTGAATCACCGTATCGTTGATGCGTCGGTCAGCTTCTGGCGTATTCCGATCGACGAAGCCACGCAAGAAGCTGTCAATGTCATCGTCTAGTGCAAACTTCACAGGCACTGTTTGCCCCATGAGATTGGGATTGGCATACACAAAATCGACCAGACGTTGTGCAGAACCAGATGAAATAATTCCACGTGCCGCACGTGTATTCGAGCGACCTGTTGGGTTATCTAATGCGGCAAGTAACCCCTCTCGAATCAGCGCTTCAGCATCACCGGCGTACAGTGAGTTCACGGACATATCACCTTGCGGATCGAGACGCTGCTTATTGAGCTCAACATCAAGCACGACATAGTGCTGAAATAAACCCGGGATTCCGTTCGAGAAAATAGCGCCGAATAACAACACTAAAAACCCGAGCGCGAGTCCAATTGCTGCTTGACCCCAAAAACGGAACCGGAGCTCAGCACTACGACGTCGACGCAATGTCGCCGCAACTCGGCCAATCGCCTCTTTTGGACTTAACGCCCCTGCTGTGAGATTAGTCATACTGTTCCCTGTATTTCTTAACGATTTGCAGCGCAAAGAAGTTCAAGCCAAGCGTAATGATGATCAACATCAACGCTAGCGCAAACGCGGCCAGAGTCTTCGCAGACTCAAACTCTTGGTCACCCACCAAAATGGTCACAATTTGTGACGTCACCGTGGTGACTGCATCGAGCGGGTTAAACGACAAGTTTGCCGCCAATCCTGCAGCCATCACCACAATCATGGTCTCGCCAATGGCGCGCGAGACGGCAAGGATGACCGCAGCGACAATCCCAGGAAGTGCAGCCGGTAAAATCACTTGGCGGACGGTTTCGCTTTTCGTCGATCCAAGTCCGTAGGCCGCATCTCGCAACGATTGTGGAACAGCATTAATGACGTCGTCGGATAACGACGACACGAAAGGAATAATCATCACGCCCATCACCAGTCCAGCGGCCATAGCAGACTCGGAGGCAACTGTCAGCCCAATACTTTCGCCAGCCCCTCGAACTAAGGGTGCCACCGTGAGTGCGGCGAAGAAGCCGTACACGACGGTCGGAACCCCTGCAAGGATCTCAAGCAGCGGTTTCACCACCCCCCGCACCGTGTTGTTTGCATACTCCGCTAGATAAATTGCCGCAAATAATCCGACAGGAACAGCTACTGTCAGTGCGACAACCGAAATCAACAAAGTGCCCACAAACAGAGGCACCATTCCGTAGGTCGCCAAGCCCATCTGACCAGACCCGGCTCGCTCTGCACCTTCGAACTGCGGATTCCAAGTCAAGCCAAAGATGAATTCTGTAGGCGGAACCATTTTAAAGAAGCGAATCGATTCAAACAGAACCGACAAGACGATTCCGATGGTGGTCAGAATCGCAACAGTCGAACTCAACCCAAGTATCCACAGGATAATGCGCTCAACAGCGTTCCGGGATCTAAACTCTGGGGAGACCTTGCGGTATGCAAACAGACCACCGAGAAGGCTGACACCAATAACAATCAGGGAGATCAACTGGCGAGAGGTCTCAGTCCACTGTATCCATGTCTCGCCGGCCGCAATCACCCACGCGTCAGGGCTACCAAACTGGATCCCTTTAACCACGTTCATGATTTTCGCGAGCACGATCGCTTCGCTTATGCTATCCAAGTTCTGTTGATCTGGGGGATAGAAATCCCGCACCATGATCTTAAATACAATGTCATCAGCGATCGATAAAATAAGCAATAACAGTAGGGCAGGCAAAACAGCCACGGCCGCCGCCCAGTATCCATAATAGTGAGGAAGAGAATGCAGACGGTGTTGCCCTGTCGATCTCAGCAATAACACCGCGCGTTGCGCGAGGTAAAAGTATCCGGCACCGATTACAAGCACGATGAGTGCTAGGCTTGACATAGACACGCACTTTCCTCCATTGAAAAAGGGTCGGGGGATATCGATCCCACCGACCCCTGTGCGATCAAACGATCACAATTACTTCAGATCGGCAGCCACAAGGACAGGAAGATCTGTCATACGCTTAGCCATTTCGTCACGCTCAGCTTTCGGCATTGGGATCATCCCAGCGTCAACCAAGGCACCATCATCACCCCAGTGCTTTGGCCACTCAGCCATGTACTGCTCAATACCAGGAACCACGCCCAGATGCTGATGCTTCACGTAGAAGAACAGTGCGCGTGATGCTTTGTACGACCCATCGGCAATGGCTTCAAACGTAGGACCAACTCCATCCAGAACCGCGCCCTTCAGCTTGTCAGAATTCTGATCAAGATAAGAGAAACCAAAAATCCCGAATGCATTTGGATCTTCAATCAGCTTCTGAACGATCAGATTGTCTTGCTCACCCGCTTCGATGAACGCACCGTCCGTCCGCATTGAACGACATACGCGCGCTTTTTGATTGGTCTGATTCAAAGCTTGCTTCGCACGCGCGTCCTTTCCGCAATATGCGCCTTCGTTCACGATCTCGACATACGACGCACGTGTTCCAGAGGTGGTTGGGGGGCCATAGACCCGAATCTCAACGTCAGGCAGTGCTGGGTTAACATCTGACCATTTCTTGTATGGGTTGTCGATAAATCCAAATGCAGAAACATTCGGAACTTTTGCAGTCAATGCCTTCCCCAAATCTGCCAACGAAATGTTCAGATCAGGACCCGCCTTGGAACTCGCAACAACGATGCCGTCATAACCGACTTTAATTTCAGTCAGCTTCACGCCGTTCTTGTCACAATACGCAAGCTCACCTGTCTTCATACGTGAAGAGGCGTTACCGATATCAATGTATTCAGTACCAATTCCGTCACACACGCCCTTCTTACCAACAGAAGATCCGCCAGACTCAACAACAGGAGTCTTGAATTGTGGGTTACGGCCAAGACGCTCAGCAACAATGGTTGCGAACGGAAGAACAGTCGATGAACCAGCGATGCTGACGTAATCACGCGCAACAGCACCTGTGCTCATTGCAACTGCGACAGCTGTAGCTGTAGCGATACGAGCAAACATGAAATACTCCTTTAAAGATTTGACAGAGTTCTAGTGGGTGCACGGGAGGCAATCCCCACGAACACGTTCACGTTGTAAACTCTAAATGTTACATTCTTATTACAAAGGCCCACATGTGGTGCGACTCACACCATTAATTGATAGATCTGCCAGCCAAGACAGACATCAGTGACTGATGGGCCAGACATACACAAGCCCTGCGCGATTTACCTGAATAAGTTGTGCGCTCTCAATCTATTGGGTTTCAATTATTAGACCAAAACATCCGTGATCGGGGTGTGTACGCTGGTTAAGCACATCAAGCGCCCCAGCTGCTTGACGCTGAAAATCCTTGCCTGAGTTCCGATGTGAGTAACTCACCATGACCTGTGGACCCAGACACTTCTCTCTCAAGAGCACTGATATCTGCTAAACCGCACGCAGTGAGGGTTGGGACCCGCCTGACCGCCCCGAAGAATCACATGTCAATCTGCATGACCCGTCGCCCTGCAGATTGTGGTAACCCCGGCTGCAAGGGGGCTCGCCTGCAGAGCCATCAAAGCATCTGTTGAAATTGATACGACCCCATTCGGTGATGATGTCAGTAATTTCACGTCGAGTAGAGTCGTCCTGCGCCATCATGGTGTCTATGAGCAGCAGATCCACTACACGAATCACCGGCGTAATCAGCGGCTTCATTCGGGCAATTCGGGTGTCATCCACCACTCGCGGATTGGTCACAAGCTTTCTTCGCTTGCCGCTGCTTTTCGGGCGACAAACTGGTTGCGTCCAGACATCCAACGTGCGGAAATCATTCGATGCAACGATTTGAAAGCCCCTCATTGACCCAGATCATGCACGCGGTCTCAGCGATCCTGCGGGCGCCCTCGGGTTATCCACCCTTGGTGGAAGATTGGATTATTGTCCCCAATCGAGACACGGGTCGTGCACTGGAGTTGGCCATTGCAGGCGCAAACGGCGGACTGGCGAATACGCGGCTAGTAACCACGGACGCGGCAATCACCACCTTTTTCCACAATGATGCGTCGTCACTTTACTCCACCCTATTCTGGGCAATCGCTACGCATCTCGAGACACATTATCATGTGGATCCCCCGGCTCTTGGCGAGAGCGTCCATACCCTTGCAACACTCTATCAGCGCTATCTCACCGAACGCCCAGAATGGTTGATCCAGTGGGAAAAGGGCGATCCATCCACCGATCCAGAGTTACAGTGGCAAGCAATACTTTGGAGAACGCTGCAAACCCATCTACAACAGCCTCAGATGCATCATCAACTCAACGCATTTTTCCGTGCCTCGACGGAGGCTGATGTCGCAACGGTTGGCCGAGTCATCGTGGTCTGTCCAGAGCGACTCAGCAGAACTTTTGTGCAGTGGCTACAGGCCATTGATCAACATCGTGAAGTCTGGATATTACTGACAAATCCCGGTCATGACGCTTGGTTCTTACCATCGGACTCTGTCCTCGATGAGCCAATTGAGCGGTTTCGGCACAGTCTATGCAGAAGTCGCGCAGAGACACTCAATACCCTGCTTGATGCCATCGACCATCCGGCAATCCATCCCGAAATGCACTTCCATGGTCTGTCGGCACTGAACCAACTCCAAGCAGCGATTTATCACAACACCCCAATCAACACTGTGTCCCCGGACCCCAGCATTTGCCTGGTTGATGCGCCAACGCCAACCCGGGAGGTTGAAGCGCTCAAGGAATGGATCATTGATCAGCTCAATAGTTATCCCGAGATTCAACTCAGTGATGTCGCCATTGTCACCCCAGATCCCGGACTCTACGGGCCGATTGTACAGCGGGTGTTCTCGGATTCAGATCCACTACACCATCTCCCCACGGCACCAGATCCGCTGATCCAACAAAGCCTCCATGATGCCCTAGTCCACTACATTCTGGACTGCCGTCGGGATGACTTCTCGGGACAACGGATGCTTGATCTCCTCTATCATCCCTCCGTGTTACATCATCTCGGCTTCAGTGAGTCTGATCGGACCACGATCCATCGCTGGCTCGTTGATGCCGGTGCCTTTCGTGGCATCTCTGGTCACAAGCACAGCCTGCAAGCCGCTCGAGCGCGTCTCGTTCGCGGGTTGATGATGGACCCCCAAACTGCCCTACTACGTGATGGCATCACCAGTGAAGCGCCGGAACAGTCGGCGAGATTAGAATGGGTATTTGCGCTATTTGAGGGCAGCGAAATCGTTCGCAATTGGACAGAGCCACACACGCCTCGGCAGTGGTTGGTAAACCTGACCGAAGCCATCAGCCTGTTATCTTTGGAACAGATCGATACCCTGTCATTTGTGCTGCCATCATCCACCCCAGATCTCCCAGTTTCCTGGCAGTTATTTCAAACCTGGGTGCAACGGCAAATCACAACCGGGCTTTCTCGACCGCTGCATTTTGATGACCGACTGTCTGTGACCTCACCACAAGCTGCCCATGCTGTACCCAGACGACTGGTTGCAATCCTCGGTGCAAATGAAGGCACGCTCCCCGAGTCTGAGGCAATGCATCCCTGGGATCTTCTGCAGCGATTGGGAAGGCGTGGCGATCCGAATCCTGTCTCACAACAAAAACAATGGTTTTTTGACCTGTGTATGCACACTGAGACCGCACTCTGGCTGAGTTGGATCGGACGCAATAGCCTGACTCAACAGCCAGAGGATCCCGCGCTCTCGATCATGGCACTTCGGGACCTTCTGACTGATTTGACGCCCCATTCCACAGCTTGGGTCCACAGACTCTCACTTGCGCATCCAATCCCTGAGGTCACACCCCCATCGACCATATCATCCGCTCGCCAGACGCATGTCGAGTCCACTCAGCCAACAATCCTGACCGTCTCGCAGTTTTTACAAATTGTCCGCGACCCAGCAACCGCGTTTTTAGCCCATCAGGGCTCGCGACTCCAAGAAGGTGAAAGCGAATCGCTTGAGATCGAACCGGTCAAGCTCGACCCACTGAGGCGGTATCAGTTACGTCAGGCTGCGATAGAGCGTGGTGCGCAAGGTGACCCAACAGCACATCTCATGGAGCTCTCTGGCGTTCCAGAAGATGCACTAGCCTCTGATATCAGGGCAGACATCTACCCAGATGTGGTCCATGACGCTGTACACAGGAGGCAGCATGCACCACTGCTTGGCGATGCTGTCATTCATTCTCCGTCTGGAGACACGCTCCGTGTTCTCAATCAATATGCTGCAGACGTTCCCCGTATCGCCCTCGGATCATCGCGAACACACTACACTGTACTGAGCGCTGCATTGGATGCGCTCGTTCTCTGTGCTCGCCAGCAGGTGTCCCAGGCAATCCCAGTGGTGTTGTATGGTGTGAAATCTCAGTACATCGTTCCATGGAACCCAGACGAGGCCAGTGCATTGCTGGATGGGTGGTTGGCAATGGCTTACCAGGCACACACTTGCTTGATTCCGGTTGTGATGTCACAAGCGCTTGAACATGCGTATCAACTGAATAAAAACCCCGACGTGATACTCAGTATCGACTGGACTGATCAGAGACTCGTCTATCGGCGAGGGTTGCGCCGACTCCTGGAAGGCCAATCTCAACTCATGGCGCAACATCGGGCGTTCGTTACTCAGTGGGTATGCCCGATCGAAACACACATAAAGGCCACCCATGCAGGTCTTTGATCCAAAATCTTCGCCTCGTGCCGGGCGACATCTCATTGAAGCAAGCGCCGGAACAGGGAAGACCTACACCATCATGTCGTTGGTTGTACAAGCGATCGTTATCGACGGTCTTCCGCCTGATTCGCTGATGCTGACGACCTTTACCCGCGCATCAACACGAGAGTTAAGAGCACGCGTGCGATCCCGCCTTAGAGAGGAGCTTGACCAGATCAATCGTTCAAACAGCGCGCTATTGCGTACGATGGATCCTGATCTCGACCCAGCCTTGGCGCGCCATCGCATAACGAGCGCGCTCGCTGACCTGCAATCCATTGCAATCTACACAATTCATAGCTTTGCAAACCAAGTGATCACTGAACTTGGGCCTCTCGTTGGAATTCATCCCACGCCGTCGATCGATGATCTTGGCAGAATTCGCGATGCCGTTGCACGAGATACCTATCGTTGGTTATTCAACAACTTCGATCCCAACTGGGTGCGCCGATGTTTGGGGTCGATGGCAACCTTCACAAATGAGCTTGGCTGGTTACACAACCATCGTCATGCAACTCTCCGACCGCGCCCGCAATGCATCATGGATCTCGGAGCCGATCAGACTGAGCGGCAAGCGCGCGTCGATGCCCTACGTCTTCGGCGTGATGAGTTCGCAGAGATTACGAGTCGTAACGGGACCTTAGACAAACACTTGGATCACTATGAGGATGCATGCTTACGCGCGACAGAACCAAGTCGCACAGCCAAAACCTATTTAAAAGACAAACAAAAGACGTCTTCGCACCTCCCTTGGGATGCCTATTTCGCACTGGGACAACCGACTCAAGCAGAGGCGCAGTTTAAGGCTGCAGCACTGGATCGATTTTTTAACCAACTCAACACCACCTTGATCAAACAACAAATCCGCCATCCCGATGCCTTGATCGATGATGCACTCGAGGTCGCCAAACGGATATCAGATGAAGCACTGGCACAGAGTAGCTTTAGTCGGCACCAACTGGTTGCTGTGGATGAATTTCAAGACACAGATCGCACCCAATGGACGCTACTTGATCGGCTTTATCCTGACCAGCCAAGTCGTCGCATGATTCTTATTGGTGACCCGAAGCAGACGATTTATCGATTTCGTGGCGCGGATACCAGCCAATACACGCGCATTCGAGAAGCGCTGCCGCAGGGGCATCTATGGACCTTAACGACCGTATTTCGATCTGCTGAAACAGTGGTGGAGGGATTGAATCAGTTGTATCTCGATCGCGCCCTTTTCGGCTCGGGTATTGCCATGCCTCGCCTAACCACTGGCGCGACCGCCAGTACCCCCGCACTCCAACTTGACGGCCAGCCGCTGTCGGGTTTTCAGTGGCTCAAAGACGGTCAACCAGAAACGGTCGCTCGGACTGTGGCGCAACTGATCGGTCTTGGACAGCAAGGTCGCCTCCTCTACTGGGATCCACAGTCCACCACATGGGAGCCCTGCAAGGCCCAACATCTGTGCATTTTGACGCGCGATCGCACTGTTGCACTGCACGTCAAGCAGGCGGGACAAGCCTATGGCGTTCCGATGATCTACAGCGACCCAGAGACCGTGTTTAAGCGACCTATCGTTCAGGATCTTGGCAGCCTGATCGCCGCAATTGCGACACCGCTGCGTCCAGGGACAATCACCGAGCTCCTCGCGACACGCTGGATGAATCTCAACTTCACTGAACAATCGCTGACTGAACGACCGGAATTCAGATCTGTGCAAGAGGCCTGCCTCTCTGCATACACCCTGTGGTTCCAGCAAGGCCCTGCACGCGCGATTCAATACGTGATTGATCGCCTCGGGCTAACGCCACCTGGAGACGGCCTGAGTTGCTTGACCCAACACACAGATCTACTGCATGCACTTGAGTACTTTGGTCAACATGGAAAAGGACTCACACCACATGAAGCGGTCCGCTGGTGGCACTTACAGCGGGGACGTGATGACCGTGATCCGCAAACGACACCGCGCACCCCAACAGATCAATCATTGGTACTCATCAACACCATGCACGGTGCAAAGGGTCTTGAATATCCGATTGTTCTGATTGCCGGCGAACTCAAGCTAAAACAAAACTCAGCAAGTCGTTATGCCATTGACTATGTTGATTCTGACGGCCCTGTTCTGGATTTCGCACTGTCACAAGAGTCACAAAGGGCGCGCGATAGCGAACAACATCGAGAGCTGCATCGACTCGCCTATGTCGCACTAACGCGGGCCAAGTATGCCGTATTCGTGGGGCAATCCAATGAAGGCGCGTTGGGTGACTTGTGGACCCATGTGTCCGCACAGCGACCCAGTGATGATCATTGCCTTGCCCATTTGCCAGACGTTCAACCCATCTCGCTCGATGTATCAAACCGCTCGGAACACCGGACCTTGACTCGACCAATTGAACCGCGCTGGCTGCAAACGAGCTTCAGCCAACTGTCGCAGCGATCCAATCAAGATCATGTACCGAGTCGCGCGCAAGATGAGCCGGATGAATCAACCTTGGTGGTTGAAGCGACGCCGATCATTGACGGCAATCACGGCTGGCATGGGATTCCGGGAGGAATGGTCACAGGCAATCTATTTCACGAACTGCTGGAGGATATGTTGCGATTCCGACGTTCCTCCTCTGAGCAAGCGCAATGGCTGAACGCGCACTGGCCAACCACGCTGGCATCAGACCATCAGTCCCTGATGTTATCTTGGGCAGACGCGGTCCTGCAGCATCGCATCGGATCCGGGTGTCTGGCCGAGCTTGCCGCGATCGATTGCCGACCAGAACCAGGCTTTCGGCTGACGCTCAAAGCATCGCTGAGTATCGATAGGATGCGTCACGGCTTGCAGCAGATTGCTTGGATGCATGCGCTCGACTTTGGCCCAAATCGACCTCTGGCAACGCAACTCAATGGTTTCATCGATCTTGTCTTTTATCGAGATGGGCAGTATCACTTGCTCGACTACAAAACCAATCGACTTGGGGATCAAGATGCGGCTTATACTGAGACAGCAGTCGAGCTCAGCATGCGCGAAGGACAATACACAGCCCAAGCCGCAATCTACGGACTCGCATTACATCATTGGCTTTCTCTTCGGCTACCACAGTATGACCCGAGACAGCATCTCGGTGAGATCCATTATCTCTTCTGCCGAGGTCTGAATGGCCCCAGCCGGGGTCTCTGGTCTCGACCAATTCCAGTCGATCAGATCGAACATCTCAGCGAGGAATGGATTGATGCTGGGAGTCGTTGATCGGGCTATTTTACAGGTATTACATGACGCTGGTTGGCCGTCCAACCTCGACCCCATCATCGTCAAGCTATGTGACGCAAATCGTGCTGGTCACACGGTGGTTCCTGTCTCAGAGCAGGAATATGCGGCACTGTCGATGTGCACCGCCTTGGTCCAGGAATCTCCCGGTAGAGGGTTATTGACCCTGACAGACAAGTGGCTGGCTTTCGAGCGCCATGCCGCCCAAGAAGCGAGGATCGCGGACTGGTTTCTCGAACGCGTCGATCAGACCACGCTGAGCCCGGCAATTGAACTCAATCAGCTGATGCCTCATGCCGATGGCTCTCAGCAGGATGCCATCATGCATGCACTGACACACCAAACCTCGCTGATCCTTGGTGGTCCGGGGACTGGCAAGACAACCACTGCTGCAGCGATGATCGTGGCACATCGTTTAGCAGCGCCTGCGGACTTTGAGCGGATTCAGTTACTCGCCCCGACCGGCAAAGCGGCAGTCCGCCTCACCGAATCGTTGTGGCAAGCCATTCAAGCCATGCCAATCGCATCTGAGCTCATTGCGTCAATCCCACGCAGCGCCCGCACCATTCATAGCCAACTCCGCAGCCTCGATGAAGCCCAACTTGTGTTAGTGGATGAGGCCTCAATGATTTCGGTTGAGTTAATGGATCAGCTCCTCGCGGCATTGCCCCGCAGCGCCAAAGTCATTTGGCTGGGTGACCCGAATCAACTCGCATCGGTTGAGGCTGGCCATGTATTAGGGTCCCTCGCGACACACCCTCATACCGCACCGTTGCGGATCACATTGAATCGCCGCCACCGCATCGAAGGCGATCAGTGGCTCAGTGCGCTTCAAGACCATACCCTCGCAGGCAATGCAGAGGCTTTGGAAAGCTGTCTCCGCGATCGCAATGCGCTAGTCAACCCCGATGACCGCGCAACGATTGCTCACGTATTGGAAGAAGGCTATCGAGAATACTTCGAAGCATGGGCGGGTGGAGAGACTCCTGAGAGCTGCGAATTTCAATGTCTGGCAGCTATTCAGCGAGGACCACAAGGCATCGATGTACTCAATCAATTGGTCAGTACACTGTCACACCGCTACGGACTCGCCGGCCGCGGCACACGCATTTTAGTCACTGAAAATCAGCCTCACCTTGGTCTATATAATGGAGACATTGGCGTGGTGCTCGACACCGATCATGTCTCAACTCGCATGTTGCGCTTTGGAATAGGCAATCCACAGATCACGCTCAATCAACTAAGCAGACCGATGCTTGCCTATGCCCTCAGTATTCATCGCTCCCAAGGATCGGAATATCGGGATGTACTGATTGCGTTACCCAGCCATCGAACACTCAAGCACGCACAGGTGACTCGCGAGATGCTGTTTACGGCAATGACACGCGCAAAGCGTCAAGTGACGCTGTGGGCACACCCAGATGATCTGAAAAAGGCATTGGGAACACGAACGCGACGATTCACAGGGCTTCCTGATTTTCTCGACATGAGGTATCCACATCGAAAATCACTTACACTTCGGTGAGTAACATAATAGGAATACACATGGTATTTGACGAAACCGATCCACGACCCGAGGGGGAGTTGATTCTCCGAGTCATCGCACATCCACGGTTTACCAATGCGCAAGGAGATATCTACGCGGGATGGTTGCTGGATCAGATGGACCAAGCGGCCGCTCAAATCGCAATGGCTGAAAGTGGCGGGCGTTGCGCAACAGTGTCGCTGGAAAGCGTGGACTTCGTCGCACCAGTGCCGGTCGGTTCGGAAGTCAGCCTCTACGGCGAGCTTGAAGATGTGGGCCGTAGCTCGATGCAAATTCGCATCGAAGTCTGGATCAAGGAAAGTGGTCAAGATCCCTTTAAATCCGCCGAAACGCGGTTTGTCTTTGTTGCGATGGATGCCCACGGGCGGATTCGCCCAGTCCATCAACCCAGCGGGACCAATTTGGCATAGGCCATCACCAACCACCTGGATCCACCGTCATCAAAGCGTACCTGCACTTTGACATTGGCACCTGCCCCCTCAAAGGCCAATACCGTTCCTTCGCCAAACATGCTGTGATCCACGCGTGAGCCGATTGCGAGCCCCGTTTCAAAGTCATCCCCCCACGCATCGGCACGCGGATGGCGCTGCGGTCTTGCCACAGGTCGCGCACCAAAGGCACTGGGTGCAAATGGACGACTAACCTGAGTCTCAAGACGAACCTCCTCAATCAGCTCAGCCGGGATTTCGCGGATAAAGCGGGACAGTAGGCCAAAGTGATCGCGCCCATTCAGGCGGCGAGATTCCGCATAGGTAATGGTGAGTCGTCGCATCGCGCGGGTCAGTCCGACATAAGCGAGCCGCCGCTCTTCCTCTAACCCACCATCAGAGTCCATGCTCATGCGATGGGGAAATAACTCCTCCTCGGCGCCCACTAAAAAAACATCGGGGAACTCCAGTCCTTTTGCAGAATGTAAAGTCATTAACTGCACTGCATCAGCATCCGGGTCCGCTTGGTTGTCACCAGCGTCCAAACTGGCCTGACTCAAGAACTGTAATAGGACAGGTAAATCAGGATCTTCTGGTTCAAACCCACGACATGCGCTAACCAATTCATTCAGGTTATCAATGCGCGCCTGGCCGCGCTCCCCTTTCTCGGATCCGTGATAAGCCAACAAACCGCTCTCATCAACAACCTGAGCAGTCAGCTCATGTAATTCCAAATCGAGGGCCTTCACATCAAACCGATCGATCAGCGCCAAAAATCCAGCCAATTGCGCGTTCGCTCGACCACTCAGCGCGCGTTGCTCGATCAGAAATGTGGAGGCCTGCCACAAACCCATCCCTTGATCACGGGCTGTGTCACGAATGAGATCAACCGTTTTATCGCCAATGCCGCGCGGGGGCACATTGACTACGCGTTCGAAGGCTGTGTCATCGAGCCGGCTTTGAATCAAGCGCAGATACATCAGTGCATTTTTAATCTCAAGCCGTTCGTAAAACCGTTGCCCACCATAAATTCGATAGGGAATACCTGCACGCAAGAGCGCATCTTCTAACACGCGAGACTGCGCATTCGATCGGTACAAGATGGCAAGATCACTGTACTTCGCACCCTGATCATGTGCCTTCATCATACGATTTGCGACGAAACGCGCTTCATCCTGCTCGTTGAATGCCGCATACAGCGAGATCGGCTCACCACGACCCTGATCGGTCCACAGTTGCTTCCCCATCCGACCCTGATTATTGGCAATGACTGCATTCGCGGCCTCAAGAATCACTTCTGTCGAACGATAGTTCTGTTCCAAACGCACGACATGAACAGGCGCAAACTCTGTCTGAAATCGATGGATATTTTCGATCCGCGCACCGCGCCAGGCATAGATCGATTGATCATCGTCACCAACCGCAGTCACACAGGTGTGCGGGCCTGAAAGCAAACGAATCCATGCATATTGAATGGTATTGGTATCCTGGAATTCGTCGATGAGAACGTGCCGAAAACGCGCCTGATAATGTTCCAACAGAGCCGCATTTGACTTGAGCGTTTCGAATGTCCGAAGTAGAAGCTCTCCGAAATCAACCAAATGACTTTGGAGACACAAGGCTTCATAACGTTGATACACCTCGACACAGCGGTCGTGATAATAGTCACGACCCGTCTGCAGGTGATGCGGGCGCTCACCCTGGTCTTTGCAGCCGTTGATAAAGCCGGCAAGGGCGCGGGGTTTGAACTTCGCATCATCAAGGCCAAGCTCCTGAATCACTCGCTTCACAAGTCGGACTTGATCATCAGCATCCAGAATCACAAAGGCCTCAATCAAGCCCGCATCTCGCCAGTGCGCACGCAAAAAGCGATGTGCCAGCCCATGAAATGTCCCAACCCACATCTGGAAAAGCTGACGACCAACGCGCTGCTCCAAACGCTCACGCATTTCTCGCGCCGCCTTATTGGTGAATGTCACCGCCATCAGAGCATGCGGTGACAGCCCGTTGTGCTGCATCAAAAACGCCATGCGCTCGACAAGCACGCGCGTCTTTCCTGAGCCCGCGCCAGCGAGCACGAGCATGTGTGAGTCCGGAGCATGAACGGCGTCAAGTTGGGGGGTATTGAGTTGCATCTGCGAAGTGTACCCGCTTGCAGAAGCGCTGACGATCCTCGGCACTCAACCGAATGCGAATGGTTTGCATTAATAGTCTAGATGACGATTTTGTCATGAAATGATAGATGGGATTAATCGATGTCATTGAGAAATAAACTTGGAAGTTTCCAACATGGATCCACATACTCTTCCAAGTCGCCATGTTTGTGGCGCCTTAAGTCGAACTATTCGCATGCACCTCGAAGGAGATCTCACATGCAATTGAAAGGTACAAAAACTGAAGAGAGCTTAAAGGCCGCCTTTGCTGGCGAGTCAAAAGCAAACCGTCGTTACCTCTACTTCGCAAACATGGCGGACATCGAAGGCGCTCCTGAAGTCGCTAACGTATTCCGTAACACTGCGGAAGGTGAAACAGGTCACGCACACGGCCACATGGAATACTTAATTGCAGGTGGTTCTGGCGATCCTGAGACAGGTCTTGCTGCTGGCAACGTTGCCGAAGCGCTTGAATCTGCAATCGCAGGTGAAACACACGAATACACTGACATGTATCCAGGCATGGCGAAAGCCGCGCGTGAAGAAGGTTTTGACGAAGTCGCTGATTGGTTCGAAACCTTGGCAAAGGCTGAGCGCAGCCACGCCAACAAGTTCCAGAAGACTCTGGACGCATACAAAGCAGAAGCATAAAGACCGCCAAAGGCCGAGGATTCCCTCGGCCTTTGCTCTTGAATTCTCACGGAGACACTCATGGCTACGGAATCAAAGCGCGAAGGAAATCTGGAGGCGCCCACACGGCATCCCATTGATTGGAAAAACCCCGCGTATTACGACGAGCAAAAGCTCGACGCAGAACTTGAGCGCGTCTTTGATATTTGTCACGGCTGCCGGCGCTGTTTGAGTCTCTGTAATGCCTTCCCGACACTCTTCGATCTCATTGATGACAGTGACACGATGGAAGTCGATGGCGTGGATAAAGCCGACTACGTCAAAGTGGTCGACGAGTGTTACCTCTGTGATATGTGCTACATGGCAAAGTGCCCTTACGTGCCGCCGCACCCATTCAACGTCGATTTTCCGCATCTCATGCTGCAAGCCAAAGCGGTCAAGCATCAAAAAGAAGGCATGTCATTCCGCGATAAGGTGCTGTCTGATACCGACGGTCTTGGAAAGTTGGCCGGGATTCCGCTCATCACCGAGACGGTCAATGCAGTCAATCAATGGAAACCTGTCCGTAAAGTGGTTGAAAGTGCCCTTGGGGTTCACCAGGACGCATGGCTGCCAGAATTTGCGACTCAAACGCTGCGTCAAGGCAAGCACACAGCAACAGGACTCACCATCACTGACGGCTCCCGAACTCCTGGTAAAGTCGCGATCTTTGCGACCTGTTACATTAACTATAACGAACCTGGCATTGGGCGAGATCTGATGAAGATCCTTGATCACAATGACATCCCTTGGGTTGTTGCCGAAAAAGAAGTGTGTTGTGGCATGCCGAAGCTGGAGCAGGGCGATTTGGAGGGCGTTGATCGCCTGAAGCGAATCAATATCCCGCATCTCGCGAAATTGGCGCGCGAGGGGTATGCCATCGTCGCGGGAGTCCCCTCGTGCACCTTGATGTTCAAACAAGAGATCCCGCTGATGTATCCCGATGACGAGGATGTGCAAGCGGTCAAGGCAGCATTCTGGGATCCTTTTGACTATTTCGTGGCTCGCACCAAAGATGGTCTGATGAAAACTGATTTCCAATCAGGACTCGGTACGGTGTCCTATCAGGCGCCCTGTCATGGCCGAGTCCAGAATATCGGCAAGAAGACCGAGGAGTTCCTTAAGATGATTCCAGGAACAGAGGTCAAAACGACCGAGCGTTGCAGCGGTCATGCCGGAACCTATGGCGTGAAAAAGGAGTTCCATGAGACGTCAATGAAAATTGGAAAACCTGTCTTCCGGACGATGAACGAGCAACAACCGGACTATATTTCGAGCGATTGCCCACTGGGCGGACACCACATTGCCCAAGGTATTCGTGAGAACCACAACAATGAACCGAGCTTGGCACATCCAATTTCGTTGGTTGCCAAGGCCTATGGACTACGCGAGGAGTAAGACAGATGACTAAGATCGCCCGCAATTCGCTACTCTCGTTGGAAGAGTACGCCAAAAAACGCAGTGACATTCGTACCGATGCGATGCGTCTCAAAAAAGTGCGCTCCGTCTTTGTTGGTCCCAACATGACACTGCAATTTGAATCGGAAGCCACCATTCGCTACCAGATTCAAGAAATGCTGCGGATCGAGAAGACCTTCGAAGAGGAGGGGATTCAAGATGAACTCGAGGCCTACAATCCACTCGTTCCGGACGGTACCAATCTGAAGTGTACGCAGATGATTGAGTTCCCGGATGAAGACGAGCGCCGTGTCCGCCTTGCCGAACTCGTGGGCGTCGAAGATCGTACCTACATCCAAGTTCAAGGACAGGATCGTGTCTACGCAATCGCGGACGAAGATATGGATCGCTCGACAGCCACGAAAACCAGCTCGGTGCATTTCATGCGATTCGAATTCACAGCTAGCATGATCAAAGCGATCAAAGCCGGTGCACCAATCGCCATGGGCGTGGATCATCCCAAGTACAACTTCCGTGTCGACGAAATTGATCCGGAAACGCAGGGTGCTCTGACCCAAGACTTCGCTTAACACTGACGAGGTGGCTGACTGACAGTCACCTCTTTGTGCGTTTTAAAGCCGCAGTTGTGTGCGATCATCCAATACCTGCAACACGAGGCATGTCCGTGAATCCTTGGTCGTTTGACTACTCGTATCGCACGTTATCCGCGGACTTTTATCAGGATGCGATACCTGACACATTTGCTGACCCTCGTATTGCATTGTGGAATAGTCCTCTTGCAGAACATCTGGGTTTCCCAGCCTCTGCCGACACAGATACTTCGTTGGCAGCCGCCTTCTTAGGCAAACCCTGGCGAGAGCCGACGCAACCCCTCGCACAAGCGTACGCTGGACACCAATTCGGACACTTCACCATGCTCGGTGATGGACGTGCCGTTTTGTTGGGCGAACGCCGCCTGAGCCACGGCGAACACATTGACATTCAACTCAAGGGATCAGGACGCACCCCCTTTTCACGGCGCGGTGATGGTCGAGCGGCTCTGGGTCCAATGCTTCGTGAATACCTGATTAGCGAAGCAATGCATGGGCTTGGGATTCCAACAACTCGGAGCCTAGCAGTCATCACAACCGGCGAAAACGTGCATCGAACAGGATTAGAGCCTGGCGCCGTGCTCGTCCGGATTGCAGCCAGTCATTTGCGGGTCGGAACGTTTGAGTTTGCCCGTGCAAAAGACGGCCAACGTCTGCTACCAGAGCTCATCTCGTATGCTCTATCTCGGCACCCTAGCGCACAGTTGAGCGACAACCCGGCGCTGACCCTCTTCGATGCCGTTCTTGAACGGCAACGACGACTCATTGTGGAATGGATGCGCGTTGGTTTTATCCATGGCGTCATGAATACTGACAATATGACACTCTCAGGCGAGACCATCGATTATGGACCCTGTGCCTTCATGGATCGATTCAACCCACAGCAGGTATTTAGCTCAATTGACGAGTCTGGTCGGTATGCGTATTCGCAACAACCCATCATCGCCCAGTGGAATCTCGCCCGCTTTGCAGAAACCTTGCTCGACTTCTTTGCTCCCAATCAGGTCGATGCAATTCGGATTGCCGAAGAACGACTCGATGCCTTTAGTCAGGCATTTCAAGACGATTGGACGCAGATGATGCTGGGTAAAATTGGATTGCCAAATTCACCGACTCAGACCCCCCTAATCCATGCGCTGCTGGATTGGATGACCCGCACACGCGCGGATTTCACGGGAACGTTTCGCGGCCTTTCTGCGCGAGTTGCCGCACCACACTCCGGCGATGATCCAGAGTTTGTCCGCTGGCAAATGCGCTGGCGGGACGCCCTCGCCGCGGAAGCCAGGACACCTGAGGACATCAAAGATCAATTGAATCGCACAAACCCGCTCTATATCCCGCGCAATCATCGGGTTGAAGCGGCAATCTCTGCGGCTGTTAGAGGCAACTTTGCGCCTGTCCGAGCGCTCGTCTCACGCTTGCAAACGCCCTATGTTGAACAGACAGATGGGCAAGCTGATGCAGAACCCGGGCCTGATGGGCCCTACCACACCTTTTGTGGGACCTAATTAATCCGCACCCCTCACTTCAATCGTAGCACCCGGTTTGGGGTGGAATATCCGCTGAATCAAAATCACTCCAATTGCTGTCGCAACTCCAATGACATCGGTCAGTAACCCGCCCTCAATCATCGTAAATGCGGCCACAGTGAGTGCAATACGCAGGAACCAAACCAAGGAATTTCCGAAGAACCAACCTTGGACAGCCGCTGACAAGAGATACACCCCGACAACCGCCGTCGCTGCCGAACGCAAAATTGCAAACCATTCGCCTTCCATGAGAAGTGTCGAGTTATAAAAGAACATGAAGGGCACAATAAATGCAGCGATTCCAATTTTAAAAGAGGCCACAGAGGTCTCCATCGGATTTGCCCCAGAGATCCCAGCTGCGGCATAGGACGCGAGCGCAACCGGTGGTGTAATGGCAGACACAACCGCGAAATAAAAGACAAAAAAGTGCGCGGTCAATAGGGGGACACCGAGATTCACTAGGCCTGGAGCAACCACAGAGGCGGCAACCGCATACGCCGCCGTCGTTGGCATACCCATGCCCAATAGAATCGCAATACACATCGCAAAAAACATCGCGAGTAACTGGGACGTTTCCGCGAGACCGAGCAACAGGTTCGAGAATCGAGCGCCCACGCCTGTCAGGGAAATCACTCCCACAATGATGCCTGCACAGGCGCACACTGCAATGATTTGAATCGACATGATTCCAGCGATCTCAAATGCCTTTGTAATGGAGCGAATCCCCATTCGATAGGGGGTTAACCAGCTGACGACGGCTGCACTGACCGTCGCCAAGGTCCCCGCCCGAATCACCGAATACCCCATAAAGAGCGCGGCAATCAAGATAATGATTGGAAAGAATAAATACACCTGACGAACCATGACAGCGAGCTTTGGAAGCTCGTCTTCACGCATCCCCCGCATGCCTAATTTGGCGGCTTCGAAATCCACCATGAAGTAAATTGATACAAAATACAGCACTGCAGGAATGATCGCTGCCACAGCGATGTCGGTATAGGGAATCCCAGTCACTTCGGCCATGATAAATGCACCAGCCCCCATGATCGGCGGCATGATTTGCCCACCCGTTGATGCAGCTGCTTCGATCGCTCCCGCAACTTTCTTGTCGTAACCAACTTTCTTCATCAGTGGAATGGTCAAGGATCCGGTCGCAACCACATTGCCGGCTGAGGTCCCATTGATCATCCCCATCAAACCCGATGCAAAAATCGCGACTTTCGCGGGGCCGCCGCGGGCTCGACCCGCCATCGCAAAGGCAAAATTAACGAAATAATCGCCAACTTTCGAAGCCTGTAAGAACGCTGCGAAAATGATAAATAAGATAATGTATGTCGATGAGACGGCCGTGGTTGGACCTAAAATCCCTGCATCGGTGTATACCTGGCTAAAAAAGCGTTCCCAAGCGATGGCGGGGGAGTTCAAAAACCCGGGTAAATGCTGGCCAACGAAGACATAAATTAAGAAAATAACGGCAATTACGACCAAGGCCAGGCCCGCAACACGTCGGGTCAATTCCATAATCAGAGCAGTACCTGCGACAGCGGCCATGGAAATCCCGATCGGAGCGAAAGGGGTCCCAGTTGAATTCCGCATCAGGGTTCCGAAAATTGTGATGAGATACACCGCGACTGCAATGCCACACACCGCTAAGACGACATCAGGTGCTGTAAGACTCGATCGCGCTCGAACATGGAACCAAGACAACACAATTGCCCCCGCAGTGGCGATCCATAGCGGGGTCCCAAAGAGCCAAATCTCATTGAACCGAATCCCTTTATCAAGGCCATTCCATGAAACGCCGCTAGAAATTTCCAGACCAAAATAGATGGCCGCTCCCAGCGCAAATAACGCAATCGCAAGTAACGGATAGGACAGTAGGCCCAGCAAACGAGTCTGTTCCGCATCTGAGTCCGCGAATCGCGCGCCAGAGAACAATAGAAATCCCAAGATCAGGGCGCCCGCGACGTGAACGATCCGAAAATTCCAAGTCTCTAGAGGAAATTCTGGTAAGAAGGGAAGATCAATCACCCCCCCCGTCATGCCTGAAATTGAGATCCCATTGAGCGCTGCTAAATGGAACACTGAATATATTATCGCGAAGGCAGCGATGATCCATAGTTGTCGCCCCACGAACAGACGCCGAGTACTCTCGACTGGTTCCTCATCGACGCCCTCAGCCAATATTGGCTGGATCATTTCCGGATCTGCTTTCGGGTCAATCATCTCAACGTCCTAGGATTGTTATGTCGGCTCTCAATATGAATGAACCGCGCCCCTTTCGAAGCACGGTTCATCAGATTCAACCTAGTTTGACGAGCAATTACTTGCTGTGAATCAAACTCGCCGGAATTGAGGCTCCATTTTCATTGAACCATTTCGCAGCACCAGCGTGCCAAGGCATAAAGTTGTTCTTATCCCAGTTATTCACTGTTGTAGAACGTGCCGCCTTATGGATTTTCACCATACGCTCGTTATCACTCATGACCACTTTGGTTGCTTCATACACAAAAGACTCGGGCAGATCACAGTTCGCGATTGCAAAGTTCCACATAGATACAGAACGCGCTGGCTTCGTTAGCGTTGTGTATGTGGTTTCCGCAATATTGAATGCAGATACTGGATAGTTCTCCAGGATCTTCTTCTGCTCGGCTTCAGTGAATTCAATGATATTCACTTTGGTCTGGACTTCAAGCTGGCTCACAGCAGGAACTGGAACACCCGCAGCAAAGGCGATCACATCAAGCAATCCGTCTTGTAACTGACCACCCAAATCTGACCAACCACCATTGCGACGCTCAAATTTCACGCCCAATGTTTCCAACATGCGGGGGAAGTAGGTGTCGGATGATGACCCTGCTGGACCAAAACCAATTTTCGCACCGGCCGGAATATCAGCCACTGATTTGATGCCAGAAGAGGCTAAGGCAGTAATTGAGAAAGGCGTTTGATACATTGGGAACATCGCACATGCATTGGTCATTTTCAGACCCGGTGCAATTGGATTCAAACCATCCATTGACTCGCGCGCAGGACCCATCGTTGTCATGCCGAACGCTGCATCACCGGTATGAACCAATGCCATGTTCTGCATCGGCCCGCCAGTGACTTCACCACCACCAGATACGCCCAGTTGATCAGCAACTAAATTGGCCCATCCTGCGCCATAAACAAAGAAGGTCCCACCTTGAGAAGCAGTGCCAACCGTAAAGCTCGAAGGCCAGCCAGTCTTGTCGACTTTTGCGTGACCGCCCGCCAAAACCGCAGCAGAACTCATTGCAACAACCGCTGCAATGCCCATTTTTTTCATTATCTTCATGAATTCACTCCTTAGTGAGCGGCATGCAGGGGCATGCTATTTTTGTCTTACTCGGTGGAGGAGATTAGCGCACCTTGGCAGTAATTCAACCCTAATCGCAGGGCCGTCGATGCTTTTACTTCAAATTCCTCGTTTTTCACTAAACAATACGTCGGATGATTACCCACGAACTAGGACACCATGAATATCTCATCGAGCCTGCGCGCCATTATGGATCATCCCTCTACCACGCGACTGATTACTGGGCTGATCTTGCTCAATGCAGTGACCCTAGGCCTCGAGACCCATGATGGGTTGGTGGCCCAGCATGGAGCCCTGTTAAGTTACCTTGATCGCACACTGCTCTCTATCTTTACGCTCGAACTCACCGCCAAGCTCATCGCATATCGCCGTGACTTCGTGAAAAGTGGCTGGAACTGGTTTGACTTAATCATTGTCACGATCAGCTGGTTACCGAGCACAGGTGCACTCTCGGTACTGCGCGCGTTGCGGGTATTGCGGATCCTTCGCTTACTTTCTGTTGTTCCGCAGATGCGCCGGGTGATTGCAGCCTTGGGTCATTCCATTCCAGGAATGGGTTCAGTTGTCGGCGTTCTGCTGCTCGTGTTTTATATTGCTGCAGTGTTGGCCACCAAACTCTTCGGCAGTCATCCCGACCCAAGTATGCAAGCTTGGTTTGGCGATCTTGGCGCGTCGGCGTATACCTTGTTTCAGATCATGACCCTCGAGAGTTGGTCCATGGGAATCGTGCGACCGACCATGGAGATTTTTCCCTTAGCCTGGGTGTTCTTCCTCCCGTTCATCATTATTACGAGCTTTGCCGTATTAAACTTGTTTATTGGGATCATCGTCGATGCGATGCAGATGGTGCAGCAAGAAGAACGTGCACATGAACCTGGTATCGAGACAGTCACCGCTGAAATTGCTGTATTACGGGCCGAAATCCGAGCTCTGAGGTCGACACTGAAGCAAGACTAGGTACGCCACTGATAGCAACACACTCGACGCCAGCCAGTTGGCTCGACTCACTATGGACAGCCCGTGATCGCACAGTCGCCTGGCCTGTATATCGTATCGATCCTCATGGCGGGAATTGCCGTTAAAATCGGGTTGCCTGTCTCGCCACTTGTTCCAGGAATCGGGATTTGGATCGTAACTCTGTGGCTTTGGCCTCGCCTGAGCAGGATCCTTGCCATCCAGTCAGCCATCGTTCTGCTGATTGGGTTGCTTGGCTTTGCCGCAGCCGCACACATCAATCCCCTCACATTTGCCGATATTCGCGCTGCGGTTGAAGCAAACTATGCAGTCCTCGCGATGCTGATTGGTGTCAGCTTCCTTCGACTGATCCAGAATGACCGCGCATCGGTACGCACCACCCGGGGGCTCAGAGGTCAGCTTCAAACCATGCTTGGCGCCCACCTGCTTGGCTCAATCTTAAATCTCTCAATTCTCACATTACTTGGTCAGCGCCTGTCCCCAGCCGGTCGACTGAACCGAGCCCAAGGACTGGCTTTGATCCGAGGCTTTGCCTTAGCGTCGACCTGGTCCCCATTTTTTGCCTCCGTCGGGATCATTTTACTGGCTGTCCCAGGTGCCCAATATGGAGACATGGTGCCCTATGGATTTGGCCTCGCCGCCTGTGCCGGACTTATCACCCTCTGGCAACTTCATCAGGCACCCGAGAGCAGTGCAGCAACTGGTTTTTCGCTTCGCTTTCAGTCACTCAAAGTGCCTTTGATTATGGCCAGTACGGTGTTGGTTGCACATTACATTTGGCCACTTGTGCCAATCTTAACGATTGTCACGATCACCAGCGTTCTGTTTACCCTGATTGCGGTATTTGTTCGAGGTGGATCCGCATTATTGGGAGCATCATTGCAAACCCACCTGCAATTGCAGTTGCCTAGGCTTGGGGGAGAGTTTGCACTCTTTGCCTCATCGGCGGTGCTAGGAGCGGGTGTGAGTGCGATGATTCGCGCCTATGAATTAGCACCCAACATTCCCACCTTTGGAGCCTTTGAGGCATGGCTGACACTCTGTGCGCTCGTGACTTTAGCCCTCATTGGGCTCCACCCCGTGGCTGGTGTCGTCCTGGCTGCGACCCTATTAATTCCGATTGTCGAGGACCCAACCCTGCTTGCTATCGTATTTGCATTTGCCTGGGCGCTTTCTGTCGTCTTGTCACCACTATCAGCCGCACAACTCACACTCAAATTGGGGTTTGATGTCCGCACGCGTGATCTCGCCCAATTCAACATCCCATTTACGATCCTGATATTTGCCGCTGCATATGGGCTGTTATGGCTTCGCGTTACGCTGGCGTAAGGATCGGCTTTGGTTGGAATGACAGCCACCACAGACTCGCCAAACAGAGGACTGATACCGGAATCACGAGCCAGTTCATAATCTCCCAGCCAACCGTATTCATGGCCACCCCAGACATCAAACTCGAAAAGGCCACCGAGCCAAATACGATCATGTCATTCGCCCCCTGTGTCCGATGTTTTTCGTGGGGTGCGTAAGTATCTGTGACCATTGCCGTCGCGCCAATGAATCCAAAATTCCAGCCAATACCAAGTAATACCAGAGCCACATAAAAATGGGTCAGCGTGACCCCGTGGAGTGCCACGGCAGCGCAGACCATTAAAATGACTAATCCGGTCGCAACGATCCGTTCCTTGCCAAAACGTGCGATCAACTGACCGGTGAAAAAACTTGGCGCAAACATCGCCATCACGTGCCATTGGATTCCCAGGGTCGACTGAGTCACATCAAATCCACACCCAATCATAGCCAAGGGCGCAGCCGTCATGACAAAGGACATCAAGGCATAGGACGCAGTCCCACAGAATACGGCGACGACAAAACGGGGCTGACGCATGATAACCCGCAAGGGGCGAGCCTCTGGGCCATCTACGCGGGGCACAGAAGTCACCGGACGCTCCGTAGACAGACCCCACATCACCAATAGGCTCGACGCAAAGAGACCGACACCCGCCAAATATGCACCTGCAAATGGTGTTGGATAGAGCATGTCTTTAAACATCAGAATCAGCTGTGGACCAATCACGGCCGACGCAACCCCACCGATCAAAACCCATGAAATCGCTTTCGCTCGGAACGCGGAATCACCTCGATCAGCGGCAGCAAACCGATACTGCTGGGTAAAGCTATTCGCGGATCCAACGATTAACAGACCCAGTGCAAACAGCCAAAACTGATGCAACATCAGTCCATAGGTCGTGACCAACAGACCCGTCATGCCGATGCCAGCCCCAACCATAAAACCGTAACGACGGCCCAGCCGCTGCATCAACATAGCTGCTGGAAACGCAGTCAAGGCCACGCCAAGATTGAAGCCGGTGACAGGGAGTGTTGCGAGGGTTTTATCCGCCGCCAGTAAATAACTCCCAGCAATGCCACCCAGCGCGATCGACAGCGGCGCTGCCGCGCCATTGATTGCCGCCAATAAGGCATAGCGATATGCCTGATGGCGCGCATGCTGGTCATCCATGGTCGAATTCACCGAATCAATCCTTTGTCAGTCACATTGCACCGAAAAGCCGGTCCACATTGTCGCAGTCCAAACGCCACGAATCAGCGTATTCTAGCGCCAAGATTCGGAGGACGTATGCAACAACCTGCGCACTACATTCCGCATGGCGCCGGACCCTGCTTTTTCATGGATTGGACACCCAAAGGCCAATGGGACCCGTTAGGGGCCTATCTCAGCACACTGCTAACGTCTGCGGCGCAGCAACCGCGATGCATCGTGATATTTTCCGCGCACTGGCAATGCGAATCCGTGTCCATCTCCGCTGATACAGAGCACCAGCTTTTCTATGATTATCGGGGTTTCCCGGAACATACCTACCAATTCAACTGGGCCCCCAAAGGATCTGTTGACGTGGCGCAGACAATACAGGGGTTACTCCACGCCCACGCAATTCCAGCTCAGCTCACGACAGACCGGGGCCTTGACCATGGGGTATTTATCCCACTCATGCTGGCAGACCCCACCGCGGCGATTCCAGTCGTCCAGGTCAGTCTGCATGCGTCCTTAGACCCAAAGATGCACTTGGCGATGGGCCGGGCACTCGCTGAACTCCGCAATCAGGCGATTCTGTGTATCGGCTCCGGGCTTAGTTTTCACAATGTGAATGCATTGAGAGGGCGTACACCAGGTGGCCAAGCCGAACAGTTTGCGTCAGAACTCATGGCCGCGATTACACAACCCAGCACAATCCGCGACAGCGCCCTGTGCGACATCCTCAACCACCCGGAGCTGGCCTTGGCCCATCCGACGACAGAACATCTCCTTCCGCTCCATGTGATCGCGGGGCTCTCGGATCATCCAGGCACGATCTCCTTCATCGACCAGATTGCCGGATCCACAATTTTTGCAGCGGACTTTGTGACGCCTTAGGCGCCTGTAAAGCGATGCTTCTCGGAATCAATTTCGCGCAGTGTCGTTTCATTGTACCGCTCCCCCGAAATCACCTCCGGTCGAATAGTGTCGCCAATTCGAGCAATCGCTTCTGCGGGTAACGAGAGGCTTGCGGCCTCCAAGTTTTCCCGCGCACGCGCGACAAATCGGGTGCCAGGTATCGGGAGAATTGAGTCACTTTGGGCAAGCAACCATGCAAGTCCAGCTTGCGCTGGAGTGATGCCGAGGTCTTGGGATACTGCCTCCAGCGCGGCGAACCGCTCCATATTTTGCGTAAAGTTATCACCCTGGAACCGTGGCATGGCGTGCCGAATATCTTTCGCACCCAATGCTGACATATCGCGCACGACCCCACCGAGAAACCCCCTCGCAACCGGTGAGTATGCGACCAAGGTAATCTGATGCGCCTCACAGAGCGCGAGAATTTCACCCTCTGGATTGCGCGTCCATAACGAATACTCCGACTGAAGCGCTGCGATCGGCGTCATGGACAGCGCTGTCCTCAATGTGTCAGGCGCCACCTCCGACAGCCCAATAAACCGAATCTTTCCCTGATCCCGCAAATCCATGAGCGTTCCGACACTGTCTTCCGTCGGCACATTGGGATCCTTACGATGCAAGTAATACAAATCAATCACATCTGTCTTTAATCTTCGAAGGCTGTCTTCACATGTTTGGCGTAGCATCTCCGGACGCCCATTAATTTGACGCTGGCCCTCGGCATTCCGATAGAGGCCACATTTGGATGCGAGAAAAAACTCGCTGCGGCGATGACCTACCGCGCGACTCAAGAGTTGCTCGTTCGCGCCAAAGCCGTACATTGCAGCCGTATCTAGATGGGTGTAGCCCATATCCAACACCGCGTTTAACGTGTGAATTCCGTCCTCTTCATCACAGGGCTCATATGCCTGTGAGAGACCCATACATCCATACCCGATGGCGCTGACTGACCAATCGCCTAACTGCACTTGCTTCATTTCAAAGCCCCCATATGTGTTTGCACGGTGTCCCGTAAAAATTGAATAAACAACTGCGACTTGGTATTGACGAATCGACGGCTTGGATACATCACCAATAACTCTGAGCCAGGGTCTACCTTGGCGTCATGACAGACGCGTTGCAAGTGGCCAGAACGGAGATCCGACTCACAATACAGCGAAGGTAAAATGGAAATACCCGCACCATGACGCACAGCTTCTCGGATCAGTAGCGGATCATTGACGCGTGAGACACGATGCAGATTCAGGCGTCGACGCCCAAACGGGCCGGTCAAGCTCAACTGACCTTGACCGTAGCGTGTCTCGATCAGCCGAATCTCCTGCTCCACACACTCTGGATCGGATGGATCATGCAGTCGCGCGACCACGTCAGGCGCACCCACCATGATCAACTCCAAGCGCACAAGCGATACCGCAACATAGTCAGACGGTGCCAACGGTCCGACCTCAACACTGAGATCAACGCCTGCTTTAATGATGTCGAGATGCTGGCTCACCAATCGCACATCGAGTTCAATGTTTGGATAGCGAGTCATAAAGTTCGCAAGGTATGGACCCACCACCTCACGGCCGAAGGCCATGGGTAATGCGACACTCAAAGGGCCTTTTGGCACCCCCGAAAACCCCTGCACTTGGGTAAAGGCCTCATCGACTTGATCATAAATCGCAGACATCTGCTGGTAGAACTGCTCCCCTTCGGTTGTCAGCCGTAGCTGTCGCGAGTTTCGATCAAACAAACGAACCCCTAAGCTATTTTCAAGCTGGCTGATTGCACGCGAAACAGAGGACTTTGGCTTGGAGAGGCCATCAGCCGCCGCCGTGATGCCCCCAAAACGGACCACGGCCACAAACATCAGCGCCTTCTCGGTGCCAGCAATCATCATTGCAGGTGACCGAGTGATCCACTACCCCTAGACACTCGGCACCTCATGCATCAGGGATTCTCAAGAATGATGGCGCCATAGGCGGTCGCCGAAACGGGGATGTGGTAAAAGCGATAGGCTTCGCTGACCCTGTCATTTAACGCACCACGCATCACATTCCACATGATCATTTCGATCCCTTCACACCCAGCCTCACGGAAGAAATCGGTGTGCGTCAGACGCGTATTCGCCATTGGGTCAGAGACGAGATTATCTAAAAACTGGGTATCAAACTCAGGGTTCACGACGCCGACACGCTCACCCCCAAGTTGATGAGACAAGCCACCGGTCCCCCAAATTCCGACAGTGATGTCATCTGGAAATGCATCCACTGCCCGCCGAATTGCTTGACCTAATTTAAAACACCGCAGTGAGGTGGGCTGGGGATACTGGATCACATTGACTGCCAATGGAATCACTCGCGTCGGCCAGATCTCGGGTTGATCATAGGCAATTGAGAGCGGCACAGTGAGCCCATGGTCGACATCCAAATCACCAGAGACGGCCAAATCAAACTCGTCCATCACCAGCGACTCAACCAAGTGCCAAGCGAGCTCAGGATGACCTTGTACGGTTGGCACATTGCGGCGCCCCCAACCTTCGTCGGCTGGCAAAAACTGCTCAGCCACACCCAAGGTAAAGGTCGCGTAATTGTCGAGCGCAATGGCAGTCGCATGGTCGTTATAGACAATGATCGTCACATCGGGAACGTGGTCGCGATGCCATGATCGAAGCGGTTCTAATCCCTTAAAGACAGGCTGCCAATACGCTTCCTGCGTCTTACCATTGTCCATTGCAGCACCCAATCCGGGAACATGAGAGGTCCCCATCCCCGCAATAATTCTAGCCATTGGCCTGCTCCTTTTTACTGCGGTTGCCGTCAATCGGGCGTCCACCGGCGATCATCATGGCTTGGAATTCATCGAAACTCATATTCGGTTCAGCCATCTGGCCGTACATCACCTGGGGCGGCTTTCGATCATGACTAATGAGCTTAAACGCATAGTACACATTGCCACCGAGATGCAGCATCTTCAGCCACTGACGCTGTAATACCGCCTCTTGCTGTGCCTCGGTCATCGGAAATTTCGCGAGATAGGCCCGCTCGTCCTCGGCAAATTCGGCGCGACACTCTGCTTTATTCAAGGACATCAGAAACATATTCAGGTGATATCCCATCCGGTAACGTCGGCCATCAAACACATAGGTTCCTGGCACATCATCATAATCGCGTTCCATCACGCCTCCTTAATTCGCCGACTGACGGCTTGGCACCGCCTTACCCTACTGGAACTATCTTCCGATACAAATGCCAAAAAATGAACGCATCGTTCTAAATTTGGAACATAAACACTATTGTCAAACCCGTGATTGCCGTCATCATGTCTGAGACACGTCGTTTGGCGCGTGCCGTCACGTTTGCAATCGGTCACGTAGAGCAATAACCCATGGGCAACATATCCCCTGAGCTTCTGCTGTAAGGGCATACAAGATTGATTGTTCAATCATTTTTTGGGGCATGATGTAATTCACACAAGGTTCGCGACTCCCCTACAGAGTCTGCATTGAAGGGCACACGAGGAGAACAGAATATGATTGGGGTAGCAGTCATTGGTGGAGGTGCTTTCGGCCAAAAGCATCTGGATGGACTCAAGCAGATTGATGGTGTCGAAGCCAAAGTCGTCATGGGCCGTCGAGAAGAGCAAATTCGGGGTATTGCTGAGCAGTATGGGGTCGCGAAATACACTACGGATTTTGACGATGCCATCAATACGCCTGGGGTCGATGCGGTCATTATTACTTCACCAACACAGCTCCACGCGCAACAAGCGATTGCTGCCATGCGCGCGGGTAAACATGTCGAAATTGAGATCCCAATGGCCGACTCAGTCGCAGACGCGGAAGCGATCTGTGCGGTTCAGAAAGAAACCGGCGTGATTGCGATGGCTGGACATACCCGTCGCTTTAATCCATCACATCAGTGGGTTCGCCAAAAAATTGAGAAGGGCGAATTAACCATCCAACAAATGGACGTCCAAACCTACTTTTTCCGTCGCAGTAACTTAAATGCCAAGGGTGAGCCCCGGAGCTGGACCGATCACCTGCTGTGGCACCATGCATGCCATACCGTTGACCTATTTGCGTATCAAGCCCAATCACCCATCGTCGAGATGTTTGGTGTACAAGGCCCAAAACATCCCGAGCTCGGGATTGCAATGGATATGAGTATCGGTCTTAAGACCGAAAACGGTGCACTCTGTACGCTCTCATTATCGTTCAACAATAATGGACCGATCGGCACCACCTTCCGTTATATCTGCGACAACGGCACATATCTCGCGAAGTATGATGATCTTTATGATGGCAACGAAGTCGCAATTGACGTAAGCCAAGTGGCCGTGTCCATGAACGGCATTGAACTGCAGGATCGCGAATTCTTTGCTGCGATTCGTGAGGGCCGGGAACCGAATGCCAGTGTGCACCAGGCCTTGGCGACCATGAAGGTTCTGGGCGCGCTCGAAGACATGCTGGAAAACTAATCGTGCGACAACGCGCCATTCCCTGCTGGCAGTTTCGAGGTGGTAGCTCGAAAGGGTTTTATTTTAAGGCATCAGATCTACCCGCTGATGAGACCCTGCGCAATCAAGTGATTCTGCATGCGGTCAGCGGGGCGACAGGCGCTGACAAACGTCAAGTCGACGGCCTAGGTGGCGCACATCCACTCACGTCAAAGGTTGCTGTGGTGGGACCCAGCACACACCCTGACGCCGATATTGATTATTTATTTGTGCAAGTGGTCGTCGGCCAGGCAGCCCTGGATACCTCACCCAACTGCGGGAATATCCTGTCTGGAATTGGCGCGTTTGCGCTAGAAACCGGCATGATCAGACAAACCGGCACTGAAGCACGGGTGCGCGTGCATATGGTGAATTCCGGGAATCTCTGTGAGTTGGTGTTTCCACTGATCGATGGTCTGCCCGACTATGAGGGCGATTGCCGTATTGACGGAGTCCCCGGCACAGCCGCACCCATTGTGTGTCGATATGCTGATCTGGCTGGAAGTGCCTGCGGTGCGCTTTTGCCGACGGGCCAGCCAATTGATCAGTTTGATGGCGTGAATGTGACCTGTATCGACAATGGCATGCCGGTCGTCGTCATGAACGCTGAGGATCTCGGTATCACTGGCTATGAGTCCGCCGCAGACTTGAATCAAGACGAGGTCTTAAAAGCCAAAGTCGAATCCATTCGGTTACAAGCAGGCAGGGCCATGGGGCTTGGCGATGTGACCGATAAGGTGGTGCCAAAAATGTCACTGGTCTCGCGACCACGCCAGGGTGGTACGCTCAATACCCGAACCTTTATTCCGAAAGTCTGCCACGACGCAATTGGTGTGCTTGGCGCGGTCTCCGTCGCAAGTGCAGCGGTGTATGAAGGCTCACCTGCGCACCGAGTGGCTGAGCTAGTCACAGGTCCCTCACGTCGTATGGTCGTTGAGCATCCATCGGGCGACTTTATTGTCGACCTTGACTTGGACGAGTCCACCCAACCGCCGACCATACTGACCGCCGGCTTGTTACGAACCACTCGGCTGATCGCCAGTGGTATGACCTATATTCCACAGTCCATCTGGCCAGACGCTGGAGAGACTGACTCACCATCAGAGGGTTGACTATGAGCACCGAAATCAAGACCTGTATGCCGCCTGATCCGAACACTCGGACTCCTGAATTCAAGGCGCCTCCGAAGAGCTGCGATTCCCACTGCCACGTGTTTGGGCCGCACGATGTCTTTCCGTATCACCCCTCGTCCACCTACCATCCGCCAGATGGCCCCAAAGAGAAGTTAAAAGCACTGCATACACAGTTAGGGATTGACCGGGCTGTGATCGTGCAAGCGAGCTGCCATGGTCCAGATAACAGCGCCATGATGGATGCAATTGCGAGCGATCCGGATAACTACCGAGGTGTGTGTATTGCGAACGACAGTTTCACTGACAAAGACTTTGAAGATTTGCATGCCGGTGGCGTGCGTGGTGTCCGATTCAATTTTGTGACCCACTTGGGAGGGACGCCAAACCTTGCCATGATGGAACGTGTCCTTGATCGCGTGAAGCCATTGGGCTGGCATTTAGTCATTCATGTGAACGCCGAGGACATTATTACCTTTGAAGATTTCTTCTTAAAGTTCGATATGGACATTGTGGTGGACCACATGGGTCGTGTGCCAACGTCCGAAGGGGTTCATCAAAAAGCATTTCAAATTCTTCTCGAAGCCATGCACCGTGATAATTGGTGGGCAAAAGTCTGCGGTTCTGAGCGTATCTCAAAGGCTGGACCACCTTTCTATGATGCAGTCCCCTACGCCCAGGCGCTCATCGAAGTTGCACCTGATCGTATCTTGTGGGGAACTGACTGGCCACATCCAAACATCAGCAAGTTCATGCCGAACGATGGAGACCTCGTGGATCTCGTGCCGCTGATTGCGCGCGATGAAGCCACCCAACGAAAGATACTGGTAGAGAACCCAGCCCGTCTCTACGGCTTTGATCTGTAAGGACTCATCATGAAACCAGTTGCTGTGAAAACTTTTCCACGCACGCCACTTGATTTGGTGGATGCGCTTGCCAACTGCGGCGTCTCAACAGTCCACGAGGCACAAGGGCGGGTTGGGCTGATGAAGCCGTATATGCGCCCCATCTATGCTGGCGCACGGATCGCTGGCAATGCCCTTACGATCTTGGCACAACCCGGTGACAATTGGATGATCCACGTGGCCATCGAATTGTGCCAGCCTGGGGACGTTCTTGTGGTCGCCTGTACCACTGAAAACGAAGATGGGATGTTTGGCGACTTACTGGCGACAAGCTGCCAAGCACGCGGGGTGCGAGCACTCATCATCGATGCTGGCGTGCGGGATGTCAGAGATCTGACCCACATGAATTTCCCAGTCTGGAGTCGCGCCATCCATGCCAAAGGCACCGTCAAAAATACGCTCGGAAGTGTCAATGTCCCTGTCATGTGTGCCGGCCAAGTGGTTTACCCAGGTGATACTGTCATTGCTGACGACGATGGGGTTTGCGTGGTTCCTCGACGGACCGCTGCGACTGCACTCAAGGCTGCACAGGATCGTGAAGCGAACGAAGAGGGCAAGCGTGCGCGGCTTGCCGCAGGTGAATTAGGCATCGATATGTACAACATGCGCCCTGCACTTGACGCAGCAGGCTTGACGTATATTGATGCGCTGGATGAATTGACCGAATACAACGGGTACCACATCAAACCATAAGGATGTCCTCATGATTATTGATTGCCACGGCCACTACACCACCGCCCCTGACGCTCTCGGTGCGTACCGAGATGCGCAGCGTGCGACACTCAAAGAAGATCCGACTCATCAATTCGACAAGGGCATGATCCACATCACGGATGACCAGATCCGCGAAAGTATTATCAACAATCAGTTGAAATTGCAGCAGGAACGCGGGACCGACGTCACCATCTTCTCACCTCGGGCAAGCTGGATGGGCCACGATTTAGGCAATGCAAGCACCTCACTGGCGTGGACTGAGCAATGCAATGATCTGATCAAACGTGTCTGTGACTTATTCCCAGAAAACTTTGTACCGGTGTGCCAGCTCCCGCAAAGCCCCACCATCACCATGGAGAACAGTATTCGTGAGCTCGAGCGATGTGTGCTGGAAATGGGGTTCATTGGCTGTAACCTAAACCCAGACCCATCCGGCGGTTACTGGAAGGATAAGCCCATGGGCGACGCATTCTGGTATCCCTTTTACGAGAAGATGGTCGAACTGGACGTCCCTGCGATGATCCACGTCAGTGGTGCCTGTCATCCCTGTATGCATACCACCAGCTCATACTACTTAGGCGCGGACACCACTGCATTCGTGCATTTGATGATGTCGGATGTCTTGAAAGACTTCCCGACAATCAAGTTCATCATCCCCCATGGAGGTGGTGCAGTCCCTTACCATTGGGGCCGTTTCCGTGGCATTGCACAGGACATGGGCCTCGGTGATCTCGATGAGCGGATGCTGAATAACATTTACTTCGATACATGCGTGTACCACCAAGACGGCATCGACATGCTGCTCGATGTCATCCCGACCAAAAACATCTTATTTGCCTCAGAGATGATTGGCGCGGTGCGAGGTATCGATCCACGCACTGGTCATTATTACGACGACACCAAGCGATATATCGACGGGAATACCAAGTTAACCGACGAACAGCGCACTGCCATTTTTGAAGGCAATATTCGGCGCGTGTTCCCTCGGTTAGCAATCTAATCTGAGGCTAGGCCCTTCGGGGCCTGGATCACCGAGATGCAGATTGGCTTTTTAGGCTTTGGTGAAGCGGCGTCCACCTTCGTGCAAACGTTGCGCACGGAGCTGGATCTTTCAGTCGTCACCTTCGATCGATTACTTGATGATGCAGCAACCCGTCAGATCGTGATCCGTCGTGCCGATGCACTGTCGGTCATCTGTGCCGACAATGCCATCGCACTTGCAAACGCAACACACCACATCTTTTCAACAGTGACTGCCGATCAATCCCTGCTCGCAGTGCAAGCGCTGTGCGAACACCTCACGCCGGACCATGTGATTTTTGACATGAATTCAGTCTCCCCAGGGAAAAAACGCGCAACCGCTGAGCTGGTGTGCGCCCAAGGCGCTCAATACATCGACATCGCAGTGATGGCGCCTGTTCTGCCCCGGGGGCATCAAACACCGATGCTCGTCTCCGGTCCAAATCAAGCCGTCATTGAGCCACTCTTACGTCAAATGCGCTGGAATGTCTCCTGGAAGGGCGATGCCATCGGCGACGCATCTGTCGTCAAAATGTTGCGAAGCATCTTGATCAAAGGAATGGAAAGCCTGATCTCAGAGTGTGTCACTGCGGCGGAACCCCTAGGGATTGCTGACGAAATCCTTGCCTCTGCGGGAAAAACACTCGGGATTTCGGAGATGGCGAGCCTTTCGGACTATGTCATGGAACGTGTTGCCGTACATGGTCAGCGACGCAGTGAAGAGATGCGCGAAGTTGCGGCCACCCTCACGGAACTTGGGGTCTCCAATCATATGGCGCATGCAATTGCTGACCATCAACAGATGATAGCGACACTCGACGCACGCACGTATTTCAAGGGATCAGTCCCGAAAGATCGAAGCCAGCTCGGTCAGTTTTTCAATCGAGGTCAACAAGTGCCTGGAGACGATGCCTGAGCCCAAAACTCAGGTGCCCGCTCTCGCAACCGAACCAAACGCAGAATCAGCGCATTCAACGGTGTCTCTACGCCAAGCTGGTCTGCCTTTGACTGCACATAGCCATTGAGCGACTCAATTTCAGTCAAACGCCCTGCGGCAAGGTCCTGAAGCATCGATGGCTTGTGGAAGGTATGGTTCGCGCAGGCCATCGTAATCAGCCCATGCACTGCGTCTGGATCCACTGAACAACCCTCTGCATGTGCGACCGCAATTGCCTCGTCAGCAATATCATGGGCCAATAGCTCGCCATCCGGATAGGCATGTAACATTCCTGGCGAGCCAGTGATCAGTCCACATAACCCATTCATTGCGACGTTAAAGCAGGCCTTCTGCCAGATTCGGACAGCGATGGCTGGATCCACAGTGGTCTGAAGCCCTGCATGCTGTAAATCATGGGCAACCACCGTCGCCAACTGGGCAGGGGTGTCTCCAAACACATTCAGCCAGGTTGCGGCTTCCCCATGGGTTTCCACAAACCCGGGCGCTTTAAAATCTGCAGGGACCATGGTGACACCGTGAATGACGCGGTGGCTCCCCACCACATCAGCCAGTCGCTCGCCATTCCCGAGACCGTTTTGAAGCGTGATAAACAGGGTATCAGGCCCGACCCTATCCACCACTGACTGAACAGCTGGGAGGAGTTCGCTGGTCTTTGTGAAGCACAGCACAGCGCGTGTACTACCCACATCGGCTGTCTGACCAGCATCGACTGCGACGCGATGTTGCACCCCGTCACATTCAAACAAGAGGCCATCCTGTCGGATCGCCTTGGGATGGGCAGGCGAACGGGTCAATAGCTGAACGCGATGGCCAGCCAAAGCAAGTCGGGCACCAAACACGGAGCCGAGTGCACCAGCGCCTAGAATCGTGTAATCGTAGGACACGGAAGCATCCAATTGCGGTGCTTTAACATCAATGGAACTACCCACTTAAGACCGATGGAAGCCACAAGACAATCCCCGGAAACGCCAACAGCAGAATGATGCGCACAATTTCTGAGGCGAAGAAGGGCATCACCCCCGCAAATGTCTCTCGCATTGGGACATCTTTCGCCATGGCGGAGATGATGAATACATTCATTCCAACCGGTGGAGTGATCAGACCGAGCTCGACCACGATCAGAGCCAAAATCCCAAACCAAATTTTCAGATCCTCGACGCTCATTCCAAAATCAAGTTCGCTGATTACTGGCCAGAAAAATGGAATCGCGAGAAGGATCATTGACAGAGAGTCCATCAAGCATCCCAGTGCAATCAGGGCGAGCAATAAAAGAACCATAATCATCATCGGCTCAAGCCCTGAGTTCAACATGGCTTCTGCAGCAGCCTGAGGTACCCCGCCTCGTGACATAAAGATTTTTAACATTTCTGCCCCGAGCAGAATGAGATAGATCATCCCGGTCGTCTTCGCTGTATCAAAGAGCGCATTTTTGAGGCCTACGCGATCAACTCGCCTGAGCGCCAGCGCGTAAGCTGCGACCAAAAAGACGCCCACCGCGGCAGCCGGTGTCGGATTAAAAATTCCAAAATAGATGCCTCCGATGACCGCACCAAAGATCAAAATGACCGGCAAGACCCCGAAGGTCGCAGACCAAAACTCCTTTTGTCCGATCGCATCTCGCGCTGGACCAGAGTTCGGGAAAACGCGGACGTAAATAAAGATGGTCAGTAAAAACAAAATGACGGCCAAAATGCCTGGGACAAAGGCCGCCATGAACATCGTCACAATATTGGCTTCGACCAAGATGGCGTAAATCACAAGCACAACACTTGGCGGAATCAAAATCCCGAGGACACCGCCGGCGGCAAGTGTCCCCGTCGCAAGAGAGCTCTTGTAACGATATTTTTTAAGCTCGGGAAGAGCGACTTGGCCCATTGTTGATGCAGTTGCAAGTGATGATCCACAGACCGCGCCAAATCCAGCACAAGCGAGGATGGCAGACATGGCGACGCCGCCTCTTGCCCAGCCAATCCAGGCATTTGCAGCCCGAAAAAGCTCCTGAGATAAGCCCGATCGCGACGCGATATTTCCCATCAAGACAAACATCGGAATCACCGAGAGGTCATAGATGGAGAATTGGATATAGGCAAGGTCCTTCAACTGCGACATAAAGATCGCAGTCCCATTGAGCAGGCTCACTCCGATACCACCGACTAAAATCATGGCATAGGCGATCGGAATCCGAATCGCAATAAGTAATACCAAGAATGCGAGACCACCGAGACCGACAACCAGTTCAAATCCCATGCAAATGCTTCCTCAATCGATCAATGTGGGGTTGGGCTGTCACCGCCCTCGGGATACATCAAGGTCACGACTGCAGCGAGTGCAAGTAGAATCAAGGATCCAAGTGTCGGAACAAAGGCATACCAAATTGGTATCTGCAGAATCGTCGTGGTTTCTAAGTAGGTCTGGTAATCCTTTAACCCGACGAACATCCGCCAAATTAGTAACAGACTAAAGATGAACGCAATGAATGACCCCAGCCGACTCAACCACCGATTCACAGTTGGACCGGCATTTTGTGTGAAAATGTCCGCAGACACATTTGAAAACGTCAGTTGGCAATACGGTAGGAAGGCAAAAGCCGCAATGGCGACACCCATCTCTGTTAATTCAAAATCTCCCGGAAATGGGGATGCGAGCAAAAAGCCCATGACCGCGCTCACTGTCGTCATGAGGACCACTGCCAGCAATACAACGCCGCCCAGAAGTGCCCACACGTGAATCAAACGAACCAGCCACTGCAATGCAGTGGCTGGTGGATTAAGGGCAGATGCCCGCATGTTACTTGGAATACTTGGCAATCAATTCACGAGCCTTGGCAACCATTGCGTTACCGTCAATGTTCTGTCCCTTCACCTCAGACACCCACTTTTGCACGACAGGCTCTAATGCGACCCGGAAGGCATCGGTTTCGGCTGGAGTCAAAGTGATGTGCTTATTGCCCGCTGCGGTTGCAACAGCAATCCCAGCATCATCTGTCGCAGCCCAAACAGAGCCCACTTTTTCATACCACGCCGCATTCACCTTCTCGATTGCTGCTTGGATATCTGCGGGGAAGGAATCCCAACGTGCTTTGTTCATCGTTACCTGAAAGGTCGTCGTCCCAAAACGTGTCTTGTTGTGGCCTTCGATTTGATATTCAGTTAGGTCTTGAAGCTTCAGTGGAGGAATGATTTCCCAAGGGATCAAGGCGCCATCCACCACTTTCTTAGACAGTGCTGGCGGCAGGTCTGGCACAGGCATCGCCGTTGGGGCAGCACCCAATGCTTCAATTACCCAGGCGCCCGTCCGAGTTGGAATCCGTAGCTTTGTCCCGGCCAGATCAGATGGTGACCGAACTTCTTTATCCACCATATGAATCGCTTGGCCCTGGTGTACGTGCAGGAACATCACTTTCATTCCGTCGTACTCTGGCGCGAGATAGTCATCAAACATATCGCGCATAGCTAAAGTCGTAGCCTGCGGATCATTGGTATGAATGAAGGGAAGCTCAAAAACTTCCGTGCGGGTAAAAAGCCCAGGTGTGTAGCCGTTGACCGTCCACACAATGTCGACCACGCCATCGCGAACCTGGCGAACCAACTGGGGTGGTTTGCCGCCAAGTGACATCGCTGGATAGATATCGATCTTCACCCGACCACCGGTCGCTTCTTCAATATCCTTCGCCCAAGGCTCTAACATCTGAGTTTGTGCAGGTGCCTTGGGACCCAGCAGATGATGCAGTTTTAACGTGTAATCCGCGGCGGTTGCAGACGCTGCGACGCAGACTGCAGTGACCGTCGCCGCGAGTCGTGCGGTGAGTTTTTTTGGAATCATGGGCTCGCCCTCCGGTAAATTGTCATTGTTATTTCTGATCGTGGCAGTGACATGCAACGATATAGCCGAAGCGTACCCCCTTCTCTGGCGAAAAACAGCACTCGCGCACATCAATTCACGCAAACGCCACGCCAGCACGCATACTTTCCGTACGCATCTCAAGTTTACGCTCCGCGAGCCTAAGTGTATTGTATACAAAAATGAGCAGTCAACGAAAAATGAAGACATCTGAACACACCCTGTCTGGCTATCAACTCACGTGGCTCGTAGTCGGCTGTGGTGCGATTGGCGGAATGAACTTGGCCAAGCTCGGACCCGCAATGAGTCAGCTAATTTCGGACTACGAACTCAGTCTGACCGTGGTTGGATTATTGGCTTCAATATTTACTCTAATATCTGTATTTATTGGGGTTTTTATAGGTTCTTCAATGCAGAATCTAGGCCCAAAACGACTCATACTCACGGCCATGGTCTGCGCCGGCGCGGGAAGTCTGATCGCTGTCCTTGGGGACTCGGTCTTGATTCTGATGGCAGCCCGCGCACTGGAGGGAATCGCGCTGATTCTAACGATGATCGCTGGGCCAACATTAATCGTAATGTATACAAACCCAGCGCATCGCGGAAAATACCTCGGGGTCTGGGGTGGGTTTATGCCGATCGGAAATAGTACTGGGATCTTAGCCGCGCCAGTTTTATTGCCAGACTACGGTTGGCAGGGACTCTGGATCATGTCAGGCGTACTCGCCCTCTGCATGGGAATCGCCGCATCACGATGGATTCCTAATGATCCCAAGCCACTGATCGCACGCATTGATCGCACGCTCCTCATGGATGCGGTCAATACCCACGCGTTAGTCGCCATCGGTCTGGTCTTCGCATCTCACTCATTGGTGTTCCAGATCATTTTGCAGTTTGTGCCCCTCTACACAGAGACCAGTCTCGGGCTCGGCCTCGTAATGGGAACCGTTGCAGCAGCCGCGTTTTGCATTCTCAACTTTTTTGGCAACGTACTCACCGGCCGATTGATTCACCGAGGGTTCTCCCCACACCTGTTAATGAGCGGTACCTACCTTGTGATGCCTGTGATTGCGGCGATTCTATTCTCTCCCGATGTGGGCATTACAGCAAAGGCACTTGCCTTGGTGGTGGCCGCACTGATGACATCGCTGACACCACCTAGCGCGTTCTATCTGGTCTCACGCATGACCCCCACTCCACGCCATACGGCTGCGTTCAACGGGTACATGCTGCAGGTTCAAAGCCTTGGGATATTGATCGGCCCTCTGGCCACAGCCTGGGCCGTGGAGCGATTCGGTGGCTGGCAATACACCAGTTATGTCATCGGAATCAGCTGTTTACTTACCCTTTTACTCATTTACGCGGTCATACGTCCGCTGACTCTTCATATCATGGAGGCATAACCATGCAACGCTTCATTACAGATATCGCAATCGTTGGCGCAGGCCCCTCCGGCATGATGCTTGCAAAATTACTGCACAATGCAGGGATTCGCGCCATCCTCATTGAACGCCAACCCATGCAACATGTCTTGACGCGGATCCGGGCAGGCGTCCTAGAGCAAGGGTCGGTTAACCTACTCACACAGGCGGGTGTGGGTGCTCGAGTTGCGCGCGAAGGACAACGCCACTCAGGCTTTACGCTGAGTTATGGCGATGACCAACTCAGAATCGATCTCGAAAGCCTGGTCAACAGCGAAGTCACTGTCTACGGACAAACCGAGGTCACCAAAGACCTCTATGACGCCCTGAATGCGGATGGCATTGTGATCTTGGATCACGCCTCTGAAACCGCTGTTATTGACCTCGATACGGAGCAGCCCGCGATTACCGGTGTTCGCGACGATGGCCCATTCGAAGTCCGAGCTCAGTTTGTTGTCGGATGTGATGGATTTCGGGGTATTGCGCGACAAGCAATTCCGGAGAGCGTACGGACCGACTACGAGCGGATCTATCCCTTTGGCTGGCTGGGTATTCTGTCGGAGACAAAGCCTGCGAACCACGAGCTGATTTATGCCAGCCACCCCAATGGCTTCTCCCTATGTTCCATGCGCTCAGAGCGACTGTCGCGCTACTACATTCAATGTTCGCTGCAAGATACGGTCGATCAGTGGAGCGATGAGCGCTTTTGGGAGACGCTGAAATCACAAATTCCACAAGATATCGCTCAGTCCTTGGAAACAGGGCCCTCGATCGAGAAATCGATTGCACCGCTACGGAGTTTCGTGTGTGAACCCCTGCAATATCAGCGCCTGTTTATTGCTGGAGATGCAGGGCACATTGTTCCACCGACAGGCGCCAAAGGACTGAACTTAGCGTTTTCTGACATCCATTATCTCTCGAGCGGATTGATCAGCTATTTCCACTCGGGCGATGAGACAGGTCTGAACGGATACTCTGACAAAGCCCTCAAGCGGATTTGGAAGTCTGAACGCTTTAGTTGGTGGATGACTTCCTTGCTCCACAAATTTGAATCAGAAGACACCTTTGCTGAAAAGATGCGTCGCGCAGAATTTGAGTTCTTATGCCAGTCGCGCGATTATCAACGTGCATTGGCTGAGAACTACATTGGCTTACCCTACTAACCGGAGGCGCGCGATGGATCGCTTTGAGATTGAATGGCCTGCGGCACCTGTCGGGATGGCGGATCCAGAGTGGCAAGCTCGACTTCAACTTGCTGCCTGCTATCGTCTGGTGGATTTGTACGGCTGGACCAGCGTGGTCTATAACCACATCACGCTTCGCATCCCTGGCACCGAGCACTTACTCATCAATCCCTTTGGGATGCGATATGACGAGATACGAGCGACAGATCTCATCGTCATCGACATTGATGGGAACCCAATCTCTCAAAGTGATTGGCCAGTCAATCAAGCGGGTTATGTGATTCATTCGACCGTACATCGAGCGCGCCCGGATTTGCACTGTGTCTTACACACACATGAGCCCTTCTCACAAGCTCTGTGTGCGCTTCAGTCAGAAGTCATTCCCGTAACCCAAGAAGGCTGCCAATTTTACCAGCGTGTGGGGTACCACAAATTTGAAGGAATTGTGCTCGATGGGTCTGAAGCACCCCACATTGTTCAAGCGCTCGGGCAACAGCACCATACGCTGGTTCTCAAGAACCACGGTCTGATCACGGCAGGATCCTCACCCACATGGGCCTTCGTGCGTCACCACGCCTTTATTCGCAATGCGCAAGTTCAGCTGACTGCGATGGCAGCTGGGAATATCAGTCTGATCGATCCAGAGGTGATGGAAAAAACTCGCGAGCAGTTTGAGGGTGGGAGTGCGCAAGCTGGTGCAAAAGAGCGCCACCCCGAATGGCCTGCGTTGCTGCGACACATTGATCAGCGTGATCCAACTTGGAAACAGTGATTAGAGATCAAGCACCAGTCGCGACGAACTGGCACGCGAACAGCACACCGCAATCAGGGATTGACTGGCTTTCTCGTCAGGAGTCAGAAAAGAATCTCGGTGATCAATCTCGCCCGCACACACCGGGGTAATACAGGTGCCACAAATGCCTTCTTCGCAGGCATAGGGCACGTCAACGCCGATGCGCTCAAGTGCAGATAGAATCGTCTCTCCCTCTGACACCTCAACACTGACGCCAGACTGTGCGCATTCGACCACAAAACAATCGCCAGACGTTTCCAGATCCTTCTGACGAAAACGCTCCACACTCAGCCGACCCTGCAACCCTCGATCGATCAATCGCGACTCCAGCATATCGAGATAGCCGGCCGGACCACAGGCAAAATAGGCAGTCTTCAAGGGCATCTGATCCAGCACGGAATCAAACTGAAGTCGCTCGCCACAGGAGCCATCATAAAGACGTAACGTGGAAGCCCAAGGCTTCTGTGCGAGCACATCCAAATAGGCAGCCTCGCTCCGCGCGCGGACGCTGTAGTGAAATGCCAACGGCTGACCATCCGCCCAGACTCGGTCCGCCAAACTGATCAAGGGGGTCACACCAATACCGGCTGCAAAAAATACGTGCATCGGTGCAGTGATCACCCGAAATGTGGTCTTTGGGGTAGAAATCTCAATCTCCTCACCAATCGCCAAGGATGTATGGAGATACTCCGACCCTCCACGCGATGTCACTTCACGTAAGACTGCGATCTCAAACTGATTCGCCTGCGTACAAGGGACTAACGAGTAAGATCGTATTAAGCCGTTTGCAAGACGCACATCCAGATGCGCACCCGGCGCAAACTGCGTTGAGACATGCTCTTCCGGCTGGATCTGAATACGTCGAATTTGCGGAGCGAGCGCGTCGATCCGCGTCACCGTGGCCTTATACATGGACACTCTCCGTATCTCCCTGCTGTTCAGCATCCCAAAGCTTTTGAATCATTCGCCGCGATTGCACGCCGCCGGCGTCAATATCGAGCATGAGCAGCTTGCGTGCGGGATGACGATCAAGCGAACACTGTTGTGCCTCAAGGATTGCAAGATCCTCTGCAAAAATCGCACCTTGACCATCGCGAACTGTCTCAGTCACTGATGCGTCATCCACCGCCCAGGTACGCGCCATTCCCCAAAAATACCAGTGGCTGGTCGCCGTTTCAGGGGTCATAAAATCCACCACAACGGCTTGCGTCTTCACCGCAGATGGCGCCTCAGGACCCCCATGACCTACCAAAGCAACACCGACATCGATCATCACATGGCTCGGTGCGTGGAATCGGCAGACTTGCCAGCGATCAACCCGCGCATCTGGATCGAGTCCGCGCTGTTGCATGGCCATCCTCCAAAACGGTGGCGCCTGGACATTGTCCATGAACCGGCTGGTGACCACGGTGTCATCAATGACCTTTGTTCGAACAGGCTGTTCATCGATTTCCGGTTGGCCAATGCTCGAAGCATGCACATAGGTCTCGTGAGTCAAGTCCATCAAATTATCAATCATCAATCGATAATCGGCGCGCACATGGTACAAACCACCGCCATACGCCCAGCCGGGTTGGGTTGCCCACTCAAAGGCAGGAAGTGCGTCAGGATCAGCAGCGTCCGAATCACCCGGCCATACCCAGACAAACCCAAACCGTTCCAGTATGGGAAAACGTCGATTACATGGAAAACTGTGCACCCGCTGCTTCGGCATCGATGCCACAGAACCATCGGCGGCAAGACGCAAGCCGTGGTATCCGCAGACCAGCTCACCATTGTCGACAAATCCCAACGACAGGGGTGCCCCGCGGTGAGGACAAAAGTCCTCAACAGCCGTCACTTGGCCTTGCGCATCGCGAAAAAAGACCATGGGCTGCTCCAAGATTATTCGCGCAAATGGACGATCGACAACATCCTCGGGTCGACATGCGACATACCAATAATTTTTAAGCATCATTGCCGCTACCTTGCGTATTTATTGTGTACAATTTTGGCATAATTCTGCATAAAACTAGATATAAAACGCAATATTGGATACATTAAATCCAAAGGTAGCGAACTGGAGGGGTCAGTGATGATCTTTCTTCGCGGAGCGTTTAATGTGTCGATATGAGTCAAGCCAGTCATAAGATCTTAAATACGCTCCGGCAAATGATTGTCTCTGGGGCACTAGCTCCAGGCATGAAACTCGCGGAGATTCCAACCGCGGAGATGCTCGGCGTGTCCCGCACACCAGTTCGCAGCGCGCTTGCAACCCTTGCCCAAGAGGGGTTACTGGAACGAATCCATCAACGCGGATTCCATGTGCGGCGGATTTCCAAGGAAGAGCTCGTCGGTGCTGTCGAGGTGCGAAGCGTGTTAGAAGGGCTTGCTGCGCGGCAAGCGGTGGAGCGGGGTCTGTCGAATGCCGTTCTCGAGACCCTGCAAAGCTGTTTGGACGTGGGCGACCAATTGTTCGCAAAAGGGCACATTAACGAAGAAGACATTGCGCACTATCACGACATTAATAAACGCTTTCATGCCACGATTATTTCGGCAAGCGGAAACCCCGCCATTGAGCCTGCACTGGCACGAAACGAACATCTTCCATTTGCATCACCGAATGCCATTCGATTCGATAAAAATGCACTCGATCGCGAATTCCAGCGCTTTGCCTTCGCACATCAACAGCACCATACCGTCGTGGACGCCATGCGGCGAGGCCAGGGGGCCCGTGCAGAAGCACTGATGCGCGAACATGCGTACGTCACCATTCGCTATGTGGATGTCGACGATTTTGCAAATTTTCCAGATACGATTAAATAAGGAGTGATGGCAATGGACTTAATTCACTTAGATCAACCCTACCGTAATACCCCGTTTCAAGGGCATCACCTACACACCCGGCCTCTTGCAGCGGCCATGGGCGCCGAAGTACTCGACACCGATGTGCGAACGCTCTCAGACGATGCCTTCGACGAGCTACAACAAGCACTGTTCCATCACAAGATGATCTATCTCCGCAACCAATCACTCACACCAGACGACCAAGCGCAGTTCACATTACGATTCGGTGAGTTTGGCACAGATGCATACACCACAGGCCTTCCCGGCTATCCAGATGTTCAGCCGGTGGTCAAAGAAGCACAGACGAAATCCAAAATGATCTTTGGTGGTGGCTGGCATACAGACTCTGCATTTCTCGAAGAGCCGCCATCCATTAGCCTATTATATGGTGTCGAAATTCCACCCTATGGTGGCGATACAACCTGGTACAACACTGCGCTCGCCTACGAAAGCTTAACGCCTGCCATGCGGGCGATGCTCGCGCCGCTGAAGGTACACATGTCGGGCATCAAGGTCGTCAATTCGATGCGGAAGCTGGCGAAAGGTGGCGCTGGGATGGATGCGATGGGAGATATTCAACTCGAGCTCGATATCCAAGCAATGATTGATGGTCACTTTCATCCGTTAGTTCGGCGTCATCCGAACAGTGGTGAAGTCGCGCTTTACTGCGACGATGTCTATGCGCAGGGGATTGAGGGCATGACTGAGTACGAAGCGCGACCACTGCTGAATTTCCTTGTCGCGCATATCACACAAGAAATCTTCTGCTGTCGTCTGCGCTGGGAAGCGAACATGCTGGTCCTTTGGGATAACCGGATTTGTTTGCATCGGGCATTTAACGATTACGACGGCTTCCGCCGGGAAATGCATCGGACCACAGTCAAAGGCGAGCGCCCACTGGGCCTGTCTGCATGACGACGACACAGCCAACACTGGTTTGCATTCCAGGCCTGCTGTGCGATCACGCGAGCTGGGAACCGTTGCTTGATGCGCTCGACAGAGACTGGAACCTTGTGATCCCTGCGCAGGATGCCTTTGATTCACTCATCGAGATGGCCAACCATGCGCTTGGCTTGTTCGATGGGCAAGCAATCGTGTTAGGTCACTCAATGGGCGCGCGCGTTGCCCTGGAGTTATATCGACTTGCCCCAGAGCGAGTCGCCGCCCTAGGACTGTTCGATACAGGGGTCAGTCCTACAACGGAGGCTGAGCTTCCAAAACGTCAAGCACGCGTCCAGCTTGCCTATGACGAAGGCATGGAGGCCTTGTGTCAGGATTGGCTCCCACCAATGATCGCGCCTATCCACCAAGCCAATCAAACACTGATGATGATGCTTCATGACATGGTGCTACGCCGAACACCCGAGAGCCATGCACGACAAATCCATGCACTGATTCATCGGCCGGACCCGAGTGATCTTTTGCCAACAATTCAGTGCCCGACCCTCGTCCTTGTTGGTCGAGAAGATCGCTGGAGTCCTGTTGAACAGCATGTGGCGATTGCCGCTCAGATTCCTGGCAGTCGTCTCGCGGTGATTGAACAAGCAGGACACTTTGCACCAGCTGAACAACCCCATCGTTGCGCGGACATCATCCTGAATTGGCTCCGTGACGCGGAACTCCTCTCAAATTAAACGCGGCTCAGAGCGAGCCTTAACGCATGACATCGGGCAACAGCCACCACAACAACGCTGTGATGGTGAAAAAAGACACTGAAATGGTGACCAACAGAGTGCTCGCGGTGAAGTTGGCGTACCCATATTGCACGCCAAAAATGGGATAGATGTTCACCATCGGTGCTGCTGCAAGCAAAATTGCAGCAAGTTTTAGTTCCGGATCGAGGTCAGGAAAAAATAGAACCAAACCAAACATCATCAGTGGATGAATAAACAGCTTCGCGATGCAGGTCACCGAGATATCCAACCGATTCCCGCGAACAGTTGTCCCTACCAAGGATCCACCCACCATAAACAAGGCAACAGGCGCCGCTGCCGCGGTCAGCAAATCAGCAGCTGTGTTGATGACTTGCGGGATCGGAATCTTAAAAAGTGCAGTCAGCAAGGCGGCTAAAATCGAGATCATAATGGGGTGACGAAATACTCGCACCAACACAGACCGTAGCGTGAACAGAATGGACACCGAACGAGACTGCAAAACAGAGCGTTCCAGTAGACTCAGCACCAGGGGCAACATCAGCAAATTCTCGACCAGAATCACAAACGAAAATGCGGCCAACGGCGGCGACTCGAAGGACTGCAGGAGGAGGGGATAGCCGATAAAGGCACTGTTTGACATGGAGGCGCCAAAGCCTTTCAGCACGGCAAGTGTCTGCGTATTTCCCCACACCCAGGAGGAAAGTAGGCTGACAATGGTGAAGGTTGCCAAAGAACCCAGCGCATAGAGGGATAAAAATGACCAGTTCAGAGCCGTGGCCAGATCCACCCGACTGAGGTTCTGAAATAGCAAGGCTGGTAGTCCAAAATACAATAAAAATCGAGCCAAAGACTGGATCGCTGTTTTTTCAATGATGCCAATGCGGACCGCAGTAAAACCGAGTCCAATCAGTAAAAACAAAGGCCCGGTGATGTTGAACACGTCCATGTTAACTCGCCACCAACATCACAAAGAGAGAACCCGCCTCTCCATCAACACCAATCCACACAGACGATCCAATAGCTCAATCTGAAGGACGACAAACCTGCCGCTGGCTTCCTAACCCCTCCACAGAGGCGATCAGTTCGTCTCCTGGCTTCAAATAGACAGGCGGTTTTTGGCCCATCCCGACGCCTGGCGGTGTGCCGGTTGAGATAATATCGCCCGGATGCAAAGTCATCATTTGGCTCAAATAGCTCACCAAATACGCCACCCCAAAGACCATGGTCGTGGTTCGGCCGTGTTGATAACGCTGTCCATTGACCGACAGCTCTAATTCGAGATCTTGAGGATCCGAAATCTCATCCTTACTCACCAACCATGGACCGATGGGTGCAAAGCTATCGTGTGACTTCCCCTTGGTCCATTGGCCCCCACGCTCCAACTGCAAGGCGCGCTCCGAGATGTCATTGACAACGCAATAGCCAAAGACATAGTCAAGCGCCTCCGCCTCGGACACATACTTTGCGCGACGTCCAATCACCACACCGAGCTCAACTTCCCAATCAGTCTTCTCTGAGCCACGTGGAATCTCCAACGGATCGTGGGGTCCACAGAGAGCGCTGGTCGCCTTCATAAAGACAATCGGCTCTGCAGGCAACGCCATCCCAGCTTCGGCGGCATGGTCTGCGTAATTCAAGCCAATACAGATGAGCTTGCCGACACCACCGACACAAGGCCCGATGCGTGACGCCTTGTCCAATCGCGGCAAGGTCTCCGGATCTAGATCCTGAAGGACTGCCATGAGATCTGGTAAACAGGCCCCGTCGCAGTCCGAGATCAGCCCAGACAAATCTCGATACTGTCCCTGTTCATCCAGGAGCACAGGACGCTCAGCACCCTGAGGCCCAACACGCAACAACTTCATTTCACCACCTAAGCCATGCTATTCGAAGAGCATCCAGCGCCAATCTTGCCAGTCTAGGCCTGTTAGATCGCTGTATGCTCAGCGTACACTAACGGGGCGTTCAGCCAATGGTCTGGATCACCTAACGACAATAACAGAACAAGGATTGACCATGTTAAAGACCCAAGTGGCAATCATCGGTGGAGGTCCATCCGGGGTGCTCCTCGCCCTACTCCTTGCCCAAGAGGGCATTGCCGTCACCGTACTCGAGCGCGCCAGCCGAGTCCATGTACTGGCTCGCATACGCGCGGGTGTTTTGGAGTCCACTACGGTCGACTTATTACATCGGGCGGGTGTCGGCGAGCGACTGGGTCTGGAAGGAAAGCTGCATCGCGGTACCGGCATCGCTTGGGGACACGAGCAAACCTATCTCATCGACAGCTATGCAGCGACCCAGCGTTATTTCACGACCTATGGGCAGACAGCGATTCAAGAAGACCTCTATGCGGCAGCAGAAGCCCGCGGTCTGACGATTCATTTTGATGTCTCCGACATCGAGATTGATGGCCTAACAGACAACCCTCGCATCCGTTATCAAATCGGCCAGCACACCCACACACTCGCATGTGACTTTATCGCAGGGTGCGACGGTTTCCACGGTATCAGCCGACAGGCGATTCCAAACGATATCCTCAAAATCTTTGAGCGGACCTACCCCTTCGGTTGGATGGGGGTGTTATCTGAGACCAAGCCTCTCGATGATATTTGGTATGTGCATCATGCTGACGGCTTTGCGCTCGCATCGATGCGCAACCCAAAACTCAGTCGATACTATGTCCAGTGTCCCGCCGATGATCGTCTCGAAGACTGGTCCGATGACCGATTTTGGGAGACCCTTCTTCGCCGATTTCCGAGCCATTTGGCTGCGCAAATCGAGACAGGGCCATCAATCGAAAAATCAATTGCCCCTCTGCGTAGCTTCGTCGCAGAGCCAATGCGTTATGGCGCATTATTTTTAGTCGGTGATGCGGCTCATATCGTCCCACCGACAGGCGCAAAAGGCCTGAATTTAGCCTGTTCAGATGTGTACTACCTGTGGCGGGGTCTGACCCAGTGGTATCAAGAGAAAGACCCACGTTGGCTGGATGCATATTCTCCCACTGCGCTCACGCGCGTCTGGAAAACAGTTCGTTTTAGCTGGTGGTTGACCAACTTACTGCACTGCTATCCCGACCAAACTCCGTTCGATCTCAAGACGCAAGAATCAGAGCTGGCCTCTATTACGGAGAGCCCTGCCGGTCGACAGTGGTTTGCAGAGCAATATGCGGGCTACCCCATTGAAGATTGGGGGTGAGACTAGAATCCGATGGTAGACCCAGTATGATGCGGACACAAAAGAATACGGAGAATATGCGATGACGACACTCAAACCCCCATTTCGCGCAGATCATGTTGGCAGTCTACTGCGAACAGATGCGGTCAAGGCCGCGCGCAAACAGTTTTTCGAAAGCCACATGATCACTCAGGCGGAGCTTCAAGCGGTTGAAGATGCTGCCATTATCGATCAGATCAAGTTACAGGAATCGGTCGGGCTACAAGTGGTTACCGACGGCGAAACCCGCCGTTCCTTTTGGCACTATGATTTTATGGGCGCACTGACCGGATTCGACTTAGAGGATCGCTCAGAGGGGGTCCCCTTCGCCGGAGTGCAATTGCGTCCGGTATTCCCGACCATCAAAGGGATTCTGGATTTTCCCGAAGACCATCCGATGCTCGCGCACTATGCCTTTGTCGCGCAGCACACGACTGTAATGCCAAAAATCTCGATTCCGGGACCCAGTTGCTGTCATTTCCGGGTCGCTCCAGAAGATATCACCCCACCTGAGTATCAGGATATTGAAGTCCTCACAGCGGATATCGCAAAGACCTACAAAAAAGCCGTCGACGCGTTTTATCAAGCAGGCTGCCGTTATCTACAGATGGACGATATTTTCTTCGCCTACCTCTGCGACCCAAAACATCGCGCAGACAAAGAAAAGCAGGGACAAGATCCTGATTGGTTGATTCAGCGGTATGCATGGATGATGCATGAGGCGATCAAAGATCGTCCTGCAGATATGACCATTGGCATGCACATGTGCCGCGGTAACTTCCGTTCGACCTATGCCGCGGAAGGCAGCTATGACCAAGTGGCGGATGCGGTCTTCAATCAGACGGGTGTCGATATCTTCTTCATGGAATACGACACTGAACGCGCAGGTGGGCTTGCACCCCTGAAGTTCCTAAAGAAAGGTCATCAGCGCGTCATGGCTGGGTTTATCACCACAAAGACCGGTGAGCTCGAGTCTATGGACGCATTAAAAGCCCAGTTTGAGATCGCCAGTCAATACGTCGACATGGATCAACTCGGAATCGCACCACAGTGCGGATTTGCATCGACGGAAGAAGGCAACGCCATTACTGAAGACGATCAGAAACGGAAATTAGAACTGGTTATGGAGTGTGCGCAGACCCTGTGGTCTCACTAAGTGACGTACTGAAGTTCATCTGATGGATGCAAGGAGGCGCCCATCAGCAAATTGCATTCGTGCCGGATCGCATCCGTAAACTCTTTAATTAAATTCGACTGATCATGTGCAGCTGGCCAAATCACGCTGAACTGGTCTTGTAAACCCATATAGATCGGCCTCAAAACGCAGCCATCTGTCAAATATTGGGCGGCAAGTAGTTCACTCACTAATGCAATGCCAACACCTTCTCTCACAAAAGTGCATGCGGATCCGACCGACTGGGTGTCGACACGAATATTCGGAATAATTTTCGCCTCTGAAAAAATTGACTCGATCTGTGTGCGAGCAACTGTTTCACGGCCCAACAATATCAACGGGCTGCGCCCAAGATCAGCCGGATAGACAACATCCAGATCGGCCAACGGGTGTGCTGTCGGCAAGACACACATCAGACGACTATTTGCAATTATTTCCCCAATAACGCCAGGGTGGTGATAAGGGCTTCGCACAATACCGATATCTGCCTTGCGCGCGGCAATACTCCCTAAAATCGTCGAATATCCACCTAACTCTACTGTAAATCGTAGTTGTGAATGTTTATCGGTTAACGCTTTCACCACACGTGGAATCAGATGCGCACAAAAACTGTGTGGCACTGCGATCCTTAATCGGGCCTGCACGCGTAACCTCAGATTTTGAGCAACACTCACCAAGCGATCAAAATTTTCAAATGCGGACGCCACTTCATCGAGTAAATCAAGCGCAGATGCTGTCGCAATAAGTCGCCCATGTTCTCGATAAAAAAGCTTCAGTTTGAGGTCTTCCTCTAATTGCTGAATATGCTGACTCACGGCAGGCTGGCTTAGGCCAAGGTCGCGAGCAGCATCCACCATAGTGCCGCACTCCATCACGCTGCGAAAAACGTCCAGCTTATGGATCATGTTGGAACGCTTCATCGGTTACCTCCCATAAGTATTACTTATAGCTAAGTTACTCTGTCTGATAATGTTGCTTCACGCAATCTCAACATCTAGCCTCGTCACAAAGAATAAGGAGACTAAGTGACCGGCTTTATCATCCGAAGACTCATCCAAAGCGGAGGAGTCATACTCACGATGACGGTGGTTGTATTTTTAGGGGTGTACGCAATCGGGAATCCGGTTGATATTTTAATCCCAGACGATGCCACCGCCGCAGAGCGCGATTTAGCGATTCAATCGCTCGGGCTTGATAAACCCCTACTGACTCAGTACACCACATTTCTGAGTAATCTTCTTCGAGGCGACTTAGGGACATCATTTGTCTACAACATCCCCTCCATTGATCTCATTTTGCTCCGCTTACCAGCGACCCTAGAACTGGCCTTTTGCGCGCTCTTTATTGCCATTGTGATCGGTCTCCCACTCGGACTTCTCTGCGGCTTGCGCCCGGGAAGTCGACTCGACAAAACCGTCATGGGCGCTTCAATTATCGGTTTCTCTATTCCAAACTTCTGGCAAGGGCTGATGCTCATCATGCTGTTTTCAGTCATGTTAGGTTGGCTACCCTCCACAGGCCGTGGTGAGCTGGGCACAGTCTTTGGGATTGAGACTAGCCTCGCAACCTGGGATGGGCTCAGACATCTTCTATTACCCGCTATTAACCTCTCCTTGTATAAGTTGTCGCTGATGATTCGTCTGACACGATCCGGCGTTCGGGAAGTGATGTATCTCGATTATGTGCGTTTCGCGCGTGCGAAAGGATTATCGGAAGTTCGCATCGTCATGGTTCACATCATGAAGGTCGTGTTGGTCCCAATTATTACGGTGGTGGGCATGGAGTTCGGCTCGTTAATCGCCTTTGCCACAGTGACCGAAACGATCTTTGCGTGGCCCGGCATGGGTAAGCTGATCATTGACAGCATCATGCGTCTAGACCGGCCGGTCATCGCGGGATACTTAGTTGTGATTGTTTTATTATTTGTCTTAATCAATTTGCTTGTTGATATTGCCTACTCATTACTCGACCCACGTATTCGACTGGGGGGCGAGCCAAATGATCGATGACATTATCCAGGAGCAACCTTGGCGACGGGCATGGCGCCACTATCGGCAATCCCGCTTTGCTGTGATCGCGCTCATTGTCTGCTCAATCATCATTCTCGCGGCTGTATTCGCGCCTTGGCTAGCCCCTCAAAATCCATATGATCTCAACGTCATCGATTTCTTCGATTCAAAGCTCCCACCAGGATCGAGTGCTCCGACCGGATTCATCTACTGGCTGGGGACGGATGGGCAAGGCCGAGACATGCTATCTGCGATGCTATATGGCCTCCGAATCAGTCTATTTGTCGGGGTACTGTCCGGTCTTATCGCAATTTTAATCGGCATGGCGCTTGGATTAGTCGCAGCATACGTAGGGGGCTGGATCGAAGCTCTTATTATGCGAGTGGTTGATTTTATGCTGGGATTCCCGACGATCCTGGTTGCACTCATGTTGCTCGCAATTCTTGGTCAGGGCGTCGATAAAGTGATTTTTGCGTTGATCCTAGTCCAATGGGCGTATTTTGCCCGCGCTGTGCGAAGCGCTGCACTTGTTGAACGTCAAAAAGAGTATGTCGAAGCGGCTCAATCCCTCGGCCTAAGTCAACCACGTATCATGTTTGGGCACATCATGCCCAATTGCCTAGCTCCGGTGATCGTGCTTGGTACGATGCAGGTCGCAAGCGCAATCTCCACCGAAGCAACGCTGTCGTTTCTCGGGTTAGGCCTACCGATCACAGAGCCCTCTCTTGGTCTGCTGATCTCAAATGGTTACAGCAATATGTTGTCAGGGCGATACTGGATCAGTCTCTATCCAGGCCTCCTACTTTTGCTGACCGTCTTTTCGATCAATGTCGTGGGTGATCGCTTACGTGACGTCCTCAACCCGAGGCTCTCGCGATGAGGAAATTAGTCCTAGACATTCAGAATCTAACCACTCGATTTGAATCGGCTGAGGGCATCGCAAATGCTCTAGATTCCCTCTCTCTTGAGATCTACGAAGGTGAAGTCGTCGGTCTCGTCGGCGAAAGTGGTTCGGGTAAATCCATGACTGGATATTCAATCATGGGACTGGTTGAGCATCCGGGCTCCATCGTGGGGGGCTCAATTCATTACCGAGGACAAGATTTACGCTTGCTAGACCCCGAGCAAATCCGGAATCTACGGGGAGATCGGATTGCAATGATTTTTCAGGATCCGATGATGTCTCTGAACCCAGTCCTGAGGGTTGATACACAACTTGTCGAGACTCTCAAAGCGCATCGTTCAATACAAAAGAAAGAGGCACTTCAAAGAGCTATTGAGTTATTGCAAGCGATGGGGATCCCATCACCAGAAATCCGTCTGCGCCAGTATCCTCACGAGCTATCAGGTGGCATGCGCCAACGAATTGCCATCGCAATCGCGCTCTTACTCGAACCAGATCTCATTATCGCAGACGAACCAACAACAGCTCTCGATGTCACGATCCAGGCTCAGATCATTCATGAGTTTCAAACCTTAATTGAGGACCGAGGAACATCGGTCCTTTGGATTACGCATGATCTTGCAGTTGCATCGACCATGGCGGATCGCTTAGCAATCATGTACGCGGGCCAAATTGTTGAACAAGGTCCAGCAGAAGATATCCTGGCAAGACCCATGCATCCCTATACACAGGGACTCTTGCGCTCCATTCCAAGCCGCAATATCAGAGGGAAGCCACTCCAACAAATCCCGGGGTCTGCGCCCTCCCTAACGCGCCTTCCATCCGGTTGCGCTTTTGCCCCGCGTTGCGATCAGGCAACTCCTCTATGTGAGCTAACGCCGCCGCTCAAACAGATCACAGCCATACGTTCTGCAAGGTGCCATCACCCGCGGGAGATTGATGCATGACTGATTCAATTCTCGAGGCTGTCCAGATTTCTAGAACCTTTACGGCACAGGAAGACTTTACTGGGAAAATCGTACGGTCCGTTTTACGCCAGCCTAAACCTCGCAGCCTGCAAGCACTCTGCGACGTCTCACTCACGTTAAAAACGGGTGAGGTGCTTGGCGTCGTCGGGGAAAGCGGATGTGGAAAATCAACGCTGGGCCGAATACTCGCGGGAATCTTGCCAGCAAGTGCTGGGCATCTCAGATTCTGTGGACAACCTATATTTGACATGGACTCCATCACACGAGCACAGACATTCTTGAAAATCCAAATGATTTTCCAAGACCCCATGTCGTCGTTAAATCCGAGAAAACGGGTGGCCGATCTTATTTCAGAGGCCCCAACTGTCCACGGACTCATCTCGCCTCACGAACAGGCTTCCTTTGTGAATGATGCCCTCATACGAGTGGGGCTTGACCCCAACTCACACTCTCGATTTCCACACCAATTTTCAGGCGGTCAGCGGCAGCGTATCAATATTGCTCGCGCCCTTGCTGTGAACCCGGAGATCTTGATTTGCGATGAGTCTGTTGCTGCGCTTGATGTGTCTATTCAGGCGCAAATCTTAAATGTCTTTATGCAGCTCAAAGCTGAAGGGAATCTCAGCTTCATCTTTATCAGCCACGATCTGGGTGTGGTCGAGCATCTTTGTGACCGTGTGGCGATCCTATATTTAGGTCGGATCGTCGAAATTGGCACAGTCGAGACCTTGTTTAAAGCCCCAAAACATCCCTACACCCAGGCATTACTTCAAGAAATTCCACGAATCGGAACTGGAAAGCGTCGATTCAATCCAATTCGAGGAGAAATTCCGTCACCACTGAGCCCACCCAGTGGCTGCGCATTTCATCCTCGGTGCCCGCATGCAACGACACAGTGTGTCCGCCAAATGCCGGGCTTACGGGAGGTTGGCCAAGAACATTTGGCAGCCTGTCATCTTGTGCATGGGACTGTCTCCCATCTACCTACGGAGTTATCCAAATGAACTTAAAGCAATTACTCAAAACGCCTCTAAAGGCCCTTGGACTCTCATTATGTTTAGGCGCCTCCATTCCACTCATGGCCGCAACACTCACCATTGGTCGCGCGAATGAGCCACAATCTATCGACCCGTTGTTCTCGCGAACTGGCAACAATCAAATGACTGCCATTCACATCTATGATCGATTAATTTCAACCGATCAGAATGTTCGGATACAGCCTGGTCTCGCCGAGCGCTGGGAAAATGTTAACCCGACAACTTGGCGAATCTACTTACGAAAGGGCGTGAAGTGGCACGACGGACGTGATCTTTCTGCAGAAGATGTCTTATTTTCGATGGAAAGAGCGCCAAATGTACCGAATAGTCCTGCATCGTTCGCAGGCTCTGTGTCTTCTATCAAAAGTATGACAATCATTGATCCACATACAATTGAGATGACCTCAAAGAAACCTGATCCTCTGTTCATCAACAACATTGGAACAATCTACATCATGCCGAAACACATCGCTGAATCTGCAGTGAATGCAGACTACAACAGCGGGAAGGCAGCAATTGGAACCGGTCCATACCAATTTGTGGAATGGCTACCCGGCGATCGGCTTGTACTCAAGCGTAATCCGAACTACTGGGGCGCTCGGCCAGCTTATGACGAAGTTCTCATGAAGTTCATTTCAAATGATGCAGCACGAGTGGCCGCTCTCTTGTCAGGAAGTGTCGATCTAATTGATCTTGTTCCACCAAGCGACGTTCAAATGCTTCGAAAAGATCCACGTTTCTCGGTGCATCAAGTTGCCTCAGTCCGTCTTATCTACCTCGCATTGACACAACGTGATAACACTCCGCTTTTCACTGACAGCGCTGGCCAACCACTCTCTCAAAACCCATTCCAAGACTCGCGCGTTCGCCAAGCGATTAATTTGATGATTAACCGTGAAGCGATTGTTGATCGTGTTTTAGCAGGTGCGGGAGAACCAGCAGGACAGACTGTTCCAGAGGGGGTCTTTGGTTTTGACACCTCGATGGGTCCAGTACAACCCGATCTTGCAAAAGCAAAAGCGCTATTGACAGAGGCTGGTTACCCCAATGGGTTTGGACTCACACTCTTTGGTTCCAATGATCGTTTCAGCCAAGATGGTGAAGTCACTCAAGCACTGGGACAATTACTGTCGAGAGGCGGACTGAAAGTCAACGAAGTCAAAACAATGCCCTACAGCGTGTACGCCAAGGAAGCAGGTAAAGGCTCTTTTCCAGCGTTTGTATTCTCATATGGAAACTCAACTGGCGAAGCGAGTCGCGGTCTTCTGAGCATGTTTCATACCTACGATAAAGACGGCACCGGACATGGAACTCTGAATCGTTTTAGATATTCGAATCCCACGCTTGACGCTCTTCTGGTAAAGGCTGTTCAAGATTTTAACGATGCCTCACGCGAAACGAAATTACAGAACGCAATGGCGATAGCCATGCAGGATGCAGCCATTGTTCCACTGTATTTCCAGAGCGTTTCCTGGGCATCACGTGCTGATATCGCGTTTCAAGCCCGCAAAGACGAACGGACACTCGCAATGGGCGCCGCGCCAAAGTGAGTCAGCTGTCTCTTCCAGAGCAAATACCGGGTTCGCCCGGTATTTGCTTGCTCCGCGATGTCATGATTCCAATGCGGGACGGGGTCCTTTTAGCAACAGATATCTATTTCCCTGAGAGAGACGAATCTCAATATCAGGATTCATTCCCGGTACTCATGGAACGCACGCCATACGATAAATCAGGTATTTCACCGCGTGAGGTCTCCATTTGGGAGCCCTCACCTATGTCGCGACCAGAATTAGCCACCCGCATGACAAAGGCAGGCTTCGTCGTCATTTTTCAAGATTGCAGGGGTCGATATCGCTCGGGCGGTCACTTTACAAAATACATTGATGAAGGTAACGACGGGCTTGATACCTTAAATTGGCTGAAACAACAGCGTTGGTTTAATGGCTGGCTCGGGATGTTTGGCTTAAGTTATGGAGCACATACCCAGCTTGCCCTTGCTTGCTATGGGCCTCCCGAATTGAAAGCCTTGGTCTTGGACTGCGGAGGCTTCGCCAATGCGTATCGCGGAGGCATTCGCCGAGGGGGCGCATTCGAACTCAAGCAGGCAACCTGGGCATTTAAGAATGCACAACTTAGCCAAGCAGTCCTTGAGAATTCCGCCGCAAAGGATGCGCTGAGCCAGCAAGATATTCGTGCTTGGTTTTCAAAAATGCCGTGGTCGCGGGGTCAATCTCCGCTGCAATGGGCTCCTGAATACGAAACCTATCTGTTCGATCAGTGGGAGCAAGGAACTTTTGACGCAAGATGGCGCCAAATTGGGTTATACGCTGAAGGGTATTACGACAAACTCGCATCCATGAATCTTCTGTTTTTATGCGGTTGGTATGACCCCTACATTCAATCAACAATTCAGAACTTCATGGGTGCGCGCTCCCACGGAGCGAATGATGTGCGGGTCATTCTTGGTCCTTGGACTCATGGCGCAAGAAGTTACCCCATCGTTGGTGACGTCGATTGTGGTGCTGCTGCGACGCTCGAATATCTGACGCAGATGGATTACACCGATCTTCGTTTGAATTGGTTTAAGGCCCATGCATTTGAACAGCCGACGAAAACACTGCCTCAAATCCAATACTTCCGGATGGGCGGCGGCGATGGTCACAAAACAGCCGATGGACATCGATTCCACGGCGGCCAATGGCTCGTTTCTAACAGTTGGCCACCGGAACATATTTCCATCACCCCGTGGTATTTTCATTCAGAAGGTGTTCTTTCCAAGGGCAAGCCAGTGCATCAAGGCACTAATCTTTGGTTCGAGTTTGACCCAACATCCCCTGTACCAACCATTGGGGGAAGTTTGACCTCTGGACTACCCGTATTTGAAGCGGGCGCATTCGATCAAGTCGAAGATATCGAATTCTTTGGATCAACCCGCCCAGGACGAGCATTAAAAGATCGTGACGATGTGTTGAGTTTCTCCAGCGAGCCTTTTACGACGGCAGTAGAACTGACTGGACCCATCAAAGCCATTCTTTACGTCTCGTCATCGGCTGTCGATACTGATTTTACCGTCAAACTGATCGATGAAATGCCACCCAATCGTGACTATCCCAAAGGCTATGCAATGAACTTAACTGACGGCATCTTGCGTTGCCGTTATCGAGAATCCTTCGAAGCACCGTCATTTATGACGGCCGGACAGGTCTATAAAATAGAAGTCGAAATTTTTCCAACATCCAATTTATTCTTAGCTGGTAGTCGAATTCGGATCGATATTAGTAGTAGTAATTTTCCGCACTTTGACGTGAATTCCAACACAGGAGACCCAGAAGGTCCCTGGGTACGCTGGGAAAAAGCAACAAATAGGCTCTGGTGCTGTGACGAGTACCCGAGTGCAGTCATGCTTCCGATGGCAGTTGTAAAGGATCCCGAGCAGTGAATATTGGCATCCTCGGACAAGCACTTATTACTGAATCTGTGATGGTGGATTTAGTGACCAAATCACAGATTCAAGACTTCTTCTCGGGCTGCGAAGTGGTCATAGGTCATCTTGAAACAACCGTATTGCCAGCAGCACCGACTGCGGCGTTCAAAGATCGGACCTGCCATTACACGACATCCAAAAATATCGCGATTCTCAAAGAGCTTGGTTTGACGCATTTAAATTTGGCAGGAAATCATGCGTTTGATTTGGGTCCCGAAGGAATTACCGAGACCCTGGCGGTACTCTCCAAGCTCGGTATTACCGGCGTAGGAGCAGGATCTGATCGCGACTCTGCCTGCAGCCCAGCATGCGTCCAAAAAGCGACGGAGGAAATGGCGATTTGGGGCAGAGATTGTGGACCACAGCCTGACATTGTCTACGCCAATGTCGCAAAGCCACCACTGAAGGCCCGGCCAGGAATTGCAGGTCTGAGAGTTGAGCGAATGCTGCAAGTGGATCAAAAGGGAGCGGATCAGCTTAACCGGATAAACCAAGAGACGGGGTATGAGACCTGGTCTAGACTCCGCGCCGACATTGGCTATGATGCTGATCCAACGCGTCAGCGATTCTTCGGAGTTCCATTTTCTCACGGTGCTCAATGCCAAGATCGCTACCTGATTAAATCTGAAGATAGAAACGACCTTACGAGGCGACTAAAGCAATCACAATCAGCGCATCATCTGCTGTATCTCCATCAGCATCATTGGGGTGATGATTGGCATAGATCGCCGTCTTGGATCTTGGACGAATGCAAATCTCTCATCGAGGCAGGTATCTCTGTCGTGGCAGTTACCGGAAACCCTAGAGCTCATGCAATCTATCGCTACCGTGATGGACTCATTCTCAGCGGACTCGGAGGATTTATCTTTCACACTCAGCGGGAAGCGCGCTATGACGACAGTGTCTGGCAAGGCCACGTTGTGCGAGTTTTATTGGATCAAGGTACTCCTCAGCACGTCAAAATTATGCAAATCGAAGTCGGTGGTTTACCCAGCAGTAAACACCAGCTTCGTGCAGGAACGATCCAAACAATGGCGTTCGAGGAATTGCCTGATTTAGATAATACCTGACGCTAGATCATCCAGATTACAGCACCCAAAAGCCCAGATCCTCCAATGATGTACATCGCATCCAAGCCTTTCCAAGCAAACGCGACTGCCGCAACCACTACGATGATGTACTCACCCCACGCAATCTCCATAGGCCGCGCCAAGCCATAGGCAGCTGTGGTCATCATGCCTGCAATGACAAAGGTGGCAGACAACGTCATATGGTTAATCACGCGCTGAAACTTCAAATACCAGTGTGAGGCGATCGATGCGCCAATGGTTGTCGGGATCACAATCCCCGCCAGCGCGGCAATTGCGCCAGGGATCCCAGCCATGTAATAGCCAATTCCAGTCACAAAACTGACTTTGGGACCGGGAACAAAGTTCCCAATCGCATATGCCCAGGCAAACAATGCCGGCTCAAGGAGGCCAGGGCCAACCCAATAATCTTGAATCAGTGCGATCTGCCCATTACCACCACCCAGTGAGAACAGCGTACTCATCATAATCACACCCATCACATCGAGTGCACTGACGGATGCTGACTCATTCATCGGGAAGCGCTCCTTGAGCCAACCCGTCACCCGGCAGGGGCTGTATTAGCCACGCACCAAGTACGAGGGTGATCACAGCCGTCAGTAGCAGTGAGGCACCAAACGCGTGCACAGCAATCGGAACCGTTGCCCACAATCCACAACCTACCAGCCGGGAGGATAGTTTCACTTTCGACTGACGGGCCATCCGAACGGCGTTCCCAATCAATAGCCCAACAATCCCGAGACTGACCGTATGCTGAACTGTTCCAAGCAGTGTCCCCGGCTCGCCCAAACTCGAGACCATCACTGCCACCAGAACCACACTCGCACCTGGGAGAATGAGCGTAGTCAGTGCGATGCAACTTCCGACATAACCGCGCAGGGAATACCCAACCATGCCTCCAAACGCGAGGAACTTGGGGGCGGGAATGAGGGCGGCTGTCATCATCATTGCCACCTGTTGCTCTTTGGTAATCCAACCTCGCTGAATGACCAACTCTTTTTCAATACGATCCATGGCTGCCCACATGCCGCCAAAGGCTAGGGCGCCTAGCTTGAAAAAAATCCAAGCCAAGGTCCACAGGCTCAATGAGGGTGGTGACGAAACATCCGGTGTGCTCGACATGGCGTCTGACTCCAGCGCACAAACTTTTTATGAAACCCTAAGATCCTACTCCAGAGCGTCTAGTCACAGTGGAAACAGTCTGACATGAGGACGCTAGCGGCTCGGTTTGGAACCGAGCCGCGAAGCCCCTATTCGTCGGTCAAATCTTTCGGATCAGTCGCGCGTCCAGCATGCATCCTCGCCCGTAACATCGGACCGAAGACAATTGGGAATACAAACCCAAGAATTGCAACGGTCCAGAGACCAATTGCCAAGGGTGATCCCACGAGAACCCCATAATCCCCGTCGGAAATTGTCAATGCGCGTCGCAGATTGACCTCCATGGCATACCCGAGCAACGTGCCCAATACGACAGGAACCAGTGGCACATCCAGCTTTCGAAGCGCCCAGCCGAGCACTCCAAAAATCACCATGACCATGAGATCAAAGGTGGATCCAGACACCCCATAAATTCCAACAAACGAAATCATGGCGACAATCGGCATCAAGACCCGAGGCGGTATCAGCAGCACCCGCGTGAATAAGCCCACCATTGGGATGTTCAAAATAAGGAGCATCACATTACCGATAAACAAGGCCGCAATGAGACCCCACACCACGTCTGGGTTTTGTGTAAACAACAAAGGGCCTGGAGTGATATTCATTGCCAAGAGCACCGCCAGCAAGACAGCTGTCGTCCCCGAACCGGGCACCCCAAGTGCAAGCATGGGAACCAATGCCCCACCTGCAGCTGCATTATTCCCCGCTTCCGGCGCAGCAACGCCACGAGGATCTCCTTTTCCAAAGGTTCCTTTCTTATCTACAAGACGCTTTTCCATCGAATATGCAATGAAAGAGCCCAGTGACGCACCGGCACCCGGCAATACGCCTGCAATAAATCCAAGGCCAGTCGCCCTCAACATCGTGGGTGTGCAGTATTTAATCATTGCCCATGAGGGTGTGATCCGACCAATTTTGATTGGCTCGACGTGCTTTAAGTCACTCGCCTTGTGGTGTTCTAAAAAGATAAATACCTCTGACAGGGCGAACATACCGACAATCACAACTAAGAAATCAATGCCATCAAACAGATGTACTTCCCCAAAGGTAAAGCGGGCAACGCCAGTCTGGTCATCCATCCCCACCGTCGCAAACGCAAGACCCAGCGCTGCTGCAAACGCAGACTTTGCTTGGTTCTTTGAAGACAACCCGCCGAGCGTGGCAAAGGCGAGAGTAAACAGTGCGAAATACTCGGCAGGACCAAACAATAACGCGACTTTCACCAACTGTGGAGCAAGGAAGACTAAGCCCCAAGTGGCAATAAATGCGCCCACGAAGGACGCAATGCCAGAAATCGCCAAGGCTTCACCAGCACGCCCTGCTTGCGCCATCGGATAACCATCTAAACAGGTCATCAATGCCGGCTCATCGCCGGGAATATTCAACAAAATTGAGCTGACTCGGCCGCCATACATTGCGCCGTAGTAGACAGAGGTCAATAAAATCAGTGCAGGCGTTGGTGCAAGTCCTAAGGTAAACGCGAGCGGTATCAAAATCGCAACGCCGTTTGACGGTCCCAATCCGGGCAACGCACCCATGATCGTGCCTAAAAAACAGCCCAGTAGCGCAAACATGAGATTTTCCCAGCTAAGCGCGATCAGGAACCCATCGGATAATGAAGCAAAAACATCCATCCTATCCTCCTAAAATCCCAAAGGGCCGCGGGCCAGAGACAGCCCGAGGATTAATCGAAAGACCGTATAAATTCCAAAGGCAGTCAACACTCCTGAGACTAAACTCATGATCGGAGTGGATCCCAATCGCCAGGAAAGGTAGGCGGTTGCGAAGATTGTCGAGATCACAAATCCCAACACAGGCAGTAATTGGGCATAGAACAGCATCACAACAGCCGCCATGATGATTTCAAATAACTTGCCAAATCCTGGCCACACCGGTTCTTCGTCAGGCCGAAGCATGAAAAACAAGGACGCCAGTCCCATGACAGTCGCGATCAGATATGGAAACAACTTCGGCCCGATCACATCCGACATAAAGCTTTCCTCGATCGTCGAGGCTTGCCATACATAGATCAGTGCGATTGCGAGGCCGATCGCCCCAAAAATTCGGTCACTCATGAATCCCCCAGACAACAGAAAGGCCCCAGCAAAGCTGGGGCCCCTTCAGCACGTATGTGTTATTTCAGGATGCCGATTTCCTTCGAGAGCGCGGCAATATTGGACACGGATTCGCGTACAAAGGCGTCAAAATCAGCGCCTTGCAGATCAAGTGGCGCGAGACCATTTTTCTCCATCACATCTTTCCATGTTGGGCTCGCATACAGTGTCGCGATGCCTTTCACCCAATAATCATAGGCCGCATCGGACATTCCACCCGGCGCATAGAATCCACGCCAGTTCGCGCCGATCGCATCAATCCCCTGCTCACGTGCCGTTGGAAACTGTGCAAACTCACCACTCAAGCGACTAGGTGCAAGGACTGCGAGGACACGAATATCGCCGGAGTCTACAAACCCTTTCGCTTCGGAGAGATCGCCAGTAAATGCTTGTAACGAACCAGCCAACAGCTGCGTTACGGCCTCCCCACCACCACTAAATGCAACGTACTTAACTTGGCGAACATCTTTGACGCCCGCTTTTTGCGCTGCAATCAGGACTTTCAAATGATCCCAACCACCCACTGCCGAACCGCCACCGATAGCAATTGAGCGTGGATCTTTTTTCATCTGATCCATCAATTCGTTCAATGTTTTGATTGGGCTATTTTTACCCACCGCAATGACGCCATAATCAGCACCCACCGCTGCGAGCCAACGTACTTGGTCGACTGTGTTCCCTGGGAACGCATTCTGTGCAAGACGCGTTGATGTTGCAGACGATGCAGCCACGATCAGATCGTTTTGCATATTTCGCTTGTTAACCACCTCCGCATAGGCAGCGCCGCCACCGCCGCCGCTTAGATTCACGACCTGCATTGTCGATGGAATCAGTTTCAAATCCTGAAGTGCCTTACCCACCTGACGACAGGTGAAATCCCAACCACCGCCAGCACCTGCTGGGGCGATACACTCAGGGTTGTCTGGTGTAAAGCTGTTGGCTGCGACAAGGGGCGCAGCTGCAAATAGAGATACCGCAACAAGGTTGCGTGAAAAATTCTTGAACTTCATCGTGTTCTTCTCCGTATTATTGTCGATATCGAGGCAGTACAACGGCGCAGTCGATTTAAACGACGCCATGCCTGTTCAATGGCCAAAGACCAAGAGTCTTTATATAACAACAACCTGACACGGACCTGACATGAAATGTTTAGTTGTCGAGGACACCCCTAGTCTCGCACAGCATCTCACCTCACATCTGACACAAGCATCGCATACGGTGGACCTTGCCACGACGCTTAAACAAGCCTTTCAATGCTGGGAGCTCAGCGGACCACTATATGATGTGGTCATCCTCGACATCTCCCTGCCTGATGGGGAAGGATCGACATTTTTAGAGGCAATTCGGAAGGCGCACTCGCAGGTGGGAGTCTTAGTGCTGACTGCGCGCTCCCATCTTGACGATAAGGTGCACCTGCTCGATGCAGGTGCCGATGACTATTTAACAAAGCCCTTTGAGCTGAAAGAGCTCGATGCTCGGCTACGCGTGTTACATAGACGCGGGCTTGGCAAGTTACCCGATCTCCAGGCCTTTCCACCCTTTGAATATGATCCTATTCATCGGGTCTTTTGGTTTCAGCGAGATCAAGTCTCACTGCGCTCGCAAGAGCTGAAACTGCTCGAAGCATTTTTGGACACTCCAGGTCACGTCTGTTCAAAAGCCAGCCTGATGGATCGACTCTATAGTCTTGATCAAGCGGTGACCGAAAACGCGGTCGAAGTTCACATGGGTCGATTACGTAAAAAGCTCAAAGCCTATGGCGTCGAATTTGAAACGCTTCGCGGGCTTGGCTATCGCTATGCGTTCAAACCTTAGCCAAGACGCTCCGTGGAGCCTAAAACGCCGCCTTTTCCGACAGTGGCTTTTTATTCTTGTTGCCCTCTCGATCGGAACCTATCTGACTGCCAGCCTGATCGCCCAGTCAGTGGTCCAAAAATCACAAGACAATTTATTGCAATCGATCGCACAAGTGATTCTGGACAGCGTGGTGCAACGTAACCAAGGTGTCGAATTTGATTTGCCTTACAGCGCCTTTGATGTGCTGGGTTATGCGGCACCGGAACAGATCTACTATCAAGTTCGGCTCAACAAAGACGTCATCGCCGGCTATGCCGATCTACCCAATTTCAATCGCTCGATTGGGGTCACCAAACTGACACAAACTGCAGTCTACCTAAATCAGGAGGTACGGTTTGTACAGCTCAGTAAGCCACTCAATCCGACCCAGTCCGAGATGGTCTATGTGCTCCTCGGACAGACTCAGGATTCCTATGAAAATACCATCGAGAACATCGCGATGCTGGCCGCGTCCGGGACGATCGTCGCCTTCGTGATCCTGGCAATACTGGGCTTCACCGGACTCCAAGCAACCTTGAAGCCTTTGGCACGAATTCAACACAATCTGAACTCACGACCGGTCGAAGACTTCACGCCGGTGACTGCCAACGCACCAAACGAAATCAATACCTTGATTACCACCCTCAATCAAACTTTGGAGCGGCATAAACGGCTTCTCGAGCAGTCGCGTAACTTTATTGCGGAAGCAACCCATCAAATCAAAACGCCCATTGCAGCCTTGAGTATCGAATCTGAACTCCTTGCCAAAGAGCTTTCTGGCACCTTACGTGACCGCGCGCACAATCTCAGTGTGCGTGCTCGGTACACTAGCAAACTGATTCATCAGCTTCTGACTCAGGCAAGCCTCACCTACCGTCTAACAGATCAGATTAAGCAGCCAACAGCCCTAAAAGGCCTGATTCGAAGTGTCTTGCATACACTCGATACGCATGCGGAACGAAAGGGTGTAGCACTGAATTTTGTCGAATCAGAGGATCCTGTCTTGATCTCCTGCGACGCCATTGCTTTGCGCGAAGCGCTGGTGTGCTTACTCGATAATGCCATCGATTTTTCACCAGAGCTGAGTGATATTGAGGTGTATATTGAGGTGTCTCCAACTCATGTCGAAATACACGTAAGCGACCAAGGGCCCGGTTTTGGGTCTGATCCAGACCGTCTCAAAAAGGCCTTTGTGACGACCCGAGACGATCATCAGGGGGGTGGACTCGGATTAGCTATTGCTGAACGTGTGGCCGCTCAGCACGGTGGCAGTCTCACTTTACTCAATCAACCCCAGGGGGGTGGAAGATGCGTCCTGTCATTGCCGGTCTAGTGTCCTTGTGTCTCGCAAACACACTGCACGCCCTCACTCTCGAGGGTCGCTTTGAGGTGGGAATGGGCTCCGATGTTGTCACTGTGCTTGGCACCAATGAGTTTGAAGCCATCAAACCCCAGCTCGACGACTTTGTGCAGGTTTATCCCAATGCGCAAATCAACTACCTCATGGCCAGCTCTGCGGATATTGCAGGAGCCATTGGCACCGACGCTATTCGTGGCGTCGATGCCGTTTTATCATCTGCACTCGACCTACAAGTCAAAAGTGTCAATGACGGCGCGGCACGCGCAATCCGTATCCCCAGTGCGCCCAGCGCGCAGTGGCGCGATCGACTCTTCCAAATTTCTCTAGAGCCGATTGTTACCCTCTACAATAAAGCCGCGAATCCGAAGCTCGGGGAAATTAAAGACCGCTTTGAACTGCTCGATCAGCTCCGACAAGGGCGCCTCGCATTGCAACGGGGAGTTGTGCTCTACGACCCCACCCTTAGCGGGGTAGGCTACTTGCTCGCCGCGCAAGATGCAGAGCAAATTGATGTATTCTGGTCATTATTAGAATGGTTTAGCACCCCGCGTCTGATTGAATCCTGCTGCTCAGTTGACATGATCAAGCTTGTCTCCGATGGTGACGTAGATCTTGCCTACAACATTTTAGAATCCTATGCGATGAGCGAGCTCGCCAAGAATCCCGACCTCCATGTATTGGCGTTTTCGGACTATCAATTACTGGTTCCACGTACCGCCTTTGTCCCGATCACCGCAGATAATCCGGATCTCGGCGGACAATTCATTGATTATCTTCGCAGCACACGTGCGCAGTCGCTGTTACCTGAGCACATGCGCTTAAATCGCCTGCAGCAACCGTCCAATAGCCCACTCAAGCCAGTCCGTATGAGCCCTGCACTTATTTTGCAATTAGACCCCTATCAGAAGGCGCGTTTTATTAAGCAGTGGAAAAGTGCCACCGGGCACTCCGCTTACTCACAATGATGTTGGATAACCGAAAGTGACTGACGTATGACCCGACCACTGAACGGATTGACGATCCTCGATCTGACCAATGTGCTGGCAGGCCCTTTTTGTTGCTTCCAACTGGGCTTACTCGGAGCCCGCATCCTAAAAGTGGAAAGCCCAGATGGCGATTTGGCACGCCATCTCGGCTCAGATGCGCAGCTCAACGACGATGCCATGGGCGTTTCATTTCTTGCCCAAAATGCTGGAAAAGAGTCCATCACGCTCAATCTCAAACATCCAGACGGCGTTCGCATATTCAAACAACTCGTCCACTCCGCGGATGCCATTGTTGAGAACTTCAGACCTGGCGTCATGGAACGACTTGGCCTCGGGTTTGATACCCTGAAAGCCATCAATCCGGCCTTGGTCTATTGCGCAATTTCCGGGTTTGGCCAGACCGGTCCACTTGCAGCGCAACCTGCATATGACCAAATTGTGCAAGGGCTCTCCGGTGTCATGGATATTACGGGAACCACTGAGCAAGGCTACCGTGTGGGCTATCCCGTCGCCGACACCATTGGAGGCTTGACGGCGGCCATGGCGGTGAGCGCCGCCTTGCATCGTCGGGAGGCCCAATTCATCGATGTCTCAATGCTAGAAAGCATGATGACAACCATGGGATGGGTGATCAGTAATTGGCTGATTGCCGGCACTCGCCCGCAGGCGTATGGCAATGAAAACCCAACTTCGGCCCCATCAGGCACCTTTCGGACGGGCGATGGCGATCTGAATATTGCCGCGAATCAGGATGCGCAGTGGGAACGACTGTGCCAAGTCCTCAATGCAACACACCTCTTGCAAGAGCCACGATTTGCCAACCGAGAGTTGCGCAAACTGCATCGACAACAGCTCACGACGGAGCTCGAAGTCTTGCTTCGGTCGCAATCCGCAACCCAGTGGGCCGACCAGCTCGCCACAGCAGGCGTGCCAGCAGCGGTGGTGTTATCCGTTGAAGAGGCACTGGAGCTTGATCAGCTGAAACAACGTCATTTTTTACAAACCTTTTCTCAGGTCGCCCATCGGGAGCAGATTTCTCTTGTTACATCCGGATTCTTAATCAATTCAGAACGTGCGACTGCCGCGCGGCCGCCAGACACATTGGGCGCATCCACACAGCGGATTCTTCGCGAACTTGGATACGATGACAGCCAAATTGACTCCCTCCGACAAATAGGTGCGCTATGAATACAGATGATGTTGCAAACTGGTGGTCGACTGCGATCATTGAGATGGAGCCTGGTCGGATTGCATTACGGGGTCATCCCATCGAGTCGTTGATCGGCGAAGTGGGGTTTGTTGACATGATTTGGTTGATGGTGCAAGGCACGCTGCCTAATCCGGCGCAACGCACCGTCCTAGAGGCAGCGCTTGTAGCTGCTGTTGATCACGGTCCACAAGCCCCCTCGATTGCAGCAGCTCGGATGAGTATCACGTGCGGCATTGGGCTCAACAATGCCATGGCTACGGGGATTAATTTGCTCGGTGATATCCACGGCGGTGCTGGTCAGCAAGCACTACTCCTGTATCGCACAATTGCAGAGCGGATTGATTCACAGGGCCTTTTGAAGGCAACCCAGAGCGGACTGGCCGAATATCGGTCGGTGCACGGACCCTATATTCCTGGATTTGGACACCGATTTCATAAGCCTGAAGACCCAAGAGCAAAGCCCTTGATGGCGATTCTTCGTGCCCAGGCAGAGGATCCCCAGATTCATGCGATCTATGCAGATATCGCCGAAACGATCCAAGCTGAACTCAGCCATGGACGCGCAATTGGTATTGCCATGAATATTGACGGCGCGACTGCTGCCCTTTACGGAGCGCTGGGTGTGAGTCCAGAGCTATCACGCGGGCTCTTCTGTCTATCGCGAAGCGTCGGCATTCTGGCCCACGCGTGGGAGCAAAAGCAGCAAGGTGGTCGAAATAAAGGACCGACACCACCCCACTATCGATGGACCTATACGGGCAAAACGTCCTAAGCCGCCGATGCCCGATCGAGCGCGTGATGACCCAGGGACGCCCGCCAGATCGACTCAAATTGCTCAGGTAATTGATCGCCCACCCAGGCGACAAAATGATCTGGTCGCACCAAAATAAAGCGATGCGCCCATCGGGCTCGGGTTCCCGCGTAGGAATCATGCACCACCTTCGCGGCGTAGCCTGCATCCGCGAGCCAAGTGCGAATGATCGTGCGCTCAGCCTCTGAGGCATCAAGGGCAATCAGACAAAATCCATGACCAAGCGCCTCACCCATCGAGGTGCCCGAGGTCCATTCAGCAGGCGCCAGGTGATGTCCCGGCCTTGCATCATAAGAATGGGCTCCTCGCGCCGAACAGGGTCCGCCTGCTCCACCCAACACAATCGGAGATCCCTCATAATTCGGTTCGAAGTTAAATACTTCTTTATCACCGCCCTCACTGCGAAGCGCCCAAGCTGACTCAAATGCGGACAAATCACGAGCAGGATCAAACTCCGATACAAAGTTCTTGTCGTCCTCAATCATCTTGCCAATGAAATCGTCAGCGGTGGACTTAAACACCGGCTGACGCTCAAGCGAATAGGTATCGAGCAGGGTCTCTGGGGCAAGCCCACCCAAAACAGCCTCGAGTTTCCACCCAAGATTCCGAACATCCTCAAAGCCAGTATTGATTCCAAACCCACCATAGGGCGGATGGCTATGGGCAGCATCTCCGGCAATCATCAGGCAACCCGCGCGATAGGTGCGAGCCGTTGCAATGCGAAGATCCCAAAAGCCGATGTAATCGAACGCGACATCGATATCGGCCCCGACAATCTCCTTAAGCATGCTATGGAAATCATAATTATCTTCAGTGGTATCAACAGGCACCGGTGCATGGAAGAAGAATTGTTCTCCCAAATCAACCTTCCCGAAAAACTGCCAATAGCCACCAAGCTCAGGATTCAAGACATTGAAGTACGACTTATCCGGATAACGCTTGAGGAGCTCCACTAGCTGGGTCGAGCGGAACACCAGCAGAACCATTTTCTTATCGTGATCATCCCTAATCTGACTAATCTGGGCAGCTTCACGCACCACAGATCGACTGCCATCGCAGCCCACGGCATAGTCTCCAGAGATCTCGATGGTCTGGCCATCGTCAGTGATTGCCATCACTTGTGCCCGACCCTGTTGGGAACTCACAGACGTCACGCGGTAGCCATAATGGCAAGTCACGCTCTCTAGCTCCGCAACACGTTTGCGTAACACTGCTTCCGTCTGATACTGGGGCAGACGATCATTATCGGTGTAGTAGAACGCCCGCACCTTCTCACGAGAAAGCCAGCCATAGTGATAATCCGACAACAATGTTCCATAGGTGGTGAGCCCGCCGGTACTGACCTCTGGTGGAATAAAGCGCGCCTCTGCAATTGCCTCACGCACCCCCCAAGCAAGAAAGTGCTCGCCCGTCCGCTGGGTTAAATTTTGCCCCTTTGGAACACGCTGTGGAGTCGGGTATCGCTCGATCACATGGCACCGAACGCCCCGTTGTCCCAAGTCAATGGCAAGACCCATACCAACAGGGCCACCACCTACAATCACTACCCGCGTTGAAAATTGTTCTACTGTCATGACCGTTTACAAATTGCGAAGATGGACGAAGAATTTCGTATTGAGGTCAGACGTTAGTCGAGATCTCGTCGACATGCAATGTAGCCCCCGCGGCCAAAGGAGAAGATCATGTCACGCGCTGCCATTCAGCATTGGATTCAAGGAGAGTGGGTTGACTCAACAACCCACGCAGAAACGCGCACATGTTTCACTGGAGAACCGTTTCGCACATTTGCAGTCGATGACGGGACTCTTAGTGCGCAAGCAATTGAGCACGCGCGACGGGTATTCGAGCGCAGTACCTGGGCCCATCAACCGCGACTCCGAGCACAAGTCTTACTTGAACTTGCAGATCAATTAACCGCCGAGTTCGATACCTTAGCCGATGTGATTTCGATCGAAAGCGGCAAACTGATTCATCATGCTCGGGGCGAAGTGATGGCTTGTATCAGCGAATGCCGTTATTACGCGGGTCTCGCCCGGTCAATTCAGGGCAGAATGTTGGAAACAGATGCCGGCAAACTCTCGATGTTTACGCAAGAGGCCATTGGCGTCGCCAGCATCATCGTTCCATGGAATGCACCCGGTACTTTACTCGTGAGATCGCTCGCCCCTGCGATGGCAGCTGGGTGTACCAGTGTCGTCAAAGGGGCCATGCAAACCGTCTCAACAACCCATCTGTTTGCGGAATGCCTCTCGCGCTGTCCTTCACTGCCTCAGGGAGTAGTTCAGGTCGTTCATGGCGATCTGGCCTGTTCGCAAATGCTTTGCCAGCATCCACAGGTCGATGTCATTAGTTTCACCGGGTCGACCACCACGGGTAAAGCCATTATGGCCTCAGCAGCGACGTCACTAAAACGCCTCTCTCTCGAGCTTGGTGGCAAATCGCCAGCGATCGTCCTAGAAGATGCCGATCTTGATCGCGCCGCCCATGAAATCGCGCAGGGGATCGTACCTCTGTCGGGGCAAATGTGTACCGCGATTGGTCGCATCTTGATTGCTGATGCAGTCTGGGACCGCTTTGTCCCCAAACTCAGGGATCGTCTTGCCAATCTGTCCATTGGCGCACCAGATGACCACTCGGCAGAATTAGGTCCACTGATTGACGTCGCAAGTGCTGACCGATACGAGCGCCTACTGGCGCAAGCGAGCCAAGAAGGGGAGACCCTACTGGCAGGTCACCGACCAAACGTGGGTCCATTGGCAAACTTTGTAGCACCAGCACTTTATGCGATTGATGACCCACGAAGCACTCTGGTGCAAACCGAGCTATTTGCGCCGATTGGCATTGCCGAACGATTTACCAATGACGAGGCGGCGGCCGTCTTGGCTAACATGACCCGCTACGGACTCTCAGCAAGTGTGTATTCACAATCTGGCGAACGTGCCCAGCGCATGGCTCGCGCAATTAAAGCTGGCACTGTGTGGATCAACTGCCACAACCGCTTAATGGCAGAAGCTGAAACCGGGGGATACCGCGAATCCGGGCTTGGTCGATTGCATGGCGTCGAAGGATTGGCTGACTTTCTTGAAACAAAACATATCTATCAGGAGTTTGGCCAACTACCCACCGGTTAACATGACGATTGAGCGATAGGGCTTTTCAAAACGAAAGTCACGGATAACACTGTCCTATCCCTCAAATAGGACAACATCATGGACCAGATGACGCGCAGCGGTTTTTTTCAAGAGTTGGCCCGTCGTGCGTCTCGCCCTCAACCCAATCTTCGCGCCCTCTTCAACACGGATCCAGATCGCGCAACCCAGTTTCGGATCGAAGGTGCTGGGATATGCCTTGATTTTTCAAAGCACTGGATTGATCGTGCCACTTGGCAATGGCTGTGTGACAGTCTCGATGCCCTTGGATTTCGTGGAACACAGGCAGCGCTCGTCTCCGGCGACCACCTGAATCACACCGAGGGCCGCTCCGTGTTGCACATGGCGCTGCGTGGCGATGCACAAGACCCCTTTGCCATCGACGGCCAGCCGGTGATGTCCGCCGTACTGCATGAACGGACCCGGTGTGATGCCTTCGCAGACGCAGTGCGCTCTGGCGTCATTCGTGGAGCCAGTGGTCAATTAATCACTGATATTGTGAATATCGGCATTGGTGGATCTGACCTTGGTCCACTGATGGCTTGCCAGGCACTTGAGCCATTTCGAGCGCATGGTCCAAAAACGCATTTTTTATCCAATGTGGATCCTGCCCATTGGGCTTCAATGTCTACAACGCTTGATCCACACCGAACGCTCGTTATCGTTGCGTCAAAAACGTTCACCACCCAAGAGACCATGGTCAATGCAAATCGCGTGAGGCAATGGCTCGTCGATGCAATCGGGGCATCGGCAGTTGCGACGCAGATGGTTGCACTATCAACCAACCAGGCAGCCGTTTTAGCGTTTGGAATTCAGGCAGACCGCATGTTCCCATTCTGGGATTGGGTCGGCGGTCGCTATTCACTTTGGTCATCGATTGGCATGGCAATCCGCTGTCAAATTGGATCAGAGCAATTCTCAGAGTTTCTCAGTGGTGCGCGCGCAATGGACCAGCACTTCCTTGCCGCACCACTGACATCAAATCTTCCAGTCACCTTGGCATTGCTCGGGCTTTGGTACCGAAACGGATACAACCTGGGTTCACATGCCGTTATTCCTTATAGCCAGCGGATGGCCCGGTTTCCTGCCTATCTCCAGCAACTTGAAATGGAGTCCAACGGCAAACAAACCGATCGATCTGGCAACAGCGTGCTCTGGCAAACAGCCCCTGTCATTTGGGGTGAAAGTGGAACAAACGGGCAGCACGCCTTTCATCAATTGCTGCATCAAGGCACCGAGATTATTCCCGTCGACTTTCTCATGGCGCGTAAGCCCACAGAGGGCGATCAAGAAGCACACCTGCTACTGCTGGCAAATTGTTTAGCGCAGGCTGAGGCACTTGCATTTGGCGAGGAGAATGCCGATCCACATCGGCGGATGCCCGGAAATCGACCCAGCTCAATCATTGGCTTCAATCGGCTCGATCCAAGGACATTAGGTGCCTTGATTGCGCTCTACGAACACAAAGTCATGACACAAGGTGTCTTGTGGGGCATTAACAGCTTTGATCAATTCGGCGTGGAACTTGGGAAACGGCTATGCACTTCTCTTGCGCCCGCGTTGCTAAACCCTTCGCACCACCAACCATCGGCATTTTCGTCAAGCACCGATGCTTGGGTTCACTGGATACATCATTGATAGCCCTAACGTCTATCGGTCAGCCCGTGTGCGCGGTTGGGCTCGGACGAGTCGCCACATACACGCCATAGCTTGCCACCATAAAACCAAATACGTCGAGCAGCGTCAGGGTTTCATCCAAAATGATCCAGCTAATGACGGCGGCCACAGGAGGCACCAGAAAAAATAACGCGGAGGTCTTAGACGCCGAATTGTGCGCGATTAGATACATCAGAATCGTAAACGCCCCGAATGACACCGCAAAGACCTGCCAACTCATCGCTAAGACAAGCGGAAGGGTGGCCTCCAGCTTTGGCGGCGACTCAAATATCCCCATCAAGATCACATGAAATAGCAAAGCAGCAAGCGCTTGATAACCATTACTGGTCGCCAGAGGCAGCTTCCCAGTCAATGTTTTTTGCCA
>ERZ887849.105-NODE-105-length-82397-cov-18.766413_pt1 | contig 82397 bp, 75 predicted proteins | sample MGYA00521267_ERZ887849 | MGnify/ENA primary metagenome ERZ887849 (study PRJEB32303, sample SAMEA104408601) | aquatic metagenome | biome: Brackish water; feature: Pelagic; material: water | place: Baltic Sea | collected 2014-06-06T16:11:00 | depth 2,863 m ...
AGATAGACACTCTTTTTACTTTAACAACACTTTTCAACAAAGTTTTTTTGAAAAAAATGAAAATTAATCTCTAAACCTTTCTAAAACAAGAAATTCTGTGCGCATAAAAAAAGGCACATTTTCATGTACCTTCATCTTTTCAGCTTCTTGTGCTACTTTTTATCCTTGTTCTTATCGACCCATTTGTCGTTTTTCATTTCTCCTAGGATTGTCACAACCTTCATTCGTGAATAATCCTCCGCGGCTAGCAACATTTGATCTTTGGTATCTCTACGGATGAGAATACCTCCACTTCCCTGATTCTTTACTTCAATGTAAAAACCATCTTTCAATCGCGCCGGTTTTGTTGCTGGTCTTCCCATACAATTTCAAACTATAATTAATTAATACAATTTTCTCAAGATACAAAAGTTCTTTATACCTCACCTATTTTTAGGTTTTTTTATGAATCTAAGACATCTGATCTCAACTGGCTACTCCCTTTTCCAAAGCGAATACTTTGTACTAAGCCCACTATTGAGAATGCAAGCATTATTATAGCGTACAATAACCAAGCAATTCCCACTTCATCAAAAGACATGGCGCTTGGTGATGAGAGAACTGCAAAATCCCAAAGGAGGAAAATGAATGTAATGGATAAACCAATAATGCTAAAGACCTTTGTTGTAGTCGTTTTAATCTTTATCAGTCCTAAAAGATCTGAAGCGATGTAAAAAAGAAAGAAAACTAATGAAATCGATGCGATCTCCATGGTTAAGTCGCTAGCAACGGTTGAAAGTCCGTAGTATCCATAATTGTAATCGCTCTGCATCATATCGAAAAACTCTTGATAACGAGCGTCATTAATCTCACTGATGTAGTAAACAGAAAGAATAAATAGGATGAGGGATAAAACAATTCCTCCGATGTAAAAGCCTTTGTTCATGCGTAGTAGATTAATTTCTCGCAATGATACAAAATTATTCCAAAAGTAAAGAATACTTCATTCCTGAATCTGTAACCATCAATTCGATCACTTCCCAATAGAGCAGCGTTGCTATTCTTTCGGTAATTTCTTTTTTTGGCAATTGTGATTCTCTGAAGATCTTTGAAATTGAAACTGGCTGATTATCTCTAATGATTTTCATTAGTTCAGAAAAGTCTTCTGTAAATGTTTCTGGTCGATCTTTTCCTTCCTTTAGAAATTTCCAAAGCAGAAGTGTAATTCGATTGGCAAGCAATGTATGATCATCAATGCGTAGGTAAAACTTGTATTGGCCGTCTTCATCTGGTGCCTTATGCTTTTCTTCTGACTTAGGAACCTGGATCTCCAAGACAAGATGATGTTCTTCTTGCCAGACTTTTGACTCAAATGAGACAGGTGGTTTCGTAAAAACAGAAGAAGCACCTTCAATCATATAGAATTCCTCTTCTGGGTTGCATCCCGAAATCTTCCCATTGTCTTTAACGCCGATTAGAAGCGACCCGCCATCGGAATTCGCAAAGCCAGCCAAGGTTCGGGCAATCTTTTTCTGATCGTCTATTCTAAACTTAAAGTCTAAATGCGTTCCTTCGCCTTTCGATATGCGTCGTTTTAGCTCAGACATTTTGATTCCAAAACTCGTAGGATTTTAACGCCTGCTCTCTCAACATTGTCAGACCGTTCAATATTGACGCCCCATTTTCTTCGCCTCGAATTAAAAATTGTGTCTTTGCAGGATTGTATATCAAGTCCACCAGAAGGTGATCTTTCGTTAAAACGTGGTAAGGCATTTTAATCACCTCCATTTCATTAGGAAAAGTCCCAACCGGCGTCGTATTGATTATGAGCTTGCAGGAACGAATCATCTGATCGTTGATTTCGTCATAACCGAACTCATTCTCTTGAACGGGATTTCTCGAAACAAAAATAATATCAACTCCGATCTTGCCAAGAACATAGCTTGCGGCTCGCGAGGCACCACCTGTCCCAAGTATTATGGCACGCTCGTGCAAATTCGTGAGGAAGGGTTTTATTGATTGATGGAATCCGAACGCGTCCGTATTGTGACCGATAAACTTTCCGTTTTGGTTTAAAATCGTATTGACAGCTCCGATCGTTTTGGCCTCTGGAGTTAATTCATCAAGAAACGGAATAATTTGTTCTTTATAAGGTATCGTCACGTTGCAACCATCAAAACTCCTTAATTCCATTCGGATAGAATCCAAACTACTGACTTGAATTAATTCGTAAACGGCATCAATCCCGTTCTCTTCGAAATGACTCTTAAAGAATGCTGGAGAAAATGAGTGAGAAAGTTGCTTCCCGATCAATCCGTATCTTTTCATGCTTTTTATTCAGCTTCCTTTGGTGAAAATCGATCCAAAATCACAATCAAAAGGAGTCCTGCTAAGGCACAAGCGATTGCTAAACCTAGCTGATCCATACCTTCGAAATTGCCAGGTGACACATTTTGCATCATCCAATCTTCTTTGCCATCGGAGTGAATTACAAGTGGCTTATCACCTATCTCATTTTTCCAAGGCCATACTTTATATAGGGAACCGATCATAAAACCAGTTAAAAGTGCGATTGTTACTTCCTTAAACTTTTCGAAGAGCCATTTTAAAACGCGACTAAAGGCTATCAGTCCAACAGCACAGCCGATGGCGAATAAACCGATAATTGCAAGATCTCGGTCTTTTATCGCCCCGATTACAATTTGATAGCTTCCAAGAAGCACTAGAATGAATGAACCTGATATACCTGGCAATATCATTGCACAAATAGCGATTGCTCCACTCAAGACGATGTACCATTTTGCATTGACATCTGCTACGGATTGAATGGAAGAAATGTAAAAAGCGATTCCAGTTCCAACTAGTAAGGCGATGATCACAGGGATGTTCCAACTTTTGATCGATTTTCCAACCATCCAGACACTCGCTACGATTAAACCGAAAAAGAAGCTCCACAAAAGAACAGGATGATTTTCTAAAAGGAAATCTACCCCTTTTGCAAGCGAAAGAATACTAATAATGATTCCTCCAAAAAGGAATACGAAAAATGTGCCATTTATATGCTTCCAGAATGGTTTGATACCTTCTTTAAACAATACGCGAATGGCCGAAAGGTTAATATTATTGAGACTTTCGATTAGTTCCTGATAAATTCCAGTAATAAAAGCGATAGTTCCTCCCGAAACGCCTGGGACTACATCAGCAGCCCCCATAGCGAGACCTCTAACGGATACCAAAATCCATTGAAGTAATGATCTTTCCTTCATAATTGTTGCTTAATATGCTTCTAATGAATTATCCACTTGATCAATCCAAGCTAAAATACCTCCTTCCAAGATGGTCACTTTCGGATATTCAAAGTCGGTTTCAAGCAAATTAGCGACTGCAACTGCCCTCTTGCCGGAACGACACAAAACGATCACTTCTTTGTTTTTATCAATCTCACTGAGTCGATTTGAAACCTCACCCATAGGAATTTGCAGACCTCCAATGTGGCAAATTTCGATTTCATAAGGTTCACGAATGTCGAGCAGGATTTGGTTGTTTTCGTCACGCGTATCCTTGAATTGTAGAGGTGTGATGTGTTGCATTTTTCTGAAATTAAAAGGCAAATGTACGAAAAAGACATGGTTTGTTATGGGCGACGCAAACTAGCGAAACTTAACGGATACTGTCATTTGAAAAGTTGCAACAATTTCTTTCGCGCTGTCCTGGACAAGGACTTCAACCGATTCGTGCATTCTTTCGCCTGAACTCAATGCTTGGTCGATGATTGCTTTAATTTTTGATCCATCGTTGCAAATAAATTCAACGTCGGATTCAGCGCGACGAAGAAAATCAACATTTACAGACTTGAAAACAAAAGACATTCTCTTTTGATCTTCTCCAGCGAGATAGAAAGTGTGCAAACCTGCCGCGAGATCAGCACCAACAGACATTGCGCCGAAATACATTGATTTCAAGTGATTTCGCGTTCTTCTGCGCAATCGAATTCTAATTATTGCCTGATTCTCATCTACAGAAACCAACTTAGGCCGCACAAATCCGATCATAGGAATCTTGAAAAATCCTAGTAAAAATAGTTGTTTGCGCATATATTTAAGTCGCTTTCGATTATCCATTTCCGTATTCATTTTTAATGGATTCTACAATTTCTTTCATTGGACGAATGGCTTTGACATGTTCAATAGATGGTCCAGCGCACCAAACCGTCTTATAAGTAGTACTGAAAGCTGCTTTTTGTAATTTCTTTGATCCTCGTACGAATGTTAGCGCTTTCATCCATTTCTTCAGTCGCTTATTTTTATTCAGGAAGCGCTCGAATGCATTTTGCTTGGTGCCTACTTTTTGAACGTAAGGCGTATTAATAACAGTACAAGGCGTTCCCGAAAGCTTTGTCGTCATTACAATATCATCTTCACCATATTCCACACACGCATTTTTATAGTCGTCAGAAACATCCGATTCGTTAGAAGCGATAAAAAGTGAACCAACAGACAAACCATCAGCACCTTTTTCAATCATTTCTCGCGCTTCGATTCCATTTCCGACGCCGCCTGCAGAGATAATTGGAATTTTACAGACTTTTTTCAAGGCTGGAATTAAATCCACATAAGACGTAGGTCCCGCATGTCCACCAGCCTCTTTGTTAACCGCAATGATTGCATCTGCCCCGAGTTCTTCTACTTTTTTAGCGTATTTTTCATCAACGACATCACAAAAAACCAATACACCGTGTTGATGCGCCATTTTAATTGTTTCCTCAGGAGAACCGAGTGATGTGATGATAAAATCAATTTTTTCTTCGCAACACACCTGTAGCTGCTCTTTATATAGAAAATTTGATTTGTTGACGATCAAATTGATTCCAAAAGGTCCATCAACCGCAGCTTTAATCTCACGAATTGCGGACCGAAGTTCATCTGTCGTTCTGTAATTCAACGCAGGTATCGCGCCAGTAACTCCAGCTTTGATAGCTTCGATAATCATTTCTTTATTTGAAACTAAGAACATCGGAGCAACAATTAACGGAAACTCGATATTCAGCATTTTACTTAATGCGACTTCTGAAGGTGGAATTTTCATGGTTTGAAGATACAAATTTTTATTATGCACGCACAAATTTAAGATTCAAATTCGAATACGATGCTTACTTTTGTTACATGTCAAAAGGAGCAGCTTGGATCAGCGCGATGCGATTGCGCACTCTACCCCTATCCCTCTCAGGGATTATTGCAGGATCTGCGGTGGCTTACTACAATGGAAGCTGGAACGCTCTCATTTTTGGTTTTGCTATTTCCACAACGATTCTCTTTCAAATAGTATCCAATCTTGCTAACGACTTGGGAGATGGGTTGAAGGGAACCGATAACGAGCATCGGGTTGGACCGGAGCGCGCTGTTCAATCGGGAGTGATCTCGTCAAAAGAAATGAAGAACGGTGTCATCGTCTGTGCTATTCTTAGTCTCGTATCCGCTGGAATACTTATTTACTATGGCACGAAAAATATGCCGACAAGTATGATTTGGTTCTACACTGCACTTGCACTCGTTTGTCTTTTGGCAGCAATCACCTACACGGTAGGAAAAAAAGCTTACGGTTATCACGGATTAGGCGATTTGATGGTGTTGTTATTCTTCGGTGGAGTTAGTGTTCTAGGAGTTTATTCGCTTTTTGCAAAATCATTTCTCTCAGAAAACATATTGCTCGCCATAGGATTTGGTCTACTCAGTACTGCGGTTTTGAATTTGAATAATATGCGTGACTTCTCCAATGATTTCAACTCTGGGAAAATAACATTGGTTGTTCGAATGGGACCCAATCGTGCTAAATTGTATCATGTACTGCTAATAATTATTGCCCTTGGTGCAATAGCGCAATTTATTGTACTTGTAGGAAATCCATTTTTATTTCTGGCGTTATTACCGGGACTATTCTTGCTTTATCATTTGCGTATGGCGATGCGTGTCACGGATCCAAAAGATTTCGATCCTGAATTGAAAAAGGTTGCGCTTTCTACTTTCGCCATTTCAGTGTTATTTTTTATCGGTCTCTATTTATTAAGACATTATGGCGCTTAAGGCTTCATTCGAAAAAAAAACATTTCAATTTAAAAGACCGAGCGGAACAAGTCGTGGAGTTTTAACGGAAAAACATGCCTGGTTTCTCACGGTTTGGGAAGAGTTTAACCCAGAAATCATAGGAATTGGTGAGTGCAGTATTATCCCTGGACTGTCGCCTGATTTCGAATCTATTTCGCAATATGAGGAAAAACTTAACGAAACTATTGAAAACTTAAAAATCGATTTAACTGACTTTCCTTCTATCCAATTTGGAGTTGAAAGTGCATTACTCGACCTGAAAAATGGTGGGCAACGACACTATTTCGACAATGCGTTCTCAAGAGGTGAAATCGCCATGGACATTAACGGTCTTATTTGGATGGGAGAGAAATCGTTCATGGAAGAGCAAATAGAGGAAAAGTTAAAAGCTGGCTTTACTACTATAAAAATGAAGATTGGAGCTATTGATTTTAAAACAGAGTATTCACTATTAGCGTCCATTCGAAAACGCTTCCCCATAGAACAAATTACGCTTCGAGTTGATGCTAATGGCGCTTTTGAGCCAGATGAAGCCAAAGAAATCCTCGAAAAATTGGCAGACATCGACATTCATTCCATCGAGCAACCTATAAAGAAAGGACAATGGGCAGCAATGCATAATCTCTGTGCCACAACGCCAACACCGATTGCACTCGACGAAGAACTGATCGGAATCCATAAAAAGGAGGATAAAATCTCACTTTTAGAAACAATTCAACCACAATTCATCATTTTAAAACCCAGTTTACACGGCGGGATCTTTGGAACTCAGGAATGGATTTCATTAGCCCAGGAACGAAACATTCCCTGGTGGATGACATCTGCATTAGAGTCTAATATAGGTCTTGAAGTTATCTGTCAACTTACAGGAAATTACAACAATCCATTACCACAAGGTCTTGGGACAGGTTCGCTGTATGTTTCAAATATTCCGAGTAAATTGAGCGTTCAAAAAGGACAAATTCGTTATGCTTAAAAAAACGTATCCATATCTACCTACTGTTTTCTTCCTGATCGGAATCAGTTTTTTTTGTCTTCGTGTCTTGGGCTTCAATTTTGAATTTCTCCCTGGAGATGCTGGAGACGCTAGGTTTATAAACTTTTTAATGGAACATGGTTACCAATGGATTTCTGGAAATGTCGATGATTTCTGGAACGCCCAATTCATGTTTCCATTTGAAGATTCCATTGCATTTTCAGACAATATGCTCGGAAGCATGCCCATCTACAGCTTTTTCAGAGTGTTTGGAGTACAACCCGAAACGGCATTTCAACTCTGGTGGATCACTGTTTGCAGTCTCAATTACTGGTGTGCTTACATCGTGCTGAAAAAATGGTTCGGGCGGACAGACTTGGCTATAGCGGGAGCACTCATTTTTGCATTTTCCATCTTTCAGCAAGGACAAATGAACTATTTGCAGATGTCGGTTCGTTTTATGATTCCAATAGTTATTTACGCTGCCATGAAGCTGGTTCAAACAGGTAAGCCAAAATACTTCGCGTTTTACGCTCTTGGAATTATTTATCAATTGTACTGCGCCATGTATTTGGGCATGTTCCTCTTGTATTTTTCATTTGGTTTCATGGTTTTGTACGTTCTTTTCACAAAACAATACCTTTTCTTTTTACCTCTATTCAAAAAGGAAAACCTGATAAAAACAGGAGCTGTGCTTGCCGTAGCGATTACATTCGGAATGTGGCTAATCATACCCTACAGTAAAATGGCTGCATTCGCTGGAGTTCCTTTATATCCAGATGTCGTACCCTACCTCCCCACGGTTTCTACTGCGTTGAATTCGCACGAAGCAGGTTGGCTGATGGGGAATGTTGAACCAAGTTTTCACAAAATTGAATCTTTCTGGCTGCATCGAAATTTTCCAGGTTTCTTATTATTACTTGCACTTCTCGCCACACCATTTATTCTTTTTGAAAAGTGGTTTAGAAAAGCGAATTTCTCGAAAGAACTCATGGCCGTTGCACTTTCCGCATTAATAATTGTACTGCTCTACCTGCGAACGGAAGACGGTTTTTCATTGTACAAAGCAGTTTTCAAGTTACCCGGGATGGCCAGTATCCGAGTACTTAATAGGTTTCTCCACGTAGAAATATTCCTATTGATTCTCGTCCTGCTTTATTTATGGAATAAAATCCCGAAGAAGTACAGCTACATCTTATTTGTCTTGATCATTTTGGATAACGGCTTTAACGCAACAGACTCACTTCGACTTCCAAAAGAAAACATTGTACATGGTCGTTTGCATTTAGAAAATGAACTTAATAAGAACTGGAAAAATCACCACAAAGCTTTCGCAGTTATTGACACCGTTAAGGCCGCACCTTATGTGCATGTTGAGGCGATGATGGTTTCGGCCAAGCTACAACATCCCACAGTCAACGGCTATTCGAGTGGCTGCCCAGGCGGCTTTGGAAACTATTTCAGTAATACCAATGAACAGGGAGCTAAAGAATGGATGGACATCAATAAACTCAAAGAAAAAGATGTTTTATTCATTGATTTGAACAAATAATAATCTCATTATCAAACTGAAGTCTTTGAGATTTCACTACTTTAATTAAAAAAAATTATGCGCCTACTGTTAACCACTGTAACTCTACTCTTCACTTTTTCTTTAGTTGCTCAATCAAAAAAAGAACAAGCGCACAAATTAACGTTCGAAGCGGTTCAGAAAATGGACGCTGGTAAAATCGACGAATCCATTGTGCTTCTTAAAAAAGCGAAAAAACTCGACCCCGATGGGATGAATCCAATTTATGAAATGGGGTATGCTTACACCATGAAAGGAGAATATGCGAAATCAATTAAAATGTATCAATCAATTCTAGACCACGAAGATGTGAGTGATCGCGTGTATGTGATGCTTGGAAATGCATACGACTACGACGGAAAAAGGGAAGAAGCTATTCAAACGTATGAAGACGGACTCGAGAAATTCCCAAAATCAGGAGCGCTTCACTTGGAAAGAGGAAACATGTATCTCCAACAGGAAGATTACAGCAACGCAATGTTCTATTATGAAAAAGGAATTGAAGTGGAGCCAACGTATACTTCGAATTATTACCGTGCAGCAAATATTTACTTCTTAACGGATCAGGAAATTTGGGGAATGATGTACGCTGAGCTACATATTTTGTTGAGTCCAGGGTCAGAGCGTTCCATAGAGTTGAGCAAAAAACTATATGATTGCTATAAGGACAACATCACTGCCACCTCTGATACTTCCATGCAAATTGACTTCTGCGAAAGTATTCTCACAATTGATAATATATCAGATGTTGAAAATTTGAAAATGCCTTATTGTACCTCTTGGGGAACAGCCATGAGTTTGGCCGCACTTCAGTTTAGCGATGCTTTAGATATTGAAGATATCGCTAGAATTCGATCCAGCTTTGTAAAAAACTATTTTTCAATGGGATATGGAGAATCGCTTCCAAACGTTCTCTACGATTATAGAAAGAAAATCGCCGACGAAGATTTGGATAGAATATATAACTATTACATCGTTATGATGGGCGAACCTGACTTCGCGCGTGAATACTTTGAAGCGAATGAAGCCGAACTGGATAAGCTTTCGCAATTTCTCTACAGCGAGCCCATCAATATTTCGGAAGACAACAAACTTTATAGAAAGCAATACGCAGGCGAATAAGTTTCATAGTCGCTTTAAACCGATTCGCTTTCTCGTTGGGTCTACCTCAATGACTTGCACTTCGACGTGGTCATGGAGATTAATATACTCGGATGGATCTTCCACATAATGATCCGCCAATTGCGATTTGTGAATCAAGCCGTTTTCTTTTATTCCTATGTTTACGAAAGCTCCAAAATTCGTGACATTGGTAACGATACCCGTTAATGTCATACCCGCTTGAACATCATCAATCGTTTTTAGTCGATGGTCAAACTCGAGAACTTTTGCTTTTTGACGCGGATCACGACCTGGTTTTTTCAACTCACTAATCAAATCACTGAAAGTAAAACCGTCTATTTCGGGGAAATCCTCTTTTCTCAATGAACTCAAAACCTCTGTTGCTCCCAAAAGTTGTTCAACTCTCATCGATTTCTTCTTGGCAATCATCTCTACTATTGGGTAGCTTTCAGGGTGCACCGATGAATTGTCTAGCGGATTTACACCATCACGAATTCGAATAAATCCTGCAGATTGCTCGAAAGCTTTATCCCCAAGACGTTTCACATTTTTAAGTTCTTGTCTGGATTTGATCGAGCCATTTTCCTTTCGATATTCGATGATGTTCTCAGCCAACGTTGGTCCCAAACCAGAAACATAGCTCAATAAATAAGCACTTGCTGTATTCACATCGACCCCTACCGCGTTCACACTCGAAACAACGACATCATCCAAAGCTGATTTCAATTCGTTTTGATTGACTTCATGTTGGTACTGCCCGACTCCCACTGATTTCGGATCAATTTTTACCAATTCAGCTAAAGGATCCATTAACCTTCTACCGATAGAAATCGCACCGCGAACAGTTACGTCGAATTCTGGAAACTCTTTCCGCGCGATGCTACTTGCAGAATAAATCGAAGCACCGTCTTCACGAACAGAGAAAACGGCTACCTCGCGATCAAAATGTATGTTTTTGACTAGGCTTTCAGTTTCACGTCCGGCGGTGCCATCTCCAATCGCCATTGCTTCAATTTTATATGCTTGAACGAGCTGTGCTAACTTTGATTTAGCCTTGGATGACTCTTTTTGCGGAGGATGTGGGAAAATGGTTTCATTGTGAAGAATATTTCCCTGCTCATCCAAGCAAACAACTTTACAACCAGTCCGAAAACCAGGGTCTATCGCTAAAGTACGTTTTGATCCCAATGGAGCCGAAAGCAATAATTGACGCAAATTCTTCGAAAACACTTTAATAGCATCCGTATCTGCTTTTTCTTTCGCCTTGCCAATTGCTTCATTTTCTAGAGATGGACGAAGCAATCTTTTATAAGCATCATCGCAAGCTTCTTCTACCAAATCACTGCAAGCATCGTTGCCTTTGACGAAAAAGCGGCGCACTGTTTCCGTAGAATATTCGTCGTCTGGTCGTGCCTTTAAACTCAAAATTCCTTCCTTTTGAGCGCGATGAATGGCTAAAAAACGATGAGAAGCACATCGACTCAAAGATTCTGAATGGTCGAAGTAATCTTTGTATTTCTCTCCTTGCTCCTCTTTACCCTTGACCAATTTCGCTTGTAAAACAGCGTTTCTGGAAAACTGGTCTCTAAGTTTCTCGCGCAAACGCACATTTTCATTGATCCATTCAGCAATAATATCCTTTGCGCCGTTAATTGCATCCTCAATTTCGTAGACTTCGCCTTTCAAAAAGCGCTCTGCCATGACTTCTGGATCGCCTCCGCGTTGTGACATAATCATTTTGGCCAAAGGTTCCAGTCCTAATTTCTTCGCTTTTTCGCCGCGTGTAACTCGCTTCTGTTTAAAAGGTAAATAAAGGTCTTCCAGTCGGATAGTGTCAAAGCAATTTTCGATCTGTGATTTCAAATTCCCGTCCAATTTCCCCTGTTCTTCAATAGCGCTGAGAATCGTTTTCTGTCGAGCTATGATTTCGTCGAATTTTTTAGAGCTATCACGTATCGCTGCAATGACTACCTCATCTAAGCCACCAGTTCTTTCCTTTCGATATCTCGAAATGAAGGGAACCGTAGCTCCATCATCGAGCAGAGATAATACATTTTTTACGGCATTTTCGCGAGCCCCAGTGTAATTAACGACAAATTCATTTTTTTGCATGAAGTAAAGATAATTTGAACGTTGAATTCAGCAATAATTCTTTCGGACATTTCTTAAATATGTATCTTCGATGGAAGTTATGATGACATTAAAAAACAGTTTAAAAGGAATTAAAGTCATAGACGCGAGCAGTGTTTTGGCTGGACCAAGTGTGGCGACATATTTCGCAGAATTAGGCGCCGAGGTGATAAAAGTGGAGCATCCGCACCATCCCGATGTTACGCGGTCATGGAAATTAGAATCTGAGAATCCAAAAGCAGCAGTCTCCGCCTATTTTTCAAGCGTAAATTATAAAAAATCATACCGTTCGATTGATCTAAAAAGTGACGATGGTCAAAAAGAATTTACAGATTTAATCTCAGATGCAGATATTCTTGTCATGAATTTCAAGCGCTCAGATTACGACAAATTTTCACTTACAGACGAAAAGCTTAAGGCGATAAATCCCAACTTAATTGTTGGCAGAATTAGCGGGTATGGAAAGGATAGTGATCGGGTTGCGTATGATTTAATTCTTCAAGCGGAATCTGGACTCATGTCGATGAATGGGCAAGCAGATGGACCTCCTACTAAAATGCCGATCGCTTTTGTCGATATTTTGGCAGCACATCATTTAAAAGAAGCCATTCTTCTTGCACTCTTCCAGCGCGAACGTTCTGGACAAGGAGAATTTGTAAATGTTTCGCTATACGATGCTGCGGTGAGTAGTTTGGTGAATCAAGCTTCGAATTATATCATGGCAAATCACATACCGCAACGAATTGGGAGCAAACACCCGAATATCGCACCTTACGGTGAACTTTTTCAAACGAAGGATCAACGCACAATCACTTTTGCCATTGGATCCGACCAACATTTTCACAAACTTTGTTTGGTTCTAAAACAGGGCGGATTATCTAAAGATGCTCGCTTTCGTACCAACCAGTTGCGTGTGATTCATAGAGAAGAACTTTTTGAAATCCTCGAAAAATGCGTTTGTCAAATGAATTCAGAAGAATTACTTGAGCAATTGGAAAAATTGAATGTCCCAGCAGGTCAGGTTAAAGATTTAAGTGAAGTATTTGCGCAGTCAGAGGCACAATCATTGATTAGGGAGGAAGTGATAGACGGCATTAGCACGAAACGAATAACATCTGTAATTTTTGACTAATGGAAATCAGAGGGCCGCAAACAGAAAGCGAGTGGGAAGCCTATTATGATTTGAGGTATCGCGTTTTACGAAAACCTTTAGATCAACCATTGGGTAGTGAAAGAAACGATGGTGACGCAACAGGGATTCACTTTGCACTTTTCGAAGGTGAAAAAATTATGGCAATTGCACGCTTAGATCAGGCGGGAGAACATATTAGTCAGGTACGATTTGTTGCCGTGGACTCTGCCGCTCAGGGAAAAGGATATGGGCGTATGATTATGGAAGCCGTCGAAGAAAAATCTCAGGGGCTTGGTAATAAAAAAATGATTCTACACGCCAGAGATTATGCCGTAGATTTTTATTTAAGGATGGATTATACGGTCTTAGAGAAAAGCTATAAACTGTTCGACGTATTGCAACATTATTTAATGGAGAAGACCTATAGTAATGATTAATCCGCTGACTGATTTTTCTTATTCGTTCGGATTTGCTGATCGATTTTTTTGGTAATCAATTTGAATAGCAATTGTGCATCTTTCTCATTGAGTTTCCTTCCGAATTTCACCACTTTACCCAAGTAGTCAAACTCCAGGCGCTCCCCTCCCATGATCCATGGTGATTTTTCCCAAGCGGCTTGGATCGAATTGTCTTTAGGATGAGACATTCTGATCTTCGTGATATTCTCCAGAAAATAAGGCATTGCCTTGCCGTAACGTCTAATCGATCTTTTATAGGTCATGGCAACCTCATCAATTTTAATGAGTTCTTTTCCCCACATTAACCAAAACCATGATTTTGTAATTCGTACGGCGTAATACAACCAAAAAGCAGCAAAGACGAAGACTATGATTGTTTCCTGTTGATTGAGATTCTGAAAGAAATACGCATAAGCTACAGCGTATCCTATAGTGTACCACATAAAAACCCAAGCTCCCATGGCACCACGAACCCAGCCAGTGTGTGCAGGTTCTATTACAATTGTACTTCTCGATTTATCATCGACAAAAGAGATACGTTCTCCGATCCATTTCATGAAAACAAAAGTACCTAATTTAAAGTATTCAGCGCACAAAAAAGGCGGCTCTCCATTAGAAGGCCGCCTCAATTTTATTCAGAATATACTTACTCTACAATTAATTGCTTGGTCATTAAAGTTCCATCGCTATTTAACTCTACAATGTAAACACCTGAATCCATCAAGCTTGTTACAATTGGTAATTTAGTTCCTGGAGCAGTCATTCCATACACTTTTTCAGAAACAACTTTACCAGTCATATCCAAAATTCGAATTGACATTTCCGAAGCAGATGTATTTCCAGCGTCAACCAAAGTCACTGTGCTAGATGGGTTTGGGTACATTTTGAATGTAGCTGTTGTAAGCTCATCGAGTCCTGTGTCACTTCCAATAATAGATTTTCCAGCATTGTCAATCTTTCCGTCTGGGGCGATCAACAATCCAATAATCTTGATTTTTGTCTCATCCCATTCTGGCGCTAATGTAAACGTAAAAGTTCTTGCATGCTGCTCTCCTGCGTTAACCGTTACAGGGAAACTATTTGGGTCTCCGTCAAATGAAGGTAAGATTTCACGAGCGACATGGTCATACACCATTTGAGATGCTGGAACTGGGGATGGCAATAATTCGTATCCTCCCATTGGTCCATTACTTCCTCCCGCGTAAGCATTCGCTTGTGCATATCCAGAAGCAGTTCCTGTAACTCCATCCTCTGTGATTACAGCCGCCAATCTATAAGCATCTGTTGCATTCATTTGGAAATCAGCCGTTACAGTTACTTGTAATTCTCTTGTAGTACTGTTCCATACCGAAGCATTCGAAATAATCGCCGTTGGAGGTGTTGTTAATCTCTCGTAGAAATCTGTGCTCATTGCAGAAGGATCTACCGCATCTTTTCGATCCACCAATGCACTTGGATATCCTGTCACCAAGTTATTCACAGCAGCATCATACGCCACATTTGCCATTGGATCATTGTTATGAACAGCGATTCCTGCCCAGAACTGATTGAATTTTTCAAAATTGTCCATAAAAACAGTTCCACGAACACACCAAGGACACCATGTTCCAGTTGCTTCTTCTCCCACAACTACTTTTCCTGGTGCTGGAATAACTGGATTCAACAGTAAACAAGCGTCGTCATCAGAAGCATCACCATCGCTACCTCCATTTACGTTGTAAACCGTTGCAGTTCCCGGCGCCTGTGTATCCACAAGGCTGTATCCATTTGAAAAGTTAACTTCCATTGATTGACCAGCAGTTAAATTAACCCCCGTTACGTTTTCTACCTTAACATCTCCATAAAGATTCACAGAAACATCAAAAGAAGTAATTGGATCTGTACCTGCATTTGATACTGTCACCGTTGGATAAACTGTCAATCCAGAAATTTTTCCACCAAGGTCAAACCCTGAAACAGTTGCGTTCAATGCTGGAGATGTATACGTTTGATGATCAAAGCTTACATCATCCATGTAAAAAGAGCTTCCTTGAATTGGATAGAAATCTGCGGAAGCAATTTGGTTCACGGAATTGGCCCATACACCAAAACAAACCCCATCGGCAAATGCTTGCCATCTTCCAGTAGAAAGGTTCGCTTCTATTCGAAGTGTGAACCAAGTATCGCTTTGATAACTGCCTACTGCCAAATCAGGCGTATTTCCATCATCAATAGAAATCGATCCATTTGCCATGTTGCAATTCATTGCCCAAGTTGTCCCTGGTGTTGGCGTCGCTTGAAAATTGAAATATCCATTATTTCCTGCTTCAACGTAGAAATCAGATTCAAAAGAGAAGATTCCATTGGTAAATTGTTGTCCAAAATCTAGAATAACATCTTGAGGACCTCCGTTCGCTGAAGTCGATGAAAAGAAAATAGAGTTGGATCCGCTACTTGCTTGTGCGTTGGTCACTTGAACATCTTCGGCACCACCTTCGGTTCCACTCCAAGTTGTCCATTCAGTTGATGCTGGCCCAAGGTAGTCGCCCACGGAATAGCTTTCAAAATCGTCTGTAAATAATTGAGCGTTTGCGCTCGTTGCGACCAGTAAAGAGCTGGATAGCAAAAGTTTAATTCTGTTCATAAGTATAAGTTTTGTTATTCTAAGATAGCGAGCTTTGAGGTGTAAATTCAAAAAATGGTGATCAAAATGCGACCACTGTTACATTCCTATTTGATATATCTGAAATCTTGACCCGATTCCAATGACTGCAAACACTCGTACATAAGGCGAATCGCATTCTCTACATCTTCTTTACGACACATCTCAACAGTAGTATGCATGTACCTCAGAGGTAAAGAAATTAAAGCGCTTGGCACACCATCATTGGAGTACGCGAATGCATCGGTATCTGTTCCAGTAGCGCGAGATGCCGCTGCTCTTTGAAAAGAAATTTTGTTCTTTTCTGCAACTTCTATAATCATTTTCAAAAGATTATTGTGAACCGCAGGTCCATACGTCAAGACAGGACCTTCCCCAGATTTTAGGTCTCCCTGTACAATTTTACTAATTCCTGGCGTGTTGGTATCATGACAGACATCCGTCACAATTGCAACGTTTGGTTTTATTTTTTGAGCAATCATTTGAGCTCCCCTCAATCCAACTTCCTCTTGCACAGCGTTGACAATGTACAGTCCGAAAGGCAATTTCACATTGTTCTCTTTAAGCAAACGGGCCACTTCGGCAATCATAAACCCTCCCATTCTATTATCAAGTGCTCGACCGACATAACGGTTTTTATTTAAAACCATGAACTCATCTTCAAAAGTGACCACGCATCCGACATGAACACCGAGTTTTTCCACTTCTTTATCGGAGGAGCAACCACAGTCCAAACAAATGTTTTTCATGGTAGGAGCTTCATCTTTCTCAGCCCTTGTATGAATAGCAGGCCAACCAAAAACCGCTTTCACAGTACCTTTTGGCGTATGAATATTGACGCGCTTTGATGGAGCAATCATGTGATCAGAACCGCCATTTCTTCTCAAATAAATAAATCCTTCTTTGGTGATATAATGGACAAACCATGAAATCTCATCAGCGTGTGCTTCTATCACTACTTTGTACGGAGCATCCGGATTGATCACACCAACTACCGTCCCGTAATTATCTGTAAAATAGGAGTCAATATTCGGTTTGATATAATCCAGCCAAAGTTTTTGTCCTTCCAACTCAAAACCAGTTGGAGAGGTGTTATTTAAATACTTTTCAAGAAATTTTTCAGATTTCGAAGTGATAATTTTTTTCATATCGCGTTTGTTTACGATACAAAAGAACGAATAAATTCACCCCTCAAAATTCGACTAGCAGAAAGGTATCAACGAAGCAGTGTTATATTTCCTTTGATAATTTCTTCATCTCCTCCAATACAGGTGACTTCGAGATAATAATCGTATGTATCAGGATCCATTTGTTTCCCTCTAAACGTTCCATCCCAGCCAGTTCCCCGATCAAAAGATTCGAAAACGAGTTCTCCCCAACGGTCGTAGATTCTAAATACCATTTTTTCAACTAAAGCACCTCGTACGAATAAAACCTCATTTTGATTGTCGCCATTTGGAGAAAATGCGTTTGGCACATACACATAAGGGTTGCCGCACAAGTACTGGAATACATTTACTTGAACTGTATCTGTTCGAGAACAAATGCCGTCTGTAGCTGTTAAAGTATAAATCGTTGACTCAAAAATTTCCGCTTCCGTTATTTGCGCATTAACGTTCGTGACTCCCACTCCAGGCGACCATTCGTATGACAATCCCGAAGGTTCGCCAATTAACGTTACTGTTCCACCTTCAGGAACTAAATATTCAGAAGCTGATGCAATGACGCTTCCATTTGGAATGTTTCCTACGTAGATTTGAATAGAATCTGTTACCACACATCCGTTGTTGGAAGACGCGGTAACATAAACATATTGAGATGCCGATGGTGCGACATTTACCTGATTTGAAGTTGAAGGCGTTACAATTACAGAATCTGGAGTCCATTCATACGTGAAAGATATCAAAGGATTGCTATTCGTTGCTGTAATTAAAGTTGATTCTCCCACACAAATCGAGTCATTCGCAGAGAGTGTGATCGAAGAACCTATAAAATCTATATAGACGCTATCCACCAAAGAGCAGCCGTCATTACTCGCTTCTATATAATACATCCCTGGAACGGTTGGCATGTGGGTCCAAATCGAATCCGAAAGGTTTGAGTTAAGTGTGTCCGTGATGTTTGCATTGCTCGACCAAATAAACTGATCCGCTGAACCATTCGTAAATGCTGTAAAATCAATATCGATCGGAACGCACAACTCCTGATCTACAATTGTGGACAATTGGAGTGAATCTGTCACGGTAATCGTTATCTCCGCGGTATCTGTGAGTAGACAGATACTATCTGTAACATAAAGAAAGACGTTATATATTCCCGCCGTATCAAAAGTTATCACTGGTTCAAAGATTTGTGATGTCGTATCACCATTTCCGAAATCCCATAAATAGGAATCTGAATCCGTGGAGAAATTATCAAATGTGACTGTAAACGGAGCGCAGCCTATATTATCGTCGATGGTAAATTCAGCGTTGGGGATTAACTGAAAATCAAATTTGAAAACGAGGTTGTTACAGTTAGTGCTGAGATTGGCATCTGACCAGGCTCCTGTCGAGGTTGGAAAATCACTATTTCCGCCGCATCCACCACAGACAGACTGATAAACCACGCCATTTTTATCGAATCGCGAGGTTCCTCCATCAACGTGTTCGTCGGCAATATTTCCACCAAGATATGTTCCGTACAATAGTCCTGTCATTTCTCTTTCCACAACAATCAAATAAAAATCAAATCCATCTGGTGGTGAAAGTTGAAAAGCATCAGGTGTTGTAGGCATTCCGCCCAGTGGGGTAGCTTGCAAGATATTAGCTCCCCATCCCGAAACATACAGGTTACTGCAGATGTCTACGAGAAATGCAGAGGGTGAAATATTGATATTTGAAGATCCATTCCCAAATACAGTGGAATTAATTGGCGCAATGAGGTTGGGATCTAACTTAATTAGAAATTGACTACTTCCTGGGTTCACAAAGGGTGCGTTGATTACTGGAAAATTTCCTCCAGCTGATTGACCTACAAGATAAATATTGTCCTCGCGATCGATATCGACAAAAAAGGCCTGATCATAATTACTTGTTCCTATGTATGATGACGCTAGAATTACCGTTCCAGAAGGCGTTAACTTCACCACAAAACCGTCTGCTTTTCCACCATTATAAACTTGCTGCCAAGACCCAGGCGTTGCAAATAAATCGAGAGAGGAAGTTCCACCTGCGAAAACAATATTCTGACTAGAGTCAACTTTAACAGAGTAACACGCATCGTTGTCGCTTCCTCCAAAGTAGCTAGACCATTGCAATGTCGATAAATCGGAAGACAATTTGAAAATAACACCGTCTTGAGATCCTCCAATTACGGACTGAAATGCCGTTTGCATAGGAAAATCTGTAGACCTTGAACACGATGCAACAATACAATTACCGATAGAATCCAACATAATTTCGCCTCGAAATTGATCTCCATAATTCAAAGTCAATGAATCATAAGCGGCAACACTGTTGTAGATTCCAGAAGAAACTTTGTAGTTCACACCATCATTCGATGATCCCCCCATGTATGTTGAAGCCAACAAATCCTGTCCATTCTCACTGATTTTTGCTACAAAAATATCCGTCCCTTGGTTGGTGAAATAAACACCGTTGAAATAGTGATTGGAATTCGGCAGTCCTCCCGCGTGGGCATTTTGGTATCCTCCCACAATTGGAAAATCCGTGCTTGAAGTTGCACCATATAAATAGACGTTGTTCTGATAATCGCAAATCATACTGTGCGCTGTCTCGGTGCCTTGTATACCGTCTCCTCCTCCTAGGAAAGTTGTCCAGATCATCGTTGTTCCATCCGAGGTGTATCTTGAAATAAATGCATCGGTTATCCCATAAGTAGGATTGTCCTGAACTGTGAAGTTTGAATTGATATCGTATGCGTTATTATCTGGAGTTGGATAAGCGTTTCCATAAATCATTCCTCCAGAATACGCCGTACCATCATAACCATAAGTGGCCGTCATGCCAAAATTATCTGTTGGAGAGCCACAGTATGTCGCAAAAATAAGCACTGGATCAATCACTAAAACTGCATTTGGGTTGTATTTTCCTAGTTGAAATTTGACCTTAGAGTCTTCAAGAATAAATTGGCATGAAACTTCTCGAACATTCCCATTTACAATTTGATAAGCGTAAGGTTTTTGTTCAATGATTTTACCCAATTTCGTATCGATGATTAAATCTCCCTTTTTGTTCAAACTCAAAGAAGATTGACCCGCATAATCCAAAAGAATCTGATTGGGGTCTGTTCCAGGCTTTACATGAAATTCATATTTCAATTGCTCTTCTTGTTCGATCAACTTTAAATCAATGCCATCGTACAAGTCTTTCATGATCGCCTCACTAAAACCGTGCACCTCAGACGCCCATTTTGACGCATCGTTTCCAATAAAAAAGTTCTGATAAGCTTGTGTCGGCTGCGCCTTTTCAATCTCTGAAATATCGTTTGAACCCACGAAATTTAAATGAACAACGGTCTGCTTAATTACTGGCTCCTTAAACTTTGTTTTGCTGTTGGCAGCGGCATGCGCTTCGTGGATTGCAGAAAAATCTTGAAGGTGAAACACCATTTTTTGTTGTTGCACCCACAAATTCCCTCCATCAAATTGAGACTTGAATAAGATCCTCTCATTCCATTGCCCCAAATTCTCGGTGAAGGCATGATGAATAGAATGCTCGTGAGTCACTTCCTGCCCCCATAAAACCGTTGGTACAATAAATAGTAAAACTAGTAGTAGATGCTTCATGCTTATCTCCTGTTGAATTATCTAAGTTAAGTATTTAAAAACAAGACACCAAAACGCACCAAAAAGTTTGCTGAAAGCCTTACTTTTGAAACAATCTTACACTATGGAAAATAGAATTACAACGCTTTTCGGAATAGATTATCCAATTATTCAAGCTGGAATGATTTGGTGCTCAGGCTGGGAGCTCGCTTCGGCTGTCTCAAACGCAGGCGGACTTGGAATTATTGGTTCAGGATCGATGTATCCTGAAATACTTGAAGAACATGTTCAAAAATGCAAAGCCGCAACGGACAAACCATTTGCCGTGAACCTACCTATGCTCTATCCAGATATCGAAAAACATATCGAAACAATCATCAAATACGAAGTTCCTATCGTTTTCACCTCTGCAGGAAATCCGAAATCATGGACCGAACATTTAAAGTCACACGGTATCAAAGTCGTTCATGTAGTTTCAAGTTTGAAGTTTGCGCTGAAGGCACAAGATGCTGGCGTAGATGCTGTTGTTGCAGAAGGCTTTGAAGCTGGCGGACACAATGGTCGCGATGAAACAACAACCTTTTGCTTAATACCAATCGTTAAAGAACAGCTGAAAATTCCATTAATCGCTGCTGGAGGAATCGGAACAGGTCGTGGAATGCTTGCCGCAATGAATCTTGGAGCAGACGGAGTTCAAATTGGAAGTCGCTTTGTTGCTTCTGAAGAATCGAGTGCACATGACAACTTCAAAAAAACAGTGATTGATTCAAAAGAAGGCGATACTTTGTTGACACTAAAGGAAATTACGCCCGTTCGCTTGGTGAAAAATCCATTTTTTCAAAAAATCGCTGAGGCATATCAAAACGGAGCCACTCCTGAGCAACTAAAAGAAATTTTGGGGAGAGGACGCGCGAAAAAAGGAATGTTCGAAGGTGATTTAGAAGAAGGCGAACTCGAAATTGGACAAATTGCAGGTTTGATCCATGAAATTAAACCAGCAGCAGATATCGTAACAGAAATATTGGAAGAATATAGATCGGCACTTTCAGAACAGTCCACAGATAAATACAATTTTTAATGATTCAATTTGAAAGATTTACACTCGAAAATGGACTGCGCGTTCTTTTTCTAGAAGATGTTACAACGCCTTTAGCTGTGGTCAATGTGCTTTACGACGTGGGGGCGAGAGACGAATCGGAGGACAAAACTGGATTTGCGCATCTATTTGAACATTTGATGTTCGGTGGATCTATTAATATTCCCGTTTTTGATACACCTCTTCAATCTGCTGGAGGAGAAAACAATGCATTCACTTCAAACGACATCACGAATTATTATGATGTACTTCCCGTCGAAAATATTGAAACGGCACTCTGGCTCGAAAGTGATCGAATGCTCTCACTTGCTTTCACCCCGAAAAGTTTGGAGGTACAGCGAAATGTGGTAATTGAGGAATTCAAGCAGCGATATCTCAATCAGCCTTATGGCGATGTTTGGTTGGAATTACGACCTTTAACTTACGAAAAGCATCCGTATAAATGGGCTACAATTGGAAAGAGTCTGAAACACATAGAAGACGCAACCATGGAAGACGTAAAAGCCTTTTTTTCAAAACACTATTGTCCACAAAACGCGATTTTATGTATCGCTGGGAATTTGGAATTGGAGAATGTCAAACGTCTCTCTGAAAAATGGTTTGGGGATATTCCAGCGGGAAATAAGTACGAACGTCAACTTCCCAAAGAACCATTACAAACCGCGTTTCGACTGAAGGAAATAGAACGAAATGTGCCTACTGATGCATTTTACTATGCATTCAAAATGCCAGACCGTTTGCATCCAGATTTTTACACAATTGACGCACTTTCCGATGCACTCGGTCGCGATAAATCTGCGCGACTTTATGTGACACTAAAGAAAGAACAGAAACTTGTATCCGATATCAATGCTTATATCATGGGGTCATTAGACGATGGACTTCTGGTTATTAGCGGAAAACTCAATGATAATATCTCATTTGAACAATTGGATAAGGCGCTTTGGAAGGTCCTCGAAACAATTCGAGAAGAGCACATGCAACCTGCCGAACTTGATAAAATCATGGTAAAAATACGAACAGCGAAAGCTTTTCAAGATCAGGGATTGCTCAATCGCGCTATGGGACTGTCCATGTTTGAGTTGCTTGGAGACGCCAATGGAATTAATCACGAAAGTGACAAGTACAAAGAAATTACAACTCAGGATATTCACCGAGTAGCGAATGACATCTTGCAAAAAGATCGTTGTTCACTTCTTCGCATAAAATCAAAGAAAAATGATTAATCGATCCGAAGCTCCAGCACTATCCACGATAGAGTCTATCGATTTTGTGGCTCCTAAAATTCATCGTATTAATGACATGGTGAATCTTCTTCACATGGATGAAGTGGCGAATGAAACATCACGATTTGACTTGTATTTCGATGCGGGAAAAATACGTGGAGAGAAAAGTATCGCCTCATTTGTGAGTGGTTTACTGATGAGTGGTACACATGAAAAATCGGCCATTCAAATACAAGAAGAGATCAATGCCCTCGGCGGATTTATCGAAACAGGAATCTCAGCGGAAAGCTCTGTCATTTCCATGTACTGTTTGAATGAAAATCTTCTCGCTCTTTTTGAAATAATCACCGATGCCATAACTCATGTATCGTTTGATGCTCAGGAAGTCAAAGATTTCATATCGGATCGCAAGCAAAAACTGCAAATCAACCGTGAAAAAGTTTCTTTTCTAGCTCAAGCAAACTTTCAGAAAGAACTGTTCGCTTCCGATGCTAAATACGCGCAAGTTTTGGAAGATGATCACTTTGACGCACTGACAGTGGAAAACCTGAAGTCATTTCACAAAGACTTTTACCTCCAAGGTTTGGAGCGCGTTGTAGTCGTTGGAGACCTTCCTTCTTCGCAGATTGCCCGTATTTGCAACATGGCAAAAATAATGGCTTTTACCCAAAAGCCAATTTTTGCAGAATCTCTTCAAAACAAGGCTGGGCGGATTGAGGTCTTTAAGAAAGATGCCATTCAGTCTGCAATACGCGTGGGAAGAACGCTTTTCAACAAAAACCATGAAGACTTTCAAGACATTTTGATTCTCAATACGATTCTTGGTGATTTTTTCGGAAGTCGACTAATGGCTAACATCCGAGAGGACAAAGGATACACCTACGGAATCGGGTCTATGATTGCAGAGCTTCAAAATACAGGTTATTTCCTTATTGCCACTGAAGTTGGAGCCGATGTCCGCGAAAAAGCAATCGACGAGATCAAATTTGAAATCGAACGTTTGCAAAACGAACTGGTAACAGAAGGAGAACTGGAGTTGGTACGAAACTACATGCGTGGTCAGTTATTAAAAAGTGCCGATGGACCATACGCCATGGTAGATTTATATTTGTCAGCCGTGCTTCAAGGGAAAGATTTAGAGTTCTACAATGAAGCATTGCACTCTATTAATTCAATCACAGCGGAACGTTTGCAAGAATTAGCAAAAAAGTACCTTGATTGGAACGATTTAACCATTGTTACCGCAGGATAGCAACGGAAAGATAAATAAGCCCGTCTTCATACTACAGACGCCAGTTTGACGTTACATAAATAGATGATTCAAAAACTATTACTTGCACTTGTTCTCTTTGTTTCGACCAATTCATTTGGATCGCACATTCTTGGTGGTGACATCACGTGGACTTGCAACGGTTCTGGTGATTATATTTTTCAATTAACATTCTACCGTGATTGTAACGGTGCCGATGTCAATACAGTCAGTGTTGACCTAGGTGTCTGGAATCACCCGACCATTACTACAATTCCAGTGCAGTATCTTTCCAGAGAAGATGTGTCTCCAATTTGTCAACAAGTGGGAGGTGGACCAACTCCTTTATCCTGTGGATCTGGTGCTTTTGGTGGCAATGGTATCGGAGCAATCGAAAAAATTCTTTATCAAAGTGCACCAATCACATTGAATGGAACGCCACCTGCCGAAGGCTGGATTTTCACCTATAAGGATTTCTCCAGAAACACGGCGTTAACGAACCTACAAAACCCAGCTTCTTATGGTATCACGCTCGCATCAACTATGTTTGCGATTCCAAACAGTCCTGGAGGATGTGTTGATAATTCGCCCCAATTTTTACAGGAACCATATTTCGTAAGTTGCGTTGGCGATCAGTACGAATACAATATGAATCCGGTTGATATTGACCTCGATTCAATTTCTGTTTCGTTTGGACAACCTATGGACCGTATTTTAGGCGCGACATATAATCCGCCTAGCGACCCTATTCCTGTGCCATACGAACCTGGCTTCTCTGTAAATTCGCCGACGCCTGGAACAGGAATGAATGCAGGGAATGTTTCTGCAAACGTAGACCCACTTTCTGGAAACTTGACTTTTTTATCAAACAATGCTGGAAATTTCGCGATTAAAGTTGTGACACGCTCATACAGACAAGGCGTTCTCATCGCTGAAGTCGAACGAGAAATGCAGCTAATCGTTGCAAATTGCTCTGGTACAAATACAGCTCCTGATGTCAACGGCCCCTTCGCTGGAGCATTTGAAATCACAGTCAATGCTGGAGATCCAGTCAATTTCAATCTTTCCAGTCTCGATCTCGAATTTTTGCAGGATGGCAGTCCACAAAACAACATTTTGACAGTAACTGGATTAGAAATTGGTCCAAACCCGACATTGAATAGCGGTTGCGCCATTGGCCCATGTGCAACTATTGACGCCAATCCACCGATCACAATGTCGCAAGGAGTCTCAACAAATTTCAATTGGCAAACCAGTTGCAACCATTTAATCAATCCATACGGTTTTGTTGCTGCCGAGGTACCGTATCATTTTGTGTTCAAAATTCAAGATGATTATTGTCCAATTCCAAAAGTGAAATACGCAACGATTACGATCAACGTTCAAAATCCCGATATTATTGACGCTCCAGAAATCAACTGTATTCAAACTGCGGCGAATGGCGACGTGACTATTTCCTGGACGCCCGTTACGGATATCAACGGTTCATTTGACAGTTATCTGATTAGTTCGGTTCAAAATGGCATTATCGCATCAATTAACAACATTGCAACGAACACCTATACCATTACGTCTCCTGGACAGCAGGAAGATTATTTTATTTCCACGGCCTCTGCTTGTTTTGGTGCGACGTTGAGAAATTCTGATACAATCTCCAATATTCACCTTACCTTAAACAATCCGCTGAACGGGACGGCAATCCTTCAATGGAACGACCCAATCAACCCAGCACTGAGTGGAATGGGCGATTTTTATCATATTTATCAAGAATATCCAACTGGGAACTGGTTTTTACTCGATAGCGTTCCTTACGGCACCAATGTTTACACTGACACGATTATTGTTTGCTCTGGCCAAATCAATTACCAAGTGGTACTACCTAATGTCCCATGCGACTACACATCTAACCTTGTAGGTGATGTTTTGGAAGATATGATCACGCCAGACATTCCAGTCATTCAACAAGTCACAATTGACACAGCAACAAACCTCGTAACGATCCAATGGAATCAGAACTCACAAGAAGACACGTATGGATATGTCATTTACACCTTGGATAATAATGGTTTCGTAGTGCCACTTGATACCGTTTGGGGAATTACCAACACGACCTACATTCACAATACAAACGTTGATCTTGGGCCACTCACTTACACGGTTGCCGCCTTCGATTCTTGCTTGACTCCTACGGTTCCTCCTTCCTACCAAACTTCAGCAAAAGCCTTATTGAACACTTCCATTTTCTTAACCACTGACTTGGATCTTTGTGCAAATGAAGTGACACTGTCATGGACAAATTATGTTGGTTGGTCAGGAATAGCGAATTACGAAGTGTATGTCCGAAAGGACAATGGAAACTGGCAAAATCTTGGCAATGCGAGCGGAAATAGCTTTGTCGTAAATGTGGACGAAGCATCCACCTATTGTTTTGCCGTTCAGGCGTTTGGAACCAATTTCGGAGTATCATTTTCAAATGTCGCCTGTCTATACGTAGCCGTGCCAGGTCAACCAGCATTCAATTATTTACAGTTAGCAACTGTCAATTCAGACGAAATCGATTTGACCCATTTTATTGACAATAATGTCAACGTTTCAGAGGTTGTCATTCAGCGAAAAGACGTTTTTGGAGCGTATCAAGAAATCGCACGGATTCCTGTGAATTCTAACACAATCAATTTTACAGATACGGAGGTCGATGTAGATTTAAGAAGTTATACATATCGAATTCAAGTCATTGATAGCTGCGGGAAGTTAGGAAGTTTCTCCAATGAAGCTGAAACAATACTTTTGAATTCCCAAATTGATGATGTGGCAAGAGAAGTATACCTGAATTGGAATTCGTATCGTGAATTTGATGGGTCGATTTTAGGTTATGCCATCTATCGAGGAGTCGACGGTGTTTTTGGTGGAGTTCCGATCGCTACGGTTCCAAATGGACAGTTTTATTATAATGACGACGTCGAAGATGTCGTTTCTACAGGACGAATTTGTTACTACGTAGAAGCAATCGAAGCGATCAACTCATTTGGATTTGCTGAAAGAAGTATTTCCAATCGAAACTGTGCGCTTCTGCCACCAACGATTTACATTCCGAATACCTTTACTCCAGACGGGGATGAGAATAATCAACTATTCATCCCAATTATTTCGGATTTCGACCCAGCTTATTATGAGTTTGCGGTGTACAACAGACTTGGACAAGTTATTTTTAAAACAAACGATCCACAAGTTGGTTGGAATGGAATTGTAGGAGAAACCAATCAAATCGCAGCATCTGGAACGTATTTGTATACAGTCAGTGTTCGAGATGGCGAAGGTGCTGAAATATTGAAGCGAGGGCACGTGAACCTATTTAAATAGCTATTTTTGATTTGTGAATCGGATCTTAATTATCCAAACGGCCTTTCTTGGTGATGTCATTCTTGCAACCCCTGTTGTTTCTGAATTAAAACGTATGTACCCAAGTGCTGAAATTGACTTCTTAGTCAAAAAAGGAACAGAATCTTTACTTGCAAATAATCCAAAAATCAACGCCGTTTACACTTTTGATAAGTCTAAAGGAAAGTTGAAAGGTATTCGCAGCTTCATTCGACAATTCAGGAAAAACGAATACGATTTGACAATCAACTTGCACCGTTTTGGGAGTTCAGGATTGATCGCAGGATTGTCTGGAGCGAAAATTCGCTTTGGATTCAAAAAAAACCCATTCTCTTTTTTATACACGAAGAAGTTTGATCACAAAATTGGTGATGGTACTCACGAGGTAAGCCGAAATTTGTCCCTTATTTCCGAATTTGGAGCAGTGCAGATTTTACGACCAGAATTGTTTCCTTCTCAAGAAGATTTTAAGCGTGTAGAATCATATCAAAATCATCCTTACTTGTGCATAGCTCCAGCTTCCGTCTGGTTTACAAAACAACTACCAGAAGAAAAATGGGTTGAACTCATTGACCAAAATCAAGAACTAAAAATATACGCTTTGGGAGGTCCTGGTGATTCGGAATTGATTGATCGCATTGTTCACAAATCAAAACATACTAACATTGAAAATCTTTCAGGTCAGCTAAATTTACTCCAATCAGCGGCGCTTATGAAAAAGGCAACACGAAATTATGTCAATGATTCAGGCCCCTTACATTTAGCTTCTGCAATGAACGCAACAGTGACAGCTTATTTCTGTTCAACGATACCAGAATTCGGTTTTGGACCACTTTCTGAAGATTCTACTATCAAGCAAGTCATGGATCTAAATTGTCGTCCTTGCGGTTTGCACGGGCACAAATCTTGTCCACAGGAGCATTTCAAATGTGGGAAAGAGATGGTTTTATAAGATTACTTTAGTTTTAAAGTCATAATAAAATCTTCCATGAGGTATCCTTTGCCGATATCGATGTCCTCCTCGCCAATTATTTTAAAACCACAGTGTTTATAGAATTCAACTGCATCATTGAAGCGATTCACATTCAAATGGAGAGTGTGTAAATCAAGATCAAAAGCGACGTCAATTGCTTTGTTCAATAACACACGTCCCAATCCTTTTCCATTACTCTCTGGCAAAATGTATAATTTATGAATTCGCAGTATATCTGCATCTGGATAATTCGGCTCTAAGCCAATGAACCCTTTGACAACTCCATTTTCCTTCACGACGTAAAACAAATGTCCAATTTGAACTTGCTCTTCCAGTGTAGGAACATTATACATCCAATCAAGCATATAGTCAATTTGATCCTTGGTTAGAATATCACGAAAAGAGTGCGGCCAAATCTTATGCGCCAAATGATTGACAAGAAAAATATCTTCTTTCCCTAATTGTACAGTTTCGATCATAACTAGACTTTGAACGAAAGTATTAAAAATCGAACCTAAAAATATGGGGGACTACCGAACAATATGCACATAGCCATGTGCAGTATATCTTGCTTTTTCCGCATCGTTGTAATCGTATTTATCACTTTCTGGGGTTGCCAAATACGTGTAAACGCCTTCGGAAAGTTCATCTCCATTCATATTCTTGCCACTCCATTCGTTCTGATAATCCTCATTTTCCCAAACAATTTGTCCCCATCGATTGAAAATGATTACATGTACACGATCATAATCCTCCAGGTTGGCAATAATAAACTGGTCATTAATCTCATCGTTGTTGGACGTGATGACATTCGGCGCGACAATAGGACATTGATTGTAGACGATGAAATTGCCATAAATTGCTTTTCCACAGGCATCAAAAACTTCCAAAGCAACTGGATTTTGATTCGGTACCAATTGATTCGTTGGAATGGCCAATTCATTGTCACTTGAATTCCATGGAGCCCAATTGTAATAGTAGGGTTCAACACCATTAACTACTTCGCATGATAGCAGTGCAAATTCTTCATCTTCGTCACACACATTAATGCTATCGACGTAGGAGATTCCCATCGCAATATAATCTTGAATGGTGATGGTGGTTGAAACTGTATCAAAGGTTCCTTCGCATGGAATTTCAATGATCGCGCTGAGTATTACGGTTTCGTTTCCTTCTAAAAGATTGTCCAAATAAGGCGTCACGGCGATGGTATCTGTCCCAACGTTTGCTGGCATCGTGATAGTCGTAGGCAAAGCATTGTAATCCGAGCCAGGCGTCGCAGTTCCCTCAATTAAAATTTGAATGTCCAGCGCATCGGTAGAGTCCTCACGAGAGAGAATAAATCCAGCTGAACCACAATCTTCAACAACAAACTGTGATCCCAAAATATCCACCAAAACAGGTAATTCCTCTTCGCAAATTAGAACGTTGTATCCAAAAGTTCTTGATTTAACATTAATCAATTGTCCATTTCTCCATTCTTCAACACAGATTGCCATCACATACGTTCCAATCTGACTTGGTGTTATAGACATTATCCCTGTAACAGGGTCAATAGAAGCATTAGCGCCAGCACCAAAAGGTTGAGCCAACGAAAAACCAACATCCCAAGGAGTTCCAGCATAAGGTGCAGGTAAATCTGGACTAGGGTCTGGTGAACCTGGGTCTGTATTACTTATCGTTAAAGGCGTACAAATTGAATATGCAAGAGAATCTCCATCTGGGTCCGTTGCTCCATGGTCAAAAACAAGTGTATTGTTTGAACAAAGCACGATCGGTGGGTATTCGTCAAACCTTGCACAGTTGTTGTGCTGATTTATTTGATTTGTACCAGGAACTTCTGTAGTAATTGTCAAGCCCCAAGATCCTGGATTTTGAATATTGATGATAGAATTTGACCAACAACATCTTTGATAGGTAATGTAATATCCATCAGCAGTCATAGGCATCGTGATCGTATCCACGTAGATTGCTCTTTCAATACAAACATCATCGGGCGGCGTAACACATGGATCATCATAAATCAATGGCAAGGTATCGGGTTGTGGCAATTGGATGAAAAACTCACCGAAAAAAGTTCCATTGGCATAAAAAACCGTGTAATGAAGTGGATCATCGTATCCTGCCGTTCCTGGAGAACAATCCCGATAGACCTCGAAAGTGACCTTGTACTGATCATTGCCAAGAGAATCATAGTACACTTCCCCTCCTACAATGTGAGTTGCCGAGCTAAGAAAATGAATGATTAATGCGAATGTAAGAAGGATAAATTTTTTCATAAGGACTGTGTATAGATAGTGTAGACGAAATTTTAGCTGAAAAAGTTCGCTCAATCAAGCTAATTCTTAGAAATGAAAAGCCCTGAGAACCAAATTAAGGTAATCAGGGCTATTCTATTTTATTAGTGCTATTTTCTTATAATCCTCCTCTTCCTCCGCCGCGGGTTGGTGTTGACCTAGTTGGAGTTGATCGTGTAGGTGTTGATCGTGTAGGTGTCGACCTCGTTGGTGATGACGGGCGCGTTGTCGGCGTTGACGGTGTACGTGTCGGTGTCGATGGCGCACTGTAAACTGGTGTCCGTGTTCTCGTTGGTCTTGTTTCTTCGCTAGGCGTTCTCGGCGCTGGAGTATTTGTGTTCTCATCACGAACATCAATATCCTTCGCTGCATCCGTTTTCACAGGTCGTGTTGTTCCAGTAGTTCCTGTCGGCGTGCGACCTGGTGCAACTGTCTTTATAGGTTCGCGAACTGGAGGCTCTGCATTCGTGTTCACCGTAGGTCGAACTGGTTTTACAGTTTCTGGATCGATAGGTGTTCTGATAGGCGGTGCAGGACATGGAACGATATTTAAGTATGCGTTATCATATATACAACCGTTCATGTCTGCTCCTGAGATTCCAGCATCTTGACATGCGCGTTGTGCTCTTGCTCGCTGACTTGGATTGAGGTCGTTTACTGTTCTCACTACTCTTGGGTAAGAGCGATCTGTAAAAGTAAAGGTTGATTGACCAGCACTGTAATCAAAAAGCGAAGTTGCTTGCGTTACTCTATGTTGATCTGCAAAGTCTCTCGCTACGAAAACAGCACGTGTTCGCTCCCATTCATCATTTGTACTTGCGAAGATATTACCTGGTGTTTGCCAAGCGCTTCCGTCAAAGTCATTCCGACCGATTCCGTCCGCATTTCCAAGCACTCCTGTAAAGCGATCGCTTTCGCAATTAATAATATTCACCGAAACATTGTAAAAAGGCATTCCTCCAGAACGTCCAGAGCGTGCATTCACTGATTCTCCAGTTGGCCAATCAATTACAAAAGAATTACCTGATTGATTGATGACTCCACCATTCGGTAGAAAGTAATGTCCACCAATTACTTCAACGGGTTGACCATTTACGCGCAAAGGATTGTCCGTAAAATTATCTGGGAAGTCTCGTGCATACAAACACACGCGATCACCATTAACATCCATAGCTACCGCCGTGTTTAGCGAGAAATCGTCCTGAATTGGTCTTTGGCGTGTTTGTACTTCCATTCTACTATCATTCTTTTTGGCGAGAACGAATTCTCCTACCGTTTGGAATGAAAAGCGTTCGCCATCAAACGAAATTAAGTGAGGATCACCGTAAGAACGACCTTGTGATCTTGAACAACTTGCTGATTGCACCATGGAGTTCATATCAGACCAGAAAGCAGTATTGGTCGATGAAGCTTCTAGATTGTTTGTCGTTGTGGCAATTTGAGAACGTGTATCTTCTGGAACCAACGCCAACATTTCTGCTGGAGTAACGTTTTCAGGAAACGTTCTCACTGGAATCTGCTGTTGGTTGATAACAGCTGGCAACGCTTCAGAAAGCCAAGCGCCCCGAACCGGATCCCAGGCGTTTAACGACTTTTTGATCGGTTCGTATTCCTGATTAAAATCGCTGTCTTGAGCGAAGAGTGCACCTGATCCTAAAACCAGTGTCGAGCTAAAAAGTAATAGTATATTTCTCATAAGAATTCATTTAAGTCCACCCTAGACGTAACAAAATATATGCCAAATCTTAATTTTTTGTTAATTCATCGTAATAATGGGCTGTTTAATCGAATAGCCACTATCTAAAAGACGCAATTATTCATTGGAGTACAACCATTTAAATGGTAATTCAACACCCCAAATAACACAAAACCCGCTCCTCTTTCAAGGAACGGGTTTTTGAATATAATCTATTGGTGGAAATTATCCTCCGAAGTCGTCGAAACGAACGTTTTCTGGTGGTACTCCCCATTCGTCGCACATTTGAAGAACAGCGTTGTTCATCATCGGTGGTCCACAGAAGTAAAACTCTATATCTTCCGGCGCATCATGTTTCGTTAAATACTGATCAATTACCGCTTGGTGAACGAATCCTAAGAAACCATCGCCTTCTTCGTCCTGCATGTCTTTCTTCTCTTTCCAGTTATCTTCTTCCAAAGGCTCGGAAAGAACCATGTAAAATTTAAAGTTTGGAAAGTCTTTTTCTAGATCGCGGAAATAGTGAATGTAGAAAAGTTCTTCTTTCGAACGACCTCCATACCAATACGTTACTTTACGATCCGTTTTTAGTGTCTTGAACAATTCATACAAGTGCGAACGCATTGGTGCCATTCCTGCTCCACCACCGATATAAAGCATTTCTGCGTCAGACTCGTTAATAAAGAATTCACCATAAGGTCCAGAGATAACTGCATCGTCTCCTTCTTTCAAATTGAAGATATACGATGAAGCGACTCCTGGATTAACATTCATCCAAGAATTTCTGTTACGATCCCAAGGTGGCGTTGCAACACGAACGTTCAACATTACACGACGACCTTCAGCAGGGTACGAGGCCATTGAATAAGCACGTACAACCTCCTCGTTATTCTTCATTGTCAAATCCCAAAGACCAAATTTATCCCAAGCAGATTTGAACTTGTCAGGTGCACCTGGATGATCTTGAGGATGCGCTGTGATATCCATATCCTTATAATTCACAACACATGTTGGAATTTTAATTTGGATATATCCACCCGCTTTGTAATCCATATCTTCTGGAATCTCTACAATGAATTCTTTAATGAAGGTTGCTACGTTGTAGTTTGAAACAACTTTAGCGGTCCATTCTTTAATACCAAGAACTTCTTCCTCCACTTCAATCTTCATGTTTTCTTTCACTTTCACTTGACAACCAAGTCTTTTATGACTCGCTATTTCTTTACGTGAAAAATGTGGTTCTTCCGTTGGCAAGATGTTACCTCCACCTTCGAGAACGTGACAAGTACATTGAACACAAGTACCACCTCCACCACATGCTGAAGGTAAGAAAATACCGTTGTTACTTAAAGTGCTTAACAATGTTCCTCCACCGTCAACTTCGAGAACACGCTCTCCATTATTAATGTCGATGGTTATTTTACCCGACGGCGATAATTTTGCTTTAACAAAAAGTAACATGGATACAAGAACCAAGATTACTATTAAGAATGCCGCAATTGTTATTCCTATCGTTAATCCCATGATTAGTCGTTGTTTGAATTATTAGTTGATGGATCAATTACCATCGTCGTTTTAGTGTCCTTATCTTCTTTTCCTTCGTCCTCGCCACTAGCGTATTTGATCCCCATGAAGCTCATGAATGCAATTCCCATCAAGCCTGTGATGATGAATGTAATTCCCAATCCGCGTAATGGACCTGGTACTTTTGAATAGCGAATTTTCTCACGTATAGCAGCAATCGCAACGATGGCAATAAACCATCCGATTCCAGAACCAAGAGAGAACGCTGTTGCATCCAAAATTGTAGAATACTGACGTTCTTGCATGAATAATGCACCACCAAGTATAGAACAGTTCACGGCAATCAATGGCAAGAAGATTCCAAGAGCACCATAAAGCGCAGGAGCAAATTTCTCTACCAGCATTTCTACCAACTGAACGATAGATGCTACAACGGCAATAAACATAATGAATGAAAGGAAGCTAAGGTCCATATCAGGATACCCAGCCCACTCCAATGCGCCTTCTTTTAACAAATAGTTTTCCAAAAGGTAGTTCACAGGAACTGTAACTACCAATACGAAGATCACCGCTGCTCCAAGTCCAACTGCTGTTTTAACCGTTTTGGATACCGCGAGATACGAACACATTCCCAAGAAATATGCAAAGATCATATTCTCGGAAAAGATCGCCTTGACGAATATATCTAAAGTACTTTCCATCTTTTTATTCTTTTAATATCAATTAATGATCTTCAATTAATGCTTTGTTCCGCGAACGTTGCACCCAAATAATGATTCCAACGATGATCAATGCCATTGGAGGCAAAATCATCATGTTGTTGTTAACGTATCCCATTGTGTACAATCCCCACTCTTCACCTGGCAATGCCGAACCGAAAATTGGAACGCCCCATAATGAACCTGAGCCAAACAACTCACGAATCACACCAACCAGTACAAGAATCCAAGCATATCCGAAGGCATTTCCTAAAGCATCCATTGCAGAAGGCCATACTTTATTACCCATCGCGAATGCTTCAAAACGTCCCATGATAATACAGTTGGTGATAATCAATCCAACGAATACCGAAAGTTTTTCTGAAACGTCAGGCAAGAATGCCGCGAGCAATTGATCTACAATAATTACCAAAGAGGCAACAACAACCAATTGAACAATGATTCGAATTCTTGAAGGAATTAAATTTCTTAAAAGAGAAATTACGATGTTTCCGAAAAGCAAAACGAATAATACAGAGAGAGACATTACGACAGCTTGCTCAACTTGAACTGTAATAGCTAATGCGGAACAAATTCCAAGTACTTGAATTGTAATTGGATTGTTGTCTGTAAGCGGGTCTGTAACTAATTTTCGATTTTTCTTCGAAAATAGCGGCTCACTTGGAGCTTTTGTTTTTTGTGTTACTTCACTCATATCTCCTAGTTATTCTTGTTATTGAAGTATAAAATATAAGGCTTCATGCATCGGTTGATCATTTCTTCAACACCTTTAGACGTAATCGTTCCACCTGTAATTCCATCAACCTTAGCTTCTGAGGATGAACCAGAGTTGTCTTTCACAACTTCAAACTTAATTGGTTCTCCTTCCTCTGTCATGATCTGTTCACCAATCCAACCTTTAATAAAGAAGGCTTGTTTGATCTCTGCTCCTAATCCTGGTGTTTCACCTTTGTGATCGAAAGTTGCTCCCTTGATCGTTTTCATATCAGAACCTAGACAAATATTCCCCCAGATTGGACCCCAAAGTCCTTTTCCTACAACAGGAATTACGTAAACATTCTGACCATCAATTTCTGCTACATAAAGAGGGTAGTTTTTATCTTCCTCTTTCAGTTTTTTATCACGGTATTCTTTACGAATATCAACATCAAAAGGATCTACACCTTCTTTCACGGTTCCATTCATATCTAAAACTACAGCGTTGTCAAGATTTACCATCTCATCAAACCTTACTGCTGCATTTTTACGTGTAATCTTTTCAGCTTCATCCGTAGGAAGAATCGCTTTCAAGATGTTCATCTTCTTTTTAACCGTATCGTTTTTATCCTGGAAAGGCTTTGTCCACATAGCGATTCCAGCTAGCAGCGCCCCAACAACCACAACAAGTATGATCGCGAATCCAAACGTATATCCGTTACTATCTCTATTGATTGCCATAATTATGCAGTTTTAACACGTTTAAGACGACGTTTGACGTTAGCTTGAATCACATAGTGATCAATGATTGGCGCCATTACATTCATGAATAAAATCGACAGCATTACTCCTTCAGGGTACGCTGGGTTAACTACACGGATCAAGATGGCTATGATTCCACCAAATAAACCGTAAATTATTTTTCCTGTTGCGGTTTGCGACGCAGTTACAGGATCGGTAGCCATGAATACAGCACCGAATGCAAACCCTCCCATCATTAAGTGGAATTCAGGTCCCATTTCGAAGTAAGGATTTCCTCCAACAAGATTGAAAATGAATCCCATCAAGTAACCTCCTGCGAAGAAAGATGCAATAATTCTCAATGAACCAACGCCTGTGAAAATCAAAATTGCCGCACCTATCATAATTGCAATAAATGATGTCTCTCCAATTGATCCAGGAATTGTTCCCATCATCAAATCCCAAAGTGAATATTGAGCAGTAAATGAATCGAGATTCTCAAAAACTGGTTTATCAGAAATAAATGAAGCCGCATCTCCAAGTGCTGTTGCTCCGGAGAAACCATCCATTTCAGCTCCACTCGCTAATTTATCTCCCAGTCCGTTCATCCAAACTTTGTCCCCAGACATTGACGTCGGGTAAGCGAAGAATAAGAAAGCACGAGCTGTAAGTGCAATATTTACGATGTTCATTCCCGTTCCTCCGAAAATTTCTTTTCCGATAACCACTGCAAAAATTGTTGCTACAGCTACCATCCATAATGGAACATCTGGTGGCATGATTAATGGAATCAACATTCCTGAAACCAAGAAACCTTCATGCAATGCGTGACCGCGTTTCATGGCGAAGATGAACTCCACTCCAAGACCGACTCCGTAGGAAACAATGATCATCGGTAGTACGATAAGTGCACCACGATAAATCTTTTCACCTTGATCTGCCCAGAACGGTAGATCTCTATTCCCTAATTCTACTGCTAAATCCCAATGACCCGCATTAAAAATCCCGAACAATAATGCTGGAACCATCGCAAAGATCACGGTGATCATAGTACGTTTCAAGTCTACACCATCACGGATGTGTGCACCTTTCTTTGTTGTATGACTCGGCGTAAAAGCCAATGTCGAGAACGACTCAAAAAAGGGATTCCATTTTTCAAGCTTACCACCTTTGGCAAACTTTGGTTCCATTTTATGAACTATATTTTCTAAAAACTTCACTGTAATTGATTTTTAGTATTACATGCACTCACTTTGGATCAAATCCAAACCTTGACGAACTTTATCCTGAATATCGATTTTCGACGTACAAACGTATTCGCACAGCGCAAAATCTTCAGGAGCAACTTCATAGATTCCGAGATTCTCCATTCCATCAATATCATCTGTAATTGCTGCCTTCACAAGCTGCATTGGAAGAATGTCGAAAGGAAATACTTTTTCCAATTCTCCCGTAACTACAAATGCTCTTTCCTCTCCGTTTAAATTGGTATCCAAACGGAATTTCTTATTTCCAGTCAAGAATGTCGGGAAAAGTCTTGAATTTGAAAACTTATCAAATCCAGGTCCTAACCAACCTTTGGTAAGAACGAATTTCAATTGGTCACCTTCTGGAATCACGGTAATTTGATTGTGGTAAAACCCAAGGTGTCCATCTGCGTCAATTTTATCTCCTGTAAGCACATTTCCACTGATTACTCGAACGTTATCAGAAGTAAAACGACCTTTCACGATTTCTGAGACATTTGCACCAATGATTGTTTCGAAGTAGTGAGGGTCTTTCACCTCAGAACCTGCAAGAGCGATTGTTCGCTTTGGAATATATTTTCCTGACAAGAAGAATCGTCCGATAATTGCTACATCTTGTGCATTCAGTACCCAAACGAATTCTCCTTTGTTGATAGGGTCAATGTGGTGGATTTGCGTTCCCACATTTCCTGCAGGATGCTTTCCGAAGATTTTATTTTTCTCAACACCTTGTGCTCCTTTAAAAGTAGCATCAGCAGGTGCTTTACCGTTTAACGTCAAGTGAACTTTACCTTCAGTCAACTTTGAAATGGCATCCAAACCAGCTTGAAATTCTTTTTCTTTCCCGTGAAGGACAAAATCAAAATCAGGCGCGAGAGGCGCACTGTCAAATGCCGAAATAAATATAGCTTTTGGCGCTCGACTTGGATCAGCAACTACGTCAATAGGACGTTGCCGAACGAAAGGCCACAAACCAGATTCCAACATTAATTCTTTAATCTGATCGCCAGACATAGAAGCTACATCTATTGGTGAACCAGATTCAAAATTTTGATTTTCAGCGACGTCAATTACTACTTCGAGAATTCTTCTTTTCTCACCACGAACAACCGCATTCAATGTTCCCGTTACCGGAGACACATACTTAATTGATGGGTTGTACTTGTCATGAAAAATTGGTTTCCCAGCTGTAACCGCTTCGCCTTCCTTAACGACCATTTTCGGCACCATTCCGTGAAAATCGGAAGGTCGTATCGCGACTGTTTTGGGCATTGGCGACTCGGTTTTAACCTTATTCGCAGCACCTACCAGTCTGATATCCAAGCCCTTTCTAAGCTTTACTGTTTTCGACATGCATTAAAGCGTTTAATAAATACATCGGCAAAAATAAAAAATTAGCCATGATAACATCTAATCGTGTCATGAACGGAGTACCGAATATTCTAATTTAGAATGTTTCTAAATTAGACTTATCACTCATCGAATTAATAACTAGTTTCGTCTAAGTAATGAGAAGGTTAAAAAGTTCTTTATTTTTAGAACACCAATAATCGATCGAATTAAACGAATGAGTACTTTAATAACATCAGGGATTCAGATTTCAGTCACGGCAGTATTTCGTTCTGATCTCTCCGAAGTTACGGAGACGCAATACTTTTTCAACTACCATATTGAGATCAGTAATACCAATTCTTTCGAGGTTCAACTCATTTCGCGCGATTGGTATATTTTTGATTCTTTGAGTGAATCGCGCTATGTCTCTGGCGCCGGTGTTGTTGGTGAGCAGCCGATCTTAAAACCTGGTGATTTCTATAATTATACGAGTGGTGCTGATTTGCAATCGGAACTTGGAATGATGAAGGGTTTTTATACGTTTCGAAATCTAACAGACGGAACGTTGTTTGAAGTTTTTGTCCCTACATTTTTACTTGAATACCCACACAAGCTTAACTAAAATGCTTTCTTTCCAAAAAGAAAAAAAGTAGCACTGCAAGAGCCAGCACAACAATGGTGAATGTCACCCAACTAAGCCCCTCGCTTTTTTCCTTTTTTGCATTTTCCTTGGTGAAATTTAAATCCAGCTCGCGCAATTCTTTTTCTTCCGCTGATGCCATTTCTAATTTCTTCTTCTCCAATTCCTTAATTCGAACTTCGCATTCATCCGCCAAGTCATCCTTAGTTTGCCCCGTATATATGGATTGTAATTCTGTTAGTGCATCGATCTCGTCTTGAACTAAATTATAACGTTTCGCTAACTCTGCCGAAATGGTAAATTCCTGAATTGCTTGATCCATCGAATCCCGTTCCATATAAAAAAAGCCAAGGTTATAGTGCGACTCGACAATCGGGCGTTTGGCGCTCATTTCCTCACGTAGCCTCAAACTTTCCTTAAAATAATAGAGTGAAGAATCGAACTCTTCCAATCCAAATTTCAAAATTCCCAGATTCGCAAAACTATGTGCCAAATGAACCTTTGATTCCGACTTTTTACTATTATCAATACTTTTTAAATAATATTCTTGAGCGAGGCTTTCATTTTTACGAGCAGATTCAATCATTGCCAGATACGCAAACGCATCTGAGGCGGCTTCATATTTTTGATTCTGGAGTGCGAGTTGTTTGTAAGAATGAATCAAAGACATTCCGAGATTGGTATCTCCAAGGGCTATATAGACTTTACCGAGACCAAGTTTCCCATTAAAGGCAGCTGTAGGATCGGGAGATTGCTCTCCAAAGCGCAAGGATTTCCTGTAGGCATCCTTTGATTTTTCGAAATCACCTTTTAATTGTAATGCATTCCCAACTTCATTGTACACTTCAGAGGCGATCATATAGTCTTCCTTCTGTTCAAAAAACTTTTTTGCAATCGCTAAATACTCCAGTCCTTGATCAATTTTGCCCGATCGGTACAAATAACTCCCAAGCATTCGCGTTCCGACTGCCCTTCCAAACTCATGCTCATGTTCTGATGCAAGCAAAAGAAGATCGACTGCAGCTATTTTGAGGGAATCCAAATTGAAACGGATATAATGGTTCCACAATTCCAACCCCATTTCGGATTTGATGTTAAGATCTGTCTCTTGATTGAATGAATTATAGGAAACTTGACTTCTTACAATAGATGTAATAACCAGCGATAGCGCAACAAGCGTTAGTTTCATGTTCAATTTCATAGTGGGTTCGACTGCTTGAGTCATTGCAAGGATAAACAACAATCCTTACTTTTGCAACAAAAAACAAACTATGTCAAATGCACTTTTTCAAGTTCCTGTTGCTGTAAATGAGCCTGTACGCCCATACAGACCTGGAACGGATGAACATACAAAATTAATTTCCAAATACCGTGAAATGCTCAATCAAGCGCCGATCGACGTTCCGATGCATATCAATGGAAAAGAAGTGAGAACGAATGACAAACGTCCAATGTCTCCTCCACACGATCATCAAAAAGTACTTGGACATTTCAATTATGGCGATGCTTCTCATGTTGAGCAGGCAATCGACGCGGCAATGAATGCGCGTGAAGAATGGGCAAATCTGCCTTGGGAACATCGAGCATCTGTTTTCTTGAGAGCAGCAGATTTACTTGCGGGACCTTTCCGAGACAAAGTAAATGCTTCCACGATGCTTGGTCAATCAAAGAATGTTATGCAAGCCGAAATTGATGCAGCTTGTGAGCTAATTGACTTTTTCAAGTTCAATGTTCAGTACATGACTCAGATATACAAAGAGCAACCTGAATCTTTACCTGGAATGTGGAATCGTTTGGAATACCGTCCATTAGAAGGATTTGTATTTGCGATTACTCCTTTTAACTTCACATCTATCTGTGCTAACCTATGTGCAGCACCTGCAATGATGGGGAATGTTGTTGTATGGAAACCAGCAGAATCTCAAATGTACTCAGCTCAAGTGATTATGGAGCTTTTCAAAGCGGCAGGAGTACCAGACGGAGTCATCAACCTTATTTCCGTTGATGGACCTGTAGCAGGAGAAGTTGTTTTCAAACACAAACACTTTGGAGGTCTTCATTTCACAGGTTCAACAGGAGTTTTCCGTCACCTTTGGAAAGAAATTGGATCAAACATTCCAAACTACCGAAGCTATCCAAGAATTGTTGGAGAAACTGGAGGAAAAGATTTTATCATGGTGCATGAATCTGCGAATCCAGCCGAAGTTGCAACGGCTATGAGTCGTGGTGCATTCGAATATCAAGGACAAAAATGTTCTGCAGCTTCGAGAGCATATATACCTTCCAATATTTGGTCTGAAGTGAAGGAAATCGTGGTTTCTCAAGTTTCGTCATTCAAAATGGGAACTCCGGAAGACACTTCCAACTTCATCAATGCAGTCATTGACGAGCGCGCTTTCGATAAAATCGCAGGTTATATAGATTATATCAAGGAACAATCAGATGCGGAAATCATTGTTGGTGGGAACTACGACAAATCAAAAGGGTATTTTATTGAACCTACGATTGTGGTGACTTCGAATCCAAAATTCAGAACCATGTGCGAGGAAATTTTCGGTCCTGTACTCACTGTTTTTGTATACGAACCAAAGGATTTCGATGCGACACTTGATTTAGTTGACTCTACATCGGATTATGCATTAACTGGATCCATCATCTCGAACGACCGTTATGCTATTAATCTCGCGATGAAGAAACTAGAAAATGCTGCTGGGAACTTTTACATCAACGACAAGCCAACAGGAGCAGTTGTTGGACAGCAACCATTTGGCGGGGCTCGTGGATCAGGAACAAACGACAAAGCCGGTGCCGCAATGAATTTATTGCGTTGGGTATCTGCTCGAACAATCAAAGAAACTTTTGTTCCAGCAACTGATTACAGATATCCATTTTTAGGCTAAAAAATAATATCTTTAAAAAGAGTCGTTTCAATTGATTCGACTCTTTTTTTTTGCTTATCTCATACCAAAACAAAAAAGACACCGCGTGAAATGGGACAATACACAAAAACTTACAGCAGGAGTTTTCATCCTGAAGAGACACTGGTATTAACTTGGGATAGCGGCTATAAAAACATTTGCATATACGACAATACGCGACTCATCCATTCTTGGGATCAACCAACTGGTTTTCTCAAAGGCGTTCAAATTGAAGACGAGCGCCTAGGAACAATTAAAATTAAGTTTACTGACACGCGTCCCTTACAGCTCGAATTGAAGGTTCGAGGTAAGAAATACAAACCGAACAGAGATGGGAAGCAAGAGAATGATATTTCAGGAATCATTTCCGTTTTTTGGGCAATGGCCGCGTTAACGGGCGTTATTCTATTGTGGTTCTTGGGAAATTTACTTGTTTACGATATGAATGAGGTGATTCAGACAATCATAATAGTGCTCACTCTCATTGTGGCGATATATCTAGCGACCGCTATTTTGTTACTTAAGAAACATTATTGGGGCTACTTTATCGGAACGGGCTACTTGATTCTATCCACAATTTATTATACCTGGAATTCATTAACCTTCGAGGGATTTTGGATGGTAACAGTCGTTTGCTTTTTCCGATTCCTATTGATCATCTATTTGCTAATGTCTGCACGAAAAGTACTTTTCGCGATAAGTTCCAAAACTTCGAAAAGCGATGACACAGGATTGATTGATGAACGATTTTAATCTTCGTTTCGTTTGATCGTCATTCCCATATAATTAATAATAGGATTGAATTTCGTCGCATTCTCTTTCACAGTCCAACCGATAACCGCAATAAACTTTTTATCAAATCGATAATACCTCAGGTAAATTTCTTTGTCCTTCGGAAAGCCGAAAGAGCGACCAGAAATTACTTTCTTATAACAAAGCTGTTTGTTCACCCGAACTTTTTCTAACGGATTTACATTAATTGAAATTAGTTTCTGCTGAAATTCAACTGAATGCTTTTCGGCAAACCAATTTAATTTCTCAGACTCTTTTTTGGGAAAGTCTGGATCCTTCGCGAAACTTTTGTCGGAAAACTCTTCAATGCTAAGGTGAAATTCTTTCGTTAGTAAATCTGCGCTTAAAATCTCCCGACCACTTGAGCGGTTGAGCGACATCAATTTGTACACCTGAAACTCAAACCCATTTCTTTCGATCTTTCTAAAGTCGGCGGTATTTACCTTCGGAAGCTTCTCCTCGGTGCCTGATGCCATCGCGTCATCAGAATTACCCGAACACGCATTCAGTAAAAACAAGCCTGCGAATAAAAAAAGGAATCTTTTGGTCATCGAAGACATTTGAAATAATCGAACGGTTCTAAACATGAATTACATTGATAATGCGCTTTGCAAGCTGTACTTCCGAATTGACTAATTAGTCTGGTATCTTCGGAGTTGCATTTTGGACATGGAACAACAATTGGGTCACCAAAAAGAACGCTTTTATCTGGCTCATTTTCTGGAGGTGCAATTCCATATTCCTTCAATTTTTTCTTCCCATTCTCGGAAAGCCAATCGGTAGTCCAAGCGGGCGAAAGAACAAGATCAACTTTCACTTCCGAAATCCCTTTCTCTGTCAACTTTTCGTGAATATCGTCCTCTATTCTTTTCATGGCGGGACAACCGGTATACGTTGGCGTGATCGTTATCGTATACAATCCGTTTTCGAATGAAACATCTCGGACGATCCCTAAATCAACAACAGTTAGAACAGGCACTTCGGGGTCGTACACTTCTTCAAGATACTCCCATATTTCTTTCGTGTCTACCATTCCATTCCAGGGTAAGCCCGCTGCATATATTGCAATTCTGCTAAGATGAAGCCTAAATGTTCCGAATGCAGTCCTTTGCGACCGCCCTCTTGCTTCCAGTTATTGGTTGGAATCGTCAAGGTAGCTTCACCGAGAACATGATTTACTGTTTTATCCCATTCCGCTTTGATCCCATCAAGATCAGGCAAAACACCACTGGCTCTCAATTCCGCCTCCACTTCATCTTCGTAAAAAAGTTCAGCGGCGTATTTCCAAAGCTCGTCCAAAGAACTCTGAATGCGTTCATGAGATTCTTCAGTACCATCACCAAGTCGGATAATCCATTCGGAAGAATGTCTTAAGTGATACGTCGTCTCCTTCAATGCTTTTCCCGCAATTGCTGCGATCGTCTCATCCGAAGAATGGGTTAACCTTTCAAAAAGTGGTTTTCGGTAAGCATCGAAAAGAAATTGACGCATCATTGTTGCACCAAAGTCTCCATTTGGACGCTCTACCAAAAGCAAGTTTTTATAATCTTTATCAAAGCGAAGAAATGCGATGTCATTTTCATCACGACCTTTCCCTTCAACTTTGGCAGCATATTCAAAAATGTTCGTTGCCTGACCGATCAAGTCCAACGAAATATTTGTCATTGCGATATCTTCTTCCAAGATTGGTCCATGACCACACCACTCCGAAAGTCGATGCCCTAAAATCAAACTGTCGTCACCAAGACGCAGTAAATAGTTAAAAAGTGCGTTCATTTCGTTTTGCGATTACATGTGTTCGATACCGTCTGGCACGTCATAAAAAGTTGGGTGTCTGTAAATTTTTGTGTTCGCGGGTTCGTAAAGTGAATCTGCATCTGAAGGATCAGAGGCTACCACATGCTTCGACTCAACCACCCAAATACTGATCCCTTCGGAACGACGCGTATAAACGTCCCTCGCATTTTCGATCGCCATTTCTTCATCGGCTGCACGCAAGCTACCTGCGTGTTTGTGACTCAATCCTTGTTTACTTCTAATAAACACCTCCCAAAGAGGCCATTCTTTATTCGACATGATTTATGACGCTTTTCTCATTTTACGTTTCGCCGCGTAAGCAGTAGCTGCCTCGCGAACCCATTCTCCATCTTCTTTGGCTTTTCGACGAGCATCGACTCTATCCTTGTTGCAAGGTCCATTGCCTTTGACAACTTCCCAGAACTCATCCCAATTGATTTCACCAAACTCGTAATGTCCAGTTTCTTCATTGAACTTTAAGTCGGGATCTGGAATCGTCAAACCAATTAGTTCCGCTTGTGGAACTGTAGCATCAACAAACATTTGACGTAATTCATCATTAGTATGTCGTTTGATTTTCCAATCCATAGATTGCTGTGTATGCTTTGATTCTGCATCATTTGGACCGAACATCATAAGGGATGGCCACCAAAAACGATTCAAGGCATCTTGAGCCATGGCTTTTTGCTCTGGTGTTCCAGCGGCAAGTTTTGTCATGATTTCGAACCCTTGTCTTTGGTGAAACGACTCTTCCTTACATACACGAACCATCGCTCGAGCATAAGGCCCGTAGGAACATCTACACAAAGGCACTTGATTCATAATTGCAGCTCCATCCACAAGCCAACCAACTGCTCCCATATCCGCCCAAGTCAATGTTGGGTAATTGAAAATAGAAGAATACTTGGCTTTACCTGAATGAAGGTCATCGATCGTATCTTCACGATCTGCTCCCAATGTCTCCACCGCACTATACAGGTACAATCCATGTCCTGCCTCATCCTGAACTTTGGCCAACAATACCGCTTTACGACGAAGATTCGGTGCGCGGGTAATCCAGTTCCCTTCAGGTAACATTCCTACAATTTCCGAATGTGCATGCTGCGAAATCTGACGAATTAAAGTCTGTCTGTAATCATCAGGCATCCAATCTTTCGGTTCGATTTTGATATCGTTGTCAATTTTCTCTTGAAACTTACGTTCCAACTCATCGAGATTTACTTCTTTCATAATTGCTAATTATATCATAGACAAATTTACAAAATCAAAGGGACTTTTCCACGTATTAAACGATTTACGTTGCGTATCGAAAATTGATGAGTTATCCATCCATCTTTTAAAGGGACTGGAAAAAATGAGTACTTTTGCAGGCAAACCAAGTTTGATACATGAAACCGACATTTCATACATTAAAAATCAAGGAAATCGTTCGTGAAACTGAAGATTCAGTGGCCATCGAATTCGATATTCCAGAAGATCTGAAAAATGTATTTCAGTACGAATCAGGTCAGTACCTAACACTCAAAGCAGATATTAACGGAGAGGATGTACGTCGCTCCTACTCTCTCTGTTCAGCGCCGCATGAATCACAATGGCGTGTAGCGGTGAAAGAAGTTCCAGAAGGCCGTTTTTCTACCTTTGCCAATCGTGAATTGAAGCCGGGAATGTCTTTGGAAGTCATGACACCAACGGGTAATTTCAAATTACAACCACACAAAGAAGCCTCTAAATCCTATGTTTTATTTGCAGCTGGAAGTGGAATTACTCCTATTTTATCCATTGCAAAAACGGCTTTGCACGAGGAACCCAAAAGTGATGTTACCTTGTTCTACGGTAACAAAGGATTCGCATCAATCATATTCAGAGAAGAAATCGAAGCGTTGAAAAACGATTATATGAATCGACTCCGTGTGATTCATGTATTGTCCAGAGAAAGTATTGGGAATAAACTTCAAAAAGGTAGAATTGAAGCAGAAAAAATAGACCATCTTTACGATGCATTCCTATCTCATTCAGATATTGACGCTGTTTACGTTTGTGGTCCAGAGCAGATGATCCTTGATGTCAAAGATAAAATGACCGAAAAAGGAGTTGAGCCTTCGAACATTCATTTTGAATTGTTTACCTCTCCTTCTGTCAAAGAAAAAAACATCTCAAAACCAACAAATTCACCGAAAGTAGACTCGAACGTTATCATTATTATTGACGATGAGGAAATTCCAGTGAATCTTTCGTCCAATGGAAAAACCATATTAGACGCTGGACACGAAGCTGGAGGAGATCTTCCGTTCGCTTGTAAAGGAGGGGTTTGCTGCACCTGCAAGGCGAAAATCATTGAAGGAACGGCTTCCATGGATGTGAATTATGCTCTAGAACAAGACGAGGTTGACGCTGGTTATATTCTCACTTGCCAAGCACACCCAACTAGTGATAAACTTATTGTATCATTTGACGATTAATTATGGCTTTATTTAAAAACCTTTTCAATAAATCAAGTAAGAAAAATCCACGTGGATTTGAATTCGTTAAAATCTCATCTATTGATCGCATTTCACCAGATACTGTTAAAGTATCTTTCGACGCACCTAAAGATGGTTCATTCGATTTTATCCCTGGACAATATGTCAACGTTGCCATTCAAATTAATGGTAAAGAAGAACGCAGATCGTACTCTATTTGCAGTGGTGAAACAGAACCGCTGTCCATTGGTGTTAAGGAAGTTCTAAACGGAACTGTTTCCAAATGGTTTAACTTGGATGCAAACGTTGGAACGGAGATTTTAATCTCCAAACCAGAAGGAAATTTCACCAAACCTGTTGACGCAAGAAATTGTGTCGCCATTGCTGCGGGTAGCGGAATTACACCTATCGTTTCTATCGCAAAACAACTGGAAGCAAACGGATCACTTCGACTGTATTATGGAAATAAACGAGAAGAAGATATACTGTTCAGAGAAACATTGGACGGATTGAAAAATACTTCTCCCGTATATTTTTTAAGTCAGGAGGATAAAGAAAGTTTCGAAAAAGGACGAATCACCAAAGAAGCGCTTGTTGATGAAATCAAAAAGGACTTGAGCATTCTTAAGTCAGACGTTTTCTTTCTTTGTGGTCCTGAAGAGATGATCAAATCTTCTCGTGAAGCTTTAGAGATGTTTGGAATTACGAGTGACAAAATTAAATTTGAACTCTTCACCACGCCAACGGAGGAAATGAAGCCAAAAGGAGCAGCGTCGGCGGATAATTCCAATTTTTCTGGCGCGTCAGAAGTTACCATTATCATCGACGGTGATGAAGAAACTTTTACTGTACCGAATAACAAAACGATACTCGACGGTGCGCTTGCAAAAGGTATTGACGCTCCTTATTCTTGTCGCGGTGGAGTTTGTAGTTCATGTAAAGGCAAAATCGTGAAAGGTTCTGCAAATATGAGAATCAATTACTCGCTCACAGACTCAGAAATTGAGGAAGGCTACATTCTAACATGCCAAGCCGAACCTCGCGAAGAAAAGATTACCATCGACTATGACCAAGTCTAGAACTATCGTTATTACTGGCGCAAGTCGTGGAATAGGACTTGAAATGGTCAAGCAATTCGCTAAGGATTCAGAAAATAATATCCTTGCACTATCGCGGAATGTCGAAAAAATGGAGAATGCTTTTTCGGGATTGAATCATGTCGAATCTGCCTTTTTAGACCTCAATTCTAATGGAATTAAATCGGATTGCGAAAAGCTGTTTTCAAAATATCAACAAATCGATATTCTCATTAACAATGCTGGAATGTTGGTTAACAAGCCATTCGTTGAATTAACACATGACGATTTTGAATCAAGTTATAAGGTAAATGTGATCTCTGTGATGGAAACAGTCCAAGCGGCACTTCCCAAAATGACCAAAGCACACATTGTCAATATTAGTTCGATGGGAGGTTTCCAAGGAAGCGTTAAGTTCCCTGGGCTAACAGCCTATTCTACTTCAAAAGCGGCACTATGTAGCTTCACGGAACTCTTTTCCGAGGAGTATAAAGAATCTGAAATTGCCATGAATTGTCTCTGCCTTGGTGCAGCACAAACAGAAATGCTTCAAGAGGCATTCCCTGGCTACGAAGCACCTGTCTCTTCCAGTGAAATGGCTGAATTTATTGTTGATTTCGCGATGAATGCTCAGCGTTGGATTAAGGGGAAAATTATTCCTGTCTCTCTTTCCACTCCTTGATTTCGTCGACCAATACAATTCCCTTGCCGATTATTTTTAGCGCTTTATCTAAAAAGGCGCGTAAATATATTCGACAGCAAGGCTTATTTGAAAACTCTAAACCGTTAAATTATCATTTAACAATTCACAAACAATTGTAATTCAAAGACACTATTAACTTTGATGTATACCTAACCTACCCGCTTACATGAGGTCATCGTAGTTTAGCAGTTATCAGGCCTCATTAAGCAACCTTGATTTAGTAGTATTTACCTATCCCTCAATTGGTCGATGTGCTACTAAATTAATTAGTTTCATTAGTAAATAGTCCCGGATTTATTCGGGACTTTTCTATTACTTACATTTTATTTCAAAAAAGCGTGTTACTTTGGAGACCATAATGCATTAATCAGTAAACCAGATTGTTTTTTGAGTAAAAAAGATCAAATATCAAAACTCTCCGACTCCGAGCTTGTTGCACTTGCGAAAAAGAAAAGCAAGTATTTTGGCGCGTTGTATGATCGATATTTTGATCAAATTTTCAGGTTTACATTCAAACGTCTTGGTGGAAATGAGTCGGTAGCTGGTGACCTTGCGCAACAAACCTTCATTAAAGCAATGGCGAACTTGCAAAAATATGAATATCGTGGTCTTCCTTTTAGCAGCTGGCTGTATCGAATTGCTCAAAATGAAGTGTCGATGTTCTTCAGACAACAAAAAAAGAATTATTCTGTTTCCATCGATGAAGAGCGATTGATGGATGTAGCAGGAGAGGCGAATATCAATTCATACATGAGCATTGAACAGCAAGAACAACTTGTTGAAACTTTAAATAAATTAGAACAATCACAGCAAGATTTAATCGAATTACGTTTCTTCCAAGAAATGAGTTTTAAAGAAATTGCTGAAATTTACGATATTACGGAAGCAAACGCCAAAATGAGAACGTACCGAATTTTAGAGAAAATCGGGAAAATGTGGGAAGAGGAAGAATGAGAAAATTTACCTTAAATAAAGAACAAAAGACACTGACGCCAACGGAGGATCAAATCAAGCGTCAGAAGGATTTTGCGCGCCTACATCACGACTATGAAAAAATCGTCAAACGCGGAAAGAAACCGCTTTATCGTGATCCGAAACTTTTCCTGTTATTACTAATAATCGGACTGATGTTTCTGCTGATTTTCCTTGAATCGTAAGCCCTTTTTGTTCTCCCGTTCCTTTTTTTGTATTTTCATTGGAAATTCTAGCACTTGATTCGAATTGGAATTATTGTTATTCTACTGCTTTTGGCTTGTTTCTCGCAAGCACAGGATATTCATTGGTCACAATTCAACGACAATCCCATCTTTCAAAACCCAGGAAACGCTGGACAGTTCAACGGAGATGTTCGCTTTGTTGGAAATTATCGTGATCAATGGCGTAGCGTTACCGTTCCGTTTCAAACGTTGAACCTTAGTGTAGACACAAAACCTTACAACCGCAGAGATATCGGTTTCGGATTGATGGTATTTCATGATGTTGTTGGTGACGGAAACTTCCGTACTATTGAGGTTCAAGGAAATTTTTCAAAAATTTTTAAACTCACTTCTGATTCTATGCACACGATTCGTCCAGGAATTAATATTGGGATGAATCATCGTCAATTGAATTTTGACAATTTCTACTTCGACAATCAATTCAACGGCGTCCAATTTTTCCCTTCACTGCCCACTGGCGAAATCTTGAATTCTGATCGCCGAACAAATTTTTCGGTCGGAGCGGGTTCAATCTATCAATATTATATCAACGAACGCTTCAACTTCACAGGAGGCATCGGATTTTACAATCTCAATCGACCTGATCACGGGTTTTATGGACAAACGATTCAGAGAGATATTCGTATCAATTTTTTCGGAAAAGGAATTTACAAATTAGATGTAGACTGGGATCTCGTTCCAGGAATTCAATTGGCAGTTCAAGGAAAGTATCGTGAGTTCATTATTGGTTCTTCAGCAAAATACACGTTGATTAACCGCATGGGCGAGTATCGTGCTGTCTATGGTGGACTATTTATGAGAAATCGCGATGCCGCTTATTTATCTCTAGGCATGGACTACCAATCCTGGTTTTTCGGGGTGAGCTACGATATCAACTTCTCTAAATTGGTTCCTGCCAGCAGAGCGCGTGGTGGATTTGAAATTGCCGTTCGCTACATCATGAATCGTTTTAAACCAAAGAAAATCGTTCACAGAATATGTCCAGATTATATCTAACCACAATAATCGTTCTTCTCGCTGGATTTTCTTTTGGACAAAGTCCTCTCAAGAAGTATTTGGAATTCGCGAAGGAACAGTACAATAAAGGAGATTATTTCTATGCGCTTCAATACTATGAGAAAGCCATGGAACTCGATTCAGCAACCGTGGATATCGTTTGGAACTATGCAGAGACGCTAAGAGCGTACAAAGATTATCGAAAAGCCGAGTTCTACTATGCAAAGGTTTATGCGAAAGAAGAAACAAGAATTTACCCTTCGAGCCTTCTCTATTTAGGATTAATGCAAAAACAAAATGGGAAATACGATGAAGCTGCAGAAACCTTTAAGAAGGCTAAGAAAAAATACTACAAGGATAAAAAAAGCTACCTGTACAAAAAGTCAAAGCAGGAGTTGGAAAGCACTGTTTGGGCGAAATCAGCATCCCGAGATACCGCAATGGTTTCCATTGAACGACTTCCAGAAACGGTCAATACACCAAACTCTGAATTTGGTCATGGTATTTGGAATTCAACACTATATTTCTCCAGCTTAAGAGCAGATTCTATTAGTGCTGCGGAAGAAGTGTACTCAAGTAATTATCGCACACATCTTTACAAAAGTGAACTGGAAAATTATGAATTTGAGGCTTCAACGAAAATAGAGGCTCTTGCAACGGAAGCCTTAAACTCAGGAAATGGAACCTTCTCTTTGGACGGAAAGCGCTTTTACTTCAGTCATTGTCGCGAAGACGGCTATAATTACCGCTGCAAAATTATGGTAGCGCAGTTTTCGAACAACCAATGGACATATATTGACTCGCTTGGAGAAATAATCAATGAACCAGGCTCCAATACCACTATGCCTTGTATTGCGGAATTAGACGGCAAGGAGACATTGATTTTCGCTTCAAATCGAGAAGAAAGTGAAGGTGGGATGGATTTGTTTTACAGTGAAATAAAAAATGGGAATCAATACGGAAAAGTTCGCGCGATCAAAACACTGAACTCCATTGACAATGATATCACTCCCTGGTGGAATCCAAAAGAACAGCGCCTTTATTACTCAAGTTCGTGGGAAAATGGTTTCGGTGGGTACGACGTCTTTTATTCAGATTATACCTCAAAATTTGAGGCACCTGTAAATGCTGGACTCCCAGTAAATAGCCCTGCAAACGACCTCTATTACTTTATGGACGCAGATACTGGATACGTAACTTCAAATCGAATAGGTGTGCTGTTCAGCAAGAATCCAACATGTTGTAGTGACATTTTCGCCTTGAAGCCACCATTAAAAATTATTCCTCCTACGCCTGATGAATCTTTAGCAGATTTAATGAAGCGACTTCCAGTAACGCTGTACTTTCACAACGATATCCCAAACCCAGATTCTTGGGCCATTACAACGAATGTTAATTACATCGATTCTTACGAGGCTTACACAGCAATGCTGGAAACCTACAAGAAAGAATACTCGAAAGGTTTGACTGGAGATCGCTCGGATGAGGCCAAAGAAGACATCGAGAGCTTTTTTATTGAGTATGTCGATCAGGGCGTGAAAGACCTGGCTGTGTTCCGAGACCTACTGCTTGAAGAACTAGATCGTGGTGCACGAATTGAAATCACCGTAAAAGGATTTGCAAGCCCTTTGGCAAAAACGAATTACAATGTGAATCTAACCAAACGACGAATTGCTTCACTTGTGAACTACATGCGAGAATACGATGGCGGCGTTTTTGTAAAATACTTGAATGGTACTGCTGAAAATGGCGGTATGGTTAAATTCTCAGAAGTTCCTTTCGGAGAATATACTGCCAATCAACTTACCAGTGACAACCCGAATGATGTTCAGAACTCTGTATATTCAAGAGCTGCGGCAATAGAACGAAAAATTGAAATTCAGAGTGTAAGTTATATGGAGGAGGACACCGTTTTTGCCTTGACTTCAGCAAATCCACTTATCGATGCAGGAAATAAAAAACGTGGAGATATTATCACTTTGGAATATCAAATTAAAAATAATTCAGATACTCCAATCGAAATAGATTCCTACCGTTCACCATGCGAATGCACGACGGCAAAAATTGATGAATATCAATTGGCTCCTGGAGCTTCCACCAAAGTCACAATCACCATTGATACCAATGACCTAATCGGTTTTGCCGTGAAATCAGTCTACATTAAAATAAAAGGTTCTGATAAAGAATTGCGGCTTTACATGACCTCTGAAATTGAATAGTTACGATAATCTAAGAATGTGTACTTTTGTCGCACAAGAATCGAAATGACCGAAACTGTAACAAAAATAAAGACGCCAAAATCACGCCTCAAGTTCATTGATATGGCGCGTTCTATGGCAATCCTGCTTATGTTGGAAGGCCACTTTGTAGATAACTGTTTGGCAGATGTTTACCGAGATGAATCCAATTCCATATTTTTTATCTGGCAGTATATTCGAGGATTTACAGCTCCAATTTTCCTAACGGTCACAGGGTTGATTTTCGTTTATTTGCTGATTCGCAATCAGGAATCTGGTTATCTGAAAAACATTCGGATTCGCAAGGGATATAAGCGCGTAATCGAGTTGATATTCTGGGGATATATCGTTCAATGGTACGCCTTTCATGTACTTGAAGCGATTGCATTTGGAATTCTAGCTATCTTAATTATTTACGGATTATACAAGATCATCAGAGTGATTCCACTTTGGATGTATTTCTTTGTGGCAGGTGTCACTATTTTCGGCTTGTACAAGTATGTGTTAACCTATCATGGCGGAAAAACCTTCCTCGAAGAAGGCCTCATGAATGGAATTTTGAAGTTACACGGTTCGGGTCGCGACGCGAAATACTGGTTCCCGATTATTCCTTCTATCGGTTATACGATGTTTGGTGCCATGCTCGGAGCTTTACTACATGACTTGAAAGACCATGTTAGAAATTGGTATTTCCCAACAATTATGTTTGCCATTGGTGCATTATTTTACCTATTCGCTAAAGATATTTTACACGGAATTGACGTGTTTTTTGGAATGGAGTCCTTCAAGTTTGTGACTTCGGATTCGATTTACGTTAAAATCGGAATGGTTTTCATGGAATTGAGTGTGCTCGTTTTTATCGATAACAAGTGGGGCGATAAAATTCGTGAAGGAAATCTCTTTTTAAAAGTGGGGCAGAACACACTTACAATCTATGTGCTTCACATGATTATACTGTATGGAAGCTTCTTCGGATTGGGAATCAACGACCGGTATTATAAAAATCTCGGACCTTGGGAAGTCACCATAGGAGCGGCGCTATTTGTGGCATTCTTCGTGATTTTAATTCGTTACTTGGACAAAATCAAATCGTCTTTATCTTTTATTTTAGTACCTATCAAGAAATTCTTTGACCGTTTGTTCCGAGTAGGACGCTAAACAAATCTTACTCTTCACTTTCTGTTTCTAAGCGAATTCGACGGGCTCTTTTTGGATATTGAATATTTACCATCTGACGGTATTCACGGGCACCACAGTCACTTTCTACGATTAGATTAACCTCATACTCCCCCGATTCTTTAAAAAGGTGGACTCCGCTTTGTTGATCTGACTCTTCTCCATCTCCGAATTTCCACAAGTATTTTGTTGCATCCTCAAAGCTTGAATTGAACTCTAATTTATGGTTGGACTTGCGTCCCTCCTCAATGTGCATGAAAATGTAGTTCTGATTCAATTTATACTCATCAGAATGTTCAGTAACATATTTGAAAGCTATTTCTGTAATCACTTTAGACTGACGTTTTCGAACCCCAAACGGTCTAAAATCTTCGTTTTGTTCGTTAAATATTGCTGAAAAGAAGGTGGATGCAACAAGATAAGATCCATTGATATTCGGGTGAAACTGATCACTAATGTAAAAATCATAATCCTTTCTTTTTCTTAGTTCTTTCCAGACCATACCGACAGGTACTACAGGGATTTTGTAATGATCCCCGATAAATTTATAGCCATTCCGAATGGTATCTGCCATCATTTCGAAGGTTTTGATTTCTTCTCTTGAAGGATAACCGACTTCATAGCCCCAAGTCATATAAAACAGGACGTTAGTACAACTATTATTTTGGTAGATGGAATCTAATATCTGATCAATATAGGGCATTGTTGCCGTATCCAGGTATTCTTTTGGGTAGGTCATTTCGCGGCTATAGCCTTGAAGAATAATATAGTCCCACTTGCGCTTGTTTATTGCGCGATACATATCTTTTCTACCAGTGTGTTCTTTAAACGAAGCGCCTCCTTTTGTGTTAGACTCCACAATAACTTCTTTTCCCGAATTAGTAGCCATTTTTTCAAATAGACCAGCCATATCATTCATATAAGTAAAACTATTACCAATGAATAAAACTTTTATTGCTTCATCATCTTCCTGGGCAATCGAAGGATTTGCAGCTAAAAACGAGAGAAAAAAGAGAAAAGATACAATCTTCATTTTAAAAGCTATTTGTTAACTATACGGTATTTAACCGCAAAAGTTCAGCTAAAATTGTACCAGAAAGTGATTTTTTACTATGTGCGCAGAATTTTCTTAGCTGTTTCTGCGAGCTCATCTTGCGTTGGGCTTAGTTTTGGTCTTGAGAAATTTATGTCATCCATAGTATTCATAGGTATCAAATGAATATGGGCATGAGGCACTTCCAAGCCAATTACGGTTACACCAATTCGCTTACAATCGAACGCAGCTTTGACTTTTTGAGAGACTTCTTTAGCAAAAACAATCATTTCTGACAACAACGCATCGTCGATATCGAAGATATAATCAATTTCTTGCTTAGGAATAACCAGTGTATGGCCCTCTTTCAAAGGCATAATATCCAGGAAAGCAAGAAATTTATCATTCTCTGCGATTTTATGACATGGTATTTCTCCAGAGATTATTTTTGAGAAAATAGTAGCCATTATCGAGTGATTTCAACGATTTCAAATTGCATAACACCATTAGGCGTCTGGATATCGGCAATTTCACCAACTGACTTACCAAGTAATCCCTTCCCAATTGGAGATTCAACACTAATTTTCTTAGCCTTGAGATCCGCTTCGTTCTCTGCAACCAATGTATAGACCATTTCCATGCCGTTTGTGGCATTTTTTATCGTCACAGTTGAAAGAATGTAAACTTTAGATGTATCGATCTCAGAATCGTCTATAAGACGCGCATTTGAAAGAATTTCTTTCAATTTGGCAATTTTCGATTCCAAATGACCTTGTGCCTCCTTTGCAGCGTCGTATTCTGCATTCTCCGATAAATCTCCTTTATCTCTAGCTTCTGCTATCTGTTGAGATATTGAGGGTCTCTGAACTGTTTCCATTTGGTGCAATTCAGTTTTCAACTTCTTTAACCCTTCCTCTGTGTAATATGATATTTGTGACATAGTGTAAATTCTTATAACAAAAACAAGAGAGCCCATAAGGACTCTCTCGCTACTCAAATATAGTAAATATTCGTTATTTCAAGCTAATTGTCGCTCCAATTGTGTGAATGATTCCGAATACACCTGCGAAACGAGCACCGTACTCAATTCCCAATGCACTTTTGTTCTCACCAACCAATGCGTCAACAGAGAAACCTGCTGAAGGTCCGATCAAAGCGTTTGATCTGTTTTCAGCGTTGAATAAATTTCTCTCATAAACAAATCCACCTCGTAGGTTGAATGCCATTTTCTCAGTCGTCATTTTGTAGTCAGCTCCAATGCGGAATTGATCACTTGAGAATGAGTTCGCTGTAAACCCTAGATCCATTGTCAATTTATTCGACTCGTCAAAGATGAAATCGTAAGAACCTCCAATTGCTAGAAGCGATGGCATTTCGTAAGTTGCTGAACGTTGCTCAAGAGTCGCCACATTCCCAGTAGAAACATAGTTAATCTGAGAAGCAAGTCCATCTCCTTTGAAACGCATTACTGGACCAACGTTTTTCAAGGCAATACCAAATTTAATTTGATCTTGCTCTCCTGTAACGTATCGAATTCCAGCGTCAATTGCAACACCGTTCGCTCGAAGGTTTGCAATGTTTTCAGAGATCACCTTGAAATTGATTCCTCCATAGATTGATTGAGAGAATTCTCTCGCGTAACCTACGTTAAAAACATTTGCTCGTGGTGAGAAGAAACCAATATTACCCTCTGGGTTGTCTACTGTAGTGATTGGAATATCACCAAAATTTAGAGACTGAACACTTACTGCAATCACGTCGTTCTCTGAAACTCTCTGTGCAATACCCGCACTGTTCATCGCAATACCTGCGTTACCCATCCAGTTACTGTAGTTAAACTTGATTTGCGTTTTATTCGTAAATGCAAGTCCTGCGATATTGGTAAACGATGCCTCCAAACCATTCGTGCTAGCAATACCTGCATCACCCAGCGCAGAACTTCTAGCCCATGGGTTAATCAACATATGCGAAGCTCCAGCAGATCCTACACGGTCTTCGTTTCCAGCAGTTGCTGCGAAGCTGGATAAAATCGCAGCTCCGACAACAAATGCACTTTTCATTTTGTTCATTGAATATTTCATTTCAATTCTACTTTAGTTTTATTAAATACCCTGTAAGTCAATTTGTCTCATTCCACCGAAGAACTTAACAACTTTCTCACCGATTCCTGGAACTTCTACATGGATGAGGTAAACACCTCCAGCCAAAGGAATTCCTTTGTGGTTGTTCAAATCCCAATCCAATGATGTCACTGGACTATCTTTCTTGAACGTTCGTACAAGTTTTCCGTTTACTGAGTAAATCTTCACAGTACATACCTCAGGAAGGTTCGTGATCTTCACTCTAGCATCAAGACGATTTCTTTCGTACTCTGAATATGCGTAATAAGGGTTAGGAACCACGTTGATCATATCCAAAGCATCTGCTAAACGATCATCACTTCCAAGTTCTGTTGCGATATCTGACATATCCCAAGAATACATCGGACGACCATTGTTTTGACCAGTCGCAGAGTAGTTCTTATACTCCTTACTCACTCTTAAGCTAATTGTTACATCAGTTGGCAAGTTTTGCGGATCAACGTCATAACCAGTAGTCGCAAGTGGATATGCGATCCAGCTAATGCTTCCGTAGAAGTTACGCTTTGCTGTACTACTGTTTGTCAATACCTGGTCAAACAAGATTTTAGCTTGGTTCGTTGCATCATTGTCAGCTTGTGCTGGAACATACGCTGGGAAATCATAACCTAGAATGTAGTTATTGACTGTAGCATTGTTGTTCGAGAACACATACACTGGGTGCATCCCTCCTAAAATTGGAGTACCACCGTTGTCAACCAAATTATCAGTTGGATTCCAAATCATATCTGCACCGTTCTCAGAAGCCAAGAATGAATTCTCACCAAAGGCCATGTACAAACGAGCTCCTGATTCAAGATCCACTGCATATCCAGGGAACCAACCCATACCTACTCCTGTTCCATCAGGCAAACCGTTTTTACCTACTGAAGGACTTTCACGGTAAGCACCTGGTTGTGCGTTTCCAACATTCAATGCTGAACTTCTTCCCAATTCAATAACTGGACATCTAGTCCACAATGACTTGTCTGAAGTCAACACAATATCAACTGAAGGAAGGAAGCTAATTGAAGCCGCGTTCTTTGCAGATGTAGGTGATGGGTAATTGAAGTATGCCATTGGCATAAAGCTTGACTCCCAACCAACTAATTTGTGCGGTGCAATACCTCCGCCAAGAATATTAGCCCAATCTTTATCTGGATCAGCGAAATTGTTTGGCGCCAACCAATCTGAATAGTTACATGGATCTAAATAATCTCTGTATGTAGCCAATGTGTTATCCGCACACTCATATCCAGGATCATTGGAATCAGTGTTTGGTGCATACGTTCCAGAACGAATCCAGTTCGTAGGATAGAACCCGTCATTATCATTCACAGACGTTAACCACAGTTTAGAGCTATCATCAAAAGAAATGCTTGAACTGATTAAATTAGTCGTTCTCGCTTCTACCCCTCCTGAACCACCGTCTGGTAAGAAGTATTTCTCTTGAGTAATTTGAACCGAAACTCCCCATTCAGGAATGATTTGCTCATTGTTCGTAGCGATCACAACATTGGAAAGAACTGAATCTGTCGGCGTTGTAGATGCTTGTGAATCGTATCGATAAATTACCCATGATGCTGTATCAGCTCCATTACTTGATGAAGTTGAGTAATCGCGGAAACGACATTCGTAATAACCGTCTTTTACGTTCAATGGATCCACAACTTTCACTGCGATTGGTCCTTTTCCATACTCATACTCAGGAGTATCAATGAAACCATTTGTTAGAATTGTGTTCATAGAAGCGCTTGTCAATTCTAACTCACGATTTCCATTACCATGTCCGTCCAATCTTGTAATTCTTGGTGTTGAACCATACTCGATCAACTGTCCTGTACCTCCTGCTTCTGGCATTGGGTTGTGAGGAACACCTGAAACTGGTGTGATTGCCGTACCGTCAAAGTTCAAACGAGAAGCGATGTAAGGTATTTTTTGTCCTTCCAATGTAGTCGCATCTTGCGGATCATAAAGATTAGGGACTCCAGTCACGAGGTCTGCCATATCATTGTAAGCATAAGCCACTGCAATGAAGTAGTAAGTCTTGTGGTTCACTAAAGCTCGATCTCCTTGAGCAAATAAATCCTCGCTTACTAAGAAAGTGTGACGAATTCCTTCATCTGTCCCGTCCACTTTTTCAGCTGGTACAGAGTACCCGAGATCTTCATCGAATTCGAAATTGATTAAACGATCAATTCCGTTTTTAATGTCACACTGGGCAACTAAACGCGCTTTCGAATTGTCTGTAATTTCAGCAACACCTGCATCAGCATCAATCATCTGATAAATTTGGTATCCTTCAAATCTGTAGAATCCATCAACTCCTGGATCAGTAATGTTGATCTCGTCTTCTACTGCATAAGTTTCGTTTGCATTGTTCGAACCGCCTGGGTTGTCGAGCATAAGAACCAATTCATTCTCTAACTCTTGAATTGTCAAACGCGGTGCGTTCGGCGGATCTAGAATTTTGAAACATGCATCGAAAAGAGCTTGTGCTTTTGTATCTGCACGCTTAAGTACTTCTACTGATGTAAATGGATCTCCATCATTACCTCTACCGTAAACGATACCAATAGTAATGTTGTTGATTGCTCCTGGTTTCAATGTAAATGGTCCTGCTGACTGAACGAAACGTCTATCCTCAGGAGGAGTTGGTGAACCACCGTTTGCGTTGTACTCAGCCCAATCATCATTTAAAATTGCTCCTTCAGTTCCCCATCCTAATGGATCTGAATCTCCCGGGAATACATAAGTCGTAGGAGTTGTAGTAGTTCCTGCGTTATAAGCGTTTCCACCGTAGAAAATTTGTGAACCATCTGCCCAGAAACCTCTCATGAAGTTGTAGAATTCTGCGGCGTTGTTTGGATCACTTGTTGGGTAAACCGCACCATTCGTATAGTATGTGAACAGACGCATTCCGTAGCGCTCGTTATCAATAATTCCATCGCTATAACCAACACCGATTCCACGGTAAACAATACCTGAATCAGCGATAGCAGCCGCAACGCTTGGAGCAACATAATCTCCTAAAATTGAATCAAAAACTGGCCCGATATTATCTCGTCCATCTGCATCTTGATAAGGCCCTTCGAAGAAGTCAACTCCAATTGCTGGAGGATTTTCACCGTAACCTTGAGCACCACCGTTTGTTTCATCGAGTGCGTCACCGTTATATGCATACCCTAAACCTCTAGATACGTCACAACCAACATAATCATCTTGGTAGTTCCCTACATCTGGGTCTAAGTATTGTGCAAAATATGTATTAAACAATGTTTGCGTACTACGGTTAATCATCTCGTAGTTGTAGAATGTCATTCTGTTTACTTCATCATTCGTTGCAAATGCGAAGGCTTGAGCACGGATTTCCATACCGATAGGCTCTCCGTTTGTTTCCGTGTGAATGTTTCCTTTATCATTGAAAACCCACCAGTGTGTCTCATCACCGAAAAGTGAAATACGACGGTCGAATCCACACTCGATATCATCACGACCTAAAATATCATCATACCAAGGAGTATCTCCTCCTGCTGGATCGTAAAACCCTGGTTGACTTTCTGGGTGATCATAGAATGGTGCCAACCAGTAATCCTGTAATTTATCAGGATTTCCGTGCGCTGGCCACTCATAAATACGTGTCAACTCATCATTTGTTGGAACTGTTGCTTCATCACAAGTTATTGGATCTTGGTTTGAACCATTACATGCTTCCCACCAAACACTATATCGAATAACTTCCGCTTTTCTAATTGTGTAAAACTTGTCGTAGAACAAACACTGATCTGGATCAATATTCGCTTCTCCGAAATCACGGATTGCGTCACTACCTACCGGACTAGTTGGATCGTAGTCTCCAGAACCTGGCTGAGCAGATAAAGGACCAGGCCAGAAATCATTTCCTGAACGGAAAGTAAGTGCAGCCAATTTTAATTGACCGTTTACATCCGTACCTCCCATCCAGAGTGCACCAGAATAAATCGCGAATAGATTATCACCACCTACCTCGTAAGCTGCGACACTGTTTTGACGATCCTGGAACATACTTCCACCTTGTTCAATGAAGGCATTGACATCATTAAAACTCATTGTAATACTTGCTGTTGCTGGAGCACAATTGGCTCCTTTTGCATTGACAGTAGCATTGTTGCCACCACCGCTGCTACCAGCAGGTTTTCCACCCACGCTTTTATACGCGAGTCCATCATTTGACCACAACACTGTGGTTGCGCCAAGGATAATTGCTATTAGTTGCTTTTTCATAATGCTTTGTTCTAATTATGAATTAAAAATCAAATTTAACCCCCAAACGAATCGTTCTCGGAGAACTGATATTGAATGGGTTCTGAACCTTCATTGTGTAGTAATCTCTGAATGATTGCTCATCCAACTGATTCTGAATTGATGTTTGGCTTGAAGCTGCTGCTAAGAAACCATCATCATCCCAGTTTCCTGTTGCTCTGTATACGCTCAACACGTTAAATTGGTTGAGAAGGTTAGTTACACGTACGTATACATTCAAGAATACAGGCTTTTTGTTATCTTCTTTACCCATTTCCAACTCGAGAGTTCTGTCAAGTTGTAAATCTAGACGGTAAGACCAAGGCAAACGTGAACCGTTCGTTGTTCCATCCAATCCTGAATTTTGTGGGCTGAATTGTGCTGCGTTCGTAATCGTCCCTTGAGCAGAGTAAGGAGCTCCAGAGTAGATATTAGAAACAATGTTCAAACCTGTGTTTTCAAGAACTTTGAAGTCACCAATCTTCGGCCCGTTGTAATCGCTTCCTGCGCCGTATCTGTAATCCATCGTTACGTTGAATGCATGACGACGGTCAAATGAGTAAGGGAAAATTGCTCTCAAGTTCGGCAATCCAGCCTGAATCAAACCAGCCGCTGAAGTTGCATCTGATCCAGTACCATCTGCGAACTGTAATGTATAGTTTGCTGTCATTCGGATATTTCCAGTACGACGTAGGTCGTAAGCTACAGTTAATCCTTTTACAGTACCGAAGTCACGGTTACCGAATGTACTGTAAGTTACAGGGTACGCTTCAAAGATGTTTTGAAGTTGAACGTTGTTTCTTTGCTCACGGTAGAATGCTGAAATTTTCAAAGAAGACGTACGTGTTAATACTTGTTGGAATCCAATTTCGTAATCAACAGTAGTCTCTGGTTTCAAATTCGAGTTTGCAATTGTTGCACTTCTTGAGTTAATGAATTGATACTCGAAAGGATCAAAACGGAATCCAGAAGTTGGACGTTTTGTCAAGATATCATAATGAGCAAAGAAAGAAGCTTCATCAGAAATCGGGAATGAGAATGCGATACGTGGCATAACATTCACTTGTGGCTTGTAATCTTCAAAAGCGTCCGCTGTTGGTGTTTCCAAGGATGGATCCAACAACCATGGAGCGATACCTCCTGGCCCACGAAGTGTTTTTGGATCTTCTACAACTACACCACTTGCATCGTACCAAACATCACCATCTCTAAATCCGTTGATTTGAGTTGGGTTGTTTACATCGTTTACATAAACTACGTAATCATCTCCGATTGAACTTGGGATATCTACCCACGCCTCACCTGTTGCTGCTGCTTCAGATGCTGTTCTTGCTTCGTAGAACAAGTATCTATCTTTCAATACTGGTTGGTTGGCATCGAATACATCAACACGAACCCCAACGTTGAAAACGATATCGTTGAACGCGAATTTATCCATAATGTAACCAGCCATATAAATAGGTTGGAAAGCTCCAACGAAACGACGGTAGTTTCCGTTTTCGTCAAACTCGTTGAAGTATTTAGAAATATCTGTCACTCCATTTACTTTGTTACCTATGTGATCATACCCCCAGTAAGAAACGAAGGAGTTACCACCGTTTAACAATTCGTCTGGTGAGAACATTTCGAAACTGTAGATATTTGGATCGTATTTATCAACATCGATAAAATCAGTGCCATCAGCACCTTGAGAAATCAATCCTTCATTGTATAAATATTCTCTTAGGTTGTAATCAAAGAATGATTGGTTATCATTTTGCTCTTGCCCACCGTACTCACCAGTACCTGACAAGTATGCATAACCTGAGTTTAAACGATCGTAGTTGATGTACATTCTTCCTAAAGAATCAACATACTCTGCTTGTGACTTGTCAAGCTCAGTAATGTGGAAGTTTGCCAATTGACGTGCAATTCTCCAGATTCCAATAGGACCATTTCCTCCGCCGCCAGTGGTTGTTCCATTCGTCCAACCTCTATCCCAACGTCTTTCAAATTCGAATCCTAATGAAATTGAGTGATCTCCAATATTTGCAGAACCTGATCCAGTCACACGGAATTGATCATTTTCTGTTTTTGCGAAACCGTTGAATGGTGTACCGATGTTACTCCAGATTGAGTATACGCTACGAGGAGCATCACCATTAATCAAACCACTTCCGTTTTGAATTTGTGTTAAATTCTCGTAGTGATCTGTTGCATCATCTGAGTATATATTATAGTATTGAGTTGTGATTGCAGCAAGTGCAGCATTTGTTTCTGAAGGTTCGAAATCAACAACTAAATCACGGAAACCATCGTGCTCATAAGCATTCAAGTCATTGTTCCATGCGTGTGATCTTCTTCTAACTGTTGTAAAACTTCCTACGTGACCATAGTTGAATAAATTGAACTCATGGTTTGGATCGTAGTTACTGTCTTTTGATTTTGAGAAGTCAACCATCAAAGAGTAATATGCACTTTTGATTTTAGAGCTGCTTTCTGAATCAGAGTTAGAGAAACGTTGTGTCAAACGACCAAATACCCTCCAATCTAGAGATTCAAAAACTCCGTAGTTCCCAAAGTTAAGCAGAGAACCTGCATAAGAGTAAATGTTTCCTTTCGCGTAGTTCATAGAACCACCGAAGGACAAGTTTACAGATGGACCTGTATTTACATCAATCTTCATTTGACCAGAAACGTTCGTATTTCTTGTATTCATTCTCCAAGGTGTTTTCTCGAAATCTTCCATATGTAGGAATTGAGAATTATGGAACGTACCAAAACCTGTTGATGAAGGACGCAAAGGATTTGCTAACAAATCATCTTTCACTTGTTTTTTAATTCTCCAGCTTCCATCGGCCAACGGACGGCTGTCCAATTGATCTGTAACGTTAGCTGAAAGAAGGAATCCTAAACGCGGCTTTGTTCTAGCGCCAGTTGAATCTTTCTGCATCCAAAGCGGACCAGATAACATTCCTTCAAATAAGTTATAAGCATATTTATCTAAACCGAATACTTTACCAGTGTAATCTTCTGTCTCAGGGTTGTTCCCTAACGGATCACTTCCTGCGAAATAAAATCCTGAGGTTACAACTTCCGCACTTCCGAAGTATTTTGCTGACGGACCACGCGTCGTTACCGAGATAATACCACCCGTTACGTCACCATAATTTGCGGGCACACCTCCAGTAATTACCTTAACCTCTTCTATAGAGGACTTAGGAAGGTTCGCAGACCCACGAACTTTAATACCATCAATAAAGAAATAAGTACCATCTGATCTAGAACCACGAACGCTGATCGCTCCCGAACCTTCTGAAGTACTAACCCCACCTACTGTTCCAGCTACACCTGCAGCGGAACGAACTGGCAATCTAGCGATATCTTCTCTACCGATCGTTGCTCCAGAAGCACCACCATCCTTATCAATAAGAGGTACCTTATAAGCAAAAACTCTTACTTCTTCGATGTCCTGAATATCCTTAGGAACCGAGATTGTAAGTTTGTCTAAGAATGTAATTTGATCAGAACTTACCACCACTCCTTCTGTAAGAGTTGGTTGATAACCTGTGGCAACTACTTCCACATCATAAGATCCCGGTGCAACCGAGTTGATTTGAAATTCTCCCTTTTCATCGGTGATCGCTCCAGCTTTTGTTGAACCGTTTAGTTGAACCTTCACTTTCGCGAATTCAACCGGTTTATTGGAGTCGCCATCCGTAACCGTTCCCCGGATCGTCCCGAGACCAGTTTGGGAAAACCCATAAGACATCGTGAGCAACAAGCTCACTACGATTAAGTTAAGTTTTCGTAACATAAGTACAGTTTGTTTAGTATTCAACCAAATTGCTCTAGTAAAGCGCGTAAATATAGAAAAATTCGGCGGGAATCTTTTTAAATGTTAAAAAAATAAAAACCGATTCTTCTTAACCAACTTTAACAAATGTATGAACTTCAATTCATGATAATTTAATTTTCGAATTCAAATTCCGACAAATTATACAAGTCTATTTCGCGTCCCTATTTTTTACCTTTCTTTGTGTTTCATGGATGCATTCAAATTTTCTACAATCAATTCAGGGAAGACGGACATTTATCTTTTACAGTATGATTTTTTTGATATTGAAGATCATTTTGAAGTATTGACTCCACAGGAATTAGAACGGTGTCTTAGCTTTGGACATATTCGAAGGAAACGTGAATTCGTGGCTACAAGGATCTTACGACACTCCATCTTCGGCTTCCAACACATTCATTACAATGCCAACGGTGCTCCATTTTTGCACAACGGATCTTATATCTCTATAAGTCATTGCGGCAACACCGTAGCCATTGCTGTGAATTCAAATTTTTCTCTTGGGCTTGACTTGGAAGTTCCGCGCGTTAACATTCAAACTATAATGCACAAGTTTTTGTCCATAGAGGAAAATCTCCTTTTCGATTGCAATGATCACCTGGTTGTCTCCAAGATCTGGTCTTGTAAGGAAGCGCTCTATAAATTGGCGGGACGAAAGCAGATTTTGTTTAGTAGCGAGTTACATCTGTCACCGATAACAGATTCCGAGTGGAAAGGTCGGATAATTAATGACGATCATGAACTTTATGTTAATTTGAATATATTTGAACGACAAGATTTAATTATCACCATTAACAAAACACCTGTTGAACGCATCGAACACCATACTTAAGCGATTTTCAAAGCGAACTGGACAGATTGCCGTATTGATTGATCCAGAAAAGCTCAATCAAAAAACAGAATTGCAAGAACTTTTAAGAAAAGCTGATTTCGCTGGTGTAGACTATTTGTTTGTTGGCGGAAGCACGGTCACTCAAGAAGAATTTCATCGATGCGTGAATACGATTAAGTCCATTTCGCCAATTCCTTTGGTTATTTTCCCTGGAGCTTCACATCAAGTTTCTGAAAAGGCCGATGGGCTATTATACCTTAGTTTAATTTCAGGCAGAAATCCAGATTATTTAATAGGACATCATGTCGCTTCATCTGCAGAGATATATGAAATGAATCTTGAGATCATTCCGACTGGTTATATTCTCGTTGATGGCGGAACGAGTTCCTCGGTGGCTTATGTTAGTCAAACAACGCCGATCCCAGCAGACAAGTCGAGTATAATAATGAATACTGCCAAAGCTGGAGTTCTTCAAGGAAAAAAAATATTGTACTTGGATGCAGGCAGTGGTGCTAGTTCACCTGTACCCTCCTCGATTATATCCAAACTTAAAGAGTTAACTATTCCCGTTATTATAGGCGGAGGAATTCGATCGATTGAGAAAATTGAGGAAATGACGAATGCCGGTGCAAATGTTTTGGTAATTGGAAATAAAATCGAAGAAGACATTGATTTTCTTTTAGATATCAAACTTCATATAGAAAAAAGTCATGAATGATCAGCCCAAACTTATAAAAGCTATAAAATCTGCTGCTGGATTATCTTTTGCAGTTGCATTTATTATGGCTATCAATCTATTTGGAGAAATCGGAAGGTCAATCCTGTCAAAAGAAACGGCACGAATTATTTTTATTTCGGCAGGTGGGATTGGCCTCGTTCTGAACCTGATCTCCTTTCAAACGGGTAGATTCAATCCAGTTTACAATTTAATATATTGGCTAGGGTCTATTGTCGTGTTTATCGGACTTGTCGCCATCCTAATGAATTGGCCTTATGCAAGGGTAATTTTAATCGCAGGAATGCTAAGTGTCGGCGTTTCTTTCTTTCTGCCAAAGAGTTTAACTGAAAAAAAGTCCGAAAATTCTGATTTATTAGACAACTAAGCATAAACTGCCTTCAGAGACATGTCTAGGCTTTTCACGCTATGAGTGAGTGCTCCAACAGATATATAATCAACGCCAGTTTCAGCAAAATCACGAATCGTATCAATTGTAATTCCGCCTGACGCTTCCGTTTCGATCGATTCTGGAATCAGTGGTAAAACATCCTTTAAGCGCTGCGGTGTAAAATTGTCTAACATAATTCTGTCGACACCTCCAACGGAAAGTACTTTATTCAACTCTTCCTGATCACGAACCTCCACTTCGATTTTAAGATCTTTGCCATTCTCTTTAAGATATTCGTTTGCTCTTTCAATGGCGTTCACAACACCACCTGCATAATCAATATGATTGTCTTTAAGCATAATCATATCGTACAACGCAAAACGATGATTGTGTCCTCCACCTATTCTAACAGCCCATTTTTCCATATACCGTATCCCGGGGGTGGTTTTTCGAGTATCCAAAAGTTTGGCATTGGTGCCCGCAATGATTTCTACGATTTTACTTGTCTGGGTAGCAATACCACTCATGCGCTGCATAAAATTGAGGACAAGTCGCTCCGTACTTAGAATAGATATTGATTTGCCCGATATTTCGAAAACGATGTCACCAGGAACAACGTGATCTCCATCCTTCATGAAGGTTTTCATAGATAATGATGGATCAAACTTTTTAAAAATGCGTTCTGCTAATTCGACACCAGCCAGAACACCCTCTTCTTTTATCAATAACTTTGCAGTTCCAGTTGCATTTTTTGGGACACAGGAAAGTGAAGAATGATCACCTTCACCGATGTCTTCGCGCAGTGCGTTTTCAATTATTTCATCGATCATGAGATAAAAGTACTCAGATCAATTGAGAATTATCAGTACGCTACATTAATTTTCGATGGTAATACTTTCTATTTTGAAGGTGCTACTAATTTTTTTGAAATGGACCGTAACGCGATATTCATCTCCTCCACTTACATAAGTACCAATTCCAAAAGCACCTTCGCTTGAGCCAGAACCTTTGTGAATGAATGAGAAAGAACTTGCAGGGTGCTTACTGAAAAATGATTTTAAAACCTGAGTGGCTTGTGATTTTGAGTACGCGCCTTCTTCATCAAGAATACTGATCAAGCATTTATCTTTGCACATACCAACAATCGAAGCGGCATCACCAGATTTAAATGCAGACTGTACACCTGAGTACGGAACATCTGCTGGCATTTCTCCGCCAAACATCATCAACATAGAAAAGAGTAAAGCTATCATAACACATTTGCTGTTTTTAGTTTCCGCTTCTCAAACCTACAAATTTAATGCCTAAGTTCATGATTCTTCTGGATTTAATTCAATCGCGGCTTTTCCGTATATTCGAGGCATGAAAATCAAGGTGATTTGTATCGGTAAAACTGGTAAATCCTTTCTTCAAGAAGGTGAAAATGAGTATCTCAATCGTTTGAAGCACTATTGCAAATTAGAAAAAGTGGAATTATCCGACTTGAAGAACGCGCGAAAACTAACGGAAGAACAAGTGAAATCAGAAGAGTGTAAACTAATGCTTCAGCACATCGAATCTGGAGATCAAGTATTTCTTTTAGATGAAAAAGGTAAAACTTATACTTCTGTTCAATTTTCAAATTTCTTGCAGAAAAGATTCAATCAAGGTGGAAAATCGTTGGTTTTTATCATCGGAGGTGCTTATGGTTTTTCGGACGCTGTGTACGCTCGAGCTGACGGAAAAATTAGCTTATCAAAAATGACCTTTTCGCACCAAATGATTCGCATGCTCTTTTTCGAACAAGTATACCGAGGGTTAACCATTTTGAAGGGAGAACCGTATCATCATCAGTAAACCATAATTAATTGTAAATTCGGTAATCAAACAAACGCATTGAAGACGGACTATTTCACTTTTTTTGATATTCTACCAGCCGTCTTGTGGCTGGTAATCATTCTTGTGGCTGGCATTGCGATTCGAAATGCGAATTTGGATAAGCCTCATTATAAGTATTACCTACCAAATTTATACGCGAAGCTAATCTTCAGTTTAGGCTTTGCCTTAGTTTATATATTCTACTACGGCGGAGGTGATACTACAGCCTTTTTCGAAAGTTCCGTTTCGATGAATAATCTTTTTATGAAATCGCCCAGTATGTTCTTTGAGAAACTCATCACGGAACCAACCAGAGACAATTGGACGGTCTATTTTGATGCCAGAACGGGTTACCCACCACATTGGATCTATAAAGAACCAGAAGCGTTTTTCGTAAGTAAAATCATGTCGTTTTTCACATTTTTCACACTCAAAAGCTACATCGCTTCGACCTTCTTAATTGCTTACATTACGTCTATTGCTTCTTGGCGTCTTTTTGAATTGACCAGAAGTTATAATTTCTGTAATGAAAAATTCCCAGCAATTGGAATATTATTTTTGCCCTCTGTAAACTTTTGGTGTTCTGGAATCTCGAAAGATAGTGTGGTATTCATTTCCGCTGCATTCGCGGTTTATCACGGGTTTAAAATAGTATCACTCACACATAAAAGCGGACTTAAAAACTGGATTTTCTTCATCCTGAATATGTTCATTATTTATCATATTCGAGACTTCATTTTCATTGCTATTCTGGTTCCACTGACCCTTTCTATAAGTGCGCGAATTGTTAAAACATACGGTGGTGGAGATTACGTCGTCATACTCGTAAGAACCATGATTTTCGCAGTTGGAATGGTCGCTATTGGTGGCTCTTTAATCAGTCAAACAGAGGAAGATTTTTTGGAGACGAATACTTTTCTTAAGCAGGCTGCAGTAATTCAAGACGACTTCGCGAACAATGATACGTATGGTGACAAGCGTTACAGTTTAGGTGAGATTGAATTTACTCCTTTGGGCTTAATCAAGGTCATGCCAATAGCCATTCTAACAGGAATATATCGTCCTTACATCTGGGAATCACTGAGTCCAACTTTGATTCTAAACGGCTTGGAAAGTATTGTATTCCTGTACTTTACCTTTCTGTTTTTTAGGCGAAAACCTCTTGAAAAATTCAAAAAAATTAGGAGTCACGAATTTCTCATTTTCGCGTTATTCTTCGTGTTAATAATTGCATTTATGACTGGCTTAACTTCAGGACTTTATGGAGTACTCGTTCGACTGCGGGCTATTCTTCTTCCTTTCCTATTCGTGCTACTGACTTTTGAAGTAGATCGAAAAGAATTAGAAGAGACAAACGAATAACGAAAGATTCAATTGGGTGAATAATTCAAAAAAAATAGCAATTATCGGTGCCAGCTACCTACAGCTTCCACTTGTACTAAAGGCAAATGATTTGGGCTATGAAAGCTATTGTTTTGCAATTACGGAAGGGGCGGTATGCAAAGAGCATTGCACTTCTTTCTATCCTATTTCTATCTTGGAAAAGGAAGAAATATTGGCCATATGCAAGGAGATAAGAATTGACGCGGTGCTTTCTATCGCTTCAGATCTAGCAGTAGGAACAGTAAATTACATCGCCTCCGAACTTGGCTTAATTGCTAATCCTGAAAGTTCGACTTCTATAACAACACATAAGTTTTTTATGAAGGTCGCTTTACAAAAAGAAGGGGTAAACGTAGCCCAATTTACGCGATGTAAAAATCCACAAGACTTAGAAAAAGCAACTTTATTTCGGTACCCGATTATTGTCAAACCTGTAGACCGATCAGGAAGTTTGGGTGTCTCAAAAATTGAATCCATTTCAGAACTAAAAAACGCCTTTGAAACAGCCAAAAACAGCTCCATTTCAGGAGAAGTTATTTTGGAAGAATTTATTATTGGAACCGAAATAAGCGTTGAATCGATTTCACAGAACGGAGTGCACCATATACTGGCTTTCACTGACAAGGTAACCACGGGCGCACCGCACTTCGTAGAACTCGAACATCATCAGCCTAGTACACTCCTGCAAACAACTCAAGACGAAATTAAAAATCTGATTACAAAAGCATTGACTGTTTTATCAATTGAAAACGGAGCTGCTCATTCCGAATTAATCATAACATCAAATAACGAAATATTCATCAACGAAATCGGTGCTCGAATGGGGGGAGATTTTATCGGCTCCAATCTTGTTCAATTATCCACAGGCTTCGATTATTTAAAAGCTGTTTTGGATGTAAGTTTAGGCAATCCTATTATTCTAAAGTTTAGCTCTCTCAAATACTCTGGAGTTGTGTTCCGGAACACAATGAACGAAGCTAAATTTGACCAAGTATCAAGAAAGGAGCCATATATTATCACCTTAGAATCCAACCTTAAAAACGCTCTAAAATTAACGAAGAGCAACGAACGCGGTAACTATTTCATTTATCAATCAGATAAAAGAATTAACCTTGATTGAATATGAACCGAGTAGCAATAATAGGAGCTGGAGTGCTTGGAAGACAGGCACTGGAAATCGCCATCGTGCAGGAGAAATAAGAGCCTGTAGGATTTTATGATGACTTCTCAGACAAAACCCAATTCGAAAACCTCCCAATTCTTGGTCAATTGGATGCCATTGCATCCGATTTTAATAAATCGCAATTGGTTACAATCATCTTGCCTTTAAACGAGAACTTTTTGCAAGGTTCAGCAACATTCCGCTTGCGAACATTGTTCACCCAACATCAGTTATTAAAAAGAGTTCGGTATTGAAAGGGGGCAACCTGATTTACGCTGATTGTTATATTGGACCTCACTGCGTTATGGAATACGGAAGTGTCCTGAACATCAAGAGCTATTTAGCACATGAAACGAATGTTGGTAATTGCACATTTTTGTCAGGCGGAATAAATGTTGGCGGTAAAGTTAACTTTGGAGAGCGCTTCTTTATTGGAATTGGTGTAACACTCGTAGACGATATCGACATTTGCGATGATGTTTACCTCGGTGCTGGAACGATTGTCATTAAACCAATCACTGAAAAAGGAACCTATGTAGGTGCGCCTGCACGAAAAATTTCAAGTAAATGATTGACTTCAATAGACCATATCTAACTGGGGATGAAGAGAAATACATCTTTGAAGCTGTGCGAAACGGAAAAATTTCAGGCAATGGAAAGCATACCAAATTATGCCAAGATTTCTTTCAAAACCGCTTTGGGAAATGCTATATCCCAAGAATTACTGATCACTAATTTTTCCGGAGTAATTTACCGTAATGATTCCAACAAAGATAGGTTCGATCTAATATTGAAGTCGGATGATTTTATAATTGAACTAGAATCAAATTTAAAGGAAAAAAGCCCTCTAACAAAGAGTAGTGATCGTGGAAATTACCTCGTATACAAGGCGAATAAAAAACTGAAAATATAGTGTGAAATCAGGTTTAATAGAACACGAAAGCTTCAAAAAATATTATTGTATTTACAATCTTTAATAAGTAACTTTGAATTGTCAATCGGCGTTTTTTTTAAACTATAAAAACAGCTAAGGCTAGATTATAATATTCAAAGTATGGAACAAAAAGAAAATTTAGATCATTACGACAAAGCTTACGAAACGGAGTTTAAATATAATGATGAAAATGCCTGGTTTTTAACTCGATATGCGAACTACATGAAGGATGCTATTCAAGCCAACAACTACAAAAGCATTGTAAGTCTTGGAATTGGTCACCACATCGTTAGCGATATTCTTTCTTCCGAATTAAATGATGGTTTAGAGAAGTATGAAATTCTTGAAGGATCTAAATCGCTTATTGACAAGTTTGAAATTAGTTCAAATCATAAAAATCGTTTAAGCCTAACACATACTTATTTTGAAGATTTCGATACAAACGAAAAATACGATGTGATTGAAATGGGTTTCGTCTTGGAGCACGTGGATGATCCGGCGTTGATTATTCAAAAATTCAAAGAGTTTCTCGCACCTAATGGAAAAATGTTCATTTCAGTACCAAATGCACGTTCATTGCACCGTCAGATTGGTTTTGAAGCAGGGTTAATGGAAAGTATGTACCAGCTCAGTGATTATGACCGACAACTTGGACACAAGCGCTATTTCGATTTAGATCAACTTTCAAAAATGGTTATTGATGCTGATCTTCAGATTGACAATACAATTGGACTTTTGCTTAAACCTATTACTGCTGGGCAAATAAAACAATTAAATTGGGATAAAAATATAGTTGACGCATTGGTGAAATTAGGAGATCAATACCCCGATCTTTCCAATTGCTTTTTAATTGAAGCGAGCATCAAATGAAAATATTAATCGTAGGCGGATCAGGATTTGTGGGTAGTTATTTAAACAACCATTTACAGAAAGAGCACACCGTTAATTTCACATGCTACTCCAGCAATGAATCTGAAATTGTATACAATGCTGAAATAGATTTATTGACCGATCTAATTACTGAAAAATATGACATCGTAATTAACAACGTCAATCCTGGAGATCTCAGTACAAATGGAGTCACACGAAATATAGAATCAGTAATTGAATATTGTAAAAAGCATTCGGCTTGGATGATTCAAATCTCAAGTTTCTTTGCCTCTACCGAAAACAGAGACGCAAATGACTACACGCAAAAAAAAGCGATTAGCGAAGAAATTATTCAATCTCAACTTCCAGAAGGTTCATATACTATACTACGTTTTGCTCAGCTATTTGACCTTGAAGGGCTGTCCCGTAAAACCCAAGGCGGTCTCTATTACCTGGCTGAGATGGTAAAAAAGAAATCACCGATTAATTTGTTTGCTAATCACAGTGAATGTTCAAGAAACTACATGCCTATAGCATTGCTTTTGGAAATCGTGGAAAAGGTAATAAATGAGGAAGTAAAAGGGCTTCATAACGCTTATTTTAACTCCTTAACCCTAAGTTTTAAAGATATAATTCGGAATCTTGAAAATTCTCATCCAGAACCTTATTGTTCTGAACTTTTAATTGGTGACAGGGATGGAATGACTTACTCAATTGAGAAAGAGTCAGAACTGATAAGTAATTTAGTGAAGCCGAACAGTATGAACTTTTATTTAAATGAGTTCTTTCATTCAATAAAGATCGATTAAATGAATATACTTGTAACAGGAGTTGGCGCCATTATTGGCTATGGTATTATTGAAAGCTTAAGACTTCACGATGAAGCCATTACTATTATTGCTACTGATATATTCGAAGAGAATCACGGAAAATATACATCTGATTTTTTCTATCAAGTACCCTACACAAGTGATCCCAATTACGAAAATGTAATTACCAAAATCATTAGCGATCATAAAATTGACCTTGTATTCCCTGGAATTGAACAAGATTTATACTATTTCGCCCAACATCATTCTAAGTTCAATACAAAGTTCATCTTGAACAACTTACAATTAATAGAATTGTCCAAGAATAAACTTAAAATGTATGATTACTTAGAAAAGAATCAATTTCAGGATCTAATTCCAACACATACAAACTTGGATTTCGCATCTGCAAAAGAGCTTTTAGGAGTCCCATTTATCATCAAACCCAAAATCTCTTATGCTTCGAAAGGATTTCATATTATTCGATCGGAAGTTGACCTAGAGAGCGTTTCCTCGGAAATCAATGAAGGAACTCTGTTTCAACCAATGGTAGGATCAGTCGATGAAGAATACACGATTGCGGTATTTGGAGATGGTAAAGGAAATTTTCTAGACTCAATTATTCTAAGAAGGTATCTCGCTGCCTCCGGAGCTTCTGACAAGACTTTTGTGATTAAAAACGACGACGCATTAATGAAAAGCGTTAAAGTCTTGGTCGAGTTGTTTAAGCCTATTGGCCCAACGAATTTTCAATTTAGAAAAGAAGGTGAAAAGGTTTTTTTACTTGAAATAAACCCTAGAATATCTAGTTCATGCTCCATTCGAACAAAGTTCGGCTACAACGAACCTGTTCACTGTATTAATTACTTTAGCAAGAACTTAGAATTAATTATTTTCCCAAAAAAAGAAGGTAAAGCTATTCGCTACATTGCCGACAACGTAATTTATGAATAAGATCGCCATCATATCAGATATTCATGGAAACTTACCTGCACTTGATGCTGTATTAAAAGACATCAAGAATCAAGGTATTAATACCGTTTGTTGTCTTGGAGATTTGGTTGGATACTATTGCTTTTTTAACGAAGTTGTAGAACGATTGGAACGAGAAGAAATTCCCTGTATCATGGGAAATCATGATTATGCTTTGGTCAAAAATAACGGGATAATTAACCGTTCTAAAACGTGCACTACAATTCTAAAATGGCAACTAGAGCGCGCTACTGAAAAGACCTTAAATTTCCTTGCAAATCTTAAGGAGACTTTAGAGATTACGCATCAAGGAAAGACCATTCTTTGCACGCACGGCGGATTAAATGATTCTATTGATGAGTATCTTTTTGATTTGAACGAAGCCTATCTTTTGGAGAATGACTTTCAACATGACATTCTCTTAACAGGGCACACGCACTTAATTTCATACAAGAAATTTTTCAATGGAAAAGCTTGGGTAAATCCCGGTTCTGTTGGCCAACCTCGTGATTTTGATAACAGAGCATCTTATGCAATCATTGATGAAAATTCTGACATCTCTTTTAGAAGGGTTTCCTACGATTATAAACTAGTGGTTGCAAAAATGAAAGAACTTGGTTTCGATGACTATATTTCGGAATCACTAATTAACGGTGTCAAAATAGGCCGATAATCTTCTCAAAATGATAAGTTTCAACAAACCGTATCTTTCTGGAAAAGAACTTCAATATATCGGAGAGGCTGTTTCCTCGATGAAAATCTCTGGTGACGGAGCATTCACCAAAAAGTGTCATTCTTTCTTTGAAACTAAATATGGTTTTGGGAAATGTTTGCTTACAACTTCTTGTACGGATGCCTTAGAAATGGCTGCTCTTCTCATTGACATTCAAGAAGGAGACGAAATTATTATGCCCTCATATACTTTTGTTTCAACTGCAAATGCCTTTGTCTTGAGGGGGGCGAAAATAGTTTTTGCAGATTCTGAAGACAATCATCCGAATATGGATGCAAGTAAATTAGCAGGATTAATTACTCCTAAAACGAAGGCCATTGTGCCGGTTCACTACGCAGGCATCGCTTGCGATATGGATTCCATAATGGAACTCGCTAAAGCACATAATTTATACGTAATCGAAGATGCCGCTCAGTCAATAGATTCGTATTACAAAGGAAAACCATTGGGTAGTTTCGGACACTTTGCAACATTTTCATTTCACGAAACAAAAAACATCATTGCTGGAGAAGGCGGAATGCTTGTGATAAATGACAAAGCGTTTTATGATCGTGCCGAAATTATTCGTGAGAAAGGAACAAACAGAAGTAGCTTCTTCAGAGGTGAAGTTGACAAGTACGGTTGGGTGGACATTGGATCTTCGTTTCTGCCTTCTGATATGATTGCGGCTTTTTTATTCGCACAATTAGAGAATCTTGAAGACATTCAAAAGAAAAGAATTTCGATTTGGAATGCTTACTATAGAGGAATTAAAGAGCTTGAAAGTAATGGACACTTGAGCATTCCGCGCTACTCGGCTGACAAAACGAACAACGCACACATGTTTTGCATTGTATTGAACAGCATTAAAGAACGTACTGCCCTTATTCAGTATTTAAAAGCAAATGAAATCTACGCTGTATTTCATTATTTGTCTTTGCATAAAAGCCCCTTTTATAGCAAATTACATGACGGAAGGCCGTTACCAAATGCTGACAAATTCGAAAACTGTCTATTAAGGCTTCCGATCTATTATGAGTTAAAGGAAAGTGAAGTTGAATATATTCTCAGCACCTTAAAAGCATTCTTTCAGAAGTGAAAAAGGCTCTCAAATACGTCCATATATATGATGACGATAAGATAACAGAAGCTTCAATCAAACTCTTTCTGGAATTTAACGCCGAGAATCAAGCGTTCATCATACTTGCTCACGATACACTGAGATGGGACAAGTATATTGAAGAACATTCTAACTTCAAAGTATTAATAATTGGAGGTGATTTACAAAAGAAATTAAAGGAAGAAATCGCAAAGCACGACGTCATCTTTTTTCATCCTTTAAGCTTTGTAAAGGCCAAATTTTTGAGTTCTTTCAAATCTTCAAAACAGGTATTTGTATGGGTACTATGGGGATATGACTTATATAATATTGCCAACTATTTTGGATTCAATGACGACTATGGAACAACTGTAAAACGAACTGGGCTAAAAGCCAAGATTCAAGATTATTACAGCTACAAAGTGATCTATAAAAAGGCGATTCAGAAAATTGATATGTGCTATTTTTTACTGGAAGAAGATTTCAATTTATTATCTTCTTTGGTTAAACACAAGGCGGTTTGGCGATCGAACATCTACCCGACTCTAGATTATTACATCGACCATTTAAGCAGTCATGATTTTGACGGAGACTCAATTCTAATTGGAAACTCATCTACACCAAGCAATAAGCATCAATACATATTTTCAAAATTAGAGAAAATAGATTTTAACAACCGTAAATTAATTTGCCCATTGAGTTATGGAGAAAATGCCTACCGTGATTCAATTTTAAAAATTGGAACTGAAAAATTTGGTGATACATTTACTCCTATTACGGATTTCATTCCATTAAAAGAATACATGGATATTGTACGTAGTTGTTCTCATGCGATTATGCCTCACGATCGACAACAAGCCTTTGGTACTATTGTGATTTTACTTTATTTCGGATGCAAAGTCTTTCTTTCCACAGAAAGCCCAATATATGGGTGGTTGAAAGTAAATGGAATTAAAATTTATTGCGCTGAGAAAGACTTAGAACTAGAAATTAATTCTAGTTTAGATTCATCAACAATAGCAACGAATCGAAAGCATCTCGAAAAATTACTATCTAACGAAGCGTTTTCTGAAAACCAGAGAGCCATCATGGATAAATGCTATTCCCTTTGGATTAATAAAAACTAATTTTGCTTCCAGCCAACGAAACAAATACCTTTATAGCGATTCTCTCTAAATAATTCATCCAAGTAATCCTTAACCATAGAACAGATTGAAAAAACCAAGTCAAAAAGTTAGCTTACCCGTTGGACATGTTTCAAAAGATCCCAAACTCGGTAAGTACTATCAGGACTTCTCTTTGGCCATGCACCATTTCGATGAAAACTATTTTGGTCAATTTGATGAGAATGGGCTTCCCATGGTTGGGTTTGGTGCTGACGCCATCTACAATCAAATTTACATTATTCAATTCGGTTTAATTACGCATGATTTAGTTCTGTCAGGAGTCGATATTGATAAAAACACGGATCGACTTAAAAAATCAGTACAATGGCTAGAGGCGAATGAAGAAAAAATTGGCGAAACGATTGTCTGGCGAAATCATTTTGAAAACCCACGCTATGGACTTGAAAGTGGTTGGATTTCTGGAATGTATCAAGGCCAAGCAATGTCATTGTACCTTCGATACGGTCAACTCGTTGGTGAAGAAAAAAAATACCTTGAGAAAGCGAATAAAATCTATAACTTCTTTGATACCCCTTTTGAAAATGGAGGCGTAAAACGTTTCGATAAACAAGGCCTTCTTTGGTTTGAAGAATATCCAAGTAGTGAACCTTCATTTGTTCTGAACGGATTTATCTACGCCTTTCTCGGGATCTATGATTTATGGAGAATAACAAGCGGTAAAGATGAAAAAGCGACCATTGACTCTTGTGTTGAAACCTTAAAAAAATCAATAATTTTGTACGATTCAGGATATTGGTCAGTGTACGATCAATTGAAAAAAGAACTTGCCACAAAGTACTATCACGAAAACATTCATATCCCGCTTATGGAAGTTCTTCACAATCTAACGGGGGAAGAAATCTTCAATCACTATCAAAAGCGATGGAAAAAACAGCTTAATTCGAAGTTAAACAATAACTTGGTGCACCTGATGTATCGCGTTCAACCTAGATTAAAAAAATTTTTTGGTTAAAATTATGAGGATGATGAATTTGCTACGAAGAATCATAAATAAATTTAGACCTCAGCCTACACATTACCCAAAAGGGATGAATAGTATTGTTGATGGTCTAAGTGAACTTGTTGTCATTGGAAAAAATTTCATCTCCGCTCCTGGCTCAATTATTTTAGCCCATGATGCCAGTCCTATAACGCATACGGGGAAAACGAGAATCGAAAAGACAACTATTGGAGATAATGTTTTTCTTGGTGCAAATGCTGTGATACTTGCAGGGTCGAATATAGGAGATGGCTGTATTATTGGAGCTGGATCAATTGTTTCTAAAACGATCCCACCGTATTCAGTTGTAGCTGGAAACCCGGGAAAAGTAATTATGTCCGTTGACGATTACATGAAGAAACTAGAATCAAGGAATGTACTTTACGATTTACCTGAGTCGGTTTCAAAAAAACACGGAACAGGCGAACGGTATACAAAAGACGAAGTCACAGAAATGAACAAATATGTCATGGAACAGTTCTACAATCGTCATCCCCAACAATAGACTTGATGGCTAAAATCAAAGGATTTATTGGTGAGACCCTCATTTATGGATTTGCAAATGTCTTCTCCAGAGTATTTGCCTTGGTTCTTATTCCATTCTACATGGAATACCTTGGTAAAACGGGGTATTCAAACATAGTGATGATTCTAGGGTTATTCTCAGTCCTTTCTTTTGTATTAGCATTAAACGCGGGTGTTTTCTTCTACTATTACGAATGGGAAAAAAAGAAATTCCAGAAAATGATATTCACCTCATGGTTTTATTATCAGGTCGTTTGCACACTTGTTATTGCTGCGTCACTTTTCTTCTTTGCGGATTCAATAAAGAATATTTTAATCGTCACGCCAGAAAACGAGCAAGAAATTACTTCGGCAATATCATCCACAGGATTGCTTTTCGTCCCTTACCTTTTTAATATTACAAATATCAATTTCTTCAGAATAGAACGTAAGGCTAAAAGTGTGATTGTTATCGTTTTCCTTGAAGCTCTATTTACAATGTCATTTGTTGTTTTAGGTTTGAAATTCTATGATTTTGGCTTGATCGAAGTGGTTCTTGCACAAGTTGCAGCTCGAGCTCTTGTGGCTGTTTTGTATTTTAAGACGACAAGAAATTATATTTACTGGAAGAACATATCACTGAAAATTCTAAAACGTTTGTTGGCGTTCTCTTGGCCCTATTTCTTGATCAGTGCATTCTCATGGGCCCAATTAACCATTGACAAATTTATAGGCGTTCGTTTCCTAAAAGATCAAGACGACATTGCACTATTAGCACTCGCCATGCAATTAGCAATTCCAATTACGATACTCGCCGATATGATCCGAATGGCCATCGCTCCGTTTATCATGTCTATAAAAAAAGACAAAGATGCTGAACAAACCTATCAGCAAGTATTCGATCTTTCTGTATTTTCTGGACTGGTCGTTTTAGTCGGAATTGTAACTGGCACGCCTATTCTCCTTGGTTTAATTGGCGACACAGAATACCTTGAAGTAATCAAAGTGATTCCGTTGATCGCATTTGCAAGTGTTTTATCGCTTGTTGTGAATCAATTCTCAATAAGTTTTAGTTTGAAAAAGAAAAATCCATTCATACTTATTGCCACTGTCGCAGGAGGGATCCTTGTGATTCTGACCAATATCCTTTTCATGCGCGAATATGGCTTTATCGTTTCAGGATTCTCACAATTAATTGCTTCCTTGGCAATGGCTATCATTCTATATCTCTTGGGACGCAAAATTGCAGACTTAAAGATCCGTATTGGCAATAGTGCATTGTTTATGCTGATTACCGCTTTATTTATCGGCCTGGTGTATTTCGATATCAATTCAATTTTAAACGGCAATTACTTCTGTTTAATCGTTGGAGGATGTGTCGCACTTTTGCTCCTTGCATTTACTTATTTGATGACCCTTAAAAAATCAAAATCCTGATCAAAGTTCTCATCATATCGTACTTCTATCCTCCATCGAACTTTGTCGGCGGAGAAAGAACAGCTGCATGGGCGAGGCATTTGAATGAATCAGGTATCTACCCAATTGTGATTACAAGGGCTTGGAACGAGAATCAAAAAGACCTTGTTGACCCTCTTGATGCTAACGAATTGATCATAGAAAAGACGGACGAGTACGAAATTCGACGGCTGCCCTACAAAAGAAC
>ERZ887849.107-NODE-107-length-82153-cov-28.455297_pt1 | contig 82153 bp, 84 predicted proteins | sample MGYA00521267_ERZ887849 | MGnify/ENA primary metagenome ERZ887849 (study PRJEB32303, sample SAMEA104408601) | aquatic metagenome | biome: Brackish water; feature: Pelagic; material: water | place: Baltic Sea | collected 2014-06-06T16:11:00 | depth 2,863 m ...
TTGATTGACGGGGGAGTGTCGATGATAACCAGTTCATACTCATCTTCGATTAGGGCAAGAATTTCTTCTAGTTTCCAAACGTCGGAGACGGTTGGAGCAGGGTTATCGAGCAATAGTGATCTTGGGCTGCCAACCATTACATCAAGCTTTGAGCCTCTTGACCAGGGGGAGGCCACCAACGCCCTTCTTAAGACTGGAAGTTTTGGAGTCTGGAGCACTTCTGCTACCGAAGAGGTCATGTCCGCGGGAGCTGCGAGTCCGCTGGTTGCATCGCACTGAGGGTCAAGGTCGATCACCAGAGTGTTGATACCTTGATTGAGAGCTGCCGATGCCAGGCCGAGGGCTACCGTAGTTTTTCCTACGCCACCCTTGAGTGAACTCACGCTAAGTACATGCACTGTAATAGGCTACCTAGTTATTAGGCGTGTGCATGGCGCGCCACATCGGTTCAGTAAGGTTTTATGTTTAAAAAGATTTTGGTGGCTAACCGAGGTGAAATCGCCGTTCGAGCATTTCGAGCCGCTTACGAAATAGGCGCAAAGACAGTAGCTGTCTACCCCTATGAGGATCGCGGTTCCGTCCACAGGCTTAAAGCCGATGAGGCTTATGAAATAAAAGCCGATGGTTCACCGGTGCGGGCTTATCTATCGGTTTCCGAGATGATACGCGTTGCCAAAGAGTCTGGCGCTGACGCGATTTATCCGGGTTATGGCTTCTTGAGCGAAAATGCCGAACTTGGAAGACAAGCCAAGCTAAATGGAATTGCATTTGTTGGTCCATCTCCAGAAGTTCTTGAGTTAGCTGGCGACAAGGTGAACGCGAAAGCCGCAGCCATCCGAGCTGGAGTGCCTGTTCTGGCTTCCACCGAATCGTCCGAAGATGTCGCAAAACTTATTGCTGAGGCTGGCGAAATTGGCTTTCCGCTATTTGTAAAGGCCGTTGCCGGCGGCGGTGGCCGAGGAATGCGCAAGGTTGACACAGAAGCCGACCTGCCCGATGCTCTCGGTGAGGCGATGCGCGAGGCTGGAAGTGCTTTTGGGGATGCTCACGTATTTCTCGAGCAAGCAGTAATACGCCCGCGGCACATCGAAGTGCAAATTTTGGCGGACAATCACGGAAATGTAATTCACCTTCACGAGCGAGACTGCTCAATTCAGCGACGCAATCAAAAAGTTATTGAGATAGCTCCGGCTCCTCACCTTGATGACGTTCTTAGACAGCAACTGTTCGTTGACGCGGTCAGCTTTGCCAAGGAAATTGGCTATCAGAATGCCGGAACAGTTGAGTTTCTAATTGAGACAGTGGGGCCGAACACGGGTAAGCACGTGTTCATTGAGATGAACCCCCGAATCCAAGTCGAGCACACTGTGACAGAAGAGATCACCGATGTTGATCTTGTGCAGTCCCAGCTTCGAATTGCTGCTGGTGCGACTCTCGCGGATATGGGTCTGACTCAAGACAGCATCAAGCCTCACGGCTTTGCCGTGCAGTGCAGGATCACGACCGAGGATCCAGCGGCGGGTTTTAGGCCCGACACTGGAAAGATAACGACTTATCGCTCCCCGGGTGGTGCTGGCATTCGTCTTGACGGCGGAACAGTATCTACCGGAACCGAGGTTTCGCCTCACTTCGACTCGATGCTTGTGAAGCTAATCACTAGGGGCAGAGATTTCCGATCAGCAGTAGACCGTGGCAAGCGCGCTCTCGCTGAATTCAGAATTCGCGGCGTAGCCACCAACATTAATTTCTTGCAGGCAGTTTTGGATGACGAGACGTTTGCATCGGGTGAACTCTCGACTCATTTTATTGACGAGCGACCTGAGCTTATGAATGCAAGGGTCTCCCAGGACCGCGGTACCAAGGTGCTGCAATGGCTCGCCGAGGTCACGGTGAATAAGCCCTATGGCGACAGAGATGGTCGCACCGAGCCGCAGCTAAAGCTGCCCAAAATCGATTTGGGCAAGCCAGCGCCTGATGGCTCTAAGCAACGCTTAGTGGAACTTGGGCCAGAAGGTTTTGCAAAGTGGATGAGGTCGCAGGATCAAGTGCTGGTAACCGACACTACCTTCAGAGATGCGCATCAGTCGCTGCTTGCAACAAGAGTTAGAGGTCGCGACCTTGTCGCGGCAGCGCCGTATGTGGCCAGAATGACACCGGAGCTTCTTTCGGTTGAGGCCTGGGGCGGCGCAACATACGACGTGGCACTCAGGTTCCTTGGGGAGAATCCTTGGTCAAGGCTTGCTCAGCTGCGTGAAGAGCTTCCAAATTTGTGCATTCAAATGCTACTTCGCGGTCGAAATACTGTTGGGTATACCCCGTACCCGGTCGAGGTGACCGATGCCTTCGTTGAAGAGGCTGCTCACACCGGAGTGGACATTTTTAGAATTTTTGATGCCCTCAACGATGTATCGCAAATGGCCCCGGCAATTGCGGCAGTAAGGAACAAGACCAAGTCTCTTGCTGAGGTTGGCATGAGCTTTACCGGTAACTTCTTGGATCCAAAAGAAGATCTTTACACGCTCGATTACTACTTGAAGCTTGCAGATCGAATCGTAGATGCCGGTGCTCACGTCTTGGCAATCAAGGACATGGCGGGCTTACTAAGACCCCAGGCCGCCAGCGTGCTTGTAAGCGCGCTTAGAGAGCGCTTTGACCTTCCAGTTCATTTGCACACTCATGACACGGCAGGCGGTCAACTGGCGACGCTTCTAGCCGCAGTCGATGCCGGAGTGGACGCAGTGGATGTGGCAAGTGCGCCGATGGCAGGCACCACCAGCCAGCCATCATTTAGCTCCCTGGTTGCCGCACTTGAAAACACCGAGCGCGACACCGGAATTTCGATGAGCGCAGTCACCGATCTTGAGCCTTATTGGGAAGCGGTTCGAAAGGTCTACTCGCCTTTTGAGTCCGGATTACCAGGTCCGACCGGCCGAGTTTACTCGCATGAAATTCCCGGGGGACAGCTTTCAAACCTTCGGCAGCAGGCAATCGCCCTTGGATTGGGTGACAGGTTCGAGTTGGTCGAAGACATGTACGCAGCCGCAAATCGAATCCTTGGAAGACCTCCCAAGGTAACTCCGTCTTCGAAAGTTGTTGGCGACTTAGCGTTGCATCTGGTTGCAGTGGATGCCGATCCGGAAGATTTCGAGAACAATCCTCAGAACTACGACATTCCGGAATCTGTTATCGGTTTTATGGCCGGAGAATTAGGCGACCTACCCGGAGGCTGGCCGGAGCCATTCCGGTCCAAGGTTTTGAAGGGCAAAAAACCCGACATCTCAGTCACTCCAGTTTCGACGGATGACCTAGCGGCCCTAAAATCCAGCGATCACAAGCGCATTCAGCGAACCCTAAATGAGCTTTTGTTTCCTGGTCCAACCAAGGAGTTTGACCGGGTCCAGGCTGCCTACGGAGAGCTAGATAACCTCGAAACTCTTGACTACCTTTACGGGTTAGAGCAAGACAATGAGCATGTTGTGGAGCTGAGAAAGGGTCTGCAGCTGTTTGTTGGCCTCGAAGCCATCGGAGAGGCGGACAGTAAGGGTTTCCGCACTGTAATGGCCAAACTAAACGGCCAGTTGCGACCAATACTGGCTCGAGACCACAGTATTACAGCGACAACTTCGTCTGCCGAAAAAGCCGATCCTGCCATCAAGGGTCACGCCGCTGCACCATTCACGGGTGTTGTGACTCCAAAGGTTGCAGTGGGTGATAGCGTTCAGGTCGGAGATCCGATTGCCGGCATCGAAGCCATGAAAATGGAGGCAAGCATAGCTGCCCCAATCTCTGGCAAAATAGTAAGGCTCGGTATTACTGGTCCGACGCCTGTTGAAGGCGGCGACCTAATAGCCGTAATTGAATAGGAGTTGTTTTGGACAAGAACCCGGAACGCGATTATGCCTCAGGAGAAAGCTCTGACTTTAGCGACTTGGAGCTAGACCCTGAGACCGGTCAACTCATCCAAGTTTCTGCTGATGCGGTTTCGATACCCATTGACGTTGCACCAGAAGTAGAGGATTTGTTTGCTGAGCCTGAGCCAGCCAGCTTGCTCACCGCGGACCGACTCTTGCAGGACAAGGCAAAGCCGAACTTTATTCCGGAAACTGCATTCAGAAGGAGTCTTTATCAGCTGAGCTTCGGTCGAATAAACCTCGGCGATAACGCCAAGGTGCGTGCTAGGCGTGCTTTAGATGCAAGGATCGGGGCCGATTTTGCAGGGGAAACCAGGTTTGTTCCAGTTCTAACCCGAAAGGGCGGAGTTGGAAAAACCACAATGACCGCTCTAATTGGCATGGCCATGGCGCGAGTCCGAGAGGACCGCATACTGGCGATCGATGCAAATCCGGATCGCGGAACGCTGTCGGAACGAGTTCAAAAGGGCACCGATCGCACTGTCAGGGACATAGTTAATCGAGCCGGCGGCATTTCAAGTTTTAGCGTGTTTAGTGATTTTGTCTCACGCGACAAGTCCCGCCTGGATGTCTTGTCATCCGACGCCGACCCTATGATCTCGGAAGCGTTCGATGAGGGCGACTACAACGTGGTGGCAGACATCGCTGCAAGGTATTACAGCATCTGCCTAACCGACTGCGGCACTGGAATTGTCCACAGCGTTATGCGTGCGGTATTGATGAGAGCAAAAGGGGTAGTAATTGTGTCCGGGGGTTCGATTGACGAGGCAAAACTTGCCTCCGAAACTCTTACTTGGTTGGACGCTAATGGTTACAGCGAACTTGTGAGCAATAGCGTGGTTGCGCTGAATACCGCAACTTTCGGAACGGAGATGGTGAAGATTGACGAAATTGAAGCTCATTTTGCATCCCGGGTCCGGGCCGTCGTCAGAATTCCTTACGACCCTCAGCTTGCCGCAGGCGCTCTTATTGACTTTGATCAGTTGCACCCGGCAACAAGGCAGGCCGCTAGGGACCTAGCCGCCCTGGTGGTTGATGGGTTAGCTGCTTGAGCGTCAGGGAAATAAGGCTCTTTGGCGATCCAATACTGGTAACACCAAGTTCGGAAATTCTCGATTTTGCATCGGCTTCGGGTCTAATACAAGACCTAATCGACACGACGTCGCTTTCCGGCCGGGCCGGGGTGGCAGCAACTCAAATCGGGGTGGGGCTAAGTGCGTTCGCCTATAACATCGAGGGCGAAATCGGCTACCTAATAAATCCGAAGATTACAGAACTATCGGGTGATATCGTGGCGATGGAGGAAGGGTGCCTCTCAGTCCCAGGTCTCTGGCATCAGGCCATGCGCCACAGTTTTGCTAGGGCTTCTGGTCTTCAGCTGGATGGTTCGACGATCGAGATCTCAGGCGAGGGCTTGATGGCTCAAGCCCTCCAGCATGAAATTGATCACCTCGCAGGAATTTTGTATCTGGATCGCTTAGAAAAACAGGAACGAAAGCTCGCCTTCAAGTCTCTTCGCGAGCAAGCGTGGTTTACGCGCTAGCGTAAATTCTGCCGACCTGAAGATCGAAATCCGCCATAACTTTAGAGCGCTTAATTTTGAGCGACGGGGTCAAGTGACCTGATGCCTCGGTCAGTTCAACATCTAGAATCTCAAAAGAACGCACCTGCTCTGCTTTCGAGAATAACTTGTTGACTTCGTCGACGCTCTTCTGAATCTCAGCGATTACGGTCGGGTGCTTGGTAGCTTCGGCGAGGGTGAGTTTCTCCTCGATACCGTTGTTTTGGGCCCAAACCATCACCATGTCTGGATCGAGTGAGATAAGTGCTGAAATAAATGGCTTTGAGTCACCAATCACAACGACCTGTCCTACCAGCGGGTGAGCGCGTAGAGGGTCTTCAATTGGGGCCGGAGCAACGTTCTTGCCTCCTGCAGTAACGAGCATCTCCTTCTTGCGGCCAGTGATGGTTAGGAAGCCGTCCTCGTCGAGTTCACCAAGGTCGCCGGTCCTGAACCAATCTCCATCAAACGCTTCTCTTGTGGCGGCCTCGTTGCGCCAGTAGCCGCGCATGCAGTTGATTCCGCGCAACCATATTTCACCGTCGTCGGCAATCTTGATTCCGGTTCCAGGTAGCGCGCGACCGACTTTGCCAATCTTCTGCCAGGCAACGCGGCCGATCACTGCGGCCGCGGCCGTTTCAGTAAGACCGTAGCCCTCGAGAACGATTAGTCCAATGCCGCGATAAAAGTGCCCAAGTCTTGCTCCAAGCGGAGCTCCGCCTGAAATCGCGTACTTCACGTTGCCACCCATTGCGGCGCGCAACTTACCGTAGACAAGCCTGTCAAACAGCTTGTGCTTGACCTTTAGACCAAGAGAAGGTCCTGACTTGCTATCCAGCGCCTTCGAGTAATCGATTGCTACCTCAGCGGCAGATCGGAAGATCTTGCCCTTGCCACCAGTCTCTGCCCTTAGCTCTGCTCCGTTGTAAATTTTCTCAAATACTCTTGGCACTGCCAAAATGAAGGTTGGTTTGAATGCGGGCAGAACTTTAGCCACTTGTAGTGAGTCACTCAAGTGACCTACTCGGATTCCAGAGTGAAGACACAGAACCGACACGTACCTAGCCAAAATATGTGCAAGTGGCAGGAAGATAAGTGAGGACTGCTTGTCATTCGCAATTTCTGGGAGTTCCGCAGCAGCGTTCTTGGCGTGGTCTACAAAGCTCTTGTGAGTTAGCTCACAGCCCTTGGGGTTTCCCGTGGTGCCAGATGTGTAAACAATTGTCGCTAGGTCGCTGAGGGTTGCGTTCGAGCGAGCTTTTTCAAGCTGATCATCACCAATTTTTTCGCCGTCTTGGTGGAGTCCGGAAAAGTCTTTCGAGTCAATACGCCAGACGTGTTTTACTTTTGGAGCGCTTGACTTGACTTGGTTGAAGCGCTCCAGATGCTCGTCGTCTTCAATAAATAGCGCATTGGCATCCGAGTCGGTAAGTATCCACTCGATTTGGCTTGCCGAAGAGCTTTCGTAAATTGGCACACCAACTGCGCCCGCGAACCAGATAGCAAAATCGATCATTGTCCACTCGTAACGAGTGCGAGACATGATGGCTACAGCATCGCCGGGTTTGATGCCCTGAGCAATAAGGCCCTTGGCAAGAGACCTGACTTCGTCCAAGAATTCCTGCGACGTCACATTTCTCCAAGTGCCATCTGTGTTCTGGCGGCTAAAAATCGGATGAGATGGGTTTATCGCGACTCTTTCGAGTAGCAGGTCGCTGGCGTTCAGACTCGGGTCTGTGTTGACCTTTATTGGCACATCGTAAAACTTCATTGTCTCTCCCTGTGTCGAGTTATCCATACTTTAACTTGTTTTGAAGGTCATTACCAATTGAAGCTTGAAAATAAAACATATCTTTGTGTTCGATTGGGTTGGCTAGCCCCCTAAAATTTAGTTCTAACTCAACCAAGGAGCTAACGGCTTGCTCAGCATCGGCATAGACATCGGCGGCACAAAGATATTGGGAGCAATTGTCGATGACAACGGCAAGGTCATTTCCGAAAAGAGAGTGTCTTCGCCCGCTCATGATCCCGAGCTAATGGTTAATGAGGTGGCAAGCCTAATCTTGGAGCTTTCTGCGCAGGCAGCTTTAGAGCTGGTGCCAGTTGGTGTCGCAGCCGCGGGTTTTATCGATGCAGATCAAGCCAATGTTCTATACGCACCAAACTTGAGCTGGAGAGACGAACCGCTTCGGGAGCGATTAGAAGAAAAGATTCAGCGGAGCCTTGTAATCGAGAATGACGCAAATGCCGCCGGTTGGGCAGAATATCGTTTTGGAGCCGGCAGGGGCTCAAAGGACATGGTCATGCTCACGCTCGGCACTGGAGTTGGCGGCGCGGTTATTTCTGATGGCGCTATTCGCAGGGGCGGCTTCGGCATCGCTGGAGAGCTCGGGCACATAAGAGTTGTTCGGGGCGGCAAACAATGCGGCTGCGGGAGAACAGGCTGCGTTGAGCAGTATGCCTCTGGAACCGCATTGCTGGAGTCGGCGAGAGCTTTGAGTGCCAGCGGCGACCCGGCTGGAAACTTTCTTTCAGACTTGAAAAAAGACCTCAATGAACTAACTGGGGAGCATGTTCGACAGGCACTCGTGGCCAAAGATCCAGGAACATTGTCACTGCTGCGTGATGTCGGGGCCTTCCTCGGAGAAGCTATGGGAAGTATTACAGCCGCTCTTGATCCACAGGTTTACGTAATAGGCGGCGGATTATCCGAAGCTGGAGAATTACTACTCGAACCGATTAGAGAAAGCTTTCTTAGAGAATTACCCGCACAGGGCTTTAGACCGGTCGCGAAAATTTTGGCAGCATCATTCTCAAATCAGGCCGGAGTAATTGGCGCTGCTGATTTAGCGCGTGAATCACTTCGGTAAGCTTTGTTGCAACGACTGGAGAATTCATGACCTATTTTTTTCTAAAGAATTTTGTTCTGGGTCCGATTCTTAGGCTGCTATTCCGCCCGTGGTCGAGGGGGACCGAACACATTCCCAAAAGTGGTGGTGCAATTTTGGCCTCAAACCATTTATCTTTCGTCGACTCGATTTTTCTGCCGCTCAAGGTACGGCGTCCGGTGACCTTCTTGGCCAAGAGCGAGTACTTCAACGGCAAGGGCATCAAAGGTGCCCTAATCAGGTGGTTTTTTATTTCCACGGGCCAGATTCCCATAGATAGGTCTGGAGGCAAGGCCTCGGAGGATTCATTGAATACTGGTCTTGGAGTTTTAGAACGCGGTTTGCTCCTAGGCATTTACCCCGAAGGAACAAGGTCTCCCAATTCCGAAATGCACCGGGGCCGGACAGGCATAGCGCGGATGGCCCTAGAGGCTGGGGTTCCGGTCATACCGGTTGCAATGATTGACACCGACAAGGTCCAGCCGCTGGGTGCGAAGTATCCAAAAATTCACCGAGTAGGAGTGGTGATTGGTGAGCCGTTAGACTTCTCTAGGTTTGCCGGAATGGAGGGTGAGCGAGCGGTCTTGAGGTCAGTGACCGATCAAATCGTTTACAACATCCACCGACTTTCGAATCAAAAGTATGAGGATGTGTATGCCTCAACGGTCAAAAGCAGAATCGCAAGAGCAGAATAGGGAATTTTGAAAGAGTTCGGATTAGATAACTACCTCAACCTTGAGGCTAAGCAGCAACCAACCTGGGACAGTCAAGAGACTCTGGACAAGGTAAAGCAGGAGCTAGCCTCCAAGCCGCCCTTGGTGTTTGCCGGAGAGGTTGACTCGCTGCGAAATCGAATCGCTGCGGCCAGTCGAGGCGAGGCTTTCGTCCTTCAGGGCGGCGATTGTGCTGAGACCTTTGCAGACGCAACCGCAGATCGAATTCGCAGTCGGATTAAAACTGTCCTTCAGATGGCAGTAGTTCTAATGTATGGCTCATCACTACCGGTGGTAAAAATGGGCCGCATGGCCGGCCAGTTTGCCAAGCCGAGGTCTGCAGATAACGAAACTCGCGGAGACATAACCTTGCCGGCTTACCGCGGCGATGCGGTAAACGGATACGATTTCACTCCTGAGTCGCGGAGGAATGACCCCAACCGGCTCATGCAGGCGTATAACACCTCTGCAAGCACTCTCAACCTCATCAGAGCTTTCACAACCGGTGGCTTTGCCGACCTTCGCGAAGTTAACTCTTGGAACAAGGGCTTCACGGACAACCCGGCAAATAAGCGCTACGAAAGCATCGCTCAGGACATTGACCGGGCGATGAGGTTTATGGACGCCTGTGGCATAGACGCAAATGAATTGAAGTCAACCGAGTTTTTCGTCTCCCACGAAGGTTTGTTGTTCGACTACGAGCGCCCGCTAACCAGGCTGGATTCCAGAACTGGAACTCCATATGTCACAAGCGGTCACTTTATTTGGGTGGGGGAGCGAACCAGGCAACTCGACGGCGCCCACATTGACTACCTTTCGAAGGTCAGAAACCCGCTGGGCGTCAAGCTCGGACCTTCGACCAGCAAGCAAGACGTTCTTGATTTGATCGACAAGTTGGATCCTGAGCGCGAGCCGGGCCGGTTGACCTTCATTAGCCGAATGGGAGCTGGCAAAATTCGCGATGAACTTCCAAAGCTGATTGAAGCCACCCAGGAGTCCGAGTCAACACCTCTTTGGATCACCGATCCAATGCATGGCAACGGCATGACGACTGCAAATGGTTACAAGTCCAGAAGGTTCGACGACATTATGGACGAGGTTGCAGGCTTCTTCGAAGTACACCGTGGCCTTGGAACTCACCCGGGTGGACTGCACGTTGAGCTAACCGGTGACGACGTTGCGGAATGTCTAGGCGGATCGGATTTGATTGACGAAAGCACTCTTGCCGAACGCTATGAGTCGGTTTGCGACCCGAGACTAAACCACATGCAGTCTCTTGAGCTTGCCTTTTTGGTGGCTGAGCAGTTGGTGGAAACGGCTAGGGCGTAAATTGATAACCGATAAAGTTTCAAGCTGGCTAACCATAGACCAGGCAGCCGATCTTCTTGAGACCTCGCCTGGAAAAGTACGCAGGCTAATCGACGAACACTTTTTGTTCACCTATCGAATCGACAATGTGCCGATGATTCCGGCCGATCTAATTATTGATCGTGAGCCTTTGAGCAGTATTCACGGAACTCTAGTTTTGCTCAATGACCTGGGGTTGAATCGCGACGAGTCAATCGTTTGGCTGTATGAGATGAATGCAGAACTAGGAACTGAGCCGATTACTGCATTGCTTGCGGGCCACAAAGCTCCTGTGCGCAGAGCTGCTCAGGGGCTTGGCTAAAAAAGTTACTTAGCTCGGTTTATTACCTGATCTGCTAGTTTCGCAAGCGCATTTCTGCCCTGGTCACTAATTTCTAATGCTGCCAACGACTCAATAGATCTAGTGGAGTGCTCGGCAATGAGTCGTTCGGTTTTCTCCAGAGCCCTAGAGTCTGCAATGGTATTTCTCATAAATTCGAGTTGTTCATCGCTAATCTCGCCTGAAATCAACAGCTCCTCGAAAATTCGTGCCACTGACTTAGGAAGAGTTTCCAGAGTTAGGGCAATCAACACTGTGCGCTTGCCCTCCCTGAGATCATCTCCCGCGGGCTTTCCTGTTACCTCAGGGTCGCCGAATACTCCAAGGACATCGTCTCGGAGCTGAAACGCTAGCCCGAGCGGAATGCCAAACTCACTCAGAGCATTAAGCGAGCCATCTTCTGCGCCAGCAAGAGCTGCTCCAATTAGAAGTGGTGCCTCCAGGCTGTATTTCGCAGTCTTATAGAGCATTATCTTGTTTGCCCTGGCAACCGCGGCACCGTCGGTTCTAGTCGGTGCAGCATTTTCTTCTAAAACATCTAGATATTGCCCAGCCATTACCTCAAAGCGCATTTTGCCGAATTCGTGTCGGCAGTTCGCTTCCGATTTTTCGTTCGGAGCATGAAGTAGCGCTTCACCAAAAATTTCGGAACTCCATGCCAGCATCAAATCGCCAACCAGAACTGAACCGGCCAAGCCAAACCGCTCTGGAGACCCCACGTAGTGGTGCTGCTTGTGGAGACTTTCAAATCGCTTGTGGATCGAGGGTGCACCTCGACGAGTGTCGGACTGATCAAGTAAGTCATCGTGAACAAGAGCGGCAGCGTGGAACATTTCCAAAGCCGCTGCTACTCCAACGATGGGTGAATCGGCATTGAGCTCATCACTATTCGTTTCGGAACCCAAGGTTGAGGCAAAGGACCAATAACAGAAGAGCGCTCTAAATCTTTTCCCGCCGGAAAGCAGGGACTGGGTAAAGTCAATTAGGGGAATCAAGTCCTCGGAAATACCAGAAAGTTCGTCGCGCTTCTGATCGCAAAACGAGTCGAGTTTGTTTTGAACGAGTTCTAACAGGAAATCTTGAGCCACGCGGAATAGCTTAGCGGCTGAAAGTTGTTTACAATTAGTAAGGAACGGAGTCAATCAATGGCACTATCAGACCGCGAGCAAAAGCTCCTCGAAGAGATGGAACGCAATCTCATAGAGGAAGACGCTGGCTTTGCCAACCGGGTTCGCGACGTTGGTTCGTCGAACAAGGACGGTAAGAAGCTTGTGCTCGGTGTCATCACGATGTTGGTGGGTGTGGTTCTCCTAATTTTGGCCGTTTCGCTTCAGGTTGCCTTTTTTGGGGTCGTGGCATTCATGGTCATGGTCATTGGCCTCGTAGTTGCAACCAGTAACTTCCGACTGCCCGGCTTAGGCAAATCTGCAAAGTCACCTGGAGGCCCCTCATTCTTCGAGGATCGCTGGGACCAGAGATTCAATAACGACTAGGCGCTTTTTTCAAAACCCCGCTCAGGCGGGGTTTTTTTATTTAACTTATTTTTCTAAAAAATATCAAAAAGTGCTTGCAATAATGTATTGAGTGGAGCAAAGTGGAGTAAAGTGGGGTATAACACGATGCGGAAGGAGTGTTCATGCTGTTAGGTACGCACACTCCTAAGCTCGATGAAAAGGGTCGTCTAATCCTTCCCGCCAAATTCCGAGCCGAATTGGACGAAGGCGTTGTAATAACAAAAGGCCAAGAGCACTGCCTCTATGTTTTTTCCGCAAAAGAATTCCAAGAAGTCCACGAGAAGATCCGTCAAGCCCCGGTTACCTCGGAAGAAGCACGCCGTTACCTACGTGTTTTTCTGTCAGGAGCTACCGACGAGTCACCCGATAAGCAGGGAAGAGTGCTTCTTCCCCAGCTACTCAGAGACTATGCGTCACTCACAAAGGAACTGGTGGTGATCGGCGTTGGCTCCAGGGCAGAGATCTGGGACCCTCAGGCCTGGCAGTCATACCTCAAGAACAACGAGGAGAATTTTGCTCAACAGGCGACGGAGGTGATTCCGGGACTCTTCTAATTTCCTGCACTTTGTTCCTTGGCCGTACCGGCTTACTTCCCCTAAGTCGGACCTACGAAAACCAAGCTCGTAGACGGACAAGGATCAAGGTGCAGGAAATGATTCCCCATAAAAAATGAATCATTCAACCTCAGATCTTCACCGTCCAGTAATGCTCCAGCGTTGCATGGAGCTTCTGCGCCCAGGTATCACCGGAGATTCACCAGTCGTAATTGACTGCACCCTCGGTCTCGGGGGTCACACTGAAGCACTTCTTGGTGAGCATGAAAACCTGACCGTCATAGGGATTGATAGAGATCCAGCAGCACTGAGACTGGCTACTGACCGACTAGAGCCCTTCGGGACAAGGTTTATCCCCGCTGCCGCCAGATACGACGAGATTTCCGAGTTGCTGGTTGAGCTTGAAATTTCTTCGGTTCAAGGCGTCTTGATGGACTTAGGTGTTAGCTCAATGCAGCTTGACGAAGCAGACCGCGGATTTTCTTATGCTCAAGATGCGCCTTTAGACATGAGAATGAATCAGAACCTTGGTCAAACTGCCGCTAATTTACTTGCGACGCTCAGCGAAAAAGAACTAACCAAAATTTTCCGGGACTACGGCGAAGAGCGCTTTGCTCCGCTTGTTGCCAAGCGGATCGTTTCCGAGCGCGAAGTTTCAGAAATTCTTACCAGCTCGGACTTGAACAAAATCGTCGCCACTGTAGTTCCAATGGCACCGGGTCGGACGACTGGGCACCCAGCTAAACGGATTTATCAGGCGCTTCGGATTGCTGTCAATAATGAACTTTCCGGCCTTGAGTCGGCCTTACCTCAGGCCATTGATGCCCTAGCGATTGGGGCAAGGCTAGTTGTCATGTCCTACCACTCACTTGAAGACGGCATCACAAAGCGCGCAATGCAGCAGGCGGCAGTGTCGTCGACGCCCATCGGAATGCCAATGCAGTTACCCGGCACCTCGCCAGCCTTGAAGGTAATCACTCGCGGTGTCGAGCGGGCAACGGAATTAGAGCTTTCTCAAAACCCAAGGGCCGCCTCAGCAAGGCTGCGGGCCGCTGAAAAACTGGAGGTTTTCTAGTGAGTGTTTATATGGTCTCGGAAAAAGATGCCAAAAAACTAAGGCCGAGTCTGATGGCTGGGCTTATTTTTGTGCTGGGAATTGTCGCGGTCTTGGTTGGTCAAATTTCCCTGAACATGGTGCTTACCCAAGATGCTTACGAACTTCGGTCTCTCACGCTTGAAAAACGAAACTTAGCTACCGATGTGCAGATTATTCAGGAAGAAGTCTCATCTTTGTCTTCACCGCAGAACCTTGCTGATGCCGCAAACATGCTGGGCATGGTAGCGAACCCTGCATCGGTGATGATTGATATCCACAACGACAAAATCTTTGGAGAACCTGCCCCCGCACGGGCTGATGGCACGGCAATTGCCAGTGCGAATCTCGTTGCCAACTCGGCATTAGGCACAGTCTCTGAATTTTCAATGGCCACTGTTGCTAACGGCGAGCTCGAGGTGAGTGTTGAAACCGCGAATTTAGCCAGTTCTGGCCTAGTTTTGCAGTCGGGGCTAATACCGGCATCCCCAACCAGATAGGGCCAGCATGGGAACGCACGCAAAGTTGAGCCGCCGCCTAGGCGCCTTTGCGGTGTTTCTGTTTCTGATGGTTGCGGTTCTTGGTTTTAGATTGGTTGATTTCCAAGTGGTAAGGGCAGCCGAGATTCAGGAACAGTCTCTGGAGACCAGAAAGATTACTCAAACTATCTCTTCGCTGCGCGGCGACATACTTGATTCTTCCGGGCATGTTCTTGCCAAAACTGTCTTCCGTTACGACGTGAATGTTGCTCCAAAGCACGTTGGTCCGGTCTTCCAGACCATCGATGGCGTCCGCACCGAGCGTTCGGTCGATGACATTGCAATGGACCTATCTCAATTGCTCGGAATCGATTATGGCGAGCTTGTCCTGAAACTTGAGGGTGACTCCGAGTATTCAAATCTTGCCAAAACTGTGAACGCGGAAATCTATAACGCGATTCGAGATATGAACGTGCCATGGGTGTTCTTTGACCAGTTCGAGGATCGCCTTTACCCAATGGGAGCTGTTGCTGGAAATATTCTTGGCTTTGTAGGCAACGATGGGACGCCGCTAGCTGGACTCGAGCGGCAATACAACACGTGTCTGGCTGGCATCGACGGCCAGGAAACCTATGAGCGAAGTGCTGAGGGAGTTCGTATTCCATCCTCGAGTCAGACCTCTCAGCCAACCGAAAACGGCGGAGCACTCAATTTGACGATCGATGCAAATTTGCAATTTTTTGCCCAGCAGGTTTTGGCTGACACGGTCAATAACCTTTCGGCAGAGTGGGCCTCTGCGATTGTGTTGGAGGTTGAGACAGGAAAGATACTTGCCGCGGCTGAAGCGCCAACCGTTGATCCCAATGATCCGGCTGCCGTAGAGAGCGCTGATCGCGGGTCGAGAATTTTTCAGGCAGCTTTTGAGCCTGGAAGCATCATGAAGGCACTAAGCGCCGCGATGGTTTTGGATACCGGAACCGCGGATGAATACGACACTGTGGCTGCACCAGATCGGATGCAACTGGATTTCGATAACGAGTACATCAAGGACAGCTTCTCCCACGAAGACTTCACACTAAGTCTGGCCGGTGTGCTTCGCTATTCATCGAATACCGGCATGACCAACTTTGCAAGTCAGATAGACAGAAAAGTTCGTTACGACTACCTGCAAAAATTCGGTTTCGGCACTGTTAGCCCATTGATGTTCGAGGGTGAGAGCTCGGGGATTTTGCACCCGGTTTCGGAGTGGGATGAAATGACAAACTTGGTGACCACATTCGGCCAAGGGATTTCTGTTACCAGTTTGCAGATGGCATACGCCTATCAGGCAATCGCTAATGGGGGAGTGCGACTTGACCCTGTGTTGGTTGACAGCTGCCTAAACGAAGACGGAACTGTGGCTTACGAGCCGACTCAACAGGCCACCAGGGTTGTCTCTACAGCGAGTGCGAACCTAGATCTTGAACTCATGGAGAAGGTAGTTGAGTTCGGCGGAGTTGGCAAGACAGCCGCTATACCCGGCTACCGAGTCGCCGGTAAGACGGGCACTGCACAGCTAAAAGATGGTTCTGGCTACGGAGAAGAGTACGCAATCTCCTTCTACGGAATTGCTCCAGCGGAAGACCCCAAGTTTGTTGTCGGCATAACCATCTATAAACCGGAGGGTGTTTCAAACTCATCTCAGGCAACCCCGCCGTTTAAGGCAATCATGCAGCAGGCCCTAAAGCACTACCGGATACCTCCCTCCACCTCAGAATCTAGAAGCGTTCCATCCAATAAATACGGTGAAGTAGATGAGAACGACTAGTGAAATAGCGGAGGCATTTGATTTAGGGATTCTTGTCGGCAATCAAGTTGACATAACTTCGGTTGCTATCAGCTCTCTTGATGTTGTGCCCGGGTGTTTGTTTATAGCCGTTCAAGGGGAAAAGGCGCACGGAATTGATTTCCTATCCGAGGCAATTGCTGCCGGAGCCGCCGCAGTTTTGAGCGATAGCCCAGTCAAGTCGGATATTCCAGTTCTGATGCATCCGGATCCACGGTCTATTGCGGGTCACATATCCGCTTTTGTTATGGGGACGATGGACTTGGGCCTTCAGATTTTTGGGGTGACTGGTACAAACGGTAAAACCTCCACGGTATTTTTTCTTCACCAACTGCTTCTCCACATGGGAGTAAAGGCAGGCCTATCCTCTTCTGCCTTTACCCAAATCGACAAGCACAGGGTAGACAGCCCCTTAACCACTCCGGAGGCACCGAGGCTGCACCATTTGCTTTTGGAGATGGCAGATGCAGACGCAAAGGCTGCGGTCGTGGAGGTTTCAGCCCAAGCGCTTGTTCGGCACAGAGTTGATGGTTTAGTTTTCGACGTAGCGGGCTTCACTAATCTCACACGGGATCACCTTGATGAGTTTGGCACAATGGAGAATTATCTATCCGCCAAAGCAGCGCTGTTTACCAGAAAGTTCTCTGGGCGTTCGGTGATAAACGTAGAAGATCGTTTCGGCGAGCAAATGTTAGAACTTGCTCGTGCCGAATCGCTTGAGGGCTCGGTTGGTATCGGCCAGAATCAGGATTACAGCTTTGAGGTAACCGCTGCCGGAATCAAAATCACCGGGAGACAAGAACTGTTGTTGGCTCGAGACATTGGCCCGCTCATGTCCAAGAACCTGGTGCTGGCAGCAGTAATGCTCCTCGAGGCCGGCTATAGCGCCAAGGCGGTTGCTGCCGCGGCACTCGAAATGGAAACGCTAGTGCCGGGTCGCCTGCAATTAGTGAGTGAAACAACTCCTCACATTTATCTTGACTACGCTCACACGCCTCAGGCGGTCGAGCTGGCTGCTCAGGAACTGAGTGATAAGTATTCAAAGCTGGTAATAGTACTCGGCGCATCTGGTGACAGGGACAGCGGAAAACGGATTGAAATGGGTAGAGCGGCTGGTAAATATGCTGACCATATCGTGGTAACGGACCAGCATCCAAGGAGCGAGGACCCAGCCTTGATTAGGGCTGCGCTAATGGCCGGGATTTTGGAGGTCAGTCCAGCCAGCTCAATCTCTGAAATTGACGACCCGGCTCTGGCAATCTCAAGGGCCGTTGATCTGGTTGGCGCCGGTGGGGCAATACTATGGTGCGGTCCCGGGCACCTAAAGTATCGCGAGGTGAAAGGGAAGAAGCTTCCCTTTGATGCATACCTTCAGGCAAGAAAGGCGCTGGACCTTGATTGAACTAAGTCTTGCCGAGGTAGCGCTCGCGGTGAATGGTGAAATTTATCGCGGAGATCCGTCGGGATTCGTTTCCGGGTTCTCGAGCACCGATTCCAGGGAAATTTCCTCCGGAGATATTTTCTTCGCCAAGATTGGAGCGAACGACGATGGTCACCGCTTCTTATCCGAAGTTTCTTCAAAAGGTGCAGCACTTGCCATTGTTTCTGAGCCTTCTGATTCTGTAGACATCGACCAGATAGTGGTCTCGGACACTGTTGAGGCGCTCAGCGCATTGGCGAATGAAGTGCTTGCGAGAGTCCGATCTTCGTCTGTTTTGACCGTTATTGGTATAACTGGCTCCAACGGAAAGACCTCCACTAAAAATATGCTCGCCGAGATTCTGAAGCCAGTTGGGGTCACGGTCGCTCCCAAGGGCTCCTATAACAACAAAGTCGGTCTTCCAACCACGGTATTGAAAATTGATTTTGATACTCGCTACCTAATTCTCGAATACGGGGCGGCCGGACCGGGGTCTATTTCTAAGCTTGCAGAGTGGTCTAGGCCAGACATTTCGGTGATATTGAAAGTCGGCTTGGCACATGCGGGCGTGTTCGGTGGACTCGAGGAAACCGCAAAAATCAAAGCGGAGTTGGTACACCACACTTCGCAACATGTGGTTTTGAACTTTGATGACCCTATTGTCAGAGATTATCTGCCGGCAGGAGAAGCCAGCTTCTCCGGTTTCGGCTTTGATTCCTCAGCCCATACTCGAATCATTGACACCGATATCTCGCTCGGGGGTACCGTTGTCAGTCTTCAGATTGGGAATTCCGATCCGGAAGTGCTTCGACTGAACATTTTGGGTGAGCACCAAGCCATGAATGCCGCAGCTGCCCTAGAGGTGGCTGAATATCTCGGGTTAGACCGCGTGCAAAGTTTTGACGCACTCGAGAAAATGGAGCTTGCCGAACGCTGGCGAATGCAGCTTACGAAGACATCCCAGGATGTGTACGTCATCAACGATGCTTACAACGCGTCGCCCGATTCCATGAGGGCGGCTCTTCAAACCCTTGCGACGATTGGTCGGAGTGGACACAGAACCCTAGCGGTTCTGGGCTCAATGGCCGAGCTTGGTGAAATATCTGACCAGGAGCACCGCAGTCTTGGCTTGTTGCTGGTTCGATACAACATTGACAAGCTAATCGTTGTTGGTCAGGACGCCAAAATCCTGCATCTATCGGCAACAGCAGAAGGGAGCTGGGATGGTGAATCTGCATTTTACGGCTCGGTCGAGGCTGCTTTGCCGGCGATTCGTGGAATGCTATTGGCAGGAGACGTGGTCTTGGTGAAATCCAGCAACGTTTCTGGACTTAGATTCTTGGGCGATGATTTGGCGGGTGTGACATGAGAGCATTGCTAGCCGCCGGAGGAATATCGCTCTTCATTTCACTTTTAGCAACGCCAGCTTTTATAGCCTTATTTAGGTCACTCAACTGGGGTCAATTCATTCGTGACGATGGTCCTGAGGCTCATCACACAAAACGCGGTACCCCAACAATGGGCGGCATAGTTATTTTGTTCGCCGCAGTCGCCGGATATTTCACGGCAAAGTTGATAAATGGCGAGACGCCATCGGCCTCAGCCCTCCTGGTTCTTTTTATGATGGTTGGTTTGGGGCTGATCGGCTTTATTGACGATTACCTAAAGGTGAAGAACCAGCGCAGCCTGGGTCTTGGCGGCTGGGCGAAAATTGGTGGGCAGGGCATTGTTGCAGTTGCTTTTGCCGTTCTTGCTCTGCAGTTCCCAGATGAAAGAGGGTTGACCCCCGCTTCGACTTCGATATCACTCTTTCGCGACTTGCCAGTTGATTTGTTTTTTTGGGGCAGCTTTATCGGCATGGCGCTTTTCATAGGTTGGGTGTATTTGCTGGTCGCGTCGGCATCGAACGGCGTGAATATCGCCGACGGCCTTGACGGGCTGGCATCGGGTTCGCTTGTTATTTCGATGGGCGCATACGTCGTTATCGGTTTTTGGCAGTTCAACCAAAGCTGTGCAACCGTGACTCAGAACCTTGCCTCCTGTTATCAAGTCCGTGACCCACTAGATCTGGCGGTTGTCGCCACCGCAATAGTGGGTGCCTGCATCGGTTTTCTATGGTGGAACACTTCGCCAGCACAGATTTTTATGGGGGACACCGGTTCTTTGGCCCTCGGCGGAGGGCTAGCCGCTCTAGCCATCGTGTCTAGAACTGAATTGCTGTTGGTTCTAATCGGTGGAATATTCGTAATCGTGACCGGTTCGGTTGTTATTCAAAGAGTGTTCTTCAAACTAACCAAAAAGCGAACCGGCGTTGGCAGAAGAGTCTTTCTGATGTCCCCTTTGCATCATCACTTTGAACTCAAAGGCTGGGCAGAAATTACCGTTGTGGTTAGGTTCTGGATAATTGGTGCCCTGTGCGTGGTCTCGGGGGTTGGTTTGTTCTACTTTGAGTGGATCTACGGAATATGATGCTCCCCGACTCCTGGCACGGTTCGTGGCCAAACCTAAAGGCTGTAGTCGTTGGGCTTGGCAAGTCAGGGTTTTCGGTTGTCGACACGCTGGTTGAGCTTGGAGTGGAGACTGCGGTTGTTGGAAAAACAGCAAAGCCAGAGCTTGTGGATTTGGTGGGCCTGATTGGATCAAAATTTTTAGCTTCCGAGTCACCAGAGGTTTTATCGAAGCTTGGATTTCAGCCAGATTTTGCAGTTGTTTCGCCCGGCTTTAGCCCCAGTCACCCGCTAGTCCGGGAGCTCGAGGAAAAGGGAATCCTTGTTATTGGCGACATCGAATTGGCGTGGAGGCTTCGGGACAAGCACGACAAAGTCGCCGAGTGGATCGGCGTGACCGGCACCAACGGTAAGACAACCACGAGTGAAATGACTCAGGCAATGCTTTTGGAGTCCGGAAAAACGGCAATTGCCTGCGGCAATATCGGAGTGCCAATTCTCGATGCCATAAGGGATCCGGTGGGTTTTGACTACCTTGTTGTAGAGCTTTCCAGCTTCCAGCTTCACTACTTGGGACAGATTTCGCTCAATGTCGCCGCCTTTTTGAACATAGCCGAAGACCACCTCGACTGGCACGGTGACTTTGATAGCTACTGGGGGGCAAAAGCCAAGATTTATCAGAACGCGGCGAACGTGATCGTTTTCAACGAACAAGATTCCAAGACGCTTGAAGCGGCTCAACAAGCAGAAGTGGCTGTCGGCTGCCGCGCGGTCAGCTTTAGTCTCGGGGCGCCGGCGATGTCCTCGGTCGGTTACGTTGAAGAATTTCTTGTTGACAGGGCATTCTTGAGCGATCGGGCAAATACTGCGCTTGAAGTTTGCGAAATTGCTGACATTGAGCAGATATCGTCAGCTTCCAGTCACCTTCTAGCGAATGCAGCTGCGGCAGCGACCATCGCCAGAGCGTGCGGGGTTGAACCGATTTACGTGAAGAAGGCTCTTCGATCTTTTCAGCTTGCACCCCATCGAGCGCAATTTTTAGGACAGGTGGGTCAAGTTCGTTTCGTCAATGACTCCAAGGCCACGAATGCGCATGCCGCCGAAGCTTCGTTAGGCGCATCTGAATCGGTTGTATGGATTCTCGGGGGCTTGTTAAAGGGCGTAAACCCAGAGCCGCTAATCATTCGGCACGGAGCCAAACTTCGCGGAGTTGTCTTGCTAGGCGCTGAAACCGAACTACTTGAGGGCCTCTTCAGCGAACATTTGCCGGCACTGCCGGTTGTGTTGGCGGCGAAGAATGATCCCATGGGCTCAGCTGTTCAGTTGGCGTTTGAAATTTCTAAACCCGGGGACACGGTCCTGCTGGCACCTATGGCTGCCTCCATGGACCAATTTCTGGACTACGCCGAGCGTGGGGACAAGTTTGTCGAAGCAGCCAGAAAGCTCGGTGTGAAATGACCGACTTGAGACAAATCACGAGCCAGTCTTTTCGCGCTCAATCCAGACAGTTTTACCTACTTTTGGGCCTCACAATCTTGACTGTGCTATTTGGTTTGGCGATGGTTGCAAGCGCGTCGGCCGTGGATAGTTTCAAGGAAACCGCCAATGCCGGCAGTACTTTTCTGAGACAGGGTCTGTATGCAATCATCGGCATGGCTTCGATGTTTATAGTTGCCAGCCTCCCAATCGGGCTATTTCGCCGCACCAGCTTGGTGGCTCTTTACTTAACGCTGGGCCTGCAAGTGGTGACGGTTTTTTTCGGTGTTGAGATAAATGGAAACCGAAACTGGCTAGATATCGGGTTCACCAACATCCAGCCCTCTGAGTTTTTGAAGCTGGGGTTGATTCTGGCATTTGCTAATCAGTTGGCGAAGTTGACCGATGACCCAGTCAGAAATCGTCAAATATGGGTTCGCGTCTTTATGTTTTCCGTCGGGGCCTTGTTTCTAGTGGCAGTACTGGGGAAAGACTTGGGGACCGGAGCTGTAATGGCTGTGACTCTAATCGGACTGTTTCTGATCGCGGGCATGCCCTGGGCATATTTCCTTGGAATAGCAATAGCTGGAGTAGTAGCAGCTTTTGGCCTGGTCATGATGTCGCCTTCACGACTTATTCGCTTCAGTGCCTGGCTCAATCCAGGGGCTGCGGACCCCATGGGGGTTATGTGGCAATACGAGAAGGGTACCTGGGCTCTGGCTTCGGGCGGCATTTGGGGAACTGGACTCGGTCGCTCCAAACTCAAGTGGAGCTGGATCCCGGAAGTTGAGAATGACTTTATATTTGCCGTAATCGGTGAAGAGCTTGGACTCATAGGTGCTTTATTCGTGGTCCTTTTGTTTTTTGCGCTCGGGCTAACCATGTTCTCAATTGCTAAGCACCAGAGCAATGCCTTTAGTCGCAACCTGGTAGTCGGGGTCATGCTTTGGGTCGTTTTGCAGGCCTTTATCAACATTTCTGTTGTTCTTGGGTTATTGCCAGTCTTGGGCGTCCCGCTGCCTCTTATTTCAGCTGGTGGCTCGTCGCTGATTGCGACTTTGGCTGGCATTGGCGTGGTGCTGGCTGTCGAGCGCGATCGAACACTGAATCTTGGCCGGAGTAATGGATGAGTAGATTTTTATTGGCCGGTGGCGGCACCGGAGGGCACGTGAATCCGCTGCTGGCGCTTGGAGAGCTTCTTCGGGATCAGAAGCACGAGGTAATTGCTCTAGGAACTAAAGAGGGTCTCGAATCCAGGTTGGTCCCAAACCGCGGATTCGAGCTTGTTACCATTCCTAGACTTCCGCTTCCTAGAAGGCTGTCCTTAGATAGTTTTAGCTATCCATTTCGGCTAGCGGCTGCAAGCTTTCAGGTTGCCAGGCTGATTAGAGCCCGCTCGATTGACTGCGTAGTTGGTTTTGGGGGATACGCTTCTGCACCGGCTTACTTGGCGGCTTGGTTCACGAGAACAACTCTGGTAGTTCATGAGGCAAATGCTTTGGCGGGCTTCGCAAATAAATTGGGAGCGAGGCTCACTAAGTTCGTGGCAGTAACGTTCCCCAACAGCAACCTGCAAGGTGCGCGGGTGACTGGAATGCCGATTCGCGAAGAGATAGTGGCCTCAGCCTCGTCGTATGATCAGCAGCAGGCGAGAATTGAACTCGGGTTAGATCCGATGTTGCCGACCCTCTTGGTCACCGGAGGTTCTTTGGGGGCGAAGAGCATTAATGACTCGATTGCCGAAAGCCTAGGCAGGCTAAATGCGGCAGGCATCCAAGTCCTGCACATAGTTGGTGACCGGGCAAATCTTGAGGACATTTCTCAGGATGGCTATCGGCGTATGGCCTACTGCAAAGCGATGGACGTTGCTATTTCCGCGAGTGACTTCGCTGTCTCTAGGGCCGGTGCTTCAACGGTCTCAGAGTTCGCAGCAACTGGCCTACCCGCTGTCTACATTCCTTATCCCGTGGGCAACGGTGAACAGCGGTTGAATGCGGCCTCGATTGTTAAGGCCGGCGGCGGTCTAATCATTGCGGACGCCGAATTTAATGCTGATTATGTTTCTAGCACTCTGATCCCGCTTATTTCTCATAAGAAGGGCCTGATTTCAATGTCTAAGGCTGCAAAATCCGAGGCGATTATCGATGCAACCGAGCGGCTTGCAGAATTTGTTCTCGAAGCGATGGATACTAGGGCTCGTGATTAAACCAGATTTTAGCCAGCCCATCCCTGATGATTTGGGAACCGTTCACTTCATAGGAATCGGTGGTTCCGGCATGTCTGGAATCGCTAGGTTGCTTGTTCAGATGGGCTTGCGGGTCACGGGTTCCGATGTTAGGACTAGCCCAAACATCGACGCCCTTGAGGGCCTCGGTGTTCTGATAGCCATTGGGCACGATGCCTCCAATTTGGGCGACGCCGACACGGTCGTTGTCACCTCCGCGCTCTGGGAAACAAATCCGGAGCTGTTGGCGGCGATTGAGTCAGGTTTGCCGGTCCTGCACCGCTCAGCGCTGCTGGCTCATCTTGCCTCTAAGTACTCACTGATTGCTGTCGCCGGTGCTCACGGTAAGACGACATCAACCGGAATGGTGGTCACCGCTCTTTCAAAACTTGGGGCTGACCCTAGTTTTGTAAACGGCGGGGTAATAAAGGATTTTGGCGCATCAAGTGGCTTTGGTGGTGGAGCGCAGTTTGTTATTGAGGCTGACGAGTCCGACAGCAGTTTCTTGCACTACAAAACAGCGATTGCTCTTATTACAAACGTTGACCCCGATCACCTTGACCATTTCGGTTCCCTGGAGGCTTTTCAGAAGGAGTTCGTTCAGTTTGCCGAGGGCGCCAGTGACTTTATAGTTATCTCCGCAGATGACGTTGGTGCGGTACAAGTCGCAAAAATGATCCAGAACAAGAAAATAATAAGTTTTGGAGTCTCTGATTTCGCCGATCTCAAGATCACCTCTCTAGATGCATCCGGAGCGAAGGTTAGCTTTAGCCTGACTTACGAAAATCAGAGTGCCGAAGCCGTGCTAAAGATTCCGGGGGAGCACAACGCGCAAAACGCCGCCGGAGCTGTCGCTGTTCTTTTGGGACTTGGGTTTGACCTGGCTGATTCGCTCGCGGCAGTGGCCAGCTTTGGGGGCACCGATCGCCGATTCCAGCTACACGGGGATCGGCGTGGGGTAAGCGTTTATGATGACTTTGCTCACCACCCAACCGAGGTGGCTGCCGCGCTTCGGGCTGCTAAGGCAAGTGTTGGTGAAGGCCGATTGATTACTGTTTTTCAACCTCATCTTTACAGTCGAACCCGGATCTTTTACAAGGAATTCGCCGAAGCACTGAAGATTAGTGATTTTTCATTGGTCACTGCTATTTACGCTGCCAGGGAAGACCCGGAGCCGGGTGTGACTGCCGAGCTGATCACAAATGCAGCCACCGAAGCTCCCGGAATAAGACTGGTGAGCAACTGGGACGATGTTCCAGCAGCAGCAGCAGCGATTGCAATGCCTGGCGATTTCATAATCACAATGGGCTGCGGTGACATTTATAAGATGGTGCCTGCTCTACTTGATGCCCTGGACGTTTGAGTGAAGCGTCCCGAGCGCGAGCTACTAGGCCAGGAGCGAAGGCGAATTCGTGGCGTTAAAAGCCCGGGCAAACGAAACAGGATTGGGGCCTTTGGTCTCTGGGGGCGAATTCTGACAGTGGTGGCGCCAGTTTCATTGACTGCGGTTGTATTGGCGAGTTTTTTTACCCCCATGCTCGCGGTGGAAAAAATTACATTCGTTGGAAACGAACGGATAGCGGTCGCAGATTTAGAGTCTGCCCTATCGGGGCTTTATGACCGACCAATGACAACAATTAGTGACGAAGAAATCGCTGAATTGCTTAGCGGGTTTTCGCTCATCGAAACTTTTACTTCTCAGGCCGAACCTCCCCACACTCTTCGGGTGAGCATAAGGGAACGACAGCCAATCCTGATACTTGTGAGATCTGGAAAGAATTACCTCTATGACGCTGCTGGTGTTCAGATAGCCGCCACCGAAGAAATCTCGAAGTATCCGTTTCTCGTGTTTGATGGCAACCCGATAGAGAGCCCTAGATTCTCAACCGCGGTGAAATTACTGTTTTCACTGCCCTTGGAGACTTATAGTCAGGTTTTCTCGGTGGAAGTGTCCGAATCTCTTACTTCCAAGCTCGTGCTTAGAAAGGGCAATCTCACGGTTTTTTGGGGTTCCACCGATGAGGGTCTTTTGAAGTCCAAAGTTCTCGATTCTCTCCTTGCAACAGGGGTAAAGGACGCGCTCACCATTGACGTTAGCTCGCCCAATTCCCCAGTGGTCCAGTACCCGAATTAGTGGGCCTAATCTTCGTTTCCGACACGCCCGAGCGCTTGGCGCTATTTCAAGGGATAACAGCCTAATTTTTACCGGCAAATTGAATACCCTGCCAAAAGCTAAGCCTCAGCCTTAGCTTGAGGGTTTTCGCTAGGAGGCAGAATTGTCAGAAATCCCGAACTACCAGGCCGTAATCAAAGTAGTTGGCGTCGGCGGCGGTGGGGTTAATGCTTTGAACCGGATGGTTCAATCTGGCCTTCGTGGCGTGGAGTTTGTTGCTATCAACACTGACGCTCAGGCACTGCTTATGAGTGACGCGGACGTAAAGCTGGACATTGGACGAGACATAACCCGTGGACTCGGTGCCGGAGCGGATCCAGAGGTAGGACGCCGAGCTGCTGAGGAGCACGAGAGCGAGATTGAGGCAGCCCTCAAGGGTGCCGACATGGTCTTCGTTACCGCTGGCGAAGGCGGAGGGACTGGAACCGGTGGAGCCCCTGTCGTTGCAAGAGTCGCCAAGAGACTGGGTGCATTGACGGTCGGTGTAGTAACCCGGCCATTTAATTTTGAGGGCAAAAGAAGAGCAGTTCAGGCTGACGAGGGCATCAGCGCGCTTCGCGAGGAAGTCGACACTCTGATCGTGGTTCCAAACCAACGTCTGTTGGAAATGACCAACAAGAAAATTTCAGCACTAGAGGCCTTTATGACCGCGGATGATGTTTTGCGTGCTGGAGTCCAAGGCATTAGCGACCTAATCGTGGTGCCGGGTCTTATAAACCTAGACTTCAACGACGTGAAGTCGGTCATGCAGGGCGCTGGTAGTGCCCTCATGGGCATTGGAACTGCTAAGGGCGAAGATCGGGCCGTGAGAGCAGCTGAGATCGCAGTTTCCTCACCGCTTTTGGAAGCAACAATCGAGGGTGCTCACGGAGTCTTGCTTCTAATTCAGGGAGCTTCAGACTTAGGCCTTCACGAAATCGACGACGCGGCCAGACTGGTCCAAGAAGCAGTCCACCCAGAGGCAAACATTATCTTTGGCGCGACTATCGAGGACACCCTGGGCGACGAGGTCAGGGTTACCGTGATTGCGGCCGGCTTTGACGGCGGCGAGCCAAAATATCGCAAGTTTGAAGCAAGTGCTTTGGGTGTTGCAGCGCTAGCCTCAGCCTCTGAGACCGCGACTGCGTCTTCAGTGGAGCAGGAAGAGCAGGGCTTAGTAATTGAAGAAGTCGCTGCCCCGAACTTTGAGTTTGTTGAAGATTCAGAAGAGCCCGTAGAGGTCAAGGAAAAAGTCTCAACGCCTGGGTATTTCGGAGACGACCTGGACCTGCCTGAATTCTTCCGTTGAGCCAACTAGCAACTCGATACAAAGAAGTTCAAGACCGGATTTCGGCGGCAGCTACGTTATCCGGCCGTCAAGCGTCGGACGTAGAGCTAATAGTGATTACCAAAACACATCCGACTCTTGTTGTTGCTGAACTCGCAGACCTGGGCCACCGTAGCTTTGGCGAAAATAAGGACCAAGAAGCCAGGCCGAAGGCCATGGAGCTTGATGTTCTTAGGCCGGGCATCAATTTTGATTGGCATTTCGTAGGTCAATTGCAGTCAAATAAGGTCAAAAGCGCGATGAGTTATGCCAAAACTATTCATTCGCTAGATAGACCAAGCCTGCTCAAGGAAATAGCAAAGCAGCTTGCCTCAAGTCAGGCTCAAATTGATTGCTACATTGAGCTGAATTTGACACAGGACCTAAATCGCGGTGGTCTGGATCCTTCGATGATTAGGCAGTTCGCCGAGTCGGCTCTTGAGGTGCCAGGTCTTAGGGTGCTCGGAGTGATGGCAGTTGCCGGTCTAGACGTTGACCCAAGGGTTGATTTTGAAACTGCCGTTCGCATAAGCCATGAACTTCGGGAAATTGTTCCGGACGCAAAAGCATTGTCGATTGGAATGAGCGCTGACTACGAAGTTGCAATTGAACTTGGCGCGACACACGTGCGGATTGGTAGCGCAATTACCGGCCCACGCGGAAACAACTAATAGTCTTTAGCTAACTTTAGGAGTAGTAAATGGGCATTCTTAGTTCGACGATGAATTACTTTGGTTTCGGCAGCTCTGAAAGCGCTAAGCCGGATACAGCAAAACCGAGGGCAAGCGCACCTCGGCCGCGTCGCTCTTCGGACATGTCTGAAATCATCACGCTTGAGCCGCAAACGTATTCGGACGCCAAGGAGGTTGCTTCGCACTTCCGCACCGGAGTTCCGGTCATCGTGAACATCGGTGCCATGAGCGAAGCGGACGCGAAACAAATGCGGGACTTTATGCTTGGCCTCAAAGAGGGCTTAGAGGGTCACCTTCGACGAGTCACTCCGAAAGTTTTTCTGCTGAGCCCATCTCACGTGATCGTGTCTGACGCCGAATCCGGCTCTTCTGATTCTGACAACATGGATATTTCCTAGAGGCATGTCAATAATCGGACTCACTCTTTATTGGGTGCTACAGCTGTTTTTTTACGCCATGATAATCCGCTTTATCGCTGAGCTTGTGATGAGCGTAAACCGTGGCTGGAGACCTAAAGGCCTGTTGCTACCCGTATTTGACCTTTGTTACTCCGTCACTGACCCGCCACTGAAGTTCGCTAGACGCTTTATTCCTCCGCTCAGGCTTGGCCCGATAGCGTTGGATTTGGCTTGGACCGTTCTGCTAATTGCGGTATTAATTCTTCAGAGCTTTGCAAGAGGACTCTAACTGCCAATAACATAGGGGCAGCTCACCGTGTTGAAAAATTTAGAAGAGGTTAATGATGGCGCTGTTGCCCGAGGACATTCTCAGCAAGAGATTTCTAACTACCAAGTTCCGCGAGGGCTATGACCAGGACGAGGTTGATGACTTCCTGGACGAAGTAGTTGTTGAGTTCCGACGTGTCGTTACAGAAAACCAAGATCTCAAGGCTGGCGGCAACAAGCTGGGCGAATCCCTTGCTGCACCGGCTAAAGCGGTGCCTTTTCCTGAGGCAAGCGACTCTGACGCAGATGGCTCACTAGAGGGAACAGACTCCTCCAAGAGCATTATTGAATTGGCTCAGAAGCTTCACGAGGACCACGTTCGAGATGGTCAAGTCAAGCGCGACCAGTTGGTTCGAGATGGTCAAGAGCAAGCTGCCCGGTTGGTAAGAGATGCTGAGGCTGAAGCTCGAGAGGTACTCGGCAAGCTTGAAATTGAGCGCAAGAAGGTTCTTGAGGGAATTGAAGAATTGAAACTGTTTGAAGCAGATTACCGAGAGCAACTTCGTCGCTACATCGAAGATCAATTGGATGAGCTAACTCGCGAGGAGGCGGCCGCGACGGTCGCTCCTGTCGAAGAAGACAGCGACTCGATCACTTCTGTTGAGTCAGAAGATTTGACCCAGCAGGAAGTTGATGATTCCGAGGGTGAAAACAGCTAAGGGCGGAGCCAGGAAATCACTGCTATTTCTTGGGACCGCTTTTAGCATTGTTGCAATCGACCAAGCCACCAAATTTTGGGCTGAAGCAAACCTCACAAACCAATCGGTTCAGGTAATTGGTGACCTTCTAAGGTTCCGGCTTGCCTACAATGACGCGGCTGCGTTTTCGCTGGGGGTCGGGGCAACTTGGGTTCTAACTCTTATCTCAACGGTCGCCGTGATAGCGATGCTTGTCCTCGGTCCACGGATCAAGACAGGCTATTGGGCCTTGATAGGCGGCTTTGTTCTTGGGGGAGCAGCGGGTAACTGGATAGACCGGGCCTTCAAGGCTCCAGAGTTTTTCAATGGCCACGTGGTGGATTTCATTCAAATTCCACTTAATTTCCCCATTTTTAATTTGGCCGACACTTTTTTGGTTATCGGAGTGATTTTGGCGGTAATACAAACCGCTCGCGGAGATGAAATAGGTGGCGGGCGTGCAGCCTAAATTGCTGCCTGTCCCGCCGGACATGGCCGGATCCAGAGCTGATTCCGGGATAGCCAAAATGTTGGGCATTTCCCGCAGCCATGTCGCAGAATTGATTGCGGCGGGTGCTGTCAGTCAGAATGGCACCCCGGTTGCAAAGTCTGATCGGTTAGTTGCTGATGCTGTGCTAGAAGTCATCCTCGAGGAAGTATCCAGGGAGATTTCGGTGCAACCAGAAGATGTTGAAGCTCTGAAGATTATTTTTCAAGACGAACACATAGTTGTCATTGATAAGCCGTCCGGCGTTGTTTCACACCCGTCTCAGGGGTTCGTAGGGCCTTCTGTGCCGGGTGTACTGATGGCTAGGGGTATCCAGTTGAGCACCTCGGGTGCTCAAGAGCGTCAAGGTATCGTTCAGCGGCTTGATGTGGGCACCAGCGGCCTTATGGTGCTGGCAAAATCCGAGATGTCATATTCGGTTCTCAAGCAAGCCTTTCGAGACCGTGTTGTAAAAAAGACTTACCACGCTCTAGTTCAAGGGCACCCTGAGCCGTCCCGTGGGACCATTGACACGCCAATTGGGCGCAGTACCAAACATGACTACAAGTTCACTATTTCGGCCGCAGGCAAGCCCGCAGTGACTCATTACGAGACCATTGAGGTTCTTCCGGCAGCAGCACTGATGCAGGTGGGTCTGGAAACAGGCAGGACCCACCAAATTAGGGTTCACTTCTCTCATTTTCGGCACCCATTAGTGGGCGACCCCCTATACGGTTCCGATCCGAAGCTCGCGGCTTCTCTTGATCTGGATCGGCAGTGGCTTCATGCGAAACGCCTTGGCTTTGATCACCCGGCAACAGGGGAATTTGTGGAATTCGAAAGTGAATATCCAATTGATTTAGAAATCGCCCTCAATCGCCTCCGCGATGTCGACTTTCGCATCTAACATAGGGGTCTAAGAAAGGTGGAAAATGTCTGATAAGTCATTCGTCCACCTGCATAATCACTCCGAATATTCCATGCTCGATGGGGCGGCCAGGATAAAGCAGCTCGTCGCAAAGGCTGCCCAACTTGAAATGCCAGCCATCGCTATTACCGACCACGGAAATAACCACGGCGCTTATGAGTTTTGGAAGCAAGCTAAAGCCCACGACATAAACCCGGTTATTGGCATCGAGGCCTACCTGGCGCCTGGCAGCAGAAAAGACAAGACTCGAGTTCGCTGGGGCGACGGAGGGGGAGACGATGTCTCTGGAGGTGGCGCATACAGCCACCTAACCATGTGGGCCACAAATAATGACTCCATGCAGAACCTATTTCGACTCTCCTCTGAGGCGTATCTTTCTGGTTACTACTTCAAGCCACGCATGGACCGCGAGCTTCTGTCCAAGTTTGGAAAAGGGCTTATTGCGACCACTGGTTGCCCCGGTGGTGAGGTTCAAACCAGACTGCGACTGGGTCAATATCAAGAGGCTTTGGACACTGCGGCGGAATTCCGAGACATTTTCGGCGAAGGTAACTATTTCGTGGAGGTCATGGACCATGGTCTTGAGATCGAAAAAAGAGTGAGGGACGACTTGCTTCGCCTTGCAAAGGACTTGAAGCTGCCGCTGGTAGGGACAAATGATTTGCACTACACCGAGAAGGAGGACTCGGTTGCTCACGACGCTTTATTGTGCGTGCAGGTTGGGTCGAATCTCGATGACCCAAATCGGTTTAAGTTCCAATCTGAGGAGTACTACCTCAAATCTTCCAAGCAAATGAGAGAGCTCTTTGCTGAAATTCCAGAGGCAGCCGACAACACGCTTCTGATTGCCGAGCGAAGCGAAATTGATTTTTCTAAGCGCGACCTCATGCCTAGATTCCCAGTACCCGAGGGTCAAACTGAAGCTGGTTTGTTGGAAAAAGAGGTGTGGGACGGCATGAACACTCGTTTCCCAGACGGATACTCCGATGAGCACAAGCGGCAAGCTGCCTACGAGATAGACGTAATTAAATCCATGGGATTCCCTGGTTATTTCTTGGTGGTTTCTGACTTCATACGCTGGGCACGAGCCCAAGGAATACGAGTTGGCCCGGGTCGAGGTTCTGCGGCTGGCTCGCTGGCATCGTATGCCCTCGGTATCACCGAGCTTGACCCGCTAAAACATGATCTGATTTTCGAGCGGTTTTTGAATCCAGAGCGGCTTTCGATGCCGGACATCGATGTTGATTTTGACGATCGCCGACGTTCTGAGGTCATCAAGTATGTGACTCAGAAATACGGCGATGATCGAGTGGCACAAATCGTCACTTTTGGAACCATAAAGGCCAAACAGGCCCTCAAGGACGCCTCACGCGTTATGGCATTGCCATATTCTGTGGGGGAGCGACTTACAAAGGCAATGCCACCGATGGTCTTAGGTAGAGACATTGCGCTGAATGATCTGGTGGACCCCGACTCTGAGCGCTACTCAGAGGCGGCGGAGTTCCGTGAAATTATTGAGACGGATCCTCAGAGTCAAGAAGTGTTCAAGCTAGCCAAGGGCCTCGAGTCCTTGAAGCGACAATGGGGCGTGCATGCGGCCGGAGTTATCATGTCCGCAGAGCCACTCATGGACGTGATACCAATAATGAAGCGCGAGGAAGACGGGGCCATAATCACTCAGTTTGACCAGCCTCCTTGCGAAGAGCTTGGTCTTTTAAAGATGGATTTTCTAGGACTGAGAAACTTGACGGTGATAGACGATTCACTTCAGAATATTTTGCAAAACCGAGGCCAGACGGTGGTTTTGGAGAGCCTAGATCTGAACTCAGATCAAAATACCTTTGACCTACTTTCTTCCGGCGACACTCTCGGAGTTTTTCAGTTGGACAGCGACAATATGAGATCACTGCTGAGGCTCTTGAAGCCCAGTGAGTTTGAACATATTTCTGCCGTCATTGCGTTATATCGTCCGGGACCAATGGGCATGAACTCACACACCAACTATGCGCAGCGCAAAAATGGACTGCAGGAGATTGATGGAGTTCATCCGGAGTTAGCGGAGCCGCTCAAGGAAATTCTTGGTCCAACCTTCGGTTTGATTGTTTACCAAGAGCAAGTGATGGCTGCGGCACAAAAAGTCGCTGGTTACACGCTTGGACAGGCGGACCTTCTTCGAAGGGCAATGGGCAAGAAGAAGCCTGAAGAGCTGGCGAAGCAATTCGAAATTTTCAGTCAGGGCATGGCTCGGAATGAGTTTTCTAAGCCGGCCATCACCGCACTCTGGGACACTCTCTTGCCGTTTGCCGACTATGCCTTCAACAAGGCACATTCTGCTGGCTACGGCGTCCTTTCCTACTGGACCGCTTATCTAAAGGCGAACTTTCCTGCAGAGTACATGGCGGCATTGCTGACTTCCGTTGGAGATTCTAAAGACAAGCTAGCTATCTATCTCAACGAGTGCCGCAGGATGGGAATCAAGGTCTTGGCTCCGGATGTCAATGAATCCATCGGGGTTTTTGCGGCTGTTGGAGACGACATTCGTTTTGGTCTCGAAGCAGTTAGAAACGTCGGTCACAACGTGGTTGAATCGATCATTCAGGCGCGCACTGGAGAAGCGTTTAGCGGTTTCGATGACTTCCTAACTCGCGTGGGTCAGCAGGCCGCGACAAAGCGAGTTGTCGAGTCTCTGATCAAAGCAGGTGCATTTGATTCATTTGGTCACACCAGACGATCACTGACGGCGGTGTTTGAAGAGGCAATTGAAACCGCCAGCGTAAAGCGTAAGCAAACCGCTAATGGCCAGGTGGACCTTTTCGGAGGCATCCTTGACGATGATCCTTCCGTCGTTCAAGTTCCCGATCTTCCAGAGTGGACTAAGCGAGATCTGCTTGCCAATGAGCGAGATATGCTTGGCCTTTATGTCTCGGACCATCCGCTTGCGGGGCAAGAGTCCATGCTGATGCGCAACAGCGATATGGGCACGATCGCTCTTAAGCAAAGCGACATTCAGGACGGCGAGACTGTGACGCTGGCTGGCCTCATCACTCAGGTTCAGCATAAGGTGGCTCGAACCAGTGGAAATCAATACGGGCAGATTACGCTGGAGGATTTTTCGGGGGAAATTTCCATAATGTTTATGGGTAAGACCTATCTCGAAAATCGACAGCATCTGGTTGCCGACCAGACTGTTTCAGTCCGTGGAAGAGTGTCTCGCCGCGACGAGGAAATGATGATGCAGGCCTACTCAATAGACATTCTGGACGCCGGGCGAGAGCAGGGTGGGGTATTGAAACTAAAAATTAGCGACAGCCTGGCTACCAAGGAACGGTTGCTGAAACTCGGAGCGATTCTGGACGCCAATCCAGGACCTTGCGAAGTGCAGGTGAGGTTGGTGGGAGCATCGGATCGCCACTTTATGTTGCCGCAGCGGGTCTCCGTGGGGCATGACCTTTTTGGTGAGCTAAAAGCTCTGCTTGGGACCGATTCAGTTAGTTAGAAATTGTCCTGCAATCGGTCGCCTATCGTGTGATAGCCGCGTTGAAAATAAACCAGCGGCTGCTCGCAGCTCCTTGTGACATGAGCGCTTTCTAGCGCCAAAATCACCACCGCGTTTGATTCCACTTCGATTTTATTTATAACTCTTGCCATCATGACGCTGGAGGCTCCCGTAAAAATGGGCACCGACTCGGGTCCTATTTCAAAGTCATCACCAAGAAAGCGTTCTTCCTTAGGCCCAGCTAGCTTCTGAGCGAGGCCCAGTAGTTGAGCATCTAGCGTGTGAACGGCGACGAGCTTTCCAGTGGACACGTGCGGGTAGCTCGAAGCCCCTTGGGAAATATTCAGCGAAATCAGCGGAGGGGTTGAACCCAACGAGGTAACGGAAGATGCAGTGAAACCAATTGGCTTCAGGTCACTGTCCGCCGCAGTAACTATGGCGATGCCGGTTGCGTGGTTGCGGAAGACTGCCTTGAGGCCTTCTGGCCCAGATAGGTCAAAGTAATCATTGTCTATAGTCATGTCGGGATAAGGTTAGTTCATCCAGATTTATTTAGTGGGGTTCTAACGTGCGGAAAATCGAGATTTCAGGCCAGGTAACACCCGCCCTGATTGCCGAATTACTCCCCAGAGCATCGGTCAGCATCGATTCGGTATCCGAGACAGTGTCGCAAATCATCGCTGAAGTGAAACAAAATTCGATTAGGGCTCTAGACGCTCATGCTGAACGTTTCGACGGGCTGAAAAACGTTTCGTTTCGAGTCCCCAAGGAAGTATTGGTAGAGGCGCTAAACCAGCTTGATAAGCCCCTTAGGGAAGCTATCGAGACGGCAATCACTAGAGTTCGTGCAGTTTCAATGGCCACGATGCCATCCTCAGTCAGGGTTGAATTGGATGAGGGTGCGATTGTCGAGCAGTTGTTCATTCCGGTTGACTCGGTAGGCCTCTACGTACCCGGAGGGAAAGCGGTTTACCCATCCAGCGTGGTTATGAACGTGGTGCCGGCTCAGGTCGCGAATGTTCCGAGGATTGCAGTTAGCTCTCCAGCACAGGAAAACGGACTTCCGAGTCCGAGCGTTATGGCGACCTGCGCTCTGTTGGGTATCGAAGAGGTCTATGGCATTGGGGGAGCCAGTGCGATTGCCGCTTTTGCTTATGGCGTGCCTGAAATCGGCCTTGAGCCCGTTGCAATGGTCACTGGTCCCGGAAACATCTTTGTGGCCGCAGCAAAGCGCCAGCTAAGAGGCGTGATCGGAATTGACTCGGAGGCAGGGCCGACTGAGATCTTGATAGTTGCCGATGAAAGCGCGAACCCACGATTTCTAGCTGCCGACTTGATTTCACAGGCTGAGCACGACCAAAACGCTGCAGCGGTTCTGGTAACCGATTCGGCAAGTTTAATTGAGAAAGTGCAGGCGGAGCTTGTGGTTCAGGTGGGTCTAGCGAAAAACCGCGACCGTATAGAAGCCTCTTTGGGCGGCATTCAGTCTGCCCTAGTTCTAGTTGCTGACATGAACGCGGCCATGGCTGTAGCGAACGAATATGCGACTGAGCACCTAGAAATCCAGACTGCTAATCCCGAAGAGTTGGCGCGTCAGGTTCGTCACGCGGGAGCCGTTTTTGTGGGGGCTTACTCTCCGGTGAGCTTGGGCGATTATTTGGCTGGATCGAATCACGTCCTTCCAACTGGTCAACAAGCGAAGTTCAGTTCTGGTCTCTCAGTTTTCACATTTTTAAGAACTCAGCAGCACGTGACCTATTCGGCCGACGCCTTGGCCAAAGTGGCAGACAGCCTTAGAGTGTTTTCTGAGGCCGAGAGGCTAAGTGCTCATGGTCGAGCGGGTTCGATAAGGCTGGAGGAGTAAAAGTGCACTGTCCTTTTTGCAGAAATTCTGATTCTCGAGTTATTGACTCGAGAACCAGCGATGATGGCGTGTCGATCCGTCGTCGTCGTCAGTGCCCAGAGTGTCAAAAACGCTTCACCACTATAGAAACCGCCACGTTGATGATTACAAAGCGAAGTGGCGTGACCGAACCGTTTTCAAGGGACAAGATTGTTTCGGGCGTGAGGAAGGCTTGCCAGGGCAGGCCGGTAACCGACGCGGACTTGGCTTTGCTGGCGCAGCAGGTGGAAGAGGCTCTTCGAGCCACGGGCGCGGCATCGATTGAGGCTCAGGACATTGGTCTCGCCATTCTCGAACCGCTCCGAAACTTAGATCACGTCGCTTTTATGCGTTTTGCAAGCGTATATCAGGCCTGGGATTCGCTTGATGACTTCCAATCGGCTATCGAGAGCCTGAGGGGCTAACCAGTTGTTATACAGGTTTTTCTTCAAGGCGTTTTTTACCCGACTTGATCCCGAATTTGCTCACGAGTTGGTGGTAACTGGGCTGAGGTTGCTAAGTGGTCTGGGACTGATCAGAGCCGGCAAGGCTCGCGACGACATCAACATATCGGGGCTCCAGTTTGAGAACAGGCTCGGAATGGCCGCTGGTTTTGATAAAAACGGAATTCTCATAAAGCCTTTGCACGCACTCGGTTTTGGCCATGTCGAAATCGGAACCGTAACCCCATTACCGCAGCCAGGAAACCCAAAGCCTCGCCTCTTCAGATTGCCAAAGAATCAAAGCCTCATAAATCGAATGGGATTCAATAACGAGGGAGCCGAAGCGGTTGCCGCCCGCATAGCTAAATTGCGTAGAGACAATCAGCGACTGCCCATTATTGGCATAAACATTGGGAAAAATAAGGCAACCAGTCAAGAGCTTGCGCATAGGGACTACGGAGTCGCGACAAAAACACTTGCACCAGTCGCGGATTACCTGGTTGTAAATGTGTCCTCACCCAACACAGCCGGGCTTCGGGACTTGCAACAAGTGGCTGAACTTCGCCCAATCCTTCGTGCTGTCCTGGCTGAAGCTGGAAATGTCCCAGTTTTGCTAAAAATCGCACCGGACCTTAACGATGCTGACATCGAGGCCATAGCCGCATTGGTAGTTGAAATGAACTTGGCCGGGATGGTCGCTACGAACACCACGATTTCTCGCGAGAATCTGATTGCAGAGAGCAACACTGCCGAGCCTGGAGGCCTTAGTGGCCCCATCTTGGCCGAACGGTCAACCGAAGTTCTAAAGCTGATTCGCAGCCTCCTCCCCGCCACCATGACGGTAGTTTCGGTGGGAGGAGTGCTAACCAAATCTGATTACTTATCCCGAATCTCTCTGGGTGCTGATTTGGTGCAGGGTTACACCGGATTTGTCTACGCTGGGCCGCTATGGGCTAAGCGTCTTACTGCCCGGTAGGCCTTGGATTTGGGCTCTTGGTAAGGCTCGGGTCGGTTACGACCGCGCTACCCAAGATCTCGTCGACTTTTTTCATGGTTTCGGCTGGAATCTCGACTCCAACTGCTGCAACGTTTGAAGCAATTTGCTCGGGCTTTGATGCTCCGACGATTGCAGCTGCAACGTTTTGGTTCTGCAAGACCCATGCAATTCCAAACTGGGCCATTGTCAGGTTTAGTTCGTCGGCGAGTGGCTTTAGATTTTGGACTCTGGTCAACGTGTCTTCGGTCATGAATTTTTCCATGAAGCCGCCGATTTCAGAATCGGCAGCTCTTGAGTCTTTCGGCAACTCAGCATTAGGAAGGTACTTGCCAGTCAGCACACCTTGAGCCAGGGGAGACCAAACGATCTGGGAAAGACCCAGCTCCTTGCTGGCTGGAACTACTTCGCCCTCGATTACTCGCCAAAGCATTGAGTACTGGGGTTGGTTTGAGATGAGTCGATAACCCATCTGGGTCGCTAAAGCTTGACCTTCGCGAATTTGGTCGGCGGTCCATTCGGAGACGCCAACATAGAGCACCTTGCCCATTTTGACCAGGTCGGCAAACGCCTGCATCGTTTCCTCAAGGGGGGTTTCGTAATCGAACCTGTGTGCCTGATAAAGATCGACGTAATCGGTATTGAGGCGATTTAGCGAACCGTTTATTGACTCCATGATGTGCTTTCGGCCTAACCCCACATCGTTCGGCCCCTTTTCGGCAACCGGCCAGTAGACCTTGGTTAGAATTTCTAGGCCTTCGCGGCGTTGCCCTTTTAGCGCTGTGCCAAGAACGGTTTCCGCGGCTTGGTTTGCATAAACGTCTGCGGTGTCAAAAGTGGTAATTCCGCCCTCGAGAGCGGCGTGAACCGTCTCAATGGCCTGCTTATCTTGAACCTGGGAGGCGTGGGTCAGCCAGTTTCCATAGATTATTTCTGAAACCTTCAGCCCGGAATTACCTAGGTGTCTGTGCTGCATTTCTTACTCCTTTTGAGTGGTGCCGACGGTCTAAAGCTCTAATTTTGTAAATCTTGCTACCTGTGGTTTGGGTATCCGCAGTGTTCGCATCTGTATTGAACGCATTGCTCCGTACCAGGCTAAGCCGCCATCCAAATTCTCAGCTCCGAGTTTGTCGCCAAGCTTCTTTTTCACAGCTCTACCTACGAAATAGGAGTCCACAGCTACAACGGCAAACAGTCCCCACATTGCAAACAATGCCACGATTTGAATCTCGTACGAGTCGATGAAAGTCATTAGCACTACCGCAAACAACATCGGCAGAACGAGTTCCCCCGCGGTGAAGCGAGCATCAACCACGTTGCGGGCAAGTTTGCGCTGAGGCCCCTTATCTCGGGCTCCCAGATAGCGCTCTTCGCCAGCCATCATGCCTTCTCGCGCCTTCTGGCGCTCAGCACGGTTTTTTTCTTTGTCCGCGCTCTTGGCCTGTTTGCTGCGATCGCCAACCAATGGGCGCTTACGAGCAAGCTCGCGGTCTTTTCTTGACGGGGTTGGGCGACCTTTGCCAGCCTGGGCGTTGTCTTCTTGAGTCATTGAATCCTCTTATCTGATATGCCTTAGATTACAGGCATGTCATTTTCTTCTAGCTCAATGAACCCTAAATGGGTTAAACCCGCCGGTAAATTCGTGGATGTGTCATTCCCGGCAGCTGTTGCTAAATTGGGCCAGTTAGTCAAAATACCGGGAATTGCTTGGCCGAGTTTTGATCCTGGCAATCTTGAGATTTCGGCGGAAAAAGTTGCGGATGAATTCCGTCAGCTGGGCTTTTTCGACTTTGTCGAAATTCGGAGAGCTGCAAAGCCATCTGGTGATCCCGGTGCTCCAGCCGTGGTTGCAAGGAAATCTGGCGACCCGAGCGCACCACATGTGCTTTTGTATGCTCATCACGACGTTCAGCCACCGGGGGAGAGGTCTCTTTGGGACACTGAGCCGTTCGAGGCAACCCTGAAGGGTGATCGGCTTTTTGGAAGAGGCGCCTCGGATGATAAGTCTGGAATCATCACTCACCTGACCTCGCTGAGGGCCTTTATTGAGCTTGCCACTGAGATTCGAATTGGCGTCACAGTATTCGTTGAAGGCGAGGAGGAAGCGGGGTCGGAATCCTTTCCAGAGTTTCTGAGGGAAAACCACGCTGACTTAGCTGCCGATCTGATAGTTGTTGCAGACAGTGGTAACTGGAGCGAGGACATTCCGGCTCTTACAAGTTCACTTCGAGGCATGGTTTCGCAAACTTTCACTCTCAAGACTCTGGATCACGCTTTGCACTCGGGGATGTATGGGGGGCCGTTGCCAGATGCCACGACTGCGATGATTCGGCTCCTTGCATCACTGACTGATGAAAAGGGAAGCGTCGCAATTTCAGGTCTGGATTCGGTCTCCATTGACGGACCAGAGCTTTCCGATGAGGAATTTGGTCAAGTCGCAGGGCTATTGCCCGGGGTCGAGAGACTTGGCACTAAATCTGTAACTCAGCAAATATGGGGAGAACCGGCCGTAACAGTGATCGGTTTGGACCTTCCGGCAGTAGACGTGGCATCTAATACAGCGCAGCCGGCAATCCGGGCAAAGATTTCGCTGCGTTTAGCCCCGTCTCAAGACCCGCAGAGTGGGCTAGAAGCCCTCAGAGACCATTTACTTCGCTATAAGCCTGTGGGCGCAGAGTTAGAGTTTGGAAGGCATGAAACCGGTCCTGGATACCTGGCAAAAGATGGTTGGGCCTCCAAGTTGGCCCACGAGGCCTTTTCTGCTGTGTGGCCCAAACCCAGTGTGAACATGGGAATAGGCGGCTCCATACCTTTCATATCGCAATTTGCTCAAGCTTTTCCAAACGCTGAAATTCTGGTAACCGGTGTAGAGGAGCCAGATTCAAGGGCGCATTCGCCGAACGAGTCACAGCATTTGCCAACTCTGAAAAGAGCAATACTGGCTCAAACTTTGATTCTGCTCAACGGGAATGACTTAGTTAGATAACTGTTAAACTATTCATCGGAGGTCCAAATGACACAGGTATTAGCGCACGGCGTAAAGCTCACAGATTTCGCAGTATCCAAGGTTCGCTCCTTGCTAGAGGCAGAAGGTCGAGACGACCTACGTCTTCGGGTTTCGGTTCAGCCGGGCGGTTGTTCGGGGCTCATTTACCAGCTGTTTTTTGATGAGCAGCTCGAGGAAATTGACGCGATTGTTAGCTTTGACGGGGTCGAGGTGGTTGTGGACCCAATGAGCGTTCCATACCTTGACGGTGCGTCAATTGACTTTGAGGACACAATCCAAAAACAAGGATTCACGATTGACAACCCAAATGCTGACGGAAGCTGCGCATGCGGAGACTCTTTTAGCTAAAGCTTGGTTTTCAGGCAGTTTCCTAGCCCTCATCGGTTAGAATTAATGAGTTCAAGATAACCATTGAAGGACCTAAATTGAGTAAAAACCATTCTCGCTTCGCGGCTATAGCGCTGGTTTCAAGCATGGCTTTGCTGCTGAGCGGTTGCAGTGCGGAGCTCCAGCGAGGGTTTTTGCCGGACGCCTCTGGAGTTACAAATCACACCGACCGAATAATTGGGTTGTGGACCACATCTTGGATCGTGCTTCTGGCTGTGGGAGTGGTCTCTTGGGGTCTTATGGCCTGGGCTTTAATTGTCTACCGACGTCGTAATGGCCAGACTGGCATCCCGTCTCAGCTTCGCTACAATCTGCCGATCGAAACTCTTTTCACCGTGATTCCATTGATTCTTGTGGTGGGTTTCTTCGCGTTCACCGCAAGAGACATGACCGCGATAGAGGCCAAGGTAGAAAACCCAGATGTGCACATTGAAGTAATTGCCAAGCAATGGAGCTGGGACTTCAATTACGTTGATGACAATGTCTATGACAGCGGCATCCAGGCACAATTCACCGGCAAGGAAGAGAACATCTTCGAGACCCTGCCGACTCTTTACTTGCCGGTTGGCAAGTCTGTCCAGATAGAACTAAATTCCAGAGACGTAATTCACTCTTTCTGGGTTATTGACTTCCTTTACAAAAAAGACATGTTCCCTGGGCACACGAACAACATGTACTTCACCCCTCTGAAAGAGGGAACTTACGTCGGTAAATGCGCGGAACTCTGCGGTGAGTACCACTCGATGATGTTGTTCAACGTCAAAGTTGTGTCTCAGTCCGAGTATGACTCCAGAATGGGCGCTCTGGCCACGCAAGGAAACGTAGGGCAGCTTTCAACAGAATACGACCGAAACCAAAACCTCCCTGGCGGAGATCCGACGATTAGAGGCTAGAGATCATGGCTACGATCACACCAACCAGAACTAACCCTTCGACCTTCAAGCCGAAGCGAAGCAAGGGTGAAGTAATTGTCGACTGGATCACCACGACTGACCACAAGAAAATCGGCTATCTATACCTGATTACATCATTCTTGTATTTCTTGCTAGGTGGCGTCATGGCCCTAGTTATTCGAGCGCAGCTGGCATTGCCAGGGCTTGAAATTGTCGCCACAAAAGAGCAATACAACCAACTGTTCACCATGCACGGAACAATTATGTTGCTCATGTTTGCAACACCACTCTTCGCAGGGTTCGCAAACGTCTTGATGCCGGTGCAAATCGGAGCCCCTGACGTTGCATTCCCCAGACTAAACGCGATTGCGTACTGGTTCTTTAGCTTTGGAAGCCTCATCGCGGTCTCAGGATTCTTCACGCCTCAGGGTGCTGCTAGCTTTGGATGGTTTGCCTATGCGCCACTTTCTAACACCACATTCTCACCGGGAATTGGCGGAGACCTTTGGGTGTTTGGTCTTGCGCTTTCAGGATTCGGAACAATCCTTGGTGGAGTGAACTTCATCACCACAATCATCACAATGCGCGCTCCCGGAATGACAATGTGGCGGATGCCGATTTTCACCTGGAACACTCTTGTGACTTCAATCCTTATCATCATGGCGTTCCCTCCCTTGGCCGCGGCTTTGTTCGCGCTTGGCGCTGACCGTCAATTTGGCGCTCATATCTTTGATCCGCAAAACGGTGGGGCAATGCTCTGGCAGCACCTGTTCTGGTTCTTTGGTCACCCAGAGGTTTACATCATTGCGCTGCCGTTCTTCGGAATTGTCTCGGAAATTTTCCCGGTATTTAGCCGGAAGCCGATCTTTGGCTACAAGACCCTCGTTTACGCGACCATCGCTATCGCTGCGCTGTCCATGACCGTTTGGGCTCACCACATGTATGTCACCGGGCAGGTCCTACTTCCGTTCTTCGCCTTCACCACGATGCTTATCGCTGTGCCAACTGGAGTGAAGATTTTCAACTGGATTGGAACTCTCTGGCGCGGATCGATTACTTTCGAAACTCCAATGCTCTGGAGCCTTGGTTTCTTGGTTAGCTTCGTGTTCGGAGGTTTGACCGGAGTGATTTTGGCTTCTCCTGCTCTTGACTTCATGCTTTCTGATTCCTACTTCGTAGTCGCTCACTTCCACTACGTAGTATTCGGAACAGTGGTGTTCGCTATGTTTGCAGGCTTCTATTTCTGGTGGCCAAAGTTCACCGGCAAGATGTTGAATGAGAGGCTAGGAAAGATTCACTTCTGGATCCTCTTCGTAGGCTTCCACACCACATTCTTGGTTCAGCACTGGCTTGGAGTCTTGGGCATGCCAAGGCGTTACGCCACTTACCTTCCGGAGGACGGTTTTACGGAGATGAACCTCATCTCCACCGCCGGTGCTGCTCTGCTAGCTCTTTCCATGATCCCGTTCTTGTTCAACGTCTGGATAACTGCTCGTAAGGGCAAGATGGTTGAGCTCAAGGACCCATGGGGTTACGGCCGCTCGCTTGAGTGGGCGACCGAATCTCCAATTCCACGCCATAACTTCCATTCGATCCCTAGGATTCGCTCGGAGTCGCCTGCTTTTGACCTGAACTACCCAGAGTATGCCGCACCGGAAGCTAAGGCTTCATACAGCAAAGAGGGCATCTCCTAATGCGCTCTAACATCGGCCTGCAGATGGTGATGGCCGCGTATCTTGCGGTTGCCACGGTCGGTTACGTGATCGTTTCCTACCTGGTGTTCGGATACGTCGAGCCAATCGGGACCATCGTTATCGGTTTCTCAGTTCTTCTTTCGCTGTTGATTGCTTTTTTCCTATACAGCGGGCTGAGCAAGGACTCGGAGCTGCCCGAGGACCGTCTTGACGGCGAGATCGCAGATGACTCGGGCGAGGTTGGATTCTTCAGCCCTTGGAGCTGGTGGCCGCTGGCTCTTGGCTTGGCATGCGCAATGTTGTTCTTGTCGCTAGCAGTGGGCTGGTGGGTGACCTTCATTGCCGTTCCTTTAGCCATTGTTGCGGTTCTAGGCTTTGTTTACGAGTACTCGCGTGGAGCTCACGCTCACTAATAGTTTGTTTTTCAACCGACTAGCCCCGTGGGCAACCAACTTATCTGCTCTTATCGAAACACCTTGCGTCGATTGACGCTTGCGTGAACGGGCAACCCTGTTTCTTGACATTGATCAAGTGGCAACGGACTTCCCTTCTGCATCCGGCTTTCCTTCATAGCTTCCTGTCTCGATACTGCCTGCCTAAGGGATACGCGTTAAATGACAAACCCCGAACCTTTACAAGATCCGGGGTTTGTCAGCGAACGATGAGTTTACGCGTTGATTGATTTCTGCTTACGCTTTGGCTTTTCTGTAACGGCCTCTGGAGCGTGGTCTGCATGCGCAAGCTCGTACTCTGCCTTTGACACAGGAGCAATACGGTCTTCGAAGTAGATCTTAGAGACTGCGGAGCGAAGACGGTTTCCGAGGCTTATCTTCCCATTTGCATCTGGACGGGCAAGTACTGGCTGATAGTCCTTGTAGTCGATTAGCTTCCATAGCTCGTACTTGTCTACTGTCTCGTGAACCTCGATGTATTCGCCGTGTGGCAACCTTACAACGCGGCCCGTCTCTCGCCCGTGTAGAACAACCTCACGGTCCTTGTTCTGGAGTGCGATACAGGCTCGCTTGGTGACGAAGTAGGCAATGCCCGGTCCGATAAGGAGCATGATCTGCATCGCCACAAGCACCTGGTTGAGCGACATCTGGAAGTTCGTGGCGATCAAGTCAGTGGACGCACCTGCCCACAGGACCGCGTAGAAGGTAACTCCGGCAGCACCAATCGCGGTGCGAGTCGGTGCATTTCTTGGTCGGTCCAGCACGTGGTGCTCACGCTTGTCCTTTGTCACCCAGTTCTCGATGAATGGATAGACGGCAACTAGCGCCAGGAACAACAACGACACAATTAGGGGAACCATCACTCCCATCGGAATGACGTAGTCGAAGACTGAAATGTCCCAGCCCGATGGAGCCAGGCGCAGGGCGCCGTCGAGCCATCCGATGTACCAGTCGGGCTGAGTACCCGCCGAAACAGGAGAGGGATCGTATGGCCCGTAGTTCCAAATTGGGTTGATTGTGAAAGTTGCCGCGATGGCCGCCACCACTCCAAACACCAAGAAGAAGAAGCCTCCGGCTTTGGCAACGTATACAGGCATTAGTGGGTAACCAACGACGTTGTCATCAGTGCGTCCCGGGCCGGAGTAGTGGGTGTGCTTGTGAATGATAACCATCATTAGGTGGACACCGATCAGCACAATAATTAGGGCAGGCAGAATCATAATGTGCAAGCTGTAGAGCCTTGCAACAACCTCTGTCCCGGGGAATTCTCCTCCAAAAAAACCGGAGCTAAATGCGGTGCCAATTACTGGGATGCCCTTGATCATTCCGTCAATAATGCGGAGTCCGTTTCCGGAAAGCAGGTCGTCGGGTAGTGAGTAACCTGTAAACCCAGCTCCCATTCCCATTAGGAAAAGCAAGAATCCAACAACCCAGTTAAGTTCACGAGGCTTGCGGAATGCACCGGTGAAGAACACACGGAGCATGTGTAGTCCGGCTGCGGCGACGAAGAGCAGTGCTGCCCAGTGGTGAACCTGTCTCATTATTAGGCCACCACGAATGTCAAAGCTGATGTCCAAGCTCGAAGCGTAGGCGATAGACATCTGGGCACCCTTGAGAGGTGCATAGCTTCCGTCGTAGTGGACTTCGGCCATTGATGGCTGGTAGAAGAAAGTTAGGAACGTTCCGGATAGAACCAAGATCACGAAACTGTAGAGAGCAACCTCACCGAGCATGAAACTCCAGTGGTCAGGGAAGACTTTGCGACCAAAACCCTTTAGGACTGCAGATACGCTAAGGCGCTCGTCAAGGTAGTTCGCAGCCCCTCCAACAAATCCGGGCTTAGTTTCTGTTGTGCTTGTCTCTGCTGTACTAGTCATTTGTTATTTCCTTATGTCCCAGAATGAAGGTCCGACAGGTTCTAAAAAGTCACTTTGAGCAATCAAATAACCCTCAGCATCAACCGCAATGGGTAGCTGGGGGAGAGGGCGAGAAGCAGGACCAAATACAACTTCGCAGTGGTTAGCCAAATCGAAAGTCGACTGGTGACATGGGCAAAGAAGGTGATGGGTGTGCTGCTCATAAAGAGCTACCGGGCAGCCAACGTGGGTGCAGATCTTCGAGTATGCAACAATTCCCTGGTAGCTCCAGTCAGCTTTGGCAGGGTCCTCGTTCAAATCACTTGGATTCACTCGAACCAGCAATACTGCTGCCTTGGCCTTTTCTTCAAGCTTGTGCTCTTCCATTTCGCTAAGACCCTCAGGGATTACATGGAAGACAGACCCAATTGTCACGTCAGAGGCTTTGATTGGAATGCCGGTCGGGTCTTTTGTGAGCCTTGTTCCTGGCTTCCACATGGTGTGCTTCAGGGTGTCGCCGACAACCGGACCTAGGTCGCCAAAAATAATGATTGCTGGGATCGGGAAGAAGGCAAGAGCGCCGTACATGCTCCTACGTATTAGCTTCCTTCTTGAAAAACCGGATTCTCCATCGGCAAGCTTTACTATTTCAAGCGCCTGAGCCCGGGTTTCGTCCGAGCTTCGCGCCTGGTGTCGCATTTCGGAAACTTCATTGTCTGGCATCAATGTCTTTGCCCAGTGCACGGCACCAAAGCCGATACCGAACATAGATAGGGCCATACCAAGGCCCATCCACAGGGAGTTGTTTCTCGTCGCCGAAAGGTCGCCATCCACGATGGGGAACGCGAAAAAGCCCCAAATTGCAATGATTGCTCCCACAACGCTGACCCCAAACATGACGGCGATCTGCTTTTCGGCAGTTCGAGCATGCTTTTCGCTTTTATCGGTCATGCGAATGCGGTGAGGCTCGATTCCAGGGTTGGCAATCGGCTTTTCTATGTCCGTGGCTAGGCCAGGGGAGTAGCTCTTTTCAATATCGCTCATGCGCTATCTCCTAATTCGACTTTGCCCCGAGCCATACAGTGATGGCGATAATGAAACCCAACCCAAAGATCCAGGTAAATAATCCCTCGGCGACTGGTCCAATTGAACCTAATTCAAAACCGGCAACGGAGTCATTGTCCTCGATGTACTTCAGGTAGGTGATGATGTCTTTTTTGTCCTCTGGCGTCAGGTTCGCGTCGTTGAATACCGGCATGTTTTGAGGACCTGTGACCATTGCTTCGTAAGTGTGCTTAGGCGATACTCCACCAAGTGCGGGAGCAAACTTTCCCTCTGTCAGGGCACCACCAGCTCCAACGGCGTTGTGGCACATTGCACAGTTGATTCGGAAAAGCTCTCCACCGTGAGTAGCGTCTCCATCGCCACGAAGGTATTCCTCATCTGGAATTGCTGGGCCTGGGGCCAGAGACGCAACATATGCCGCCATTGCCGAAATCTGTTCTTGCGTGAACTGCACCGGCTTCGCCCGCAGCTGCGGCCCAGAGCCTTGACCCGGCATGCGGCCAGTCCCAACCTGGAAATCAACTGAAGCAGCGCCAACTCCGATGAGGCTTGGTCCTCCAATAGCACCTTCACCGTTGGTGCCGTGACAAGATGCGCAGTTGGCCAGGAACAGCTTGCGACCTTCTTCAACTTGGGCAGGAGAGCCCGTCTCCGCTTGAACGACGTTGGTTGCTGCGGCGTAGCCTCCACCTGAAAGCACTAGGCCAAGGAATACAACGAGCCCTGCTGCCCACGGGCGTCTGCGCATCGGTTTTGCTGAGCTCAACTTTTTCTCCATTTTGTTATTTGAGAATGTAAACAACTACGAAAAGACCAATCCAAACTACATCGACAAAGTGCCAATAATATGAAACAACTATTGCGCTAGTTGCTTCCTTGTGGCCAAAATTCTTTGCAGCATAGGCACGACCAATAATGAGCAAGAATGCAACTAGTCCGCCGGTTACGTGCATCGCGTGGAAACCAGTAGTTATGTAAAAGGCTGACCCGAAGGAATTAGAGCTGAGGCTAATGCCCTCAGAAACCAGCATTGCATACTCCCAAATTTGTCCGGAAACAAAGATTCCACCGAGCACGTATGTCAGGAAGAACCACTCGATCATTCCCCACTTGGCTGGAGATGCTCCAGTACGCCTTGGCTGCAGTCTTTCGGCGGCAAAAACGCCGAATTGTGCAGTAAAAGAGCTGGAGACAAGAATCAGAGTATTTATCAGTGCGAAAGGGACATTCAAGATCTGAGCATCGTTCGCCCACAGGTCCGGTGCACCAGCCCTCAGGCTGAAATACATGGCAAAGAGGCCGGCAAAGAACATGACTTCGCTACCAAGCCAGACAATCGTGCCAACCGAGGTTGAATTCGGCCTATTGATTACCGGAGGGGCAATAGATTCGGAGGTGGTGGTCATGCTTTAAGGATACCCGAGGAAGCCTTTCTGTGGCCCGTAAACAACGAGGTTTTCAGAATTTTTGAAGAATTTCCTCACTTTGGGATAGTTAGACTGCTGTAATGACGATTCAAACATGGCCAGAGGTGCTGACCTCCTTGGTTGCGGGACAAGATCTGACCCGCGAAAGTGCCAGTTGGGCCATGACGCAAATTATGTCCGGCACCGCCACAGCCAGCCAGCTAGGTGGCTTTATGACGGCTCTTAGGGCCAAGGGGGAGACAGCAGCTGAACTAGGTGGGCTTGTAGATGTCATGCTCCAAAATGCGCAAAAACCCAAAGTTTCCAGTGATGCCCTTGACATAGTCGGAACCGGGGGAGACCTAGTCGGCACCGTGAACATCAGTTCCATGGCAGCCGTGGTTGCTCGAGCAGCAGGGGTGCCCGTTCTTAAGCACGGCTCCAGGAGTGCGTCTGGAAAGACTGGATCCTCCGAAATGCTTGAAATGCTAGGCATCAGGCTGGACTTATCAGCGGAACAGGTCGCCGAGGTGTTCCAAAGCCAGGGGATTACCTTTTTCTTCGCTCCGGTATTTCACCCTGCAATGCGCCATGTAGCGGCGGCCAGGAAAGAAATAGGCGTCCCTACCACTTTTAACTTCCTCGGTCCTCTGGCAAACCCCGTTCAGCCAATCGCTACCGCCCTTGGTGTGGCGGATGCCAAGATTGCCCCTCTCATGGCTCAGGAGCTCTCCAGCAGAGGCAGAACGGCAATTGTATTTAGGTCAGATGACGGCCTCGATGAGCTCAGCACGACGGCTGCCAACCGGGTATGGCAGGTTAGTGGCGGAGAAATATCAGAATTTGACTTTGACCCTATTGATATCGGCCTGGAACGAGTGAGTCAGTCACAACTGCTCGGCGGGGATGCCACACACAACGCTCAAGTAGCAGCCGGGGTATTCGCTGGCGAAGAGTTCCCTAACTCAGGACCCATTACCGACATTGTTTGCTTGAACGCAGCCGTTGGAATCGTCGCTTACGAATTGGCAAAAAACCCATTCCAAGCGAAAGAGAATTTCAACGATCGAATCAAAAGCGCCTTCGATGTGGCAGTGAGCTCGATAGCAAACGGCAGCGCTTCGCTCGTAGCAGCGAACTGGGCTGCCAGCACCCAGCAGGCGTAACACCGAGACAAAGAAACCGAAGAAGAAGCGGGGAGCACTCGATAAACGTTAGTTGACATAATGTTTATTATCGGCTATCTATTGCCACACCAAACCAGTTCGGAAGTGGCCTGTTATTTACACTCTGCCGCTCTTATCAGCGAGGCCAAACAGTCTCATTGCCAGTTGGTTGAGGTATCCGATTGCTATTGCAAACAGCAAAGTACCTTCTCTAACTTGGCCGCCAAGTGAGAAGCCGATTATTACAACAATGATCTCCACCGATGTTCTGGTGATCCAGAAGGGCTTATTGAACCTTTTCGCCAGGCCCATCATTAGACCGTCTCTGGGGCCCTTGCCAAAGCCACAAGAGATATAAAGCCCGGTCGCAAAGGAAATGATCAACATTCCCAGGACAAATAAGATGAAATTTTGCCAGTAGGCTTCGAAATCTGGAAGAAAGGGCATCGTCAGGTCCGCGAACAGTCCCACCAGAATCGCATTCAGCACCGAGCCAATGCCAGGTTTTACTTTGAGCGGAATCCAGAAGAGCATCACCAGCAGGCTTACCGCAATTGTCGCTTGTCCGAAGGTTATCGAAGTCTGAAGAGAAATTCCCTGGGCCAGAACGTCCCAGGGTGGGATCCCGATTCCGGCGTGAACCATCATTCCTAGGCCGGCGCCGTAGATGGCCAAACCAAAAATTAGTTTCGCGAAGCGATAGATGAAATTAGACTGGGGCACTCCCAAAGAATAGGGCGTTGGTCTAAAGAAAATGACAAAAACTGATTATTTCAAAGCCCCTATGCCAAGAGTTTTCGCTCACCGAGGTTTTAGCTACCTGGTCCCCGGGGTTGACGAGAATACAATCGAATCATTTCGGGCCGCCCTGGATCAAGGTGCTACCCACATCGAGACTGATACTCAGGCGACATTAGATGGAGTTGCCGTGCTTTTCCATGACGCCACATTACTCAGGCTAATGTCCGTGGATGCAAGGGTTTCTGAGCTTACTTTCGCCGAGCTTTCAAGCTATTCGCTTCCGAATAAGGGCAAGGTGCCTTCCCTTGACCAGGTACTGCGTGAACTTCCGGGGGTCATGCTAAACATTGACATTAAATCTGCCGGGGCTGTTTCCCCAACTGTTAGGGCGATTGAAGAAAATAGCGCTCACGACCGAGTGCTGGTGTCTAGCTTTTCCAACACTCGAAGAAAGCGGGCTCTGGCATTACTTAGTACACCCGTAGCAACTTCAGGGTCTATGGCAGACGTTCTTCGAATTTGGGTAGCCCACCAGTTTTTGGGTGGTTTTGGACTAAAGGCTCTGACCCGAGGCCTGAACGCTCTACAGCTACCATGTAATTACGGGCCTATCTTGTTCGCACAGCCGAGATTCATTGCCGCTATGGCGGCAATTGACATTGAGGTCCATTTTTGGACAATTAACGAACTCGAGCAAATGCGTGAGCTCTTGTCGATGGGGGCATCCGGCATCGTAACCGACAGGTGCGACCTGGCCGCAAAGCTGTGATTGGCCTGTGAGAATGGCGCACTAGGGAATTAGTCACCCCTCTCTCGGCTTACACCTTTTCGGAGGCAAAAAATGGCAGAAACAATGCGCGGCATGAGGCTTGGTGGGCAATCCCTAGAGTCAGATGTTGGAGTCCAGCTATCGGCGAGGCAGTCGGTGAGTTTTTTGTGCCCAAAAAACCACAGATTTGATTTAGTTTTCGCCGAAGGTGTCGAGTTGCCGATTACCTGGCAGTGCCAGTCTTGCGAATCTTCAGCGACAAGGCTTCTCGATGGGGCAGCTGTCATTGATGAGTCCGAAGCCGATGCTGCTCCTCGAACCCACTACGACATGGTCAAAGAGCGTCGATCTGAACAAGAACTTCAGCAACTGCTTGATGAAATGCTTATCAGTATGCGCAAGCGAAGGTCTCAAGGACAAGTCAGCGCCTAAAACCCCACTTGGTGCAGAGCCAAAATGCTTCGAAAACGATTCCGTAGGTCATTTTGCTTTTGCCTTTTTTGCGCTCCACGAAAATGATCGGGACCTCCAGGACCTCTACCCCAAAGTCTTGGCAAAGTAGCGTCATCTCTACCTGGAAGCCATAACCCTGGGCCTGAACTTTATCTAGCGGGAATGATTTGAGCACCTCGGTCGGATAGCATCGAAAGCCGGCAGTCATGTCCTTGACTGGGCTGCCAAGCATTTTTCTTGCGTAGAAATTGCCCGCTTTTGAAATTACCTGTCTGAACCAGGGCCAATTTTCGACCCGTCCCCCGGGTGTCCAGCGAGAGCCAATTACTAATCGATTCGAGTGTGCTTGACTCTTTAGTTTTTCAAGGTCACTTGGGCGATGACTTCCATCTGCGTCCATCTGAACTACAAAGTCAAATCCCTGCTCGATGGCCCAACTAAACCCGGCAATGTAGGCCTTTCCCAGTCCTTGTTTCTGGTCTCGATGTAGAACGGAAACTTGGGGGTGCTTGAGGGACAGTTCTTCCGCCAGTCCCCCGGTTCCGTCCGGGCTGTTGTCATCGATTATCAACACCTCGAGATCCAACCGTTGGGCCAAAACCTGTTCGATGCTTGACTCCAAAACGCTTACTTCGTTGTAGGTCGGCATCAGGACAAGAGTTCTCATCGCCTTTTTCTTCTAATTCCGAAAACAAAAAGGAAGCCAATTGCGGCGATCATGTTTGCAAATTCGAACGTTTGGCCAAGAAGCATTGCTGGAGTTGTGCCGTTGAAGAGTGGCACCTTCTCGACCATCGCACCCTCCTGATACCAAGTCAGTTCGCTTAGGGCCTTTCCGGTCGGTAGGTAAATTGCAGAGAGCCCAACCGTAGAGATGTTCACCACTGCCCTACCGGTTTCAATTGCCCTGAGTTGAGCTATTCCAGCCTGCTGGTAGGTCTCATCGGAGTAACCAAAGTCTGCATTATTGGTTTGCGAGAGTATTACCTCGGCGCCGCCAGCCACTAGTTCTCGAAGGATCGAGTCCTCGGCGATTTCAAAGCAAATAAGCGTGCCGGCAGTGAAGTCGTCCGAAACTTCGTAGATCCCATCCCTTGTGCCAAAGCTGAAGCCCTCTGGGACCATGTCGATGAGTGTCGGGGCGAATAGCCTCCAGAATTCTCTGTCCGGAACAAACTCTGCAAATGGGACCGGCTGCTGCTTATCGTAGAAATCAACCGCCCCAACTCCGGGTTCCCAAAGTAAAGTCGTATTGAAGTTTTCGCCACCTCGCGTGGTTATTGTCCCGAAGCTGAAGGGGGCCCCAACTCGTTTCGCGAGTTCATCAATCTTTTTAGCCGCCTCTGCGTCTCGAAGAGGATCCAAGTCCGACGCGTTCTCAGGCCAGACCAGTAGGTCGATATCTCCCGCCAGCTCAGAGTCAAAAATTAGCTCAGACGCACTCAAATGATTTTCGAGAATTGAGCCTCGCTGCAGGTTTGAGAATAAGCCAGCATTGGCGTTCCCCTGAACAGCCGCAATTGTTTTGGTTGTAATCGGTTGAGGATTGTTTGCAAGTCCTGTTATGAGGGGCGTGATCACGAGAACCGAGAGGGTAATCAGAGCCGATGTCTTTCGCATTGCGTTTCTACCGCGTCGGTGAAGTAACCAAACTGCCAGAATTCCACCCATGAGAGCCAGTGCGAAACTCAGCATTGACATGCCGCCAAAATAAACCCATTGATTCATGAAGCTCGAAGGCTGGGTCATGGAAAGCCTGGACCAAGGAAAACCTCCGTAGGGAAAATTGTTGGCAAGAAATTCTCGAAAAGTCCATATCGACGCGCTGGCCAGTGCAAAGAACAAGAGCCCAGACTTTTTGGGCTTCCACTTTTTATACAACCACGCGGTCGCTCCAACACCCAAGGCAAAAAAGAAGGACATTAGGGTGCTCAGTGCGATCAACGGAACCGGCCCCAGATAGAGAGAAATCCATTCAATGTGGGAAATGTAAAAAACTTGGCTTGCGATAAATCCAATCAGCACAGCTTTCCAGAAACCAAGCCCAAGGGTCGCAAGCAATATCAGTGCCGGAATCAATGGTGCGAGAATCCAGATGTTCTCGGTGGGGAATGCGTAAAGAGCGAGCAGCCCACCCAAAGCACCAAGCGGTATACGCCATACCAATTCAGGAATCTTCACACCCATAGCCTAAGTACTAGATGTAGTAGCTGTAGGCAACAATGCCTCTTTTGACCAAATCCATGGCGTTATAAGCAGTCTCGGCTAGCTCCGCATCTGCACCCTGAGCAAGCTGGTCCAAAAGGTCAATAATCTGCTTCGACCACCTTATGAAGTCTCCGGCAAGTAGCCCCGACACCTTCAGCACATCATCGAGTCGAGCTCCGGTGGCCCACCGGTAAATGGGCCAGGACAGGCCAAGGTCTAACTCAGTTTCGGGTGCCAGGTTGTACTTAGTTTGTAGCTCCACCAACTCTTCCTGAATCAGTTCAGTTCTTTCAAGGACTTCGCGGAATTGACCCTTTGGCAACTTTGGCTCGTAGTCACCGTCATCGCGGCGGTTTTCATAGACAAGTGCGGCCGCCATTGCCGCGAGCGATGCCGCATCAAGGTCTTTCCAGGTCCCCTGGTTTACGCACTGGGCAATTAGCAGATCTCGTTCCCCGTAAATCTTGGCCAGTCGTTGACCAGGCTCGGTTATCTCCAAATCGTCATCTTCTGGCTGCAGGTAACCAAGATCTTGCAGTAGGTCGCAGATCCTAGAAAACACCTTAGAAACTTGGTTTGTTCTTGATTCAATCTGATTAACGGCAGTATTTATCTCGGAGCGGAGCTTTTGATACCTTTCACCCCAACGCGCGTGGGATTCGCGTTCGTTACAACCGTGGCAGGCGTGAGCTCTAAGGGCTCGTTTTAGTTCTGCAATGTGTGATTCATGTTGCCGCATGGATTTAGTCTCACGAATATCTTTGCCGCCCCTGGATCGCCAAGAGGCACCTTTTCGCTCGAGGTCGGTAATCTCACGCCTTATTCCTGAGTATTCGATGAAGTTCCCCAAGTGGCATTGGAGCGCATCCTCGTAGCTTTCTAGCGATGCCTGCTTTTCAGCGATCACCTGGGCAAGGCCGACGACTGATCTGTCTGCCTGGAACTGGGCAAAAGATCGCTCCAGCATTTTGCTGGCTCTTTGGGCACCAAAGGCTGAAATGAGGTTGACTGCCATGTTGTAAGTGGGCCGGAACGAGCTATTTAGGGGGTAGGTTCTCTTCGAGGCAAGGCCCGCAACCATATTGGGATCAAGTTGTTGACCCCATAAAATCACCGCGTGACCCTCGGTGTCAATTCCACGGCGACCGGCCCTTCCGGTTAATTGGGTGTACTCCCCCGCAGTTATAGAGACCCTAGCTTCACCGTTGAACTTATCAAGTCGCTCAAGAACCACAGTTCTCGCCGGCATGTTGATGCCCAGCGCAAGAGTCTCCGTGGCGAACACTACGCGGACTAGCTTTCTAAGAAACAGCTCCTCTACTACCTCTTTGAATGCGGGCAGCATTCCAGCGTGATGAGCCGCGTAACCGCGCTCCAGGGAACTAAGCCAATCGAAGTAGCCCAAGGTGTCAAGATCCTCGTCAGCAATCGAACCACATCTTGCTTCGGCGATTTTTCGAATTTCCTTGGCTTCTTCGCTGGTGGTTAATCGCACTCCAGCTCTCCGGCAGGCGCTGACAGACGCCTCGCATCCAACCCGAGAGAATATGAAGAAGATCGCTGGAAGAAGCTCTGCTCGATCAAGAAGATCGACGACATCGGATTTTTCCAGTCTCGGGAAGCGCCGATCGGGCTGACCACGATAATTTGATCGAGAGTTGTTCTTTGGTCCTCGATGCGGAGCACGCTGACGAGCCTGATGCTTTTGAAGCAGCTCCGGATTCACGCGAGTTTTGTTGCTACCGGTTTCAAATAGCTCAAGTAGCTCATCGCCGAACATGACATGCTGATGAAGTGGCACCGGTCGAATTTCCGAGACGATAATTTCAGTATTACCCCGAACCTCGGCCAGCCAGGCCCCAAATTCCTCAGCGTTTGAGACGGTGGCGCTTAGAGAGACTACCTTGACGTCTTTGGGAAGATGAAGAATCACTTCTTCCCAGACCGCTCCCCTGAACCTATCGGCCAGGTAGTGCACCTCGTCCATGACGACATAGCCCAATTCCATCAGCGTGGTGCTGGTGGCGTAGATCATATTTCTTAGAACTTCGGTTGTCATCACAACAATCTCAGCCTCTGAGTTGTTATTGCTGTCACCGGTTAGAAGTCCGACTCGATTTTTGCCATAACGGGCTGCTAACTCAGCGAATTTTTGATTGCTTAGCGCCTTAATCGGGGTGGTGTAGAAAACCTTCTGTCCCTTGGCAAGCGCTAAGTGGATGGCGAACTCACCGACGATTGTTTTACCTGCACCCGTAGGGGCAGCTACCAATACACCAGCTCCCGACTCCAGCGCCAGGCAGGCTTGCTCCTGAAAGTCATCCAACGGGAAACGCAGCTCATGGGAAAAAAGCTCGAATTCTGGAAATTTTGATTTTGATTTAGCTCGTCGATAGCGATCGGCGAGGCTGAGTTCATTCGACTTCGATGTCGTCATCTACAAACTTCGATAGTTTTCTTGCTCGTCGCTTGTCGTTTGTGACCGCAATTCCTACCGCGGTAAAGAACAGAGCGGTGAGTGGCGCCATAAGCAGGAACATCGACATTGGTTCGGCTGTAGGCGTTGCCAGGGCTGATACGGTCGCAATTATCAGAAGAGCAATTCTCCAAGACTTTAGGATGCCCTTGCCAGTAACCAGACCAGCGAAGTTCATCAACACTAAAACAACTGGCATTACAAAGGCCAGACCGAAGATTAGAAGAATCCTGATCGCGAACAATACGTACTCAGCCGCGTTTATGACGTTGGAGCTTCCCTCAGGCGTAAAGCCAATTAGAACGACAACGAAACCAGGAAGCGATGTCCATGCCAGGTAGGTGCCGAGCAGAAATAGTGGCAGAGCCGAAAACACGAAGCCGACCGCGTAACGCCGTTCCCTGATTTTTAGACCCGGAGACACAAATGCCCAGAGGTTCCAGAGCCATACTGGAGCGGTCATCAGAACGCCCAAGAAAATCGATATTTGAATGCGAAGGTCGAAGGCCGAAACTACTGTTCCAAAGTTGACGATTGCATCGATGCCGCGCTCACGAGTGACATCTAGTAGTGGGCCTTGTAAGACCTTGAAGACCGGATCGAATAAAAACCAACCCACCACTGTTCCCGCGATTACGAAACCAGCCGACCATGAGAGACGAACTCTAAATTCTCTTAGGTGAGAGGACAGGCTCATTCGGCGCTCTTTGTTTTTGCGCCAGAGCATTAGTCCTTCTTCTTGTCGCCTTCACTAGGCGCTTCAGACGGAACTTCTTCAGCCTTCGCTTCGGTAGCCTCGCCGTTTTTGCCTATTTCTTTTCGGAAAATCCTCATCGATTGCGCTGCGCTCTTCGCCAAAGCCGGAAGCTTCGGTGCTCCCCATAGCAGAAGTACGATTGCAAGGATGATGATCCATTCCCAGCCTTGAAGTCTCATGCCTACCTCTTATCTATCTCGATGTTGTTAATTCTTTGAAGCAGTCTACGCCTTCTGGCTTTGACGCGTTGCTCCTTGGCTTGTCTGATTCTACGTCTTTGACCCAAGAGCGACAACAGGTCAGCTCCGTTACTTGCCTCAGCCCCAATCGGCATTGTCTTCTCGAAGCTATTAAGGTCCTCGATCAACTCTTTGGATTTTGTTAGCTCAGTATTGAGCCTTCTTGCCGAGAGTAGTAATCGATATCCAACTAGTCCGAGTGCGTAAATAGAAGCTATTGCCACGAGGAGAAGCATTAGGCCGAATCCAGTCATTAGTCTTGGTCCTCCGGGGTCATTGAGCCAGATCTGGCCTGAAGAGCGAACTGCCGAACGGCCTCGACAGCACTATGCGGTGATAGCACTCTAGCTTGACCTGCGTAGCGAGCGACATGTCTTCCCAGGGCCTTGAGGCTCCCAACCTGAATTTTGCCAGTCACATTGCCCTCAGCATCTCGTTGAATATCTAGTGCTGGAAAGTTCCAGAATATTTCACTGGCCTCCTGGGTGGCAAAGATTTCAACCGTAGTTTCATCTTCAATTTGACCGAAAACTTCCAAGGGTATTTCAGCTAGCTCGGCCGCCCGAGAAATCGGTTTGTCCGTGTTCTCAATTTTCGTTATTCGATCTAACCGAAAAGACCTAACGGCTTGATTTGAATGACACCAACCCCGCAGGTAGTGTCTTCTCCCAACGTAATCGACTCTAAGGGGGTCGATGTCACGTTCAGATTTCTCTCCGAGCTGATTTAGATAGGAAGCGACCAGCTGGGTCCTATCAAGGAGAGCCTGCTGAATCGCCTGCAACGTTTCTTGTCGCGCTGGCGACGCCAAGATAGTAATCGGAATGGTGCCAGAGCCTATCTGACTGCGAATCTGAGACAAAGCTACGTTGCCAGCAAACTGCGGTAGGGCAGCCAAAAAATCAAGGCCCGCCGCCAGAGCGGTTGTTTGCCGCTTAGATAGCAATGGCGGGCGTCTGAGAGCCGCCATGCCGATTGAAAAGTCAACCTCTCCTGTTGCAAGGAGCTCATCGTCGACATAGAAGTGGGTTTCGAACCGTCCGATGTCCTCGCTGTTAGCAATTGTCTTGACAGCTCGAACAATGGTTTTCTCCGTGTAGCCAAAGTGCGTAGCAAGTTCGGTTGTGGCCATTGGGCCATCCCTGAGCACTAAGCCCACAATCGAAAGTGAGAGATTGAATAGGTCTTCAGCGTCAATTTCCTGCTTAGGCATGGGCATCCAATACTTGTTGCCAGCCCGAATCTATTCTTAGTCTCAGTGATTCTGGCGAAAGTACTTGAACTTCCGATCCGAATTCCATTAGGTCCTCGGCAAATAGGGCCTCATCCATGAAATTTACTTCAACGGTCCCATTGTCTTTTGCTCCGAAATGCCACCAAGCCTCACTGTCCTGCTCGATTTTCAGAACGGCGATGTTTTTGGTCACGAATGCAACCAGTGCTGCTTCGACTTCATCAATCTGCACTGAGGAGACTGGCTCCCCTGGGAGTTCAGAAGATTTGACCTTGGAAACGATTCTTCTTAGTAGAAAGTTCTTTATGTCCTTTGACTGTTTAGCAAGTAAGACCCACTGGCCCTCGATAAACCTAAGCTTCAGGGGCGTCACCTCTCGGACCGAAGTGGTTCCATCGGTTTTGCGGTAGCTGAATCTGACGCGCTTTCCCTCCGCGATAGCATCGCCAAGTGGTGCGAAACTTTCCTGCTGTGCCAATAACCGAGGTGTAAAGGCAGACAGCTGCCTTGAGGACTCCACAATCCCCAGCGAGCGCAGCCTTATAAGGCCGGACTGCGCTTGCTTGGAGAGCAATTGGTTATTCCAAGCCTTTGCCGCCAATTCCAGAAGCGTCATGTGCTCGTTGTTGATTTCAAAGTCCGCCGGCCAGTCAAAGCTACCTTTTGCAATTCGGTATCTCGAGCTGTCGGTTTCGTCGAAGCTACTGGAGTCAATCACCTCCAGCTGGACTCCCATTTCCCGCAAATCGCTCTTATCGCGGTCAAACATCTTTTCTTTCGCCAAATCCGACCCTTGCTCGGCGTAAGAGACGACTGACCGAAAGATGTCATTCTTGCTGAGCCCGATTATCGGGGCTGCCATCAGACAGCAAGTTAGAGTAAAAAGCCTCTCGGCTGGGCTCTGCTTACTCGCACCTGCGGACATTGACAAGAGCTACTTTCCCAGGACGTCAATCACGAAGATCAGGGTTGAGCCGGCTGGAATACTACCCTGTTCATTGTCTCCGTAGCCAAGCTCCGGGGGGATCACGGCAATAACTCTAGAGCCGACGGTAACTTGATCAAGTGCCATTACGAAGCCTTCTATGAGGCCGTCAGCGGTGATTGGAAATGTAGCCGGAGCCTGTCTTTCCCACGAACTGTCGAACTGCTCTCCATCCCAGGTCCAGCCTGTGTAATGAAGCACGACGTTGTCGCCGATTTGGATCGGTTCTCCGCCGCCTTCTATTAGCACTGCACTCATGAACTCATCTGGAGCGTCAGAAGAAGGAATCTGGATACCAGGCTGTCCGTCTGGCGCTGAAATTACCGTGGGCAATCCCGCTTTGGCAGGTTGAGCGTCTCCATTGGCCCTCGGCAGGTAAGCGTCAAGAATGTCAAAAACAAAAATGACGGCGTCGGTAGCACCTATTCCAAGGCTTTGAACGCCAACGCTGCCGTGGGCATTCTCAGCATCCAGTAGCACTGCGACGCGGGATCCTACGTTCACGCCGGTAAGGGCACTACAAAAATCTGGCACGAGGCCCGGGTAAAGATCCTGCGGGGCATAATTCTGGCTGGTGAAGTCGCTGGCCTGAAGGCTGTCCCCGGTGCTCGCGTTGTATCCAGCGAAGTGAAGGAGTACTTGTTGGCCACCAAGAACCTCGCCGCCATCACCCTCGATGATGATTGCGGTCTCAATGCCAGTGCCTGTAAGGGGAACCGGAAACGTAACCTCTGGCTGAGTACCGAGGTCTCCCAGGACTGTTATCTGTTCTGCTGCGTCACCGGTTTGAAAGCTTTCGCATTGAGTATCTAACCCAACGCTTAGCTCAGCGTAGCTAAGAGGTCCGGTTGGCTCACTGGCACAGCCAGTAAGAATTAGTAATGGGATGGAAAGCGCAGCTATTTTTCGCAAGTTAGTTCTCATTTCTGGGTATACCTAATTCTGCCTTGGTTTCAAATTGTTTGTTACTTTGCGAACTGTTTTTCTGAGCTTTTTCTCACTGAGCGGTCGTTGTCCCATGGCCTGGGGAAGCCAGATGTCCATGTCCTCATCGGTGTGCTCAGTCTTATTTCCTCTTCTAGCTTTAAAGCTTGGAAGAACTGTGTCTGGAGCAAGGCGCCTAGCCGATAGCAAGAAGCCGGTATGTGAAATCATTCTGTGCTCCGGCCTCACAGCCAAGCCGTCCAGGTGCCAAGGCCTGACCATTGACTCCCAAGCCAGTGGAGCAGTAAAGCCACCGTGGGCTCTGATCTCTTCAAAAGTTCGGCTCAACTGGGTTACTGTCGCCACGTAGATGATCACCAAACCACCCGGCTTCATCGCGGTTGCAACTGCATCTATGCATTCCCAAGGGGCGAGCATGTCAAGTACGACCCGATCGGCGCTTGCGGCTTCGCAGTGCTCGGGGAGCATTTCTTGCAGATCGCCAATGACGACCTCCCAATTAGTGGGCTCCGCCCCTAAGAAATTTTCGACGTTTCCCTTTGCAATTTCTGCAAACTCGGCTCGGCGCTCAAATGAGGTCAGTTTTCCGTGGTCGCCAATTGCTCTGATCAGGTAGCTAGACAGTGCGCCGGATCCAACTCCAGCTTCAATGACATTGGCACCCGGGAAAATGTCTCCTTCAACCAAGATTTGCGCGGCATCCTTTGGATACACAATCGCAGCTCCACGAGGCATAGATAGCACGTAATCACTAAGCAAGGGCTTGAGAGCCAAATACTGATCGCCGTTGTGATTTTCAATCACCGATCCCGAAGGTTTGCCGATGATGTCATCGTGCTTGATCTCACCCTTATGAGAGCCGAACCTCGTTCCGGCCGTCAGCCGAATCGTGTTCATGATGCCCTTTGGGCCAGTCAGCTGGACCCTGTCGCCCGCTTCAAAGATTTCGTTCATTTGTCCTCATTGTTTATTCTCAAAGCAGCTAGGTTCTCCATGGTCACCTCGGTCAGCGAGGAGATGATTCTCCTGTTGGGTCCCGTTGGCAGATTTATGATGTTGGTTACTCCTATTGCGTGACAGCCTGCCGCTTCGGCAGAAGCTAGGCCGGTCGGAGAATCCTCGAAGGCAAGGCAGTCCTCCGGTGCTACTCCAAGTAACTCGGCTGCTCGGAGGTATGGCTCCGGGTGGGGCTTTCCATTTGTGACATCGTCACCCGCCACAACCACATCAAAGGCTTCAAAATCGATCTGATCGGCAACCGTTAGGGCCATAGTGCGCATGGACATGGTTACCAAGGCGGTCTTTATGCCAGCTTTTTTTAGCTCGACAAGAAGTTCGAGTGCGCCTGGCCTCCAAGGTAATTTTGTCCTTAGTTGCTCAATGACTTCATCGGTAAGTCGATCGATGACTTCCCTGGTTGTCATGTCTTCGATACCAAACTGATTTCTCAAGAGGTCTGAGGCGTGAAATAAATCATTGCCGATTAGCTGGAGCGCATCTTTTTCGCTCCAGGTGCCGCCGTACTGTTTGGCAAGGCGTGACTCGGACAGCATCCAGTAAGGCTCGGAGTCAATTAGAGTGCCATCCATGTCCCACAAGACAGCCTTTGGAAAGTTATTACTCGACATTTGTCCCAGTCTAGTTCCAGCTTCAATTAGAGTTTGTGGGTATAAAAGGAGTTCACTTGCTGACTGGTCGCATTCTTATTGTCGCCTTCGAGGGCTGGAACGACGCTACCGAGGCTGCGACTGGAGCATTGAAGGCGTTGTCAGAGCAGATCTCGGGACAAATTCTAGAAGCCGTCGATCCAGAAGATTATTACGATTTTCAATTTTCCAGACCTATCGCCGAATATGACGATGACGGCCAACGTTTTCTCAACTGGCCCACGACCGAGCTTTTGCAGGCAAGCTCGGAAAAAGCAAAAGCTCAGCCCAGGCTCCAGGAAATATTCTTGCTGCTAGGAACTGAGCCTTCGAGACGCTGGATCTCATTTGCCGCCGAAGTCATGGAAATGGTTCAGGACCGCGAGATTGACCACGTGATAATGCTCGGAGCGATGCTGGCCGATGTTCCTCACTCCAGACCGGTCCCGTTTTTCAAAAGCTCTCAAAACAAAGCATTTCAAGAGTCAAACAACCTGGAGTCCTCAAGCTACGAAGGTCCGGTGGGCATTCTTGCCGTCCTCGCTCAGGCATTTGAAGCTGATAACATCCCGGTGATGTCGCTGTGGGCCTCGGTCCCCCATTACGTTCACAACACCTCAAACCCGAAGGCGGCTCTGGGTTTCCTGAACCAACTTGAGGCCCTAACTGGTATCCAGTTCGAGGGCTCTGCGCTCGTCGAGGAGGCCGCCGAGTGGGAGCGATCAATTGACGAAGTCTCCGAGAGTGATGAAGAGCTCGCGGCGTATATCGAGCAACTTGAAACCAGCAGAGACGCTCTTGACAGTGAGCAGGCGTCGGGCGATTCGCTGGCTAGAGAGTTAGAAAAATACCTGAAGTCCAGGCCCGATTCACCTGAGGCCGGGAAAGCCTAAATCGCCCCTAAACCAAGAGCGATTAGCAGGGCGGATCCCACGCCTACCCGCCAGATGACAAACGGCAGGTATGAGCCCTTAATTAGGTATCGAAGTAACCAGGCGATTACTGCGTAGCCGACCACGAAGCTCACAATTGTCGCGGCAATTGTTGCTGCCAATAAGTCATCTGGTAAGTCCTGATAGCTTCCCAAAAATTGATACGTACCTGCACCCAGCACCGCCGGTATTGCTAGCAAAAAGCTGTAACGCGCCGCAGCTTCCCTCGTAAAGCCGAGCATCAGACCGACAGTTATCGACCCTCCTGATCTTGAAACCCCCGGAATCAGCGCTAAAGCCTGGCCAAAGCCAAAGGCAAGTCCACTTCGAAGGTTCAACTCCCCCAGTTGCTTGGTTTTGAAGCCAATTCGGTCGGCAATGCCCAATAGCAGTCCAAACAGAATCAACATCACTCCGATAATCCAAAGCTGACGAAGTTCCGTCTCAATCGCATCTTGAAAAATAAGCCCGAAAGCCACAATCGGAACCGTGCCAATAATCACGAGCCAACCAAGGCGTGAGTTTGGCTCTTGCTTGGACCAAGGACGAAGCCCATTTTTGAACCAAGACCCAAGAATCTCAATTATTGACTTGGCAAAATAGCTGACAACCGCAAGCTCGGTTCCGATTTGTATCGTGGCAATAAATGCCGTCAGCTGAGGTTTGGTCAGATCACCAAAGCCGAATACTTCTTGGGCAATTTGAACATGAGCACTTGATGAGATTGGGAGAAACTCGGTTAGGCCTTGAATGAAACCGAGAATTATGGCTTCTAGCGGGCTCATTCTTCTTCGGCTAGTTCGATCGGCAGGAACTCATCGAAACTTGCCGATAGCGCCTCTTCGTAGCCAAGGAATGCATCTTCGACTTGAATGTAAGCCTGCTGAATTCCCGGGTCTTCACCTTCGCGCTGAGTGAGGATGGCATCGAGATGTCTTTCCAGAGCTCCTATGAGCTTCTGGAGTGCGACCTGCGGCTCTTGATGCATAGTAATAAGCTACCGCTTTGTGCCAGTCGCGACAAATACCTAACTGTTCTAGAATTCCGTGTTCATGGTAAGTTTGGGTCTGGCTCAAGCAAAATGAGCACTCACCCGTCCGGGTGGCGAAATGGTAGACGCGCTAGCTTGAGGGGCTAGTCCTCTTACGAGGGTGAGGGTTCAAGTCCCTTCCCGGACACAAGTAATAAAAAAATCAACTTAGAATTGGGCATGTGATAGGTAGCTTGGACCCGGCGGTTGATTACGCGATAGCCCAAACTCGTCAAATGCTTGTCGGCCTAAATGTCGTAGCCATGACCGGCGCCGGAGTTTCTACTGATAGCGGTATTCCGGACTACCGAGGCCAAGGTCGGGTGGTAAAGCATCCTTTGACTTTCGACCAGTTTTTAGCCTCGAGTGAAAATCAAGCTCGATATTGGGCCAGAAGCTATGTTGGATGGAACCGAATTGCAAGTGCAGAGCCCAACGATTCTCACTTGGCATTGGCCAAGGCAGAGCAGACCGGTCAAATTCAGCAGCTGATTACACAGAATGTCGATGGACTACATCAAAAAGCCGGATCGAAAAACGTCATAGAGCTTCACGGCCGCCTGGACCGAGTAGTTTGTCTTGACTGCACGGAATCAATATCTAGACAGGATATGGATGGCTTGATTCAAGCCACTAACCCGTCGATGAACAGAAGTGCCGACATCGAATTCACCCCAGACGGTGACGCCGAAATCGAGGTTCCGAAGGACTTTAGGGTCCCAACCTGTCAAAACTGCAACGGAAGATACAAGCCAGACGTGGTGTTCTTCGGAGAACAAATTCCGCAACTAAGAGTCACTGAAGCCAAAACGGCCGTTGAACGTGCCGAGGCGGTGCTGGTTGCGGGTAGCTCTCTAACGGTGAATTCTGGTCTCAGGCTCGTGAAGCAAGCGAAAGAACTTGGACAGAAGATTGTGATCATCAACCTAGGTGAGACCAGAGCGGACAACATCGCAGACGTGAAACTGAATGCATCGGCAGCCGATGTCTTAAGGGCATTGTTTTTATGAGTGGAACAGTATTAGGCCTTTTTCGACACGGCCAAACCGATTGGAACATAGACCTAAGGCTTCAGGGCACGGCGGAGATTCCCCTGAATAGTCACGGCGTGCAGCAGGTAAGAAGCGCCACTCGGAACCTGGATCTTTCTAGCTGGGATCTTGTCCTCACCTCTCCGCTCGGCCGCGCAAAAGAAACAGCGGAAATCATCCTGGCGGAAATGACTGGAGTGGAACTTCTGGTTGAGCCGATGTTAATAGAGCGCTCTTTTGGTATTGGCGAAGGAATGCTGTATTCGGAGTGGCACGAAAAATATGGCCAACTAGAAGAGATTCCCGGGGCAGAGTCAAATAATTCGATAATCCTAAGATCTAGGCAGCTACTTGATTTAATGTTGGAAAAGCACTCGGGAGCCAAAATTCTGGCCATCTCTCACGGAGCGCTGATTCGCTATGTGCTAAACGAAGTGAGCAAGGGGTTGGTGCCACCACCGGGTGAAAGGCTTCAGAATGCATCGCTACACATTTTGCGGCACCATACGAGGTGGGAGCTGGACGCCTGGGCGCCTGAGCCGCTAGGCGATTTTACGCAAGCTAACTAATAATTCTGTGGCGCTGCGTTTCCATGAAAACTTGGCGGATTGCTCAATCGCTTTTCTTGAGTGACTGGACCAGGTTTTTTCTTTCGAGAGTTTCACTACTGCAGCGACGAATTCCTCCGACTTGGAGTTGTTGAAAAACACCCCCGCGTTTCCTGCCACCTCTTGAAAAATAGGTATGTCACTGACTATCACGGGTAAACCTTGAGACATTGCCTCCACAAGTGGGATGCCGAACCCTTCATCCTTTGACGCGCTAACTAGAGCGAAAGCTTTTCGCAGCCAGCCTAAATACTCAGTTTCGGTGACGCCGTCTTCAAACTGAACCTTGGCGCCAACTGCATCAGCCAATTTGTTTAGTTTTTTGCGTTTGGTGTCGCTTAGCCTGGAAAGTAGCACCAATGTCATGTCGGGCAGCAGTGCCATAGATTTAATCAAAAACTCCACATTCTTGTAACGGCTGTAGCTCCCCATGTAGACCAAGTATTCGGAGTCATGTCTAGGCTCTATAGGTTTTGTTATTTCAAGCTCGGAAGAATTGTGGACGACTGCCAGCGGCCTCTTGGTTAGCTTTGCATCCAAGATTTCTTGTCGCGATGTCTCTGAAACCGTAAGAACCAGATCGGCACGGTTAAGCAATAGCCGCTGTGGAAAGTACGACAGGTGAAATAGTAGCCACCCCAGTCTTACGGGCGCTGAGAACGCCCTTGGCGGCGTGCGGTGACGGTAGTAGATGAGGTCATGGAGTGTCAGAACGAGCTTGAAGTTTCGTCCCAGTGAAGAAGTTGTTTGCATAGGACTAACCAGGACTCCGATGCCCTTTGAATTAAGTCTCTTTGCCAGGGTTAGCTCTTGAATAGATGTTGGATCGTTTACTTTGAGAAATGAGATATTTTCTGGCAGCAAATTTCGCTGCGCATCCAAGTGAATCAGGACATTGACGTGCATGAGTCGGCTGAGCTCGCTAACCAAGCCAATGCTGAAACTAGTAATTCCATCGGGCGTGGTGGGGTTTATGAACCTGCCATCGAACCAAATTTCCTTCAATGGGTCTCCAGAAAATTCGTTATGGCTGTGGCGATTTCGACAGGCCTTTCGTAGTGGGACAGGTGCCCAACTTTTTTCAGCACCAATAGCTCAGAGTTGGGCAATACTTCGTTCAGGCGCTTTTGCTCGGAGATTGGCGCAACAGCATCCTGGGAGCCGGCTATCAACAATATTGATCCGGTAAGAGCATCTGCATAATCAAAAACTGACCCTGAGTTAGCCGCTTGAAAGCCCTCTATGGCTACTCTGTTGGATTTGTAGGATGAAAAATAGCTGGCGTGCTGAGCATGGATAAATCGCCTAGTGCTGGCCCTTTTGGTTTTTGTTAGACCAATTGACATCGCTCTAGTAACTAAGCCGGAGGACATTAGCCATGAGCCCAAGATTTTATTCTTGCCAATCCGGTAGTAAATTTCCGCGAGCCTGTTTGAGAGCGATTTCGATGTGCTGCCTCGAGTGGTAATCGGATTTATCAGGCACACCTTTTTGGCGGAAAGTCCATTCGAAATGGCCTTCGTGACGACCAGTGTTCCGAAACTATGTCCAACCACAAGGTCGTAAGGTCCCGTGGATGTGTAGAAATCGATAAGCCAGTCTGAGTATGACGAAAGGTCGTGGTGTTCAAGCTCGGCACTCTTGCCAAAGCCTGGGAGATCTGGGCTGACTACCGTTAGATCCGCTAGTGCACCGGCGACAGCTTGTAAGCCGTGATGGTCTCCCCTAAAACCATGTATAAAAAGCACCCTTTGCCGATTTCCCGACAAGGTCCAGACCGCAGTACCTGCGATATCTGCCCTTGTTGATCGGGCTTCAGCCAACGCGAAAAGTTCGCCGGGTGGATTGGTCAACACTGTCACCCATGCAGTCTAGGTTGGTTGGAAGCCGACTATCGTTTTAGACAGGAGATAATTTGCTAGATTTCGATTTTGAACCCGAGGCCCCGGGCTGGTCCAAACGGGTTGCTGCCTTCGACCTTGAGACCACAGGGCTTGATCTAAAAACCGCCCGAATCGTAACTGCATGCGTGGTTGTGCTTGGTTCCACTGGAGAAGTAGAGCATCTTCGCGAGTGGCTCGTGAACCCAGGAATTGAAATACCTCAGGCCGCATCTGATGTTCACGGTGTTACCACCGAGGTTGCAATTCGGGATGGAATGGACCCGCTGACGGCAATCGCCGAAATTAGTCAGGAACTAAAAAAGCTAAATGCGACAATGCCCTTGGTCGCATTCAATGCCCCATATGACTTTACTATTTTGGCCAACGAAGCCATCCGGTATCAGTTAGAGCCTCTTGAGCCGCAAACAGTAATCGATCCGCTGGTGCTTGACCGCAGGGTGGATAAGTTCCGAAAGGGAAAGCGCAATCTAGTTTTCATGTCAGAGCACTATGGGGTTGAGCTAACCGATGCCCATAATTCAACTGCTGACGCAGTAGCCGCGGGGAAACTAGCCCAGCAAATTGCCAAGCGCTTTGCAGAGCTCGACGTCCCAATCGAAAGTCTGCACGAAGCTCAAGCCAAATGGAGCGATGAGCAGTCAGAAAGTTTTGCAAAGTTCATGAGACAGCAAAACCGCCCGGATTTCCAGGCGGAATTGGGTTGGCCAATAAGGCTTTAGCTGAAGTTCTTGTAGCGATCGTTGAATCGCTCCACGCGGCCAGCAGCATCCATGATGCGCTGTTTTCCAGTGTAGAACGGGTGGCTCTCGGAGCTGATTTCAACGTCGTGAACCGGGTAGGTCTTGCCATCTTCCCACTCGATTGTCTTGTCGCTGGTGATGGTTGCACGAGTCAGGAATGACACTCCAGATGCTAGGTCGCGGAATACGATCGGCTCGTAGCTTGGGTGAATTTCTGCCTGCATGATTTCCTTCTAATAAAGTCTGAGTTGCATTTAGCAACAGCCCAAGAGTTTAGCAAGTATTTTCCAACTCGTCTACGACGAAACTGCCGAAAACCTTTGATTTTGATAGTTCAGGGTCAATGGATGGTTGAAAGCCTCGGAAATACTGGCTGAAGTAAGTGTCATGCCAATCTCGCCTCGGGCCATGACCTTGCCATCTTGCATGAGCAACGCGTGGGTAAAGCCCGGCGGAATTTCCTCTAGGTGATGGGTCACCATCACCATTGCAGGGGCCTCTGTCGCCTGGGCATATCCGGAGAGAAGCTGCAAAGTTAGCTCCCTGGCTGCAAGATCTAGGCTGGCGACCGGTTCGTCTAGAAGAAGTAACTCTGGATCGGTCATTACGGAGCGAGCAATCTGAACCCGCTTGCGCTCACCGTCGCTCAGAGTGCCAAAGGCCCTGTCTTCGAAGTTTGATAGCTCCCACTCCCCCAAAACTCTTCTAGCTCTTCGTTCATCAATCGAGTCGTACTCTTCGTTCCATCTACCGGTGATGCCATAGCTGGCGGTCATAACGGCATTGAGAACCGTTTCGGAATTTGGTATTTGGGCCGCCAGGGCACTTGATGCAAACCCAATTCTTGTTCTGAGTTCAAAAACATTTACCTCTCCCAAGCGCTGGCCTAGAAGTGTTGCGGATCCGCTGGAGGGCTGTATTTGAGCCGCCGCAAGCTTTAGAAGAGTGGTCTTGCCAGCTCCATTGGCTCCGAGTACCACCCAACGTTCTGTCGGGCCCACCGAGAACGTGAGGGAGTCAATGATGGACTTACCACCGCGTACAACGCTGACATTTTGAAGATTAATTACCTCGGACACGCCCAATAGCCTAGCTGCCAATCTCACGCTGACCCCTTGGCTTCGAAGCGAGTCGCGCTAGATCTCGACCATAGTCTCAAATTCACTCCATTGGCTTGGGAGCAAGCTAGCATTTGGTAATAGTCCATGAAAAGCTGGACTGAAGTGTGCCAGGGAGAGAAAATGAGTTTTCTAGTTGTGTTTGACGTTGACTCAACGCTTATTGATCAAGAAGCCATCGAGCTTCTAGCAACGCACTCCGGCACTCGAGAGCAAGTGGCCCTGATCACTGAGCGCGCAATGAAAGGCGAAATAGATTTCAGCGCCTCACTGATCGAACGAGTTGCTCTGTTGGCGGGCCTAGATCAAAGCGTTCTAACAAAAGTCGCAGACGAGCTTTCACCAACCAAGGGCGCTGTGGAGCTTATTGAGGCGATCCATTCGGCCGGCGGCTACGCTGCAGCGGTCTCGGGTGGCTTCATTCAGCTACTAGAACCACTGAAAAAGACCCTGAACCTTGATTTTGCCAAGGCAAACACCCTGGAGGTTGTCGATGGCAAACTCTCGGGCAAAGTAATCGGTGAGCTCGTTGATTCCAGCGTGAAAGCAGAAACACTTTTAGCTCTTGTTAAAAAACTAGAGATTGACATTGCCCAAACCATCGCCATTGGCGACGGGGCGAATGACCTGAAGATGATGAAAGAAGCGGGACTGTCAATAGCTTTTTGTGCTCAGCCAATCGTTCGAGAAAGCGCTGATATCGTCATCGACGCGAGGGATTTGTCGCAAGTCATCGCGCTGCTACCGAACTAGCTTTTATTAGGCCCCGGTGGAGTGCAGTCCGCCGTCGACGTGAATCATCTCTCCGGTTGTGGCAGGGAACCAATCACTTAGTAACGCGACTAATCCCTTGGCCGCAGCGTTGGTGTCGGTAAGGTCCCAACCAAGAGGTGCGCGGTCCGCCCAAACTTCTTCCATAGTTGCAAATCCTGGGATTCCCTTGGCCGCAGTGGTTCTAAGGGGCCCGGCGGAAATTAGATTCACTCTGATTCCCTTCGGTCCTAGATATTTTGCTAGATAACGGGAAGTGGACTCAAAGGCCGCCTTAGCAACTCCCATCCAGTCGTAGACCGGCCAAGAAACAGTGGCGTCGAAGGTGAGGCCCACAACCGAGCTCGGGTTATTTAGGACGGGCAGGCATGCGGTGGTGATGGACTTTAGTGAGTAGGCAGACACTTCGACCGCAGTCGAAACATCAGACCACTCTGTCTCTAGAAAGTTTCCGCCCAGGGCCGTTTGGGGGGCGAACGCGATGGCATGAACGATGCCGTCAATCATTCCGATCTCAGCCTTGATCTTCTCGGCAAGGCCGTCCAAGTGCTCTTTGTTTGTGGCATCTAATTCAATTACCTTCACTGGCTTTGGAAGACGCCCAGCAATTTTCGTTGTAATTGGAAGCATTCTGCCGAATGAGCTTAATATCACCTCGGCACCTTGTTCTTGGGCCAAGCGGGCTGCCGAGTAGGCAATCGACGCTTCGGTCAACACGCCTGTGATCAGTATTTTCTTGCCCTCTAATATTCCCAAAACTGCTCCTTTGATTTTCTAAACAAACGGTACTACCTAGTGGCCCATTCCGAGGCCACCGTCAACTGGGATGACTGCTCCGGAGATGTAAGACGCCTCGTCAGAAGCAATCCATCGGACAACTTTTGCAACTTCCTCCGGGGAGGCGAATCGGCCAGCTGGAATTCGTGATCGATACGTGGCTGCAAGTTCTTCACTGAGGGCGGCTGTCATATCGGTGTCTATAAACCCGGGAGCCACAACATTGGCGGTGATGTTCTTGGCGCCGATCTCGCGAGTGATAGAACGCGCAATTCCAACCAAAGCACTCTTTGTGGCGGAGTAGTTGACCTGCCCGGCGCTGCCAAGGAGACCCACAACGCTGCCAATTAGAACCACCCTGCCAAACTTCTGACGAAGCATGGATTTAGTCACACGCTTCACCACGCGAAAGACACCATTTAGATTTGTGTCAACAACGCTTTCGAATTCCTCATCACTCATTCGCATCAAAAGAGTGTCCTTTGTGATGCCAGCATTTGCTACCAAAACCTCAATTGGCCCCAGTGCCGCTTCTACTTCGGCTATGGCTGTGTCAAGCGACGCCGAATCGGTCACATCTGCCGTCACGGTCATCGAACCCTCTGGTCCTCGTCCGGATCTTGCCGTCACTGCCACCCGATATCCGCTTGCGACAAACTCTTTTGCGATGGCGAATCCAATGCCGCGATTGCCGCCGGTGACCAAAACAGTTCGCACAGTTTCCATTTTCTTTCTCCTAGCGGGAATACCATTGAGCATTGAGCGTTATGAATACCACAGTCTAGTAATTTCCTATCCTGAAAGAACGGCAACACTTGAGCAAGCGCCAGAGCGCCACTTCCTTAAACCTCAGTCCTGAGGACGAGCGTAGATCTCGCATGGTCAAATATTCGGTGGCGATGTCCATAAGGATGGTTTGCATTGTGCTCGGAGTATTCACCCAAGGAATATTTATGTGGATTTTCTTCGGGTTGGCCATTTTTCTTCCTTATTTTGCGGTCGTGCTTGCCAACCAACAGGGCGCACCAAAGGAAACAACCAGCAAGGCCATTGCTCCGAAAATCACCATCAAGTCGGACCAATTCAAGTTTGATGACTAACGCTAAGTGCTCTCGGGCAGGTTGCACTCTTGAAGCAACGTGTTTGATTAGCTGGCGAAATCCCAAAGTCCACGCCCCTGACAGGGTCAAGTCTTGGGCTGCCTGCGATGAGCACCGGTCATATCTGGTTGACTATCTATCAGCGAGAGATTTTTACCTGAAGGATGAAAAGTTTGACCCAAAGCACTCTTAGACGTTGGGGCCCCTGGTTGGCCTTAGTTGTGCTTTTTTCTATAGCAACTTCACTTCTGAGTTGGTGGCAGTTTTCCAGGCGGGAAGAAAGAGTTCAGAAAATCAATACCGTGATTGAGAATTACGATAAGTCCGTCGTGCCATTCGCTGACCTTGACTGGGAATTCTTTGAAAATGGTGAACCAATCAATGAGTGGCGCCCCGTAACAGTGACTGGAACATATCTAACTGACCAGGCAGTTTTAGTGCGGAACCGACCTCTGAATGGACAGGGGGGCTTCCTGCAACTGGTTCCTCTGCTTATGGATGACGGCCAGATCTTGATTATTGACCGTGGCTGGCTCGCAACTGGAGTTCGAGTAACCGAGCCCTCGTCTAATCCGTTGCCGGATTCAGTCGTTCACACACTCACCGTTCGTCTCAGGGCTGCGGAGCCTGACCTAAATCGAGCACCAGTGTCAGGGCAGCTTGCAACAGTAAACCCCGCCGAACTTGTTGATCAACTAAGTGATTATGGTTCCGTGGTGTCCAATCGATACGGTCGGTTAGCAAAAGAGTCCCCCGCTTATGAAAAAGCGCCGTTCCCGATGCCCATGCCGTCTTTGAATGAGGGAAACCATCTTTCCTACGCTTTTCAATGGATAATCTTCGGAATCATGGCCTTTGTTGCTTTTGGCTGGGCGTTCAGAAACGAGCGACGCATTGCATTGGAGGCTTCGGGACAGATAGCCCCAAGAAAGCCAAAAGAGAACCAGGCGCTAGAAGACGCTGAGTTTGAAGACGCTAACCAATAGAATGAACAGAACGAGCTAGAAAGGCTTAGTAAATGAGCATTGCACAAGCAACCATTGCGGACCGATTTGTCCCGAGGACGATCGTTAATAACATTTCTCTTGTTCTGGGCGGTGCTCTAATTACTGCACTTGCCGCTCAGGTTCAGATTCCAATGTGGCCAGTTCCGCTCACCTTGCAAACCTTCGCGGTTCTCCTAGTGGGAGCAACTCTCGGTGCAGGACGCGGTGCCGCGTCACTGTCTGTCTACCTAGCCATGGGCGCTGCTGGATTGCCCGTATTCGCCTCTGCCAAGACCCTTACTGGCGCTTTGCCAACGGTTGGTTACATAGTCGGCTTTGTTGCAGCTGCGGCCCTGGTCGGCTTCCTAGCTTCTAAGGGCTTTTCTAAGACTCCACTAAAAGTTGCCGTCAGCTTTGCCGCTGGATCAGCAATAATTTATGGCTTTGGAGTCGCAGGCCTAATGATTACCTTGGGCCTCAGCATGTCACAGGCGATTGCCGCCGGAGTTATTCCGTTTCTGATAGGAGACGTCGCTAAGGCAGTTGCAGCAGCAGCAATGCTGCCACTGGCTTGGAAAATTGTGAACAAGTAAATAATCAGCTCAAAAAAATAGGACCCATCTGGGTCCTATTTTTTTTTAGGCTCTTGCTAGATAGAAAAACCGATGGCTCGCATCATTTCTTTTCCATCGTCGGTAATTTGCTCCGGACCCCATGGCGGCATCCAAACCCAGTTGATTCTAAATGCGTCAACCACTCCATCTAGTGACGCAGCCGTCTGCTCTTCAATAACATCCTGAAGTGGGCAACCAGCTGAGGTCAGAGTCATGTTGATTAGAAGTGCCCCATCATCGGACTCTTGGAGCCCATAGACCAAACCAAGGTCAATAATGTTGACGCCAATTTCGGGGTCAATGATGTCCTTCATTGCCTCAATTACCCGGTCGTACTGAGCGGGCTCTAATTCCTTTGGCTCGCTCATGCTTCGGTCTTCAAGTAGCGATCGTAGCCCTCTGCTTCAAGTCGTTCAGCTAGTTCTGGGCCACCCTGCTCGGCAACTTTTCCAGCCACGAAAACGTGAACGAAATCTGGTTCGATGTAACGCAAGATTCTCGTGTAGTGAGTAATTAGAAGAACGCCGATGCCAGTTTCTTCCTTGGCTCGGTTGACGCCCTCTGAAACGACCTTCAATGCATCGACGTCGAGTCCGGAATCGGTTTCGTCAAGGATTGCGATTTTTGGCTTCAAAAGCTCCAGTTGAAGAATTTCATGGCGCTTCTTTTCGCCACCTGAGAACCCTTCGTTGACATTTCTTTCCGTGAAGTCAGGATCCATTCGGAGGTTTTTCATAGCGTGCTTTAGATCGCCGATCCACTCGCGGAGCTTTGGGGCTTCGCCATCGAGAGCGGTCTTGGCGGTTCTTAGGAAGTTCGACACCGATACTCCAGGCACTTCAACTGGGTATTGCATGGCAAGGAACAACCCCGCCTTTGCTCGCTCGTCGACGGCCATCTCAAGAACGTTCTGGCCATCTAGCAGGATCTCTCCCTCAGTGACCTCGTACTTTGGGTGCCCGGCGATGGAGTAGGCAAGGGTTGACTTGCCGGAACCGTTCGGTCCCATGATTGCGTGAGTCTCGCCGGATTTGACCACTAGGTCTACGCCTCGCAAGATCTGCTTTTTGCCCTGGTCCGTATCAACTGATACGTGTAGGTTCTTAATTTCTAGGGTTGTCATTATTTGATTTCCTTTACGCTTCGTACTCGATAAAAACTTCGTCATTTTCTACTAGCACCTCGTAGGTACTAACTGCCTCATACGCCGGAAGACTCAAAGGAACTCCGGTATTTAGGTCAAACTTTGCTCCGTGCGCCCAGCACTCCAATGTTTCGTCCTCAACAAAGCCTTCGCTCAGTGAAATCTCACCGTGCGAGCACTTGTCATCGATCGCCCTAAAGTCGCCGTCATTGAGCCTTACAAGGGCAATCGGGTGCCCCTCGATAGTTACCCTGAGGGCGTTACCCGGCTTGATATCCTCAGTGGCACAAACTCTTATTGCCAATTTAGACTCCTGCCTTCTCGAGTCCTTGTTCGATTGAAGCAATTAGACGGTCTTCAACCTGAGAAATCCCAACCTTCTGAACTACCTCATTCAAGAATCCTCGAACCACAAGCCGCTTGGCCTCGGTGTCGCCAATTCCCCTAGCCATTAGATAGAACAGTTGCTCATCATCGAATCGCCCGGACGCACTAGCGTGTCCAGCTCCTTCGATTTTGCCGGTTTCAATCTCTAGGTTCGGAACGGAGTCGGCTCGCGCACCGTCGGTCAACAACAAGTTTCGGTTTAGTTCGTAGCTGTTAGTTCCAATTGCGGTTTCTCTAATAAGAACATCTCCGACCCAGACCGTGTGAGCCCCTGCACCCTGGAGTGCGCCCTTATAGGCAACATTGGAAACGCAGTTTTCGGCAATGTGGTCCACGTATGGTCGGTGCTCAAAGTAGTTCTTGGAGTCAGCTAGGTAGACCCCGTACATCTGTATTTCGGCACCCGGAGAGTCAAGGGCAACAGAGGGTGTGACTCTAACGAGGTCTCCCCCAAGCGACACCACGACGTGCTTCAGAACTGAGTCTTTACCAAGTCTGGTTAGTTGATTTGACACGTGGGAAGAACCGTTATCCCAGTCCTGAATCGACACAAAGTCAAGCTTTGCTCCAGGGTCCAGCAGAATTTCAACGTTCTCCGCAAGTGAGCCTTGACCGATGTGGTCCAGAACGATTGTCGCCTTCGCATTTGCGCCTACCTTCACAAAGATATGTAGGGCCTTAGCTGCAAGCTCTTCTAGTTTCAAGGTTAGAAATACAGGTTCAGCTATTTCCTGATCTGCAGGAACCTCAACCAGAAGAGTTTTGGAGGCATTCGTCCACGCGATTGCCGAAATTCTGTCTTCTGGCAATCCGGCCGTCCCGACAATTGGCTCGCTGGAATCAATCCAACTGGCAGTGACTGTCCCGGCAAGACTTATTGAAAGCTCATCCCTGGAAACTTCGCCGATAACTTCTGCATCAAGGCCCTGGAGGCGATCCATTGGCAAATAACGCCAGATCTCCTGCCTGTTTGATAGCTCTGCGAAATCGCTTATTGAGGTCGATCTAGGGCGCTCAGACCTTGTCTGAAGCGGCACGAGTTTGTGCTCGTGAGCCTTTATTCCGTGCTGCGCCATCTAGCCAACAGCCCCTTCCATCTGCATCTCAATTAGCTTGTTGAGCTCCAGCGCGTACTCCATCGGCAACTCCTTGGCAATCGGCTCGATAAAGCCTCGAACAATCATCGCCATCGCTTCATCTTCGGCCATTCCTCGAGACTGCAAGTAGAACAACTGCTCTGCACTTATGGCGGAGACCGTGGCCTCATGACCCATGGAAACGTCGTCCTCGCGGATGTCGTTTGCCGGGTAAGTGTCTGATCTAGAAATTGTGTCGACCAATAGCGCGTCGCAACGAACAGTGTTCGCCGAGTGGTGAGCTCCCGGATTCACCCGAATTTCACCTCGGTAGGAAGTTCTTCCTCCACCTCGAGCAATTGACTTGGACACAATTGAGCTAGTTGTGTAAGGAGCAAGGTGAATCATCTTGGCTCCAGCATCCTGGTGCTGACCTTCTCCGGCGAAAGCAACCGACAGTGTCTCACCACGAGCGCGCTCGCCGGCAAGTATGACGCTTGGGTATTTCATGGTGACCTTTGACCCGATGTTCCCATCAATCCACTCCATGGTGGCGCCTTCGTGAGCGATGGCTCGCTTGGTTACCAGGTTGTAAACGTTGTTAGACCAGTTCTGGATTGTCGTGTAACGAACGCGAGCATTCTTCTTGACAATAATTTCAACTACTGCAGAGTGCAGTGAATCAGACTGGTAAATAGGAGCGGTGCAACCCTCGATGTAGTGAACGTAGGAGTCCTCATCAGCAATGATCAGAGTTCTTTCGAACTGCCCCATGTTTTCGGTGTTTATTCGGAAATATGCCTGAAGAGGGATGTCTACTTTTACGCCCTTGGGGATGTAGACGAATGATCCTCCGGACCAAACAGCTGTGTTGAGGGCAGCAAACTTATTATCGCCGGCTGGGATTACAGTCCCGAAATACTCTTCGAAGATCTCAGGGTGCTCTCGAAGGGCGGTGTCGGTATCTAGGAACAAGACTCCCTGCTTCTCGAGGTCTTCTCGAATCGAGTGGTATACGACCTCTGACTCATACTGGGCGGCAACGCCCGAAACTAGTCGCTGGCGCTCCGCATCTGGGATTCCAAGCTTGTCGTAGGTGTTGCGAATGTCTTCTGGAAGATCTTCCCAGGTTTGTGCCTGGCGCTCCGTGGAGCGAACGAAATACTTGATGTTGTCGAAGTCAATACCTGATAGGTCTGCTCCGAATGTAGGCATTGGCTTTTTTAGAAATAGCTCGTAACCCTTGAGTCTCCGCTGGAGCATCCAGTCGGACTCGTCTTTTTTGCCCGAGATGTCGCGTACGACCTCGTCCGAGATACCACGCTTGGCGTCATCGCCCGCTTTGGACTTGTCGGACCAACCGAATTCGTAGGTCCCTAGGTCGTCCAGTTCTGGGCGATCAATAATTTTCTCTGCCATTGTGGCCTCCTTGCTTAATCAGTACAACTGATTTTGGTGAAACGTATTCCATCAAGGCCAATCGTGAGAAACTTGACTGGTGATGTTGTAGTAAGCCTACGCAGTTCTATGAAAATAAAACAGTAAGGCATACCTAAGTTAAGGCGTTTATGAAGACCCTAAAGGGCCTCTGGTTCAATGGCATAGTGTCGCCGCTTCGATTGCGGCTATTTGTTTGGCTGTCACTTGTAACCCAAATTTTGATTGTTGTCACTGGAGGCGCTGTCCGCCTTACTGGAAGCGGTTTGGGTTGCCCAACTTGGCCCAAGTGCACTGAAGACTCTCTGATTAGCACCCCTGAGATGGGTTTCCACGGCGTTATTGAATTTGGAAATCGGTTGCTGACAATCGTGCTGCTTGTGATTGCTCTCTTAACCTTCATTGTTGCTGTAAGAATCAGTGAATCCACGCGTCGCATTGGGCTACTTTCGATTGGTTTTTTCAGCGGCGCGGTCTTGCTGGTTGTGGGCCTAGCTTTCAACACCGTGTTCGGACTTGTTTTGGTCACCCTTGCCACGTTTGCGCTGGCGTTGGCAATGATGCTGGTGTTTGGCGCCATCATTATTAGAACGGCCCGCTCGACAAACCGGTTTGGTTTAGTGGTTCCGGCTTTTGGTTTGGGGGTTGGCATAATAATTCAGGCCGTAATCGGTGGCATTACGGTCCTCACGGGCTTGAACTCTTGGATTGTGGGGCTCCACTTCGTGATTTCCACGGGCCTTATTGCTCTGGCTTCACTTTTGGTATGGCGAGCCTTGCCCAAGCCGGGAAATGACGTCGCGATGTGGAATTCAAATCTGGCTTGGCCGACTGTAGTAGTCGGATTTATAGCTATCTGCATGGGAGTTATCGTCACCGGTGCCGGTCCGCATGCCGGAGACGCCCTCACGCCGCGAAATGGTTTCGATCTTGAGATCTGGCAGCATTACCACTCCTACCCCGGCTACACGCTGCTGGCTCTAATAACTTTGCAGCTGATAGCTCAGGTTGTCCGATCAAGGTCCGTATTGAAGCAACTTGAGTCTCGGATTCTGTTGCTTTTGTTTGCCGCCACTGTTTTGCAGGCCGTTGTTGGAGTGATTCAGGCGCGAATGGGAGTTCCACCGCTGTTGGTCGGTATTCACATGCTTGGTTCCGGGGTGCTTACATCACTGATTACTTTCCAGGTGTTGAGCGCAAGGAAAATAAACCGATGAAGACCATCTTCTGGTTTCGGAGGGATCGCAGGCTTCAGGATAATCAGGCCCTCAGCTTTGCGGCTAGCACTTCTCAGGAGCTACTTCCAGTCTTCGTTCTTCCGACCTCAAGTGCTGAAATGTCTGAGCTGCGTGCAAGTTCGATTGTGGCCTCGATCCTAGCTTTGGACAAAAGCCTCCCCAGAGGACTTGAGCTTCGCCACGGCGAAGCAAGCGTGGAGCTTGGAAAAATTTGTCAGGAGTTTTCTGGCAAGCGTGTTGTGGCCACTAGGGCATTTGATACCAATGGGGTTGCCGAGCAAGAGGCAGTTCGACAGGTACTTGCGGCCATAGATGTAGAGCTTGTCTTGCTGGGCAGCTATTACGCAGTTGAGCCCGGAACAGTGGTAAAAGATGATCAAACAGCCGTGCGCGTGTATACGCCCTTTTATAAAAGATGGCTTCAAGCATCCGTGCCCGAGCCATTTGTTCTTGATGCCGAAAGCGCCCCATGGGCGCCGGCTAGCAAAAATATTTCCTTAGCCTCAAACGTGAGTGCTGGTGAAGCGTTAGCTCTTGAAACATGGGACAAGTTTCGAGCGTCTCGGATTTTTGATTACTCAGATCATCGAAATCGACCGGACATAAACGGCACCTCCAAGCTTTCTCATGCGCTAGCACACGGCGAAGTTCATCCGCGCACGTTGCTTGCCGGTCTTGGGAACACCGAGGGCGAAGAGGTTTTTCGCAAGGAGATTGCTTGGCGAGAGTTTTACGCGGACGTAATGCACCACCACCCTCGCACCTACGACGAATACTACGAGCCTCGCTTTGCAGAACTTTCCTACGATGACCCAGAAAAGTTCCCGGAGAAACTAGAGGCTTGGAAGACTGGTGCTACTGGATATCCGATTGTCGATGCGGCGATGCGACAGCTTGTTCAGTCCGGGTGGATGCACAATCGGGCGCGCATGATTGTCGCAAGTTTTTTGGTGAAGGACCTTCACTTCGAGTGGCAAATTGGAGCCAAGTTTTTCGAGGAGCACTTGACCGATTTTGACCCCGCCTCAAACTCCCACGGCTGGCAATGGACCGCCGGCTGCGGCACCGATGCCAGCCCTTTTTATAGAGTATTTAATCCAATTCTTCAAGGTGCAAAATTTGACCCGAATGGCGACTACGTGAGGAAGTGGGTGCCGGAGTTAGCTCATTTGCCAGCCGCAAGCGTTCACGAACCTTGGAACGACATCGCCGGTTATCAGTTCGGTTATGCTCCCCCAATTTTGGATCACTCTCAAGAGCGAGATGAGGCGCTCCGGCGCCTTGAGGAAATAAAACGCTAAAGGTCTCTAAATATAAATAAGCGGGTCAATGGCGATTGCCAAAAACAAAATCGTCAGGTGAGTAATTGATGCGTGGAACAATCGCATTGGGTTCTGAGGGACCTGAACCTTCGCTTCCTTGTAAAGCCGGTGCGATTCCCAGGTGAACCAGATTCCGGCCAATACTGCTGCAACGGTATAAACCGTGCCCATGTTCGCAACTGGAATCAATAGGAGTGTAGAAGCAAAATATGCGTAGGCATAAAGGATTATCTGCCTGCCGACATGTTCGTTTTTAGCCACCACAGGAAGCATTGGAACTCCGGCAGCTTTGTATTCCTCTAAGTAGCGCATTGAGAGTGGCCAATAGTGCGGGGGCGTCCAAAGGAAAATAATCAAGAACAGCACTCCGGCAGCTAGCGACAGCTCATTGGTTACTGCAGCCCAACCAATCAGTGCTGGCATTGCCCCGGCTGCACCTCCCCAAACAATATTTTGCGGCGTGCGTCTCTTGAGCCCAAGAGTGTAGACAAAGACATAAAACAAAATTGCAACAAGCGACAGAACGGCCGCAAGAACATTTATTAGAAGCGCAAACCAAATGACAGACAGGGTCCCGATTGACCAGGCGAAAATCAAAGCTTCTTTGTGGGTTATTTCACCTGTGACAAGTGGCCGATTCTTAGTGCGGCCCATAATCTTGTCAATGTCGCGATCTATGTAGCAATTGAATGCGTTGGCACTTCCAGCGCTGAGAGCCCCGCCAAATACGGTGGCGATAATCAGCCAAATTGAGGGGAATCCTCTAGCGGCGAGAATCATGGCCGGCACGGTTGCAATCAGCAGCAGCTCAATAACACGAGGTTTAGTTAGTAAAAAATAGCCACGGATCTTGCGCGAAAACCGCGCACCAGAAGTTTTTTCGACCGTAGACATTTGCTCAAGTCTAATCCAGTCCGAGCTGTCCTGCAGCCCACTCGGTATAGACTCATGGCTAAATGTCAGGCATCGCCGCCGGCGCAAATCCCTAAGTGGTAAAACACGTAATTTGTTAGGAATGACTCTTTGTTGGAATGGAATGAAATTGACGATTTGGCAGTCAAGACAGCCAAAGTTCTTGCCGCGGATGCAGTAGAGAAGGTTGGCAACGGCCACCCCGGAACCGCAATAAGCCTTGCGCCAGCTGCGTATCTATTGTTTCAAAAGGTCATGAGGCATGACCCTCAAGATGACCGCTGGGTGGGCCGAGATAGATTCATCCTTTCGGTGGGTCACTCTTCACTAACTTTGTATAACCAGTTATTTCTAGGTGGTTTTGGCCTCGAACTCAACGACATCAAATCATTGCGTACCTGGGGATCTCTAACCCCTGGTCATCCCGAATATGCTCACACCAAGGGCGTTGAAATCACAACCGGCCCCTTGGGTCAAGGCCTTGCATCTGCGACTGGATTTGCCATGTCAACAAGATTTGAGCGGGAATTATTTGACCCTGCCACAACCGACGGAACTTCGCCGTTTGACCACTTCGTATATGTAATCGCTGGAGACGGTGACATGCAAGAAGGCGTGAGTGCTGAAGCAGCTTCCCTCGCCGGTCATCACGGACTGGGCAATCTGATTGTGATCTATGACGCGAACCAGATTTCTATTGAAGACGACACCGACATCAGCTTTTCTGAAGATGTCGCAAAGCGATACCAGGCTTACGGTTGGCAGACCATCGAGGTCAACTGGCGAAAAGAAACCGGATATGTCGAGGATGTCGAAGCTCTTTACGAAGCCGTTCTGGCAGCCAAGGCAAACAAAGATCAGCCAACGCTAATCACACTAAGAACCATCATCGGTTGGCCGAGTCCAACAAAGCAAGACACCGGCAAGATTCACGGATCAAAGCTTGGTGCTGAAGAACTTGCTGGTCTCAAGCAGGCGTTGGGTTTCGACCCTGAAGAGCACTTCGCCGTGGCTGAGGAAGTGCTTTCTCACACTAGGCAACTGGCTCAGCG